>Ga0164242_10007900_pt1 | contig 11594 bp, 11 predicted proteins | sample OricomgcompostMG_FD_108783 | JGI IMG/M metagenome (GOLD analysis project Ga0164242, IMG submission 108783) | Miracle-Growth compost microbial communities from Emeryville, California, USA - Original compost - Miracle growth compost (MG) ... | reverse complement strand
GGCGGCGTCGCCTCCCCCGCGCCCCTGCGTGTCAGGTAGCGCCGCTGCAGCTCGTCCTTGCGATCGAACTCCACGACGGGCGCCCGTCGCAGCGCCGTCTTGGTGACGCCGTGCGGGAACCATCGTTCCGCGAAGTCTCGTTCTGCGCACGGCAGGTAGCGCGCGACGCAGAGCCGTTCGACGGTGCAGCCCTGCACCGGTGCCGCGTCGGCCGTGATCGCAGCCATCACCGTGCCGTCACGCAGATACGAGGTGGTGTGCTCCTGGTCTTCGCGGTGGAACTCGAAGTCGACGCCGTCGACCTCCGCGAGTGCGGGCAGCACCCAGGTGGCGAGCGAGTCCGCGTTCACGGCGAGAGAGATCGTGCGCCGCGCACCCTCGAGCTCGAGTTCCGCCGACAGCGTCCCCGAGATCGCGTCGATCTGCCGCGCCACGCGCAGCACCGCCGCGCCGGAGGCCGTGACCGTCACGGGCTTCGAACGCACCAGCAGCACGCGCCCGAGGGATGCCTCCAACGCGCGGATCCGCTGGCTGACCGCCGACGGAGTCACGTGCAGGGCGCGTGCGGCGGCATCCAACGTGCCATGGGTCACCGCCGCGTCGAGTGCACGAAGCTGAGCCGGATCGAGGTCCATCAACAGCAATGCTAATGGTCGTGAAGGAACTGAAGCTTCACTTCACGAGTGCGGATGCCTAGCCTCGTTCCGTGCATCCCCTCGCCACCGTCTTCGCCGGACTCGGCTTCAGCCTCTCGCTGATCGTCGCGATCGGCGCGCAGAACGCGTTCGTGCTGCGCCAGGGCCTGCGCCGCGAGCACGTGCTGCCGATCGTTCTCGTGTGCGCCGGCACGGATGCCCTGCTCATCTTCGCGGGCATCGCGGGAGTCGGCGTGCTCGTGCTCGCGGCGCCCTGGCTTCTCGTGATCGTGCGCTGGGTGGGAGTGGCCTTCCTCGTCGTCTACGGCGTGCTCGCGGCAAGACGGGCGTGGCATCCCGGAGAGCTCGATCCGGCTTCCGGCTCAGGCCCCGCGGGCCTCGGCGCGACGCTCGCCGCGTGCCTCGCCTTCACGTGGCTGAATCCGCACGTCTACCTCGACACGGTCGTGCTGATGGGCACGATCGGCAACGGCTACGGAGAGCGCCGATGGTGGTTCGCGCTCGGCGCCGCACTGGCGAGTGCCCTCTGGTTCACGGCGCTCGGCTTCGGTGCGCGCATGCTGCGTCCCCTGTTCCGCTCGCCGGTCGCCTGGCGCGTGCTCGACGTGCTGATCGCGGTCACGATGTTCGTGATCGCGGCGACACTCGCATTCGAGGTGCTGCGCGGCAGCTGACCCGCCCGGCGCCGCCCGGCCGCGCACTGAAACCGGTCGCCGATAGGCTGACGCCACCACTGGACCCACGCCCGAATCGACGTGATAACCGATGCTCGTCAGCATCGTAATGGCTGCTCTGTCGTCACTCTCCTACGGCTTCTCGGACTTCTTCTCCGGCCGTGCCGCCGCCCGCCTAAACGTGGTGCGCACCACGACGCTCGCGTTCGCGACCCGAGCGTGCAAGGGTGATGGCTTGTCAACGCCCCAGAATGCCGCGCACCCGCTCGGCGACCCGCTCGGCCGAGAGCCCGTACTTGTCCAGGAGGAAGTCGTTGGGCGCCGACTCCGACCAGCGGTCCTCCAGGCCGATCCGGTGCAGTCGGGCACCCGATCCCCGTTCGGCCAGCGCTTCGGCCACGAGGCCGCCGAGGCCACCAAGGACGCTGTGTTCCTCCACAGTGACGATCGTCTCAGCCTCTCCGATCAGCGCGAGCAACGCCTCCACGTCGAGTGGTTTCAGCGTCGGCAGATGGATGTGCGTCGCGGCGATCCCCGCCCCCGACAGCAGTTCGGCGGCCCGAGCAGTGCGCGAGGTCTGCACGCCCGTGCTCACCAGCACGATGTCATCCCCGCTCGCCAGCAGCCGCGGCGCCCCGACCACGAACCCGACGTCGTCTGCGAACACATCGGCGACGGCGTCCCGGGCCAGGCGCAGATAGACGGGGCCGTCGTGCTCGGCCGCCCAGAGCGTCGCGGCGCGCACCTCCGCGGCGTCGGCCGGCGCGAGTACGGTCATGCCGGGCATCGCTCGCATGACCGCAAGGTCCTCGATATCCTGATGGGTCTTGCCGCTCGACCCGTTGAGCAGGCCGGTGTACGCGGCGGCCAGCCGCACCGGGGCCTTGGTCTGCGACACGAGCATCCGGATCTGGTCCAGCGAACGCTGGGTGAAGAAGACACCGAACGACGACAGCCACGGCCGGTAGCCGACCGTCGTGAGGCCTGCTGCCATGCCGACCATGTTTTGTTCGGCGATCCCGACCTCGATAAAGCACTCCGGATGCTCCGCGGCCACGATATCCGCACGCGTAGAGGTGGCGAGATCACCGTCGAGCACGATGACCCGGTCGTCGAGCCCGGCGAGGCGGGACACGGTCTCGCCCCAGGCCTGACGCTGTGCGATGCTCATGCCATCACCTCCGCACCGAGCTCTCGACGCGCGAGCGCGAGCTGCTCGGGAGTCGCGACGCCGTTATGCCACGCGTAGGTTCCCTCAGTGAACGAGATCCCCCGGCCCTTGACCGTCCGAGCGATGATCACGCACGGTCTGCCCGTCGCTGCATGCCCTGCGTGCACCCGATCGAAGGCGGAGAAGATCGCGTCGTAGTCGTGGCCGTCGATCTCGACGGCATCCCATCCGAACCCGCGGAACACCGCCGCCAGGTCGATGTGACCGAGCGGCTCGCTACGGTCGAAGCGATCACCGTCGCCCCTCGGCCAGCCGTACTGCTGCAGCCCGTTGAGATCGACGATCGCGGTCAGGTTGTCGAGCCCGAAACGGGGCGCCGAGAGGATGCACTCCCACGGCATGCCCTCCTCCAGCTCGCCGTCTCCGAGCATGACCCAGGTGTGGAAGTCCTTGCCGCGCCGCTTGGCGCCGATCGCGATGCCGGCACCGAAGGAGAGCCCCTGACCTAACGAACCCGTCGATGCGTCCACTCCCGGCGTCAGCAGCATGTCGGGGTGCCCCTGCAGTCGCGAATCGCCGCGGTCGAAGGTGGCGAGCTCCTCCACCGGGAAGAATCCGCGCAGGGCGAGCACGGTGTAGAGGCCGATGGCGGAGTGACCCTTGGAGAGGATGAACCGGTCGCGATCCTCCCATCCCGGGGCCGCCTGGTCCACTGACAGCTCGGAGAAGTACAGGGCGACGAGGAGATCCATCGCGGAAAGCGGACCTCCGATGTGGCCGGCCTTGCTCGCGGCAACGGTCTCCAGCACGAGAAGCCGTGCACGCCGCGCCAGCTCCTCGAGCCCTTCGCGGTCTGGTCTCGTCATGGTCGTCGGGTCCTTTCGTCGGTCGCCCATGTCATCGGGCGGAGCGGGAGTCTGGTTGTCGGGCAGTGCGAAGCCGGCGGGTCAGTCGGTGTCCGCGGAGTCGCCCGGGTCGCCGATCCGAAGGAGGACCTTGCCCGATGCCGCAGGATCGCTGGCGAACGCGAAGGCCTCCGGTGCTTGCGCGAGTGGGAACTCGCGCGCGATCACCGCGTCCGCCTCCGGATGTGCGTTCAGCACGGCGACGGCTTCGTCCAGCTCGATGTCGAACCGCCACGAACCACGGATCGCCAGTTCACGAGTCTGCAGCTCCCCGAAACGCATCGGCAGCTCGACCGGCGGGAGGATGCCCAGCTGCACGATGGTGCCGCCATCTGCGACCGCGCCGATCACGCCGCGTAGCGCCGCAGGCGCCCCCGACGCCTCGATCGCCGCGTCAACGGATCGCGCTGGCAGCCCGCCGAGGCCGTCGAGCAGGATCGTCTCGTCCGCGCCGACCGCGCGGGCCGTCTCCAGTGCCGAGGACGAGAGGTCTGTGGCCACGATGCGACCGGCCCCACGATGTCGCAACGCGAGCACTGCGAGCTGCCCGATCGGGCCGACTCCGCTCACGAGAACGGATTGACCGGTCACGTCGCCCAGGAGTCCGACCGCGTGCAGTCCCACCGCGAGCGGCTCGGCGAGCGCGGCGCGGCGCAGGGGAAGCTCGTCCGGGAGCACGCGCAGCTGATCTGCACGCACATCGACCAGTTCGGCGAAGGCCCCCTGGGTGTGCGGCAGCCGTGCCGCACTGCCGAGGTAGCGCCCGTCGGACGCGAGGTGCAGCGTGGTCGGCGCCGCCTCGCCGGGCGGCGGACACGGTGTGGCCGGATGCACGGTGACGCGCTCGCCGAGCCGCACGCCACGGACGGCGTCACCCGTCGCCACGACGACGCCGGACACCTCGTGTCCCAGAACGAGCGGCTCGCGCACCGCATAGTCGCCGTTGCGACCGTTCACCGCATAATGCAAATCCGAGCCGCAGATGCCGCCGTAGTGTATGCGCAGGCGCACGTCGGTCGCCGCGAGCGCCGGGAGGTCGGTGCGGGAGACCCTGAGGTCTCCCGCACCGTGCACCTCGCAGGCGGCCACGGTGCGGGCGGAGGCCGCAGGATGCGGACTCACGCGGCGGCCTCCGGGACCGTCGACGGCGCCACCGCCTCGGCCTCGCGCTGCCGTGCCCTGTCGGGCCCGGAGAGTACGGCGTCCTCGGTGAGCGTGAGGTCGCGGCCGCGCACCTCCGGCGCACACAGCGCGGCGATGAACCCGATCAGCGCGAGCAGGCCGATGTAGGCGCCGATGATCCACCATTGCCCGATCGCGGCCAGGAGCGCCGCGACGATGAGCGGTCCGACGCCCGCACCGGCCAGTCCACCCAGCTCTTTCGACGCGGTGACGCCGATCAGCCGGTGCTTGGAGCCGAACATCTCGACCATGAACGGCGACTCGACGCCGTACATGCCCTCGACGGCGATGCCCGAGGCGATCAGGAACGCGAAGATGATCGCCCACATGTTGCCGGTCTCGATCAGCGCGATACCGGGCAGTGCGAAGACAACCTGGAGCCCGGCCAGAATGAGGAACGCGGTGCGACGACCGACCTTGTCGGAGAAGATGCCGATCAGCGGGATCGAGACGACGCCGAGCAGCGACGAGATGAGGAGAGCGAGTGCGCCAGTCGACTCGGCGACGTGCGGGATGGTGGCCACATAGCCGACCAGGAAGGCCTGGTACAACGTGCTGGTCCCGCCCTCGCCGATGCGCAGGCCGAAGCAGATCAGGAACGAGCGCCATCCGTTCCGGAACAGGTCGAGGTAGAGCCGCCCTAGCGAATAGCTACGCTGCCGGTCGGCGATCGATTCGAAGACCTTGCTCTCGCGCACGTGGCGGCGCACCCAGACGCCGATGGCGGCGACGACGATGGAGAACAGGAAAGGCACGCGCCAACCCCAGCTGAGCAGGGCATCCTCCGGCATGCTCGACACGATCAGCCAGACTCCGGATGCGATCAGCGATCCGCCGTTCGTTCCGAACGAGACGAACGAGCCGATGAAACCGCGGTGCTTGACCGGCGACGTCTCGACCAGGAGTGTCGACGAGCTGGAGAGCTCGGCGCCCGCGCCGAAGCCTTGCGCGATGCGGCAGAGCACGAGCAGAGCCGGTGCCCAGAGCCCGACCTGGTCGTACGTGGGCAGCAGGCCGATCGCGAACGTCGACAAGCCCATCAGCACGATCGTCAGCATCATGATGAACTTGCGACCGATGCGGTCGCCGATCGCGCCCAGGATCAGGCCTCCGATCGGTCGGGCGACGAAGCCGACCGCGTAGGTCGCAAACCCGGCGACGAGCCCGACCGCCGGATCGAGGTTCGTGTAGAACAGCTTGTTGAACACGAGCGCGGTCGCCAAGCCGTAGATCACATAGTCGTAGTACTCCAGAGTCGTGCCCAGCGTTCCGGCGAAGGTGGTCCGCACCAGCTGGCGGACCGATACTTCGGTCCGGGGATTCGATTCAGCGGTCATGATGACCTCTCCTTTGAGGCATGAGGGGTTGGGGTAGGCCGAGCCGTGTCAGCTCGTGGCGGCGAGCTCGTCGGGAAGGACGGGTGTCGCCTGCTGGGTGTTGCCGATCGACTGCAGCCGAGTGGCGACGAGCGTGATCTCCGAGACCGTCGTGCGGCCGGGGATCGTGAGTGCCGCGAGCGTCGCCTGTGCGACGTCCTCCGGCTGGACGAACCACTGCCGCAGTTCCTGCGGCGGCGGGACGGGTCGTCGATCGAGGATCGGCGTGTTGACGACTCCGGGCAGGATCGTCGTGATGCGGACGCCCGCGCCGTGCTCGTCCCAGCCCGCACCGCGGGCGAGACCGACGACGCCGGCCTTCGTGGCCTGGTACGCGGCGCCCGAGTGATCGGGCCAGAGCGCGGCGACGCTCGAGATCACCACGACATCGCCCGTCGCGGCGCGCAGCTGAGGCAGCGCCGCGCGCATGAAGTAGAACACGCCGTTCAGGTTGACCTTGACGAGGTCGTCCCATGCCTCGAACGTCAGGTCGCCGAAGCGACGCGGGTTCACGTTGCGGCCAGCGGCGAGCACGAGCGTGTCGATCGGATCGCCCGCTTCGAGTCCGTCCAGGAGCGACTGGACGGCCGTACCGTCCGCCACGTCGAGCGGGTGGGGTACGAATCGGCCGGTGGCGACGTGGTCCGAGCCCACTCGGAGCAATTCATCCTCGCGCCGGGCGACCGCGTGTACGCGGGCCCCCGCCTCGACGAGGGTGAGAGCGGTCCGTGCGCCGATGCCGCTCGACGCACCGGTGACCAGCGCCGTGCGGCCCGTCATGTCGCCGAGCCTGCGGTTGTTGGGGTCAAGTAGCAATCGACTCCTCCTTCGGAAACCGGTGCGCCTCGAACATCGAGGCTCGGGAAACTTGTTATCACACAATGGACATCTGTCGCAACAGATGATAACTTCTCCTCACAACGACTGGCAAGCTGATGAAGGCGGGATGCCCGCCCGACCGCGAAGGAGCACCGTGAGCACCGTCATCCGTTTCCGGTCCTGGGCCTGCAAAGTCCCGCTGGACCATCCGATCCGCTTCCGCTGGAACACGATCACGCATCGGGACTGCACGGTGGTCGAGCTCACTACGGACGACGGCCTGACCGGCGCCGCGATCGGCCTCAGCAGGGGCGCCCCGATCGATGTCGTGGCGTTCGACATGCTCGCGCCGCTGGTTGTCGGTGCGGAGGCCTTCGACGTGGCCGGATTCCAGGAGTCAGCTCGCGCCGCACACTCCTTCCTCGACCAGACCGGGATGCTCGCCCAGGCGCGTTCCCTGGTCGATCTCGCACTCTGGGATATCCGCGGCAAAGCGCTCGGCGCACCGCTGTGGCGGCTGCTCGGCGGCCGGTGGCGCAAGGCACCGGTGCTCCTGGTGGAGGGCTACGAGCTGCCCGACGAGAGCGACGAGCAGTTCGCGCGTCGGCTCGCAGCACGCGCGGAGGAGGGCTTCACCGCCATCAAGCTCGAGGCGGCCGGATACGAGGACCCTGCGCAGCTCGAGAACCGGCTGCGGTTGACGAGGAGGCTAGCTGGCGAGGGATTGGCGCTGATCGTGGACGTCAATGGCGCCTGGCGCAGCGTACGGGAGGCCGCGACGGTGATCCGCCGTATCCAGGACGTCGGTCTGGCATGGGTGGAGGACCCCTTCCCGCACGACCGCATCGCGGAGACCGGCGAGCTGCGCGGTCTAGTCGACGCGCCGCTCGGCGCCGGTGACGACGTCACGGACCCTCTCGTGCTCGCAGACCTGGCGAACACGAGAGCCGTCGACGTGATGCGCGTCGACGCCACCACCCTGGGCGGTATCCAGGCGACGGCGGACGCCGTCGCCGCGGCGAGGCTGCACGGCCTGCCGGTCTCCGGACACGCGCACGCCGCGACGCACCAGCACCTGAGCTACGCCTGGCCCGAGGCGCACTATGTCGAGGCGTTCCCCGACGATCGCCCGTTCGAGCCGTCGTACAAGCTCACCACCTCGTCCGTGTACGCACGGGTGCAGGACGGGCACCTCGCCCCACCCGAGGAGCCCGGACTCTCCTTCGAATTGGCGCTCGACCGGGTCGACGCCTGGAGCGTACGCCGCGCCGAGGCCATCGCGTGACCATCTCGACCGTCGCGCGATACTCGACACTCCCGAGCGACCGGGCGTCTGTTCTGGAGCTGCTGGAGCCCGCCGCCCGCGCCACCGCCGCAGAGGCCGGCTGCGAGTACTTCCATGCGCTGATCCCCGAGGACGACCCGAACACGATCATCCTCATCGAAGGCTGGCGTAATGAAGAGTCGCTCGCCGAGCATCGACGCACCGACCACTTCCGCGAGATCATCCTGGGTGTCGTCGTCCCGCGACTGGCCGACCGCCGCGTCATCACGACAGTCGCCATCTTCGAGCAGGCGGACGTCCCGCAACCTGGCTGAGCGGCGGCGAGAGCGGCGCCCCGCCTCTCCCTATCAGGGTGCCGGGCACTGGATGGTCATGCCTCCGTCGACTGCGATCGACTGCCCCGTCAGGTACGACGATCGAGGATTGAGAAGGAACGCGATCACGTCGGCTATCTCGTCCGGCTCCGCGAACCGGCCCGCGGGGGTGCGGTCGACGATCGGCGTCGGATCGAGGAACCCCGAACCGATCAGGCGCGCGATGGCGGGGGTCTTGACCCAACCGGGCGCTACCGCGTTCGCTCGGATGCCATGGCCCACCCATTCGACCGCCAGCGTGCGGATCACGCCCTCGATCCCGGCCTTCGCCGCGTTGTAGCCGAGCCGTTGTGGAACGCCGAGGCGTGCGCCCATCGAGGACATCGCGACGAGTGCACCGTGCGGCGACCGGGCGAGAGCGGGGAACGTCGCCCTCGCAAGCCGGACGGTGCCCAGCAAGTGGATGTCGATCAGCCTCCGCAGACTGTCGTCGGTGACGGTCTCGGACGGCGACGGATCAACAACCCCGGCACAGGCGACGACTCCATCGATGCGGCCGAGTTCGGCCTCCACGATCTCGACCGCCTCGACGACGGAGTCGGTGTTCGTGACGTCGGCGCGCAACCCCAGATGCTCCGAGCCCGACAGTCCCCGCGCGCACGACCGGGCGGCCCCCGCATCGAGATCGAGCAAGGCCACCTTCCGCCCCGCTGCCGCGAGCACCTCCGCGGTCGCCAGACCGATGCCGCTTGCACCGCCCGAGATGATCACAACGTCTCCGCTTCCGTCTTCGCGCACTGCACCACTCCCTCGTCTTCGCTCGGCACATCCGCCGCCCATAGCATTAGAAATTATCGCTTATTGGACAACCCGTCCACTGTGTGCGCAAGGCAAGCAGATCTTCCCTACAGCACTTGCTGTCCGGCACATGAGAGAATCATCGAATGGCAGTCGCGGCAGCACCGGAGGGACTAGAGATCCTCGACAAAGCCGGAAGGGTCCTCGACGCGCTCACGTCGGGCAGTGACCTGACCGCGAGCGAGATCGCCGAGGCGACGGGAGAGCCGGTCAGCTCGACCTATCGGCTCTTGAGCAGCCTGCAGCAGGTGGGCTGGGTGCAGAGCGGATCACGGCGCGGCGAGTTCCGCCTCGGCGTGGACGCGCTGCGCATCGGCACGCGCCTGGAGGACGAGCTCGACGTTCGTCAGGCCGCACTGCCCGCGTTACGCCGACTGCACGACGACACGGGTCTGACCGCCTATCTCTGCATCCGACGCGGTCTACGGGCGGTCTGTATCGAGCGGATCGAGGGTCGATCCGTTCGATCGCTCGCGCTCTTGCTCGGCGAGTCTCTCCCGCTGTACTCCGGCGCGGCACCACTCGCCCTGTTCGCCCATCTCCCCACCTCGGAGCAGGATGCCTGTCTCTCCGCTTTCGCCGGCGAAGAACCCGGGGTGCACGTCGACGAGTTGCGGTGTGAGCTCACGGCGATCCGAGGGCGAGGCTACGCGATCTCGGATGGCGACGTGACTCCGGGCATCGCGGCGCTCGGCGCAGCGGCGGTGAATCACCGAGGCGAGCTCGCCGGCGCCGTGTCGGTCAGTGGGCTTCGCGCACAGGTGCTGGAGGAGCCGGGGACCGAGCAACTCGTCGTCGAGGCCGCTCGTCGCGTGAGCCGCGCTCTGGGATGGGGGGCCTGAGATGGCGAGACCGATACGGGTGCTGGTCAACGCCCACGATGTAGTCGAATGGCTCTCGGAGAACGGTCCCGCGACCCCGGCCGAGCTGGCCGTCCGGCTCGACATGCCGCGGTCGAGCGTGTATCGCCTCGTCGACGGGCTCACGAGCATCTCGCTCACCCGGACCGATGCCGACGGTCGGGTGCACGTGGGCGAACGCTGGCTGCGTCTGGCGGACGCCGCGCAGGCGAGCATGACGGAGTGGAGCGGCATGCGGGAGGTGCTCGTCCGACTGGCCAAGCACACCGGCCAGACCGCTTTCCTCTCCGTGCCACAGCCCGACGGCGCGCTCTGTATCGACTGGTCACAGGGTCGCGGAATCGATGTGCTGGCGCTCAAGCCGGGGCGGTCACTGCCTTTCAACGCCGGTGCCGCGGGGCGGATCGCGTTCGCCTACGCGGACGAGTCGGCGCAGGCCGAGGCGGCCTCGCAGCCGCTTCGAAGCTTCACACCCCAGACCATCACGACCATCGAGAGGCTGATGGCGGATGCCGCCCGTGTACGTGAGGCCGGCTGGGTGCATTCCGACGAGGACGTGACGCTGGGTATCGGCTCGGTCGGCATCCCGGTACTGGGTCAGGACAACGCGCTGATCGGCTGCGCCTCTCTCGCCGGGCTGGCAGGCGAAATCCGTGAGCTGCGCGACGTCCTGGTAGCGCAGCTCAGGGCCGGCGTCGCGTCCTGGTCGTCGAAGCGGTGACGTCCGTTCCTCAGTGCCCGACCGTGAACCGGCGGTTCTGGTGCTTCGGATCGGCGAGCTCGTCGGCGAACGCCAGCGCGAAGTCCGTGCCCGAGATCTCGGACGATCCGTCGTCCTTCGAGACCAGGATGTCGCCGCCGGTACGGTACTTCCCGGTCGTCTCGCCGGGCGCGTAGCTGCCGTACAGGGCCGCGGGGCTGACGTAGAACCAGTGCAGGCCGCTTCCGGCCGGACGGTTCTGCGCGAGCCACTCGAGCACTTTGGCGTGCGTGAGCGACTCCGGTTTCCAGGCATCCAGGAACTCCGGGGTGTCGACCAGCCGCGGACCGCCGTCGGAGACGAGCGAGCTGCCCGCGCCTCCCACGATGCCCAGGCGCGCTCCGGCGTTCTCGGCCGCATCGGCGATGGTCTGCAGGTGCGGCAGCAGCACGCTCGCACCGTCATCCGTCGTGGCATGAACGGCGAGGACGAGCGCATCCGCACCATCGGCGAAGTGATCGAGGCCCTCCGCATCGCCGTAGGAGCCGGTGACGTACTCGACACCGTCGATCGGATCGGCGGGCTCATGGCGCGAGAGCGAACGCACCTGCCAGCCGCGCTTCACCGCCTCGCGGGCGATGTTGCCTCCGGTGTAACCGGTTCCTCCGATGATCGCGATGCGCATGCGTCGACAGCCTTCCTGGTTCGTGTGGCGACGTTCGCTCTCGAGCGCCACCGCGGTGCAACGCGTGCGGCGGCGGTGCCATTCCGCGCGCGAAGGCGCCCTGGCGTTC
>Ga0164242_10007899_pt1 | contig 11594 bp, 11 predicted proteins | sample OricomgcompostMG_FD_108783 | JGI IMG/M metagenome (GOLD analysis project Ga0164242, IMG submission 108783) | Miracle-Growth compost microbial communities from Emeryville, California, USA - Original compost - Miracle growth compost (MG) ... | reverse complement strand
GCGGGGTCAGGTAGCTGCTTCCAGCTAGCCGCCGGCGCTGAGCAGCATCGGGCCGTAGACGGTCCGGTCACCCTGGTGCAGCGTGACCGCGGCGACGCCGCCGTCGAACAGCGCCCGCCAGTGCTGCCCGAGCCAACTCTCGGCGTCGCTCTGCGTCGGGAACCCGGTCGTCACCACCTGCGCGGAAGTGACCGGTGCGCCCTGCGCGTCCTCGTAGCTCCAACTCCACCCGTCGGTCATGGAGCACACCCTAAGGACCGCTGCCGACATACGAAAGCCGCACGGAACTCCCCCGACGGGCTCCGTGCGACTCCCTCGGCGGACGTCAGGCCGATTTGACCTCGCTGTGTGTCATCCGCCAGATGCCGACGATCATCGGCAACGCGATCCAGATCAGCAGTGACACAAGGAGTTTGGTCCAGTCCTCACCGTGCATCGTTCCGTCGTAGAGCGGTTCGAGGGTGCGGTTGGTGTCCGCCCAGTGCGCGACCTGCTCCGCCCAGGAGAAACTGCCCAGGATCGACCACAACGTCGGCAGCACGAGATACGCGACGACGGCACCCGGGGTGTTCTGGATCAGCATGCCGAACGCGACGCCGATCGACATGGAGAGCAGTTGTGCCAGGAAGGTGCCGAGCAACACCTGCCACGACAGGTGCCACGACGGATCGGTGTTGCGCAGTGCGTCGGCCAGCCCGGTGAACGCGAGCGCCGAGACGGCGGCCACGACCACACCGGCCACACCCAGCACCAGCGCCGCCGCCCACTTGGCGAAGGCGACCCGGCTGCGCCGTGGCTCCAGCGTGAAGGTGACCAGCCCGGTGCGCTGCGACCACTCCGAGGTGACCGCCAGCACCCCGAGCAACGGCAGCATGATCTGCAACGGCGCCGATCCGAACGCCAGGAAATCGTTGAGATTCTTGTCCTGCGTGGTCTTTCCGCTGAACGTGCCGATCAGGCCGACGCCGACGACCAGGGCGACCGTGACCAGGATCAGCACGCGCCCGGCGCGTGTGTCGGTCAGCTTGCGCAACTCGAGGGAGGCGAGCCGGCCGAAAGGTATGCCGGACCCGGGCTGCTCGTCGAGGCGGGACGGCATGTGGACGGGCTGGTCCTGCACCTGGGTCGTGGCGCTCATGCTGCGGCCCCGTCGCGGGCGTCCGCAGCGGTCAGCTGCAGGAACATCTCCTCCAGGCCGGCCGTGCCGGCCGCACGCAACTCGACCAGCACGATCTGCTGGTCGAGCGCGAGTTGCCCCACGACACGCGGCTCGGCGTCCGTGTGCACTCCGCCGCCGGCCAGTGGTGCCGCCTGGAAACCGCCGACCTCCAAGGCGTTTGCCAGGCGAGCGTCATCGGTGCTGCGGACCGTCGTGCCGGCCGCGGACATCAACTCCGCCTTCGAACCACTCGCGACGATCTTGCCGCGACCGATGACGACCAGGTCGTCCGCGACGACCTCGATCTCGTGCAACAGGTGTGAGGAGAGCAGCACCGTGCCACCCTCGTCGGCGAACCCGCGCAACAGACTGCGCATCCACCGGATGCCGGCCGGGTCGAGCCCGTTGGCCGGCTCGTCCAGGATGAGCACCTGGGGGTCGCCGAGCAGGGCGTGCGCGATACCGAGGCGCTGACGCATGCCGAGGGAGTAGTTGCGCAGCCGGCGGCGCGACTCCGCAGGGGTGAGGCCGACCAGCTGCAGCATCTCGTCGACGCGTCGCCGGTCCAGGCCCATCATGATCGCGCCGAGGGTGAGGATCTCGCGACCCGTGCGGCCGTTGTGCTGTGCCGACGCGTCCAGCAACACCCCCACGTGGCGTCCGGGGTTGCCGAGGGCGGCATAGGGCTTGCCCAGCACGGTCGCCGTCCCCGACGTCGGCGGGGTGAGCCCGGTGATCATCCGCATGCAGGTGGACTTGCCGGCGCCGTTCGGGCCGAGGAATCCGGTGACCGTCCCCGGATGCACCTGGAACGACACGTCATCGACCGCGACGAACTGGCCGTAGCGACGCGTGAGGTTTTCGACTTCGATCATGACACCCACCCTGCCGGGCCGACCCCGGCTCGCACATCGGCCGCACGACGGAAACCGCCTCCGACTTTGGTATGGCGTTTCAGCGACTCTCGGCTGTGCCGCGTCCCTCTCCGGTCGCTCTACGCTGTCCGCGTGACCCTCGCCCTGCCCGGTGTCAGCCGCCGGCGCCACGTCTGGGGAGAGGTATGGCGGCACGCCGCCGCCGTCGTCCTCGGCGTGCTGCTGCTCACCAGTCAGATCACTGCGGACGCCCGCGGCTATCACTCCCCGTGGATCTTCGCCGACGCCGCTCTGGGGCTCCTCGCCCTCGCGCTGCTCACCCAGCGCCGCAGGTGGCCGTTCGGGGTCTGTCTGGCCGTGACCACGCTCTCGGCGGGCTCGGTCTTCGCGTCGGCCGTGTCCTGCATCGCGCTGATCTCCCTGGCGACGCACCGGCGGTGGCGACCGATCCTGGTGTGCTGCCTGGTGGCGCTCGCGTCCGGCTGGATCTTCGAGCTGGTCTTCCCCACGCCGCACGACGGTGTGGGCGAGTGGGTCTCCACGGTCGTGATCGGGTTGCTCGCGGTCGCCCTCTGCATCGCGATCGGCACCGGCATCGGCGCGCGCCGCCTGCTGGTGGCCAACCTGCGCACCCAGCTCGCCGTCGCCGAGGACAGACAACACCTGCGGGTCGAGCAGGCGCGAGTGGCCGAACGGGCCCGGATCGCACGGGAGATGCACGACGTCTTGGCTCACCGGATCTCGTTGGTGGCCATGCATTCCGGGGCGCTGAGCTATCGCACCGACCTGTCCGAGGAGGAGCTGCGCGGGTCGACCACGATCATCCGGGACAACGCACACGCGGCACTGACCGAGCTTCGTGAAGTGCTCGGCGTGCTGCGGGATCCGAGCTCGGTGTCCACCCGCCCCGATGCGCCGCAACCGACCCTCGCCGACCTGCCCGCTCTGGTCCGCAACGTCGAATCCACCGACGGCCCGGTCGATCTCAGCATGCCCGACGACCTGACCGGCCTCAGTGAGCTCGTCTCCCGCAACGCCTACCGGATCGCACAGGAAGGACTGACGAACCGGCGCAAGCACGCGCCGGGGCGCCCGATCTCGATCGGGCTCGCGCACGACGGGGCCGACCTGCACATCACCATGCGCAACCCCATCCCGTCCCGGCCGGCCGACGACGGCTCACCGTCCGAGCTACCCGACTCCGGTCTGGGTCTGGTCGGTGCGACCGAGCGGGCGGTTCTCGTCGGCGGCACGCTCACCGCGGGCCGCGACCGCGCCGGGGACTTCGTCGTGCGCGCCCAGCTACCGTGGCGGCGTGATGAGCGCTGAGGACGACCGACCCATCCGCGTCCTCCTGGTCGACGACGATGCGCTGGTGCGTGCCGGGCTGCGATTGATCCTGCGCGGCGCACCGGACCTGGAGGTGCTGACGCAGGATCCGGCCGACGGGGCAGCGGCGGTCGCGGCGAGCCGCGCGCACCGTCCCGACGTCATCCTGATGGACATCCGGATGCCGGGCGTCGACGGCATCGAAGCAACCAGAGTGATTGCTGCGCAACCGGATCCGCCATACATCATCGTCTTGACGACGTTCGACTCCGACGACCTGATCGTGCAGGCACTGCGTGCCGGCGCGAGCGGCTTCCTGCTCAAGGACACCCCGCCCGAGCGCCTGGTGGACGCGGTGCGGTCGGTGGCCGCCGGTGACCCGATCCTGTCCCCCAGCGTGACGCGTCAGCTCGTGGAGCGCATCACCGCAGAACACGACGACGGCCGCGCCGCGGCCCGCGAGCGCCTGGCCACGCTGACCGGCCGGGAGCTCGAGGTCGCCCAGCTGATCGGCCGCGGTCTGTCCAACGCCGACATCGCGCGCCGGCTCTACATGGGCGTGCCCACCGTCAAGGCGCACGTCTCCCGGGTGCTGGCGAAACTCGGTGCCGACAACCGCGTGCAGGTCGCGATCGTGGTCCACGACGCCGGCACCGCCTGACGCGGATCCGCGACAGGTCGCGGCCGCGCCGGTACGCTGCACCGGACCGGCTCCGGCGAGCCGTGCATTCCCGTCACGACCGACCATGCGGAGGAACCAGCAATGGGCGCTTCAGAGGACATCATCGGGCAGCTGCCCATCGAGCAGATCGCGGCGCAGGTGGGCGCGGACCCCGCGGAGGTCCGGTCAGCGGTGCACCAGGCCGTGCCCGCCCTCCTCGGTGGTCTGCAGGCCAACGCCGCCGATCCCGGCGGGGCGGCCTCCCTTTCCGAGGCCCTGAGCCAGCACCAGGACCGCGACCCCGCATCGGTGTCCGGCGACGAGGCGGACAAGATGGTCAGCCACATCTTCGGCGCTCAGGAGCCCCAGGTCGTGTCCCAACTGGGTGGCCTCGGCGGCGGCAGCGGCCTGATCAAGAAGTTGTTGCCGATCCTCGCTCCGATCGTGCTGCAGTACCTCGCCGGCAAGGTGCTCGGCGGCGGTGCGGCGTCCCGCGGTCCCGCGCAGGGCGGGGCATCGGCGCCGGGAGGCGACCTGGGCAACATCCTCGGCAGCATCCTGGGCGGCGGAAACGGCGCGAGCAGCGCACAGGGTGGCGCTGGTGCCGCCCTGCCGGGCGGGCTGGGCGAGATCCTCGGCGGTCTGCTCGGCGGCGGCCGGAAGGCCTGACCGCCGCGCCGCCGGCCGGCTCAGTCGACCTCGGTCTGCACGAACGGCGGCTTCACGACGACCACCGGCAGGGCGCGGCCGCGCACGTCCACGGCCAGTTCGTCCCCTTCTTTGGTGCCACGGTCCAGCAGCGCGATCGCAATGCCGACCTTCAGTGTGGGTGACATGGTGCCCGACGTCACGGTGCCCACGACCGCGCCTTCGGCGTTCTTCACGTCGCACCCCGGGCGCGGGATCCCACGCCCGGTCGCCTTCAGCCCCCAGGTCAATCGGTAGCCGCCGGCCTCCTTCTGCGCGGCGAGTGCCTCCTTGCCCCAGAACGCGTCCTTGGCGCGACCGACCGCCCAGCCGGCGCGCGCCATGTTGGGCGTGATGTCCATCGACAGCTCGTGACCGTGCAGCGGGTAGCCCATCTCGGTGCGCAGCGTGTCGCGTGCCCCGAGTCCGCAGGGCAGACCGTCGTATGGCGCCATCGCCTCGACCAGTGCGTCCCACAGCGCTGTGGCGTCGTCCCAGCGCGGCACCAGCTCGAAGCCCTTCTCGCCGGTGTACCCCGACCGCAGCACGATGACCTCGCGGCCCTGCCACTGGGCGACACCGAACGACATGTAGTCCAGGTCGGTCGGCAGGCCGAGCGACGCCACGACCTCCGGGGCTTTCGGACCTTGCACCGCGATGATGCCGTAATCACTGTGCTGGTCGGTGATCTCGATGCCGTCGGGTGCCTTGTCCTGCATGCGGCGAACCACTTCGGCGGTGTTGGCGGCATTGGGGACGAGGAAGACCTCGTCCTCGGAGCGGAAGTACTGGATCAGGTCGTCGACGACGCCGGCGGTCGCCTCGTCCAGGCACATCGTGTACTGCGCCTTCGGCGGCGCGACCTTGCGCAGGTCGTTGGTGAAACAACTGTTGACGAAATCGGCCGCACCGGTCCCCTGCACCAGCGCCTTGCCGAGGTGCGAGACGTCGAAGATGCCGACGCGTTCGCGCACCGCGGTGTGTTCGCGCAGCACCCCTCCGCCGGGGTACTCGATCGGCATCTGCCAGCCACCGAAGTCGGCCATCTTCGCGCCGAGGGCCACGTGACGGTCATGCAGCGGGGAAGTCTTGAGCTCGTCGTCCATGACGTGGACGTTAGCGCCCCCGGGAAGGCGTATCGTCGCCGGAGTCCGCTCCCATCCGTGAAGGAGAACTTTCCGTGCCGAGGCTGAACGTCGTCGACCAGATGGTCGGCAAGAGCAAGAGCGATGCACTGGTCGTGCTCGCCGTCCAGGACGGCGACGCGGCGCAGGTGGCCGCGACGCCCGCGCTCCCCCAGGAGGCGCGGGAGCACATCGACGCCAACCTGCTCACCCTGGCAGCCACCGGCGCGGCCGACGAGATCATCCGGCTCGCAGGCGTGCCAGGCGTCGACGGCACGGTCGTGGTCACCGGCTCGGGTGTGCAGGGTATGCCGTCCGCGGACGACGGCGAGGCGCTGCGACGCGCGGCGGGCGCCGCCGTCCGGGCGTTGCGTGCCAAGGCCGGCTCGGTCACCGTCGCCTTCCCCGCGAGCGCGCCCGCGGACGTGGTCGCGACGTGCGAGGGCGCGCTCTTCGGGGCGTACGAGTTCACGTCATACAAATCCGACAAGCGGCAGCGCAAGCCGATCGCGAAGATCACCGTCCTGTCCGAGCTGGCCAAGGACAAGGCGGTCCGCGCCGGCGTGAAGCAGGCTCAGGTGGTCGCCGAGCAGCGTGCGTGGGCCCAGGACCTGGTCAACACTCCCCCGCTGGACCTCTATCCCGAGTCGTTCGCGACGGCGGTCAAGGAGCACTTCACCGGGTCCAAGGTGAAGGTCAAGGTGCTCGACGACAAGGCGTTGGCCAAGGAGTCGTGCGGTGGCCACATCGGCGTGGGCCGCGGGTCGGCCCGTCCGCCGCGCATGGCGGTGCTGACCTACCGCCCGGCCCGCGCCAAGTCGCACGTCGCGTTCGTCGGCAAGGGCATCACCTTCGACTCCGGTGGGCTGTGCATCAAGCCGGCGGAGGGCATGATCACGATGAAGTGCGACATGGCCGGGGCCGCGGCGGTCGCGGCGGCCACCGCCGCCATCGCCGAGCTCGGGCTCCCGGTCGCCGTCACGACCTATCTGTGCCTGGCCGAGAACCTCACCGGTGCCGACGCCCAACGACCCGGTGACGTGGTCACGATGCCCAACGGCCGCACCGTCGAGATCATCAACACCGACGCCGAGGGCCGTCTGGTCATGGCCGACGGTCTCGCGCTGGCCTCGCGGGAGGGGCCCGACCTGGTCGTCGACGTCGCCACCCTGACCGGTGCCGCAGTGCTGTCCCTCGGCACCCGCACCGCGGCGGCGATGAGCAACGACGACGCCGTGCGCTCGGAGGTCCTCACCGCCGCCGATGCCGCCGGCGAGGACCTGTGGCCGATCCCGCTGTTGCAGCACCTGCGCTCCGGGATGAAGTCGCTGGTCGCCGACACCAAGCACACCGGCGCCCGGCAGGGGGGCATGATCATCGCCGCACTGTTCCTGCAGGACTTCGTCGGCGACGACGCGGACGGCAAGCAGCTGCCGTGGGTGCACCTGGACATCGCCGGCCCGGCATACTCCAGCGACGACAGCTACGGGTATGTCGACAAGGGCGCGTCGGGTTACGGGGTGCGCACGCTCGTCCAGCTCGCCCGAGCCCGCAGCTGATCGCAACGACCCGCAGGAGCAACGAACCCCGCACCGGTGCCGGTGCGGGGTTCGTCGTCATGCCAAAGGTTTCGGGCGTGGTTCACCCGGACTTGCGGCGGAACATCTGCTGCGCACCACTGGTCTCCGCGCCATGGGCGCCCGTGACCTTCGAGTGCTCCGAGTGATCCGAGACGTCCGTGCCACCATGTGCCTGTTTCTTGTCCAGCGCTTCACGAAACTTGCGCTTGACCTCGTCACTGGGTCCGTGCTTGTCGGTCATGCAGTGGGCCTCCTTAGCACTGTGGGCTGATCGGATCACTCTCGCACGAGACGGCGCCGGTGACCACTACATATTCCGCCCGGCGCCGAGCTCGTCTCATGCCGCCCGCACCTGGCCGGTCGGCTAGTGCCAAGATTGGCGAGGACAGCAGCGTCAAGACGCAAGGGAGCGTTTCGGGCATGACGGCAACTGCCGACAACTTCGACCTCGTGATCCTCGGTGGCGGCAGCGGCGGCTACGCCTGCGCGTTCCGCGCCGCCGAGCTGGGGATGCGGGTCGCACTGGTCGAGAAGGACAAGGTCGGAGGCACCTGCCTGCACCGGGGATGCATCCCGACGAAGGCGCTGCTGCACGCTGCGGAGATCGCCGACAGCGCACGCGACGGTGCCAGGTTCGGCGTCAAGACGACCTTCGAGTCGGTCGACATGAGCGGCGTGCACGCCTACAAGGACGGCGTCATCGGGCGTCTCTACAAAGGGCTGCAGGGTCTGGTGAAGTCCCACGACATCACGTTCGTGGAGGGCACCGGCCGACTCAGCTCACCGACCACGGTGACGGTCGACGACCGCGTGCTCACCGGCAAGAACATCGTGCTCGCCACCGGTTCCTACGCCAAGACGCTGCCCGGAGTCGAGGTCGGCGGGCGCATCGTCACCAGCGACCAGGCCCTCAGCCTGGAGGAGGTCCCGTCCCGAGTGATCGTGCTGGGCGGAGGCGTCATCGGTGTCGAATTCGCCTCGGTCTTCGCCTCATTCGGCTCCGAGGTGACCATCGTCGAGGCACTGCCCCGGTTGGTGGCCGCCGAGGACGAGGCGATCTCCAAGCAGCTCGAGCGGGCGTTCAAGAAGCGCAAGATCAAGGCCCTCACCGGCGCGAAGCTGGCATCGGCCACCCAGTCCGGCGACGAGGTCACCGTGACCCTGGAGTCCGGTGACACGCTCACCGCCGACCTGCTGCTCGTCGCCGTGGGCCGCGGTCCGGTGACCGACGGGCTGGGGTACGAGGACGCGGGCGTCACGCTCGACCGCGGTTACGTCGTCACCGACGAGCGCTGCCGGACCAGCGTTCCCGGCGTATTCGCCGTCGGCGACATCGTCCCGGGCCTGCAGCTGGCGCACCGTGGTTTCGCGCAGGGCATCTTCGTGGCCGAGGAGATCGCGGACAAGCAGCCGGCGGCGATCGAGGAGTCCGGCATACCCCGGGTCACCTACTGCGACCCCGAGATCGCCTCGGTCGGTCTCACCGAGGCCGCTGCACGCGAGAAGTACGGCGAGGTCACCACCTACGACTACAACCTGGGCGGTAACGGCAAGAGCCAGATCCTGCAGACCCAGGGTTTCGTGAAGGTGGTGCGCGCGGACGGCGGAGCTGTCGTCGGCGTGCACATGATCGGCGCGCGCATGGGCGAGCAGGTCGGCGAGGCGCAACTCATTGTCGGCTGGGAGGCCGTGCCCGATGATGTCGCCACCATGATCCACGCTCACCCGACACAGAACGAAGCCCTCGGCGAGGCACATCTCGCCCTCGCCGGAAAGCCGCTGCACGCCCATGCGTGAGACAAAAACGCCCGGGCGTGAGATAACCCTGCACACCAGCCATCAGATCTAGGAGACTTGAGTTCATGTCTGAACGCGTGACAATGCCCGCACTCGGCGAGTCGGTGACCGAGGGCACCGTGACTCGATGGCTCAAGCAGGTCGGCGAGGAGGTTGCCGTCGACGAGCCACTGCTCGAAGTCTCCACTGACAAGGTCGACACCGAGATCCCCTCGCCCGTTGCCGGCACACTGCAGGAAGTGCTCGTCGAGGAGGACGAGACGGTGCCGGTCGGCGCCGACCTCGCCGTCATCGGTGACGGCGCCGCCGCGCCCGCCGACGACTCCGGCTCGGACGACCAGGAGGAGTCCACGTCCGAGGCCGAGACCAAGGACGAGGACGAGGACGACAAGAACGAAGCACCTGCTGCAGCGGAGCCAGCTGCAGCAGGCGAGTCGGAGAAGTCGTCGGGTTCCTCCGGCGGTGAGGTGACCGGTGGCGAGAAGATCACCATGCCGGCGCTCGGTGAGTCCGTCACCGAGGGGACGATCACCCGGTGGCTGAAGGCGGAGGGTGACGACGTCGAGGTCGACGAGCCGCTGCTCGAAGTCTCCACCGACAAGGTCGACACGGAGGTGCCGTCGCCGGTCGCCGGCAAGCTGTCCAAGATCCTGGTCCAGGAGGACGAGACGGTGCCGGTCGGCGCCGACCTGGCGATCATCGGGGGCGAGAGCTCAGGCGGGTCGGCCGAGGACAAGCCGGCCGAGGACAAGAAGCCCGCCGAAGACAAGCCGGCGGAAGACAAGAAGCCCGCCGAAGACAAGCCGGCGGAAGACAAGAAGCCCGCCGAAGACAAGCCGGCCGAGGACAAGAAGCCCGCCGAGGACAAGCCGGCGGACGACAAGAAGCCCGCTGCTCCCGCTGCGGAGTCAGGTGACCGCGAGCCTGCGTCGTACGTGACTCCCCTGGTGCGCAAGCTCGCGTCGGAGCACGGCGTCGACCTGGCCTCGGTCAAGGGCACCGGCGTCGGCGGCCGCATCCGCAAGCAGGACGTGCTCGACGCGGCGAAGCCGGCCGAGCCGGAGCCCGCTGCCGCCCCGGCCGCTGCAGCGCCTGCGGCGAGCGCGAGCCCGGCCGCGTCGAGCGCGGTCCCGGAGGTCTCGGCCAAGCGCGGCACGACCGAGAAGATGACCCGCATGCGCAAGCTCATCGCGGCGCGCATGGTGGAGTCGCTGCAGGTCTCGGCGCAGCTGACGACCGTCGTCGAGGTGGACGTCACCAAGGTCGCTCGCCTGCGGGCGCGGTCCAAGGCGGCGTTCGAGCAGCGTGAGGGTGTGAAGCTGAGCTTCATGCCGTTCTTCGCACAGGCTGCGGTCGAGGCACTGAAGGCCTACCCCCAGTTGAACGCCAGTGTCGAGGACGATTCGATCGTCTACCACCCCCAGGAGAATCTCGGCATCGCCGTCGACACCGACCGCGGCCTGATGGTGCCGGTCATCCGCGACGCGGGTGACCTCAACATCGCCGGTCTGTCACGCAAGATCGCCGACCTCGCGGAGCGGACACGCACCAACAAGGTGACACCGGACGAGTTGGGCGGCGGCACCTTCACGCTGACCAACACCGGCAGCCGCGGGGCGCTGTTCGACACCCCGATCATCAACCAGCCGCAGGTCGGCATCCTGGGCACCGGTGCGGTCGTCAAGCGTCCGGTCGTCGTGACCGACGGCGACGGCGGCGAGACGATCGCCATCCGGTCGATGGTCTACCTGGCGCTGTCCTACGACCACCGCATCGTCGACGGCGCCGACGCCGCCCGCTTCCTGGTGGCGATGAAGACCCGCCTCGAAGAGGGTGCGTTCGAGGTCTGACGAAGGACGCAGCTGAGGTTGGAGGCGAGCTTGCGAGCATCCGGCCGCAGCGCAGTCCGAGGAAGACCGACCGACAAGTTCGAGGTCTGACGAAGGACGCAGCGACCCGAGTGGTCACTTACCTGCCGGTAGATGCGATCTACTAGCAGGTAAGTGACCACTCGGGTCTGCTTTTGTCTGGAGGCAGTCATGCGCATCGCCATCACCGGCTCGTCGGGCCTCATCGGCACGGCGTTGACCGCAGCCCTGACCGCACGCGGCGACGAGGTGCTCCGCCTGGTCCGCCGAGCGCCGAACGGGCCGCATGAGGTCCGGTGGGATCCCGCTGCGGGTCAGCTGGAACCGACGGATCTGCAGGGCGTTTCGGCCATCGTGAACCTTGCGGGAGCAGGCATCGGCGACAAGCGGTGGACCACGGCATACAAGCAGGAATTGCTCGACTCCCGGCTCGACAGCACCACGACGGTGGTGCACGCGATCGAGCGACTGGACTCACCGGTGCGCCTGCTGAATGCCTCGGCGATGGGCTACT
>Ga0164242_10007898_pt1 | contig 11595 bp, 9 predicted proteins | sample OricomgcompostMG_FD_108783 | JGI IMG/M metagenome (GOLD analysis project Ga0164242, IMG submission 108783) | Miracle-Growth compost microbial communities from Emeryville, California, USA - Original compost - Miracle growth compost (MG) ... | reverse complement strand
TTCGCGCCGAAGTTCGTGCCGTACACGACGGGCTGTGAGGTATGGCGGACCAATCCGAAGTTCGTGCCGCCACCGCCCGCACCGGCACCGATGCCCTCGCAGTGGCAGACGCTGGCGAATACGGGAGCCGTGCCGCCTGCATCGGTGCCGGACGCGGGGTCGATGAAGTCGACGGGCGGTGCGATGAGCGATGGCGGTAATCCGTGGGGCGCGGGCGCTCCGCCGACAGGAAGAAATTCACAGGCCGAGCAAAGAAGCGGCGTTCTGGTAATGAATGACCCCGACAACGCGCCAACTAAGGGGCCAACAGGAAGTCCAGACCCGATCAAGCTCGAAAGTCCTGCGCCGTGTGGCTGGCAGCTATCGGATTTTACTGAATATGTCAGCATGGAGCGGGAGACGCCGACTTACCACAAATACGGTTGGACGAGAACTGAGCGCATTATGGATGGCAACAATCCAGTTATGTGCTCGGGCACGGATACCACGACGTGCCAGTTTACTTACGACGCCAGCAGCAAGACATTAACAGCAAAGGTGGTTACGGCATTGGTGCCAAAACTGCTGGTCAAAAAGAATCCTTCAACCGGAGAGCCATTGCGCGACGCCAACAATGAATATGTTGTCGAGCAGTATGAGACTTTTAAGAATGGAGCAAATTCCCGCAAGACTTTCGCATCTCAAGGGCTAATGCTAGTGGAGCGCGCCCCTGAACAAGTCGATGCGTCAACGTATAAAAACATGATCGAAAAGACGCTCAATCAGGGGAATTACAAGTTGATTCTCGAAGGATGCCAGAAGGGTGGTGCTTGTGGTTGCCGGGTCGCGGTGAAATTTTGTGCAGACGTTCATGTGGTTAGAGAGGCTGACGCTCCGGCTCTTAACCCGAATATAGTCATTGCTCTATTTCCTACCACCGCGCGAGCGGATGCGAAAAATTGGCCCGAAAAAGAATACGAGAAAGACGCAAGAACGGGGCGATATACGGAAAGAATTACGCAAACGAAAGCGCATGAAACGGGGCATCTATTCAATTTCCCTGATGAATATTGGATACAAGGTGGATTCGTGCATTCGACGTATATCAAGAATGGAATGGATATCGACTTTACCCTCGCGGACGCCAACAAGACGACGAACAAAGTTTGGGTTATTGAAACTGAATTTAATCTTATGGGAGGTGGATGCGCTCTCCCGACCGCAACGACTTCACCTTATTACCTTGAGTACATTCGCAGATGGTTCTCAGCGCACACCAATAAACTGTGGCGCGTTGGTTACAACGCACCGATTTTAGCTCCAAAGAAGGCTGAAAAAGCCGATGAAATCCCAGCCAAATCGGCGACGACTCCTGCCAGGTCAGGGATGACTCATGTCGGGTCAGGAGCGGGTCATGTCAAGAAGTAACCATGATTCGAAGTACATCAAGACACTAAGGGCTGTATTTTTATTTCTGATGGCGTTATGGATGGGAGGTAGAAGCGCGATGGCGAATGATTCGACTAATGGTTCCCTTCGGGTTGGTTCGTTTTCACTTTCGTGGTCGGGTGGCCTTGAGTATGGTTCGAGGCAGTATAGTTTCGACGGCGTAGATAAATTTTATTTTGCCAAGGGAGACACCATCAACGACGACACGCAAACCGGCGTTGGCGTCTTTGCGCTCAGTCTGCAAAATCGCGACGTAGAGGAGCTGAAGGCAGTGGCGCAGGTCTTGTGTGGTGAGGATATCCAGACTGGAGGCCCGGAAACGTATGACCCACCCGCCACGTTCAGGGTTGCCTGTCTCGAAGGTGGGAAGGTTGTGAACCGGCAAGGCTCTATACGAAAAATTCCTGAGAAATCCGATAGAGAAGTTTTCGACGTACCGTTCAGGTTGGCAGAGGAAGCATGGAAACACGGCGTGAAGCTTATCAAGTTGGACTTCACAACTGAGGGTATTGAGAATAAAAATGGGAAATATATTATTTATGTTCGTTTCATTAATTCTGGAAATCGCTGGATAAGGTTTAAGACGCCGGATCAGTGGCCCGGTGATAGTCGGAATGGTGGGCTTGCAGTTGCTCCATTTAGCGAGCTTGGGAAAATGAAGCCGCGTGACGATTGGGGATTTAATCTGGCGAGTAGAAAAATAATCAACAAGAATGAATTCCCGGATGATGAAATATTGCTCAATCCGGGTGATAGTAAAATTTTAAAAATTGAGTCTATTCCAGACAATAAAATTCAGAAAGGCGAGTACGACCTTTCGGGTGTGGCGTATTTGAATCTTCGATACGAGGGCAATGGCTGGGGCCTGTCCGGTCACGTAGATTTTCGACCAATTACAACTCGCATCAAATTTGACCACGATTACCCCTCGACACCTGAAGAGCGGCAGCAGTACGAGAAAACACACCGCGAAAACATGTCCCGGCAGCCGGTCAAGCCCGGTCAGGCCTTTGCCGAGGACGGCCTGTACCGCCCGGTGCGCACCAGCGGCGGCTACCGTGGGCTGAACCTGAAGCAATTCAAGGCCGGGGACGTGGCGGGCTCCGACAGCGTGAAGATGCCCATGGAGTCGCTGAGCGGCGACGATATCAACGGGCCGGTGCAATGGGTGTGGGAAGCCACCGCGCCCACGCCCGTCAAGCAGTGGTCGTCTGACATGGTCGCGGACACCGTGCAGTTCTGCGAGCCGGGGGCCGAGTGTCCACGCAGCGGGCGCTGGATCAAGCGCATCCGTTCAAGGGACTGGGCATCTTACGAGACCCGGTACGACCTTGCCAGCGTCGTGACCTTGCGCCGGGGTCAGCGCATGCCCTCCCACCCGGACGACACAAGGTGGATCGATTGGGAATGGGTGGGAGCCGCCCATGTCTGAGCGCGCCTGCATTCTGCCGCTGCCTGTGTATGCCGCCGCCGAGGTTGATCGCTTCGCAGCGCGAATGGAGCTACGAGAGCTGACGGGGGAAAGATGAGTTTTAAATGGGACCCGCAGTTTTCGTCCGAACAGAAGGCGGTCGAGCCGTTGCCCATCTGGTTTTTTATCTTTCTGTACGTGCTCATCGAGGGTTTCGCGCTTTTCGTTGTTGTGCCTGGCCTGCCGAAGGGCTCCTTCCCGAGGGACAAGTTCCTCCATGACGCGGTAGTTATTCCATTTTTCTTATGGACGGGAATCAGTTGCCTCCTGCTTATGGCTGCGTATGACACTCCTGCGACCCTTGTAGCAAACCACAATACGAAGCGCTGGAACGAGATCGCGAGTTGGCAGCAGCGAAGCTGTGCGGGCGTGGCGGTGCTCGATAGTGTGATGCTCACTCCCGAGCCGGACCTTGCCGAGCGTATGCTGAAACTCGAAGGTACACCGCCTGAAAATCCCGGCAGGGTGATGGCGTTGGAAAATATCGTGGGAACGGATGACCAAACACGTTTGCACACGCTGCTGGAAGCACTGCTGACTCCGCTGGCGGGTCGCCTTGCGCAGGCCGCGAAAGCCGGATCCTTCGAAATCGTGATGCAGTGCGAAGACGAGGAACTTTCCAGTGAGGTTCGGGCGGCATGGGGCAAGGTTGGACTACCGGGCCAGCCTGTCGTGCGGTGTTTGGACAACAGCCGCGACGTTGATTTTGCGGAAGACTGGTTCAAGGATGATCGGCGTCCTGCCTGGTATGGTGATGACCCGACACCGAAATACCAGCTCATGCTTGCCTGGCATCTGAATGACGCAAACCCGGACATTGTGCCGACTGCCTCGGAAGCAGCCGTTGCGCTGCTGCTGGCTTCGTCTGCACTCATGCGTGAGCAGCCAAAGCTGAAGTACCAGGCGTGGCTGCTGCGCCAGATTGCCGGGGACGCCGACCAGGTGGACAAGTCGCTTGCAAGGCTGCTCAAGGCAGAACAGGTGCCAAACGAGCTTATCCATCACTTCTGGCATAGCCGACTCAAGGGACTCGCGCAGCACGCGACCCTGGGAGCTGTGAGGGAGTCTGGCCTGAAGGTGGAGGAACATGCGATTGATCTGGCGATTGGCCCGCAGGCGCACGTGGCGCGGTGGGTACTTCAGGCGCTGGCAGCGAAGATGGTGCAATTCGGTCAGGGAGCCCAACTTGTCGCGTCGCCTCGTGAGCAAGGCGTGGCACTGAATGTGGTGGCGAAGGAACCGGCAGGCGTAACGGTGCCCTGGAAACAGGAATACGACTACAACCCGTTTTTTGGTCCTGAACAAGGCGCGTTTGCGTCGCTATGGGCGATTGCCATGCTCGTTACCCCGAAGGGCTGGAGCACGGGGGACACCGCTATTACATGCGCCGTCGCTGTGGCGATGGTGTTGTTTTTCTTTCTGCGCCACCCTGGACCTGTCCGGTTTGTGGTGCATCTACTCGATTACTACTGGTAGAAATGGAGGGCGAAAATGAGCAATGCGAAGGAAAACGTGACATTACTTTTGATTAGTCCGGTGCCGGAACAAGATGTGCACTGCGATATGCGGCGGCGATAACTCGGCAACCTGCGCTCGCCTTCTCTTTCAGGGCAGGATTGCCGGATCGCCGTGGCGCTTCGAAGTTGACGATGGATCGATGGGGTACATCGTACGGTTGTACGAGCGTGCGGGTCTCTTCGCCTGGCGTGAGACCTGTGGCGAAGTTTCGCGATGGAATCTGGCGCGGCAGAAACGGATGCTTGAGCGTGCGCTGGTACGGTGTTGCAGGCGCGGGGGCCGACGCGATGCGGTAGATTGACGTGGCGCCAACGTCTACGGAGGACACGATGCACCGACACACCACCGGCCACCCCGCACGAGACGGCACGCACGCGGGCGAGCCGCACGACGCCTGTGCATTGCCGCCCGCACTCGTGAGCGCGCTGGATGGCGAGCACCTCGAGGCGCGCGCCGACGAGGCCATGCGCCTCTCGACCGTGAGCGCCGATGGCTGGCCGCACGGCGCGCAATTGAGCGTGGGCGAAGTCCTGGCGGTCGACGCGCAGACCCTGCTCGTGGCGATGTGGCCGCACTCGAACACCGCGCGGAACCTGCTGCGCGACGCACGCCTCGCGCTCACGCTGGTTCACGACGGCGCGGTGCTGGAGATCCGCGCGCGCGCGAGCCTGGTGGCGGAGCATCAGACGGCGCTCGACCTCAGTGTGTTCCGCTTGCATATCGAACGCCTGGACGTGCATCGGGCGAAATATGCCGAGGTGCTGAGCGGCGTGACGTTCCGTCTGTACGAGCGCGAGAAGGCGCTCGCGCGCTGGCGCGAGCAGATCGCGATGCTGCGCACGCACCTCTAGCGCGTCAGCGCGCTTCGCCCGCATTCGCGAGCGTCGCTCAGGCGATGAGCCACGCCGCTCTCCCAACCCGCTTGACTTCCGCTTGCGCGAGTGGAGGTCATTTTTTGCCCTGACTTTTTCGCTCCGACTACCTGCCGAATTGACAACAGGTTATTGCGCTTCTCAATGGCTCGATTTTCGTGATTTACGTAATAAAGCATTGCGTCGACGCAACGGTCATAAAGCTGTCACTGAATTTATAATCCGCCGGCGATTCGACCCGGCGTTCGGTTATTCGATGGCGAGCGCCGCGTCGCAATTTCAATTCGGAAGAGTCATGAAATGCGAAAAAGAAAATTGCCGCTCGCGGTTCTCTTTGCGGGGCTGTGCGTGGGCTGCAGCGCGGCGCGCGCCGATCAGTGGGGTGTTCAATTTGCCGGCGGCGTCGCCGATCACGATGTCAGGAAGGCCGATCTCGGCGTCGTCTGGGACCCTGGCTGGAAATGGTGGGAGGTGGGCGGCTATCACTTCACGGTGGTGGGCGAAGCGCACGTAGCGTACTGGGACATCCGGGAAGCGCCCGCTTCTCATCCGAACATCTGGGAATTCGGCTTCACGCCGGTATTTCGATTCGTGAAAAGCTCGGGCAATGTGCGTCCGTTCATCGAAGCGGGCGTGGGCGTGCGCCTGCTCTCGCACGTGGACGAGACACCGGACCGGAGCTTTTCGTCGTCGTTCCAGTTCGCGGATATGGTGGGCGTAGGCGCGCTGTTTGGCGAGCACCAGAACTATCAGGCGGGCTTTCGTTTCCAGCATCTGTCCAACGCCGGGCTCAAGCATCCGAACCCCGGCATCAACTTCAGCCAGGTCTACGTGCAATACAATTTTTGAGCATCGACGTACTGGGCGTAGCAAGACACGCAATAAGGCAAGCCGGATAGCGCAATAATGCGACGCCGTCATGATGGCAATGTGGATAAAAGGTTGCCGAATACTTTCAATTAGCTTTTATTTAACGAAATCGCAACAGTGTTTATGCACCATAAATGCCCGCCGCGATTCAATCGCCTCTATGATTACTCGCGGCGTTTTACCGCAACTCAGTCACGAGGACAGTATGGATCTGGAAAAAATACGGCGCGAAGCGTTTGCGATGCCCGTTCATAATCCCGCGTATCCGCGGCCGCCGTTTCGCTTCGTCAACCGCGAATACTTCATCATTTCCTATGAGACCGATCCGGACGCGCTGCGCGCCATCGTGCCGGAACCGTTGAAGCCGGAAAACAACCTCGTTCACTACGAGTTCATTCGCATGCCCGACTCGTCGGGCTTTGGCGACTACACGGAGAGCGGCCAGGTAGTGACGGTGCGCGACCCGCAAGGCCGGCTCGCGAACTACACGCATTCCATGTATCTCGACGACGAAGGCCCCATCGCAGGCGGCCGCGAGATCTGGGGCTTTCCGAAGAAGCTCGCGCGCCCCGTGCTCGCCGTGGACGGCAACGACACGCTGCTCGGCACGCTCGATTACGGCACCCAGCGCGTGGCCACGGGCACGATGGGCTACAAGCACCACGTGCTCAATAACGAAGACGAACGCCGCAAGCTCGCCGATACGCCCAACTACCTGCTCAAGGTGCTGCCGCACGTGGACGGCACGGCGCGCGTTTGCGAGCTGGTGCGTTTCTATCTGCGCGATGTGACGGTGCACGGCGCATGGAGCGGCCCGGCCGCCATCGAGCTGCATCCGCATGCGCTCGCGCCGGTCGCGGATCTGCCGGTGCGCCGCGTGGTGGGCGCGCGCCATGTGATCGCCGACCTCACGCTCGATATCGGCGAAGTCGCTTTCGACTATCTCGCGCAAGCCCCGGCGCGCCAGCGTGCCGGCACGACGGACCCGGAAGAGCAAGTGGAACTCGCCTGATTCAGGTTTAATTCAATAAGGATGACTCATGTCTTTGAAGAACAAGGTGGCGGTGATTACCGGCGCGGCAAGCGGCATTGGCGAGCATTGCGCGCGTAACTTCGCGAATCAGGGCGCGGCGGTCGTGATCGCCGACCTGAATCTCGCGAACGCGGGCAAGGTGGCCGACAGCATCGTGGCGGCGGGCGGCAAGGCGCTGGCCGTGGCCATGGACGTCACCAACGAGGAAGCCGTGAACGCCGGTATCGCGGAAGCCGTCAAGGTGTTCGGCGGCATCGACGTGCTGGTGTCGAACGCCGGCATCCAGATCATCAGCCCCGTGGACGAGTTCGCCTTCTCCGACTGGAAGAAGATGCTCGCGATTCACCTGGACGGCGCGTTTCTGACCACCAAGGCCGTGCTCAAGCACATGTACGGCAGCGGCAAGGGCGGCTCGATCGTCTATATGGGCTCGGTGCATTCGCACGAGGCCTCGAAGCTCAAGTCCGCCTACGTGACCGCGAAGCACGGCCTGCTCGGCCTCGCGCGCGTGGTGGCGAAGGAAGGCGGGCCGCGCGGCGTGCGCGCGAACGTCGTGTGCCCGGGCTTCGTGCGTACGCCGCTCGTCGACAAGCAGATTCCCGAGCAGGCCAGGGCGCTGGGCATTTCCGAAGCGGACGTCATCAAGAACGTGATGCTCAGGGAAACCGTCGATGGCGAATTCACCTCGCTCGACGACGTCGCCAACACGGTCGCCTTCCTGGCGGGCTTCGAATCGAACGCCTTGACGGGCCAGTCGGTGCTGGTCTCGCACGGCTGGTCGATGCACTAAGGCGCGGAGGGAGCACGTATGCGCAGCAGCAAAACAGCCGTCCGCCACGCGCACAAGCCGATCGAGCTGCCGCGCTACGACGAAATCGCGCTCGTCCTGCAAGGCGGCGGCGCGCTGGGGTCCTACCAGTCCGGCGTGTTCGAGGGGCTCGCGCAAGCGGGCGTCGAGCCGCACCGGATCGCGGGCGTGTCGATCGGCGCGCTCAACACGGCGATCATCGCGGGCAATGAGCCGGGGCGTCGCGTGGCCGCGTTGCGCGGCTTCTGGGAGTCGATCTGCCACCCGCTCGACTGGCTCGGCAATCTGGGTTCGCTCGCGTTGCCGCTGTTCGGCCACCCTACCCTCGCGCGCCGCTGGGCCAGCATGTGGGCCGCGGGCCGCGCGCTCACCGAGGGACAGCCCGGCTTCTTCGCGCCGCGCGTGCCGCTGCCGGTGGCCGGCTGGCACAAGAGCTTGCCGAGCGCGGTGAGCTACTACGACACGGCCGCCCTGAAGGCGACCCTGCTACGCTTCGCCGATTTCGACCGCATCAACGACGGCCCGATGCGCGTCTCGGTGGGCGCGGTGAACGTGCGCAGCGGCAACCTCGTCTACTTCGACAACACGAAGATGCGGCTCGAACCCGAGCACTTCATGGCGTCGGGCGCGTTGCCGCCGGGCTTTCCTGCGGTGGAGATCGAGGGCGAGTACTACTGGGACGGCGGCCTCGTTTCGAATACGCCGCTCACGGAGGTGCTGCGCGATGCGGATCACAAGGACACGCTGGTGTTTCAGGTCGATCTATGGAGCGCCAACGGCAACGTGCCCGCCGACTTCATGGACGTGGCCGAGCGCGCCAAGGACATCCAGTATTCGAGCCGCACGCGCGCCATCACCAACATGCTGGCCGACCGGCAAAAGCACGCGCGCTTCATCAAGGAACTGCTGGAGCACGTGCCTGCCGAGGCGCGCCGCAGCGATCCGCTCTTCAAGCTGGCCGAGTCCGTGGCCGATGGCGCTTCGATCAACGTGGTGCACCTGATCTACAAGAACAAGCCGTATGAAGGCCACTACAAGGACTACGAGTTCAGCGTCGACACGATGGAGGAGCACTGGGCGAGCGGGCTCGAGGACATCCGCGCGTCGTTTGCGCATCCGGAATGGTTCGCGGTGCCGAGCCGCGAGCAGGGCTTCGTCACGCACGATATCCATCGGCCCGTGAACGTGGTGCCGGAGTCCGACCGCAACACGCTGCCCACGAGCGAAGAGGCGAAAGTGGCGTAGGCAGCGCAGGGGCCTGCGCGAGCGCCAGGCGATCAAGGTGGCCGCCGCGTCGCACGGTGAATCAGTTCGAGGCCAATCAGGCGTAGCATCGTGCGGATGCTTCGCCATTGAACCTCCGCACGGCGCCCAGCGCATTTGCTGCGCGCCGGCGCCCACCCTGCCGGAGCCCACATGACGCCCTATGAAAGCAAACCGTGGCTGACGCACTATGCGCCCGGCCATACGGCCACGATCGCGCAGGACCATGCCGATGCGCTGAGCCTGTTTCGCGCGGCTGTCGAGCGTGCGCCGCAGCGGGCGGCGCTGCGCTATTTCGACGGCACGCTCACTTATGCCGAGCTCGACGCCCAATCCGACGCGCTTGCGTGCGCGTGGCTCGACCGTGGCTGCGTGCGCGGCGATCGCATCGCCATTTATCTGCAGAACGTGCCGCAGTTCGTGATTGCGCTCGTCGCGGTCTGGAAGATCGGCGCGATTGCGGTGCCCATCAACCCGATGAACCGCGCGCGCGAGCTGCGCGTGCTGCTCGCGGATTCCGGCGCGCGCGCACTGGTCTGCCACGCGTCGTTGCACGAGGAGGTGGTGCGGCCGCTGCTTGCCGAAGAGGCCGGCCTCGCGAGCGAACGCGCCGCGCGCGGCGAAGCGAGCGTCAAGCCGATGGTGATGACCACCTCGGCGCTCGACTATCAGCATCGCGACGACGAACGGCTTTTCGCGGGCATGGTGCGTTCGAACGAAACGGCGGCAACGGCGGCAACGGCGCAGCGGCCCGACGCCGAGGCACTCGGCGCCGTGATCGCCGCGTATCGCTCGCGCAAGCCGCCGCTCGTCGAATTGCGCGAAAGCGACGTCGCGATGCTCGTCTACACCTCGGGCACCACGGGCGTGCCCAAGGGCGCGATGAACACGCATGGCAACGTCGCGTTCAATGCGCAGGTGTATCGCGACTGGATCGGCTTGCGCGAAGGCGCGCCGATTCTCGGCCTCGCGCCGCTCTTTCACATCACCGGTCTCGTGGGCCACGTGGCCGCTGCGTCGCTCTGCGCGGCGCCGCTCGTGCTCGCGTTCCGCTTCGAAGCGGGCGTGATGCTCGACGCGATTGCCGAGCACAAGCCCGAATTCACCATTGGCGCGATCACGGCCTTTATCGCGCTGATGAATCATCCGCGGGCGACGCGCGAGCACTTTGCCTCGCTGCGCCGCATCTATTCGGGCGGCGCGCCCATTCCGCCCAGCGTGATCGAGGCGTTTCGCACGCGCTTCGGCCACTATATTCACAACGGCTACGGCCTCACGGAAACCAGTTCGCCCACGCATCTGGTGCCGGCGGGCCGCGAGGCGCCGGTCGATGCGGCGTCGGGCACGCTCTCCATCGGCGTGCCGGCCTTCAACGTGGCGTCGTATATCGGCGACGACGAAGGGCGGCCGCTGCCACCCGGAGAAGTGGGCGAGATCATTTCGCGCGGACCGATGATCGTGCCGGGCTACTGGAACAAGCCGCAGGAGAGCGCGAAGGCGATCGTCGACGGCTACTTTCGCACCGGCGACGTGGGCTTCATGGACGCCAGCGGCTGGTTCTATCTGGTGGACCGCAAAAAGGACATGATCAACGCGGGCGGCTACAAGGTCTGGCCGCGCGAAGTGGAAGACGTGCTGTACACCCATCCGGCCGTGCGCGAGGCTGCCGTGGTGGGCATACCGGACAGCTATCGCGGCGAGACGGTGAAGGCCGTGGTGAGCCTCAAGCCGCAGACGAGCGCCACGCCCGAGGAACTTGTGGCGTATTGCAAGGCGCGCATGGCGGCGTACAAGTATCCGCGTATCGTCGCGATCATCGACGAATTGCCGAAGACGGTGACGGGCAAGATCTTGCGGCGCGCGCTGCGTGAGTGAGTGACTCGGGGCCCGGGAGCCTGGCCGGCGACCAATAGGTGTGGGCTATGACGGGCAGAGTTAATCGATAGTTGCCGTTTGCCGCGATCCCACGTGTAATGCGTTCTCGAGTAGCGCGTATGAAACAGTGGAGGGGACGAAAGTGAAGATCGTGGTGCCGGTTAAGCGCGTTGTCGATTACAACGTCAAGGTTCGTGTGAAGTCGGATGGCACGGGCGTCGACATTGCCAACGTGAAAATGTCGATGAACCCGTTCGATGAGATCGCCGTGGAAGAGGCGGTGCGTCTGAAGGAAGCGGGCGTGGCGACGGAAGTCATCGCCGTGTCCGCCGGGGTCGCGCAAGCGCAGGAAACGCTGCGCACGGCGCTGGCCATCGGCGCGGATCGCGCCGTGCTGATCGAATCGGATGAGGATTTGCAGCCGCTCGCGGTGGCGAAGCTTTTGAAAGCCGTTGTC
>Ga0164242_10007897_pt1 | contig 11595 bp, 13 predicted proteins | sample OricomgcompostMG_FD_108783 | JGI IMG/M metagenome (GOLD analysis project Ga0164242, IMG submission 108783) | Miracle-Growth compost microbial communities from Emeryville, California, USA - Original compost - Miracle growth compost (MG) ... | reverse complement strand
GTCGATCAGTTGTCGGCGGCGTTCGGCGGCAGCGGTTGCGGCGTCGTAGGACCGTTCCGAGCGGTGTTCGGGCCAGCGCTCGGCGGCGATGACGTCAGCGTTCACGAACTCGAGGTGGGTTGCCGGCGCGATGACGGTCTCGTAGAGGGTCGATTTCCCGGCGCCGTTCGGTCCCGCCAACAAGTGGATGACGGGGTCCGGCATCAGCTGGCGGAGCGAACCCGCGCTGCCCGGCGGGGCGCGCGGGCGCGGGGGGCGGACCTCGGAGCAGGACGATCTCGCTCGACGACGTTGCCGTCCTCGTCGAGTTCCACCCACGTCCGACCTTCGGCCGCGAACCGACCGGCGAGGTCCAGATCCTCACGGTAGACGGCCATTCGCTCAGCCCACTCGGCCCGGACGACGGCTTGCTCCCTCGCGTTCAGCCCATCGTACGAGCGTCGCCCGGCGAGCACCGCCACGATCTCCCGGTGGCTGATACTCGCCGACGCCTGGATCTCGCGGCCGATACGCGCCCAGTGGGCGACCTGCTGGGAAGCGCTACGGCTCTGCGCGTCGCCGGCCAGCTTCGCCGAGGCGTACAGGTCGTCTTCGATGCGGGCGGGCGATGTGGTGGCCATCCGATCCTCCGAATCGTGAACCGAGCTCACGACCAGTGTAGCACTCTGCAACAGGAATGATCGGTCTGGCAACGGAAGCGCGTTGGTCACCGCCAGCGGACACCGGTCAGCGCAACTCGTCCACCAGACCGGCGTATTTGTCGAGGTAGCTGAGCGTCGCGTCCGGCGGCCCGCCGAGCAGCCCGGCGCCGAGCACGGCACGAGCGACGCCGAGATCGCGGTACCGACGTATCAGGTCTGGCTCCGGCTCGCCCCAGACCATCAGCGTGACCTCGCCGGCCGGGCGGCCTGCCTCCGCACACGCTTCCCGGTAGCCGTTCAGCTTGCGCTCGATCCGGCGCAGGCCACCGAGGCCGATGTCGAGCGGGCACCAACCGTCCCCCCACTCGGCCGCGTGTCGGATCCCGATCGGACCGGCGACGCCTGGAAGCACCGGCGGATACGGACGTTGCACCGGTTTCGGCTCGCTCCACACCGGGTCGAAGTCCACGTACTCGCCGTGGTACTCCGCCTTTTCCTCGGTGCCGAGCGCGCGCAACGCGGCGACGTACTCCCGCAGTGCGGCGTACCGCTGTTGCCACGGCAGCCCGGGCTGATGGTTCGCGAGTTCCTCGACGTTCCAGCCGACACCCACGCCGAGCAGAAGCCGGCCGCCGCTTATCTGGTCGACGGTCGCGATCTCATTGGCCGTGGTGAACAGGTCGCGCTCCAGCACCAGCAACACGCCGGTCGCCAGCCGCAGTCGCGTGGTCACTGCCGCGGCGGCCGTCAGCGCGACCAGCGGATCGAGCTGGATGCGGTAGTACGGCCGCTCCGGTTCGCCGGCCGGGTAAGGCGTCAGCTGGTTGACCGGGATGTGGCTGTGCCCGCCGACCCAGAGTGACTCGTACCCACGGTCTTCGAGTTCGCGTGCGAGTGGTGCGGGCGCCAGTTCGTCCAGCGTGTTCACAGACGAGAAGGCCAATTCCATCGGGCCAGTATGTCAGCCCCACCGGGCGGGCGGCAGGATGAGCCTCGGAAATGCTCACGGCGACGCGGCATGATGTGCCGTTCGCGTCGCGGTCCAGCTTGGACGCACGAGGGGAAGCCGATGGGGAAGCTCGATGGCAAGGTGGCAGTTGTCACTGGAGCGGGACGCGGGATCGGGCGCGCGATCGCCCTGGCGTACGCGGCCGAAGGCGCCGACGTCGTGGTCGCGTCGCGGACGGCTTCGACCGTCGCCGACGTCGTGGCCGAGATCGAGAAGGTCGGCGCCCGAGGTCTCGGTGTCACGGTCGATGTCGGGGATCGGGCGGACGTCGAGCGCATGGTGACGTCCGCAGTCGAGACCTTCGGGACGGTCGACGTGCTGGTGAACAACGCGCAATCGTTCGGGACGCCGCAGCGGCCAGAAGGTTCACCCGGGTACGTCCCGCTCGAGGACTTTCCCGAAGAGGTTTGGGATCACACGTTCCAGACCGGGCTCAAGTCGACGCTGTATGGGATGCAGGCGGTATTCCCGCATATGCGCGACCGGGGCGGGAAGATCATCAACTTCGGTTCCGGCAACGGGATCGGCGCGATGAAGGGCACCGCGGCGTACAACGCGACGAAGGAAGCGGTGCGGTCGCTGACCCGGACAGCGGCGGCCGAATGGGGAAGGCACGGCGTGTACGTCAACGCGATCATCCCGACCATGGTCACCGACTCCGCGGGGGCCTTCTTCGAGGCGCGGCCCGGTATCAGGGAGAAGCTGGAAGTGCAGATCCCGCTCGGCCGCTTCGGCGATGTCGACACCGACATCGGTCCGGTCGCGGTGTTCCTGGCCTCCGCGGACTCGAACTACGTGACCGGGCAGACGATTCACGTTGACGGGGGCCAGATTCTGCGGCCCTAGGAGCCGTAGGGTCTCCGCATGGAAATCTGGATCAACCCGGCGTGCAGCAAGTGTCGCGCCGCGCTGTCTGCGTTCGACGAGGCCGGTCTGTCGTACACAGTCCGGCGGTACTTGGACGACCCGCCGACGGCAGCCGAACTCGAGGTGGTGCTGGACCATCTCGGGCTGCAGCCCTGGGATCTCGCGCGACAGAACGAGTCCAAGGACGCGGCCAATGGGGTCGCGGGCCTGCCTCGTGACGATGCGAACCGGAGCGCGTGGATCGACGCGATGGTCGCGCATCCCATCTTGATCCAACGGCCGATCGTCACCGCAGACGACGGCACCGCGACGATCGCCCGTGACCCGGAGGTGCTCCGAGCAGTCCTCGCCAAGGCGACGCGTTCGTAGCTTCCGGCATCGGCAGCGCATCGGTACGGACTACGGCCCCCGCTTCCTACCAGCGGGTATAGTCCGGCTCCATCCCGGTAGTGGGCGCGTTTCGGCCGGTCGTGTCGCGAGCCATGAGAGTCGCGTATCCGCCGACCGCGCGGCTGCTGGGTGGCAGCCTTCGGGGGGAGGTCGGGTGCACGTCTGGGTACCACTTGCTGTCTTTTTCGCTGCATACACGGTCAACATGACCTATATCACGGTGTTTTACCACCGAATGCTCGCCCACGAGGCGGTGCGGACCGGGCCCGTTCTGCGCCGCCTCGTGTTGGGCTCGGGGCAGTGGCTGACGGGCCTGGATCCCGCCGGCTGGGTATGCATGCACCGGATGCACCACGCATTCTCGGACCGCCTGCGCGACCCGCACAGTCCGCGCAACGTCGGGGTGCTTGGCGTGGCGCGAGCCCAACTCAAGTCCTACGAACGTGCGCTGGTCGGGCTCGTCCGTGGCGAGAGCGCATACCGCCGCTTCGTTCCCGAGACCGACATCCAGGTGAGTGCCCTCAATCGCTTAAGACTGTGGGCGTTTCCCTACCTGGTGCACGCCGGCGTCGGGGTCGGGTTGTCCGTGGAAACCGGCATGACCGCGTTGGGTCCTGCCTACTTCGCCGGCTTGATGAGCCACCCGATTCAGGGCTGGCTCGTGAACGGCTTCGGTCACGCGAGCGGCGGCCGCAACTTCAAGACCCGTGACGATTCCCGCAACAACCTGGCGATTGCACTGCTGGTTTTCGGTGAAGGCCTGCAGAACAACCACCATGCCTACCCGAGGTCCGCGCGGTTCGCCTACCGGTGGTGGGAACCGGACCTCGGCTGGGCGATGTGCCGCCTGCTGGCGACGCTGCGCCTTCTCGACGTACGGCCCGACGGGCAGCTGCCCACGCCGCGGGGTAACGCCCGGGGCGGCCGGTTGCGGGGGGCTGCCGGCGGATTTACCAACACGGGTTTCGACGGAGGTCAGTGACCGTGGCGATCAGCATCCTGCGTCGGATGACGACGGAAGAAGCAATGCTCGAGTACGCCGACCACTACGAGCGCGCGTCGGGTTATCGCGTCCCGACGGACTACCTGGCGCGGAGCGTCGTGTACGGCTTCCGGCGGCGAGGTCGGACCATCGGTGGGGTAGTGATGTCCGCGTCGCCGCCGTTCCGTACGTTGCAACGCATTCCTGCCCAGGCACAGCCGGCGGTACGCAAGCGGGTACGTCCCGACGACACCGTCGAGCTGACCTGCGTATGGCTCGACCAGGAACTGCGCCGCGGCGCGCTGTCGGCGGTGTTCTGGCTCGGGCTGTTCCTGGAGACGAGCCGTCACGGTGCACGCAACGTGATGTTCGGCACGGAGAGCCCGGGCCTGCACCGGCTCTATCTATGCGGCCATCCGGAGGTCGTCTACGAGGGCCCGGTCGTCGTCGACGGCAAGGAACAGCAGGGATGGATCTTTCTGAGCCCGGTATCCCATCGCTGGCCGGCGCTGGCCCGGATGACGGTGTACAAGTCGATCCGCGACCTGCGGCGCCGGCTGCCGGGCGCGAGGCCGGTCACGTCGGCCGCGATGCCCGTGGCAGCACGCGGGCAGCAGGACGGCGATGGTCGGGTGGCACTGGACGTGCACCGGTGAGTGGCGCTGCGCTGCTGCCGGTGCGCGGCCTTGCTGCCGCCGGCCGGGAGGTTGTGCAGATGGCGGCACGGCGAAGCCGTCGGGGCGGTGCGGCTGCGGTCGGGCCGGTCCTGTCCGCCGTCCGCGATGACGCCTGGGTGCTGGTGACCGGTGCCTCGTCCGGCATCGGAAGGGCGTACGCCGAACTGCTCGCCGAGGCTGGTGCCCAGCTGCTGCTTACCGCGGACGACGCCGCCGGTCTGGCCGAGGTCGCGGCCAGTACGACGAGGATCGGCGCGCGTTCATGCGACATCCTCGTCGCCGACCTGAGCGGGACCACCGGTACGGCGGCGCTCCTCGACTGGGTTGCCGGCCGGCACGTGGCACTGCTCGTCAACAACGCCGGTGTCGGCGCGAAGGGACGGTTCTGCCAGCTTCCGCCGGATTGCTACCACGAGATGGTGGGCGTCAACCTGGTGGCCCCGGTGCTCGTCACCCGTGCCCTGTTGCCGCAGATGCTTGCCCGGGGGTCCGGTGCCGTCATCCACGTTGCGTCGATCAATGCGCTGGCGCCGATGCCCCGTAGCGCCGTCTATTCGGCGACCAAGGCCTTTCTGCTGTCCTATGCGACGGCGGTGTGGTACGAGCACCGGGAAGACGGCGTGGTTTTCCAGACGGTGCTGCCGGGAACGACTGCGACCGGGTTCCACGACCGGCAGCGGACGCGGGTCCCATCGTGGGCGATGCAGCCCCGCGACGTCGCGCACCAGTCTTTGGCGCGGCTGGGTACCGCCCCGGTCTTCGTGCCCGGACGGGTCAACCGGGTACTGCGCCGGCTCGGCGCGATGTTGCCGTTGGAGCTACGGACCGCCGCAGCCGCCACGGTGATGACGGCCAGCCTGGCCGTCACCGATCCCGGCGGACATCCGGACGGCTGAGCGCGGAGTCTGGGCAGGCGGCGTCGCGGCACGACGACGGCCCCCGTCCGAACCGGCGTGGTGGCGGGGGCCGTCGAGTAGAACGGGCCGGGTGGAACAGGCGGTGGCCTCAGGCTTTCGGCTGGGCGGCCCAGCGCAGGTACGGTTTCACCTCTTCAACGTCGCTGAACTTCTTCTTGGCGTCGTCGGTCGAGATCGCGGGGGACACGATGATGCGGCTGCCCGGTGTCCAGTCGACCGGCGTCGACACCGGCTGCGCGTCGGTCAGCTGAAGTGCGTCGATCACCCGGATGATCTCGTCGAAGTTGCGGCCTACGGACTTCGGGTAGGTCAGCGTGAGTCGGACCTTGTTCTTCGGGTCGATGATGAACACCGAGCGCACCGTCGACGTGTCGCCCTCTCCGGGGTGGATCATGTCGTACAGCTCGGAGACCTTGTGATCGGGGTCGGCGATGATCGGGAAGTTCAACGTCGTGCCGCCGACCTGCTCGATGTCCGGCGTCCATCCCTGGTGCGAGTCGACCGGATCGACCGATACGGCGATCGCCTTGGCGCCACGCTTGTCGAAGGCGTCCTTCAGCGCGGCAGTCCGGCCGAGCTCGGTCGTGCAGACGGGCGTGAAGTCCGCCGGGTGGCTGAACAACACGGCCCAGCCGTTGCCCTTCCACTGATGGAAGTCGATCGTGCCTGCGGTGGTCTCTGCGGTGAAGTTCGGGGCTTCGTCCCCCAGTCGAATTGCCATCGTCATCCTTCCTTCGCGTGTGCGGATCGTGATGCGCCTGCTCCTACTATCGCGGATCGCCGGGAGGCCCGAAAACCGCCGATCACCGCGACGGGTTCTTGCGCCGGTTGGACGTGCCTGCGGGCCTACCCGTGGCGGCAGCGACGAGTGTTGCGGCGACGGTCCGGGCCGCCGCCGCGGCGCTGCGGTCCCGGTCCAGTCGCACCGCAATGCCCGCGCCGTCGTAGGCGAGCATCAGCTGCTGCGCGAGTAGCTCCGGTTCGAGCGCACCGGCTGCCTGTCCGAGTTCGGTGAACAGCGAACGCAGCCAGTCGCGGAACCGAGCCGCCGCCTCGTCGATGACACCGCCGGCCGGCGCCTCGGCGCTTGCGTTGACGAACGCACAGCCCCGGTAGCGTGGGTCCGCGCACGACTGTTCCAGCACGTCGAAAACGGCGAGCACCCGCTCGCGCGGGCTCTCGTGCCGCGCGATCTCTGCGAGCACCCGCTCACGCCGGTCCTGGTGTCGGCCGGCCAGATAGGCCCGGATCAACCCGTCCTTGCTACCGAAGGTGCTGTAGAGGGAGGCCTTCGCGACGCCTGCGTGCTCGATCACCCGGTCGATGCCGACCGTGTGTACACCCTCGGCGTAGAACAGCTCGTTGGCGGCAGCGAGCAGGCGGTCCCGCGCGGATGAGCGTTCGACCTGTTCGGTGGCCATGGCTTGACAGTAACAGACAGGTCTGTCTAGTGTCAGCCCGCACAGACAGACCTGTCTGTTCTCTGCAGTGGCGAGGCCGGCGTCGGGAGGTGAGTGGCGATGTACCGAGGCCGGCTTCCGCGCACCGCCGCGTTCTACCTGCAGGCGTCGATCATGGTGTCGTTCCTAGCAGGGTCGAGTGCCCCGACTCCGCTCTACGCGCATTACCAGGCGGAGTGGGGTTTCTCCTCGATCACCACGACCGTCGTTTTCGGCAGCTACGCGCTCGCGGTGCTGGCAGCGCTACTCACCGTCGGGTCGCTGTCGGACCATGTCGGGCGCCGTCCGGTGCTGCTCATCGCGACCGTCGTCCAGGCCGCCACCATGATGGTGTTCGCGTTCGCGGGTGGTGTCCCGACACTGCTGGCGGCCCGCGTCGTGCAGGGACTCGCGACCGGGGCAGCGGCCGGCGCGATCGGCGCCGGTCTGCTGGACCTGCACCGGGATCGCGGCACTGTCGCCAACGCGGTCGCCCCAGTGCTCGGCACCGCGACAGGTGCGATCGGGTCCGGCCTGCTCGTCCAGTACTTGCCGTTCCCCGCACGCTTGGTCTACCTGGTGCTGCTCGCTACCTTCGTCCTGCAGGCGGTCGGGGTCGCCCTGATGCCGGAGACGGCGGCGGCGCGTCCGGGAGCGCTCGCGTCGTTACGGCTGCACTTCGGGCTGCCGGCTGCAGCCCGAGGGCCGTTGTTGATTGCGGTGCCGGCACTCGTGGCGGTGTGGGCGCTCGCGGGCTTCTACGGGTCGCTCGGTCCCGCGCTGGTCGACGGCATCGTGGGCTCGGACTCGGCTGTTCTCGGCGGCCTTGCGCTGTTCGTGCTTGCTGCCAGCGCGGGGGCGTCCGTGCTTGTGTTGCGTACTTGCGCGGCGCGGCGGCTGATGACGATCGGCGCATCGGCGCTGGTGCTGGGAGTCGGAATCACGGTGGTGGCGGTGAGCGCGACGTCGACCGCCGGCTTCTTCCTGGGTACCGCGGTATCCGGGGTGGGTTTCGGTGCCGGGTTCCAGGGCGCGATCCATTCGGTTGTGCCACTCGCGGAGCCGCACGAGCGGGCCGGGGTGCTGTCGGTGGTCTACGTGGTCTCGTACCTGGCGTTGGGTCTTCCCGCCGTCATCGGCGGCTTCCTGGCCGTGTACGCCGGCGGCGTGCGGACGACCGCGCAGGAGTACGGCGGCGCGATCATGGCGCTCGCGGTAGCGGCGCTAGTGGGCAGCGCCGTCCGCAGCCGCGCGGACCGCATCGGCGGCAGAGGCCGGCTGGCGGTCTGCGAGACCGCACAGGTACCCGAGATCCGCTGACGGGGTGCCGCACCAGCCGGCGCGATAGGCGTCGTAGAAGCCGAGTGCGATCGCGATCATCGCGTCCGGAGCTCCAGTTGCGACCAGCCGAGCGCGCGCCTCCTCGGAATCGACCGGCCGGTACCGCACCTGCGTGCCGGAGCGGTCCGCGGCGATAGCCGCGAGGTCGTTCCAGTCGACCGTGTCGGGCGCGGTCAACTCGTAGTTCCGGTCCGCATGGCCATCGGTCGTCAGCACAGCGGCGGTTGCCGATGCCAGGTCGCGGCGCAGGACCGGTGCAACACGCGCGGCACCAGCCGGCGCTGCCAGCTCACCGGCCGCTTCCGCACCGAGTACCTCTTGCGCGATGACATCTGCATAGATCGCGTTGCCGAGGATGGTCCAGGACGCACCGGATTCGCGGATGGTTGCCGCAATACGGTCGTGCGCCTGCAGCAGCGGGTTGTCGAACTTGTCCGCGGCATGTGCACCGGGATACACGATGTGCGAGACACCCGCGTCGATCGCCGCCGCGATCACCGGCAGGTGCTGCGCAATGCGAGCCTCCGGATCGGGGATGGGGGTCGGCATCAGCAACAACTGGCTCACCCCGCCGAACGCCGCGCGCAGCGAGTCGGGCTGGTCGTAATCACCGGCGCGGACGTGCACCCCCCGGTCGGCCAGATCCGCCGCCCGGTGTGGATCCCGCACGCTGACGGCTAGCTCAGCCTTCGGCCGTAACCGGAGCACCTCGTCCACGACCGCCCGGCCGAGTTGGCCGTTGGCACCTGTAATCCCGATCACGGCGGTCCTTCCCACGCATCGAGGAACGGGCCTGCGAATCCGCCCGGGCGAAGTGCTTCGAAATGCTAGCGCCGACTCCGTCGGTCAGCCCTTGTCGGGTAAACCGGCTCGGTCATCGCGACGGTACGGTGCCGGCGTGCACACTCATGTCGCGTTGCTCCGCGGGATCAACGTCGGCGGCCGTAATCGGGTCGCGATGGCGGACCTGCGTGACCTGGTGCAGGAGCTGGGGCACACCGACGTCGACACCTACGTACAGAGCGGGAACGTGCTGCTGTGCACCGAGCAGCGCGACACCACGGCGATGGCTGCCGCGATCGAACGGGCGCTCGTCGACCGGCTGGGTGTGCAGGCGGTGGTGCTGGTGCTGGCGCGGGATGAACTCGCCGGCGTGATCGCCCGCAACCCCTACCCGGAGGAGACGAACCCCAAGGCGCTGCACGCGGTGTTGTTGACGCAGCAGCCGGCCCCGGACCTGACCGACCGGGTTGCGGCCGCGCAGCGAGCCGCGATGGCGAAGGGGAGCCCCGACACCGCTGTGGTCGACGGCCGGGTGATCTACCTGCGGACGCCGGACGGGATCGGGCGCAGCGAGCTGGCGGCGCGACTCACCCGGGGTGGGAGCAAGCAGGTCGCGGCGACCGGGACCGCCCGTAACTGGGCCACGATGACCGCACTGCTGGCACGTTGCGGCGGCTAGTGTGGCCGTTCCGCGCCGGGAGCGTCGTGGTGCCGCGACGCGGCGGCGTCGCGGGGGAGCCGACCGTTCGCGAGCAGCCGTTGGCGGTGCGCGACGGCATCGGAGGTGTCCTCCAGGACGGCCATCATGTCCGCCGACAGCTGCAGGTGCTGGCGCATGCCCATGCCCTCCCAGGCACGCACCAGCAGTGACTTGGTGGCCATCAGAGTGGACAGCGGCGCCCGCGCGATGTCCGCTGCCAGCTCGTCAACCACCGCGTCGAGTTCCGCGCGCGGCACCACCCGGTTGACCAGCCCGAATTCGAGCGCCTGTGCGGCGGTGAGCGTTTGCGCGGTATAGAGGTATTCCGCGGCGCGCTTCCAGTTCATGAACGCCCACGGCTCCACCATGGTCTCGCCACCGGCAAATCCCAGCGCCTGTACCAGCGGCATCTGGAAATACGCGTCGTCCGAAGCGATGGTGAGGTCTGGCAACAGCGCCCAGTAGGTGCCGCCGCCGATGGCATAACCGTGCACCTGCGCAATCATCGGTTTCGGGAACTCGAAGAAGCGCAGCGTCGGGTCGAGGAAGAGCTGGTGACCGCCCAGCCAGTTCTTCCCGGTCGCCGCCTGCGCGTCGGCGAATTCCGGGTAGGCGCCCGGCGCCATCACGTGCCCTGCGCAGAAGCCTTTGCCGTTCGCCTTGAAGATGACGACCTTGATGTCGTAGTCGTGGGCTGCTTCGTCCAGGTACCGGTCGACCAGACGGACCATCTCGGACGACTGGGCGTTCGCCCGGTGTGGTGCGTTCAGCACGATCCGGGCGACCGGTGGTTCACGCTCGTACAGGACGGGTTCGGCATCAGATTCGACCATCGTGCATGCATACACCGCCATCCGTGGTCTGTGCATGCTCCCGGGTAGTCCCCGACCGGTCGCGGTGTGGTGACGGTCACCGCGCAATCGTTAGGCTCCGGCTCATGGGGCAGCAGGACGGCGCGCGGCGGGCAGTGACCGGTCCGGGTGCCGGCGACATCGCGGGCACCTATGCGGGAGTCCGGGTACTGGACGTTACGACGACGCTCGCCGGCGCCACCGCCAGCATGTTCCTCGGTGACTTCGGCGCGGACGTGCTGCGGATTCAGTCTCACGCGCCCGACCCCGGTGACCCGGCTTACCTGTTCGGCAACCGCAACAAGCACGTCGCCGTTCTGGACGAGCGCCGGCGCGGCGACCGGGACGAACTGCAGCGGCTGCTCGCGGCAGCAGACGTCGCAGTCTTCGACGCAGCGGCGGCCACGCTCGCCGGGCAGGGCCTGGACGCGTCGACGCTGTCGGCAGCCGCGCCGGGCCTCGTGCACGTGACGATGCCGGGGTACGGCGAGACCGGCGCCTGGTCGCAGTTGCCGGCCGACCCGCTCCTGTTAGCAGCGCTGGCCGGTGTCTCGGACTACCACAAGGCGACCGAGGAACGCCCTGTCACGCCGGTGGTGCCGGTCCTGGCATATGCCCACGGCGGCCTGGCTGCGACCGCTGCGGCCGCCGCCCTCTTCGACCGGCTCGAGACGGGTGTCGGCAGGCCGGTGGTGGTCACCGGCCTGCACGCGGTGGCCGCGATGCAGTCCGTCGTCATGGTCGACGCGGTCGGCGTGCGGCGCCTCTTCAGCGGGGCGAAGGGGCAGGCGGATTCGAGCCCGAACTACACCACGTACCGGTGTGCGGACGGCGAATGGCTCTATCTCGGCGCCCTCGTCGAGCCCTTCTTCCTGCGCGCGCTCGACGTACTCGACGCCATGGAGATCATGGTGCTGCCCGAGGTGGACGGCAGCTTCGCGAACGTGCTCGCACCGGGGACCGCGCGCACGGTGAACGCGCGGCTCCAGCAGGCCTTC
>Ga0164242_10007896_pt1 | contig 11595 bp, 7 predicted proteins | sample OricomgcompostMG_FD_108783 | JGI IMG/M metagenome (GOLD analysis project Ga0164242, IMG submission 108783) | Miracle-Growth compost microbial communities from Emeryville, California, USA - Original compost - Miracle growth compost (MG) ... | reverse complement strand
TGCGTTCTTCCTGCCGCGCAGCAAGGCTGAGGAGACCGGCGAGAAGCCGGTCCTCATGCACTGAGCCACCCCGACTTCGCAGAAATGGGACGCCGAGCCCGCACTTTGGAAAGTGCGGACTCGGCGTCCATTCCTACTGAGTGGCGGGCTAGCTTTCCACAGCCAGCGTCAGCGGAAGCACCGCATCGGCGCCGGCCTGACGCAGCGCCGTAGCCGCGAGGGTGAGAGTCCAGCCGGTGACGACTCTGTCGTCGACCAGCAGCACCCGGGCATCTGCCGGGAGATCGGCCCGCAGCGCGGAGCGGCGCGAGACCGCCGCCACCCGCTGGGCGGAGTTGACGGCGCCGGCACCAGGCGGGACGGTCGGATCGACCAGCGCGAAGCTGCCGACGACGGGGATGCGCAGGTAACGGGAGAGCCCAGCAGCGAGATCCTGGACGAGACCCGGACGGGTGGCCGACTCCACCGCCACGATCACGTCTACCTGAGGCCGCCAGTCGCCGAGGATCTCCACGACGGCCCGCACCAGCGGGACCGGCACCGTCTCGTTCGCCGCAGCATCCGGCTCGGGGAAAGCGCGGAAGAGCTCTCGCAACGCTTGACCGTGGCCGAGGTCGGTGAGCCGGGCGATGGCACGCCCGGGCTCGGCCGCCGCCGCGATCTTCCCGCGCAGGTCGATGCCGAGGTTGGGCAGCGCTTGTGGCCACATCTTGCGGGGCTCGATCACGACCCCTGGTCGGGAGAGCCGCACTCCCGCCTCTGCGACAGCAGCCTCGGAGACGTCGACGGCAAGGGCGAGGCCGCCACAGTTGTCACAGCGACCGCAGTCGACTGCCTCCGGGTCATCGAGTTGCTCACGCAGATAGCGCATCCGGCACTCGTCAGTGGTGAGGTAGTCGAGCATGGCCTGCTGCTCATGCTGTCGCGCCTCGGCGACCCGGGCGTAGCGGCCGGCGTCGTAGGTCCACGGCTGGCCGGTGGCCTCCCAGCCGCCTTGGACCCGACGGACCGCGCCGTCGACGTCGAGCACCTTGAGCATGGTCTCCAGCCGGGAGCGTCCGAGCTCCACATAGGACTCCAGAGTCGGCGAGGACAGCGGTCGTCCGGCTTCGGCGAGGACGTCGAGGGTGCGACGTACGAGATCCTCCTTGGGGAACGCCAACCCGGCGAAGTAGGCCCAGATGTCGCGATCCTCCGCCCCCGGCAGCAGCACCACGGACGCATCGGCGATCGCGCCACGACCGGCACGGCCGACCTGCTGGTAGTAGGCGACCGGGGAAGACGGTGCGCCGAGGTTGACCACGAATCCGAGCGGCGCGTCGAAGCCCATCCCGAGTGCACTCGTCGCCACCAGCGCCTTGATCCGCCCGGCCGCCAGATCGGCCTCGAGCGCCTGCCGCTCGGTGGTCTCCGTCTGACCGGAGTAGGCGGCGACATGGTGGCCGCGGGAGCGCAGATAGTCCGCGACCTCCTGGGTCGCGGCCACCGTCAGGCAGTAGACGATGCCCGAGCCGGGCTGCTCAGCGAGGTGGTCGGCGAGCCAGGCCAGTCGCTGCTCGATCGTCGGCAGGCGCACCACACCCAGCCGCAGCGACTCGCGGTCGAGCGAGCCTCGGAGGACGAGGACACCCTCTCCGAGCTGCTCGGCGACGTCGGAGGTCACGCGCGCGTTGGCGGTCGCGGTCGTGGCCAGCACCGGGATGCCGGTCGGCAGCTCGCCGAGCAGGGTGCGGATACGGCGATAGTCGGGGCGGAAGTCGTGGCCCCAGTCGGAGATGCAGTGGGCCTCGTCGATCACCAGAAGCCCGCAGGTCGCCGCCAGCCGGGGCAGGACCGCGTCGCGGAAGCCAGGGTTGTTGAGCCGCTCCGGTGAGACCAGCAGCACGTCGATCTCCCCGGCGTGCACCGACTGCTCGATCTCCGACCACGCTTCGATGTTGGTGGAGTTGATCGTCGCCGCCCGGATGCCGGCTCGCTCGGCCGCGTCGATCTGGTTGCGCATCAACGCCAGCAGCGGCGAGATGATCACCGTCGGTCCGGCGCCCTGAGCGCGGAGCAGCAAGGTGGCCACGAAGTAGACGGCCGACTTGCCCCAGCCCGTCTTCTGCACTACCAGCGCCCGCCGTCGCTCCTCGACCAGCGCGGAGATCGCCGACCACTGATCCTCTCGCAGGGTCGCGTCGTCGCGACCCACGAGGGCGCGCAGATGACCTTCAGCAGCAGCCCGGACGTCGGTGGTGGTGACCATGTGTCGTGTCTACCAGAGGCTTCCGACACCCCGCCGAATCGGCAGAAATGGTGGGCCGAGTCTGCACCTCAGGGTGCAAAGTCGGCCCACCATTTGTGCAAACTCGCGGGTCACCAGATGCCGACGCGCGCCTCCGGCTCAAGCCACAGTCCGTCCCCGGGAGCCGTCTTGAAGACCTCGTGGAACTCGTTGAGGTTGCGCACGATGTTGGCCCGGAACTCCGCCGGCGAGTGCGGGTCGACCGCGAGCAGCTGCTGGAGCTGCTCCGGGCGCCGCTTGCCGCGCCAGACGTAGGACCAGTTGAGGAAGAGATCGCGCTTCTCCTCGTCGGTCGCCGAGCCACCGGAGGCGATCAGGAATGCCTTGTAGGCGATCGTGAGGCCACCGAGGTCGCCGATGTTCTCACCGACGGTCAGCTGACCATTGACCTTCTCGCCAGGCAGGTCGCGCAGCTCGAAGCCGTCGTACTGCTCGATCAGCGCCTTCGTCTTGACGTCGAACGCGGCTCGGTCATCGTCCGACCACCAGTTCTCCATGTTGCCGTCGCCGTCGTACTGCGAGCCCTGGTCGTCGAAGCCGTGGCCGATCTCGTGGCCGATCACCGCGCCGATACCGCCGTAGTTCTCGGCCAAGGTCGCATCGGGGCTGAAGAACGGCTTCTGCAGGATGCCCGCCGGGAAGCAGATCTCGTTGGTGCCGGGGTTGTAGTAGGCGTTGACGGTCTGGGGCAGCATGTGCCACTCGTCGCGGTCGACCGGACCGCCCAGCTTGCCCAGCTCGCGGTCGGTCTCGAAGACCGACGCCGCCTGCACGTTGCCGAGCAAGTCGTCGCGCGAGACCTTGAGCGCGGAGTAGTCCCGGAACTTCTTCGGATAGCCGATCTTCGGGGTGAACTTCTCCAGCTTGGTGAAGGCCCGCTGCTTGGTCTCCTCGCTCATCCAGTCGAGGCCGGAGATCGACTCGCGGTAGGCGGCCAGAAGGTTGGCGACCAACTCGTCCATCATCTGCTTCGAGGCGGGCGGGAAATGGCGCGCGACGTACTCCTTGCCGACCTCCTCGCCGAGCGCGCCCTCGACCAGAGAGACGCCGCGCTTCCACCGCTCGCGCAGCTGCGGCGTGCCGTTGAGCGTGCGGCCGTAGAAGTCGAAGTTGGTCTCGACGAAGTCATCAGTGAGGTACGCCGCGGCCCAGCGCAGCACGTGTGCCAGCAGCCACGACCGCCACTCCTCGACGGGGGTCTCCTGCAGCACAGCGCTGAGATGGGAGAAGAACGACGGCTGCCGCACGATCACCTCGCCGAGCACGGCGTCGGCGGACAGCTTCGCGCCGGAGAGGTTGGTGACGTAGGAGTCCCAGTCGAACGCCGGCGCCAGCTCGCGCAGTTGCGCGAGCGTCAACAGGTTGTAGGTCTTCTGGCGGTCGCGCGTCTCGGCACGCTCCCAGTGCCCCTTCGCGATCTTGGTATCGATCGCCAGCACCGTCGCAGCCGCACCGGCAGCGTCGGCGACCCCACCGAGCTTGAAGAGCCGGGACAGGTAGGCGACGTACTTCTCCCGGATCTCGGCGAACTTCTCGTCGCGGTAGTAGGACTCGTCGGGCAACCCGAGGCCGCCCTGCAGCAGGTTGAACACGTAGCGGTCGGAGGCCTTGTCGTCGGTGTTGACATAACCGCCGAAGAGGCCGTGGCCGCCGATCCGCTCGAACTCGCCGAGGAACGCCGCCAGGTCGGCGACGTCGCGCAGCCCGTCGACGGCGGCCACGAGCGGCTGGATCGGACGTGCTCCGGCCGCGCGGATCGCCTCCTCATCCATGAAGGAGGCATAGAGATCGCCGATCTTGGAGCCCTCCGACGCGCCCTCGATGATCTCACGGACCTGCGCCTCGGCCTCGTCGACCAGCACCATGAAGGCACCGGCGCTCGCCTTGTCGTCGGGGATCTGGAAGTCGCGGAGCCAGGCACCGTTCACATGGCCGAAGAGGTCGTCTTGCGGCCGGATCGCGGTGTCCATGCCCTCACGGGCGTCATCGAGAGTGGTCACGCGAAGACACTAACGCGCACCCCTGACAGCCGTCCCACAGCAGTACGGCGATCAGCCCGGCGTGACCATCTTGTTCATCTCGAAGTGCATCGGGTCCGTGTAGTGCCACGTGCCGCCCCAGGTGAAGCCCCAGGACTCGAAGATCTGCACCACCTGGCGGTTCATCTGGCCCGCCGTACCGCGCTCGTTCTCCGGCGCATTGATGTCGATCGCGAGGCCGAAGGCGTGGTTCGACAGCGACGACGTGCCGGCGATGAAGCGTGGGTAGTAGCAGCCTGCGGTGGAGTGGATGGTGTTCGCGAGGCCGCGGGCCTGGACCTCGGCCAACGCCGCCTTAAGCTGCGGGAAGAGCGCCTTGTTGCAGGTCACGCGGCCCAGGATCGGCACCGTGTCGGTGACGATGTGCGACTTCACCCAAGCCGGGTCCGGGGCGATCATGCCACCGCCGAGCACGCGGTAGGTGTAGTTGCCGACGGCCTGGGCAACGGTGCCGACGACATTGGCGAACTGCACCGCCTTCGGGTCGAGGCCGTACTGCGCGACGACGTCCAGCCGCTGCACAGACGCCGCCGAGCCGAGCATCGCCTTCAGCGGCTTCACCACCTGCTCGGGCGAGGTGATCGACGTCGAGATGATCACCGCGTTGTCGGGCACCATGCCGAGCGCCTTGCCCCACGACTTGTTGACGACCGCGTCGACCAGCCCCGGCACCTGCGGAGCCCACGCGCCGATATGGATCTTCGGGGCGGACGCGTTCGAGCCCATCCGCCAATAGCCGGAGGCGTCGGGCGGGAGCTGCTTCTTCAAGTCGGGGTTGACCGCCAGCTCGCCGCCGGCGACCCGGTCCCAGACCGTGGTGGCGTCCGCGGACTCCAGGGGCGTGTAGTTGCGATAGGTCCCGGGGTCGACGGCGACCACGTTGAGCAACTTGTCCTCGATCGACACCTCGCCGATGGAGAGTTGCTCGACGCCCGTCACCTTCGGGATCGCCTTGATCTTCGCGACCTCGTCGGCGGTCAGCGTCTTGGTGGAGCGGACCAGGATGTCGGCCGAGTGCAGGTTGCCGATGCGCGGCCCAGGAGCGGGTACGGCGTGGGAGGGGTCGGCCACCGGATAGGCGGAGTCGCCGGCGCTCGGCGTACCGGACGAGGAGGTCGCGACCGTCGGTGAGCCGGACGGGGCGGCGGACGGGTCACCGGCACCGCACCCGGCGGTCGCGATCAGAGTCACGACGGCCAGGCAGACGCCGACCAGGCTCCGCATCACTGCCTCCCTCCCGGCGGCACAGCCTACGTGAGGCACGGTGACTCCGCGGGCCGACTGGACCGTTGAGCAGAATGGGACCCATGACCTCCACTCAGCGCAGCGGCGGTGCTTTCGGCATCGACTTCGGCGGGACCGGCATCAAGGGCGCGCCCGTGGACCTGGAGAAGGGTGCGTTCGCCGCCAACCGGGAGCGGATCAAGACGCCCGAGAAGTCCACCCCGAAGAACGTGGCAGAGGTGTTCGTCGATCTGCTCGGCCGGTTCCCGAAGAGCGGCGACCCCGTCGGCGTCACCGTGCCTGGCGTGGTCCGTCACGGTGTCGTCCATTCGGCCGCCAACATCGACGAGCAGTGGATCGGCACGGACGCCGACGCGCTCTTCACCAAGGCCACCGGGCGGGAGGTGCACGTGGTCAACGACGCGGACGCGGCGGGCCTGGCCGAGGTCCGGTACGGCGCGGCCCGCGGCCAGCGCGGTCTGGTCATCGTCACTACTCTCGGCACCGGCATCGGCACCGCGCTGATCCACGACGGCGTGCTGGTGCCCAACTCCGAGCTCGGCCACCTCGAGATCGACGGCCACGACGCCGAGCGACGCGCCGCCAACTCGGCGCGCGAGCGCGAGGAGCTGTCCTGGAGCGAATGGGCCAAGCGACTGCACAAGTACTACCGGACGCTCGAGAAGCTCTTCTCCCCCGAACTGTTCGTGGTCGGCGGTGGCATCTCCAAGCAGTCCGATGAGTTCCTGCCGCTCGTCGACATCAAGACCCCCATCGTCCCGGCGAAGCTTCGCAATGACGCCGGCGCAGTGGGTGCGGCGCTGTACGCCGCGGAGCGATAGGTCGTCAGCGCTGTGGTTGGGGTAGTCCCGCCTCGATCAGCGCCAGGGTCGACCCCATGCGGCGCCGTACACGAACTGCTCGAGTGGTTTGCGGATCCGGTCGCGGCGCTCACGAGCGGCGTCGTCCTCGGAGACCTCGGCAGGATTGCCCCGTACGCCGACGGCGATGCCGGTCAGCAGCTGGAAGTGGTCTGGGACGCCGAGCTCGCGTGCGATCGCCGGGGCGTCGAGGCCAGCGAACTGGTGCACCGACAGCCCCAGCGAAGCCGCCTGGACGGTGAGGTGTGCGGCGGCCTGGCCGAGGTCGTAGAAGGAGTACGACGGCCACTTCGGCCCGTTGCCCTCCTCATCGGGACCGATCTGGGCCAGGGCGAGGAAGACCGCTGAGGCACGCGGCACCCAGCCCGAGTTGCCGCGCGAAAGGTGCTGGACCAGCACCTGGTGAGCGGCGTCACCGCGGCGGGCGACGATGAACGCCCACGGCTGGCTGTTGCCCGCACTCGGCGCCCACTGTGCGGCGTGGAGCAGCGACTCGGTCTCGTCGTCGCTGAGTGAGTGCGCGGCGTCGAACACGCTGACGCTCCAACGCTCGCGGAGGTGATCGGTCAATCCTTCGGCGCCTGGCCCAGGCACGCGCAACGCGGTGGTCATGGGACCATCGTGCCTCGTCACCTGAATCCATCGACAAACTCTGCATCCGTTTCTTGCGGCACTCCGTCGAATTCAGCAAGAAGTCTCATCGGTGTTCACCGTCCGGCCACCCTGAGGGAGCAGGGGAGGCACAGACGGAGGTACGTAGGGTGAGTCGGGCGCCGGTGACACGCGGTCGCGGTCGCCCTTATCGGCCACCGGTCGACGGATCGGCTTGGCGCAGCGTCTCCGGCGGGGTCTCCGCACGCACGGCATGGCTTCTCGGTACCTCCCGGATGCTGCGTGCCGGCGGGGCCTTCGCCAACCGGCAGGACTTCCTTCCTGAGCTGGCCAACCTGGGCGTCCGCTCGGACAACAGTCGGGTCTCCCGCTGGGAGTCGGGCGCCACCTCGATCCCCCATGACGTGATCGAGGCCTACGAGCAGATCCTCGAACTGCCCCGCCAGACACTCGCTGCTCCGATCGAGCTGCTCACCCCACGTACCGGTCATGCAGCAGACGTCACGACCGAAGCCGACCCGGCCAACCTGGATCGCTTCGTCGAGGCAGTCCTGACGGGCGATGCCGCCGACGGCCCCAGCTGGGCCGCCCTGGCCGCCCAGCTCGCCCAGCACCCGGCGATCTACCTCCGCTCGACGCTCTGGCGCGAGCTGGCCGGCCGCCTCATCAGCGAGCTGTGCCGGTCGGTCGGTGTCGCCTACTCTGCGCGGCTGGTCGCCCTCTACAAGCTGGTCGCCCACCCCATGGCGCACAACGACGTACTCGCGGCGATCGGCCAATATGTCACGGACCCCTACACCGTCCGCGCGTCCGACATCATCGCCTCGCTCGCCCAGGCACCCAGCTCCGGCAGCCGGTTCCTGGCGCTCGGGCTGCTCTCCAGTGGTGACCCCCAGCTGCAGGTGGGTGCCGCTCGGGCCATCACCTCCATGCAGGCGTCCCGGAACTGGGTCTCTTCGCTCGACGCGGAGCTCGAGCGCAGCACGCTGGAGCTTCTCGCATCCGAGACCACCCCGACCGGCAACGCCGACCTGCTCACCTACCTCGGTGTAGATGCGCGTGAGCGAGTCCTGGCCGAGCTCGGCCACAACCTCCACCACCGGTTCGTGGTCGAGCATGCGACTCTCACGTCTCCTGCCACCGCGTGTCTGATCGCTGCCAACGTGGCGACTCTCGCCCAAGCCAGCGTCGACGCTGGCAACGCGCCGGACCGGATGCTGGAGCGGCTGGTCCGCGAAGCGTTGTTCCACGCCCACGCCGATCGCCGCCACCGCGCCGAGGTCTTGCTGATGGCGAGTCCCTTCTCCGCCGGCATCGCCTCCGCCGTCACCGGGCTGCTCAATGCGGACGATCCGCTCATCGCGCACCGGGCCGCCGTACTGCTGCGCTACTGCGTCACCCCTGCCGAGACAGACGGCATCCTGTCGGCCCGGCGCAACCGTCCGCCGGCCATCGAAGGCGCCGCGCTCGCTGCACTGGGACATGTCCAGACACTGGAAGACAGCCACGTCGCCCACGTCCTGGAGCGGAGCGCGCCGTGGGCCGACGACGATCGGACCGACGCCGCGGTCTACGTACTAGGCATGCACGGCCTGACCGACAAAATCGCAAGGACCCCAGTCCCGGACCACGTAGCCTCGGCGTGCCAGTGGTGGCGCCGAATCGGCTCACGTGTCGCCGTCTGAGTGCTGTTACTGACCGGTTTCGCAGATGTCCTCCACTTCCGGCGGTGACGATGCACCGATGCTCTTCTCGGCCGCGATCCCCAAGCCTCGTAACCGGCGGACCGGACGCCCCTACCGGCCGCCGACGGATCTGACCGCCCCCACGGCCGAGACTCCGGATCAGCGGCACCGCTTGGCCTGGCTGCTCGGCACCAACCGGATGCTCCGCCTCGATGGCGCCTATGCACATCGCCGCGACTTCCTCGAGGCACTCGCCGACCTCGGCATACCGTGCGACGAGTCGAGACTCTCCCGCTGGGAGTCGGGCGCGGCGGTCGTGCCCGATGCCGCTGTGCGCGCCTACGAGGACATCCTCGACCTCCGTCCCCTGTCGCTGCGCGGAGCCATCGGCATCGAGGTCGAGCCCGCCGTGCCTGCCGGCAACGCGATCCCGGCACAGCAGTTCGACGCTCTCATCGGACGCGCGCTCGACGGCGACGCCACCGGCCAGGATTGGCTCCAGCTGACCGACGAACTCCTGCGCGACCGCCACATCTATCTGCGTGGCAAGGACTGGGCCCTGCTGACCGCTCAGCTGCTGAGCGAGCTCGCCCGGTCGATCAGCTTCGCCTACGTGGGACGGCTGTTGGCCGCTAACCGGCTCGCCTCCCACCTTCCCGCCCAGTCCCACCTGGTCAGGGCGATCGGCTCACTGGTGCTCGATCGCCGGGTACGCCGTCGCGACAGCGCTGTGCGTCTCCTCGGCGGAGTGCACGACGCCCGCGCCTGGAGGCTGACCCTGCGCCTCTGCGCGAGCAGCGACCGAACGGTCCGACGCGGCGCCCTCGAGGTGGCGATCCGTCACTTCGGCAACGAACCGCGCTCGGCGGCTGACCTCGCGGCCATGGAGAAGGCGCTGGCGACAGCACTGGAGGAGAACCCGGGCGACAGGACGATGGTGGGCCTCGCCAAGCAGCTGCCTGGTGCCTCGGCCCAGCTGCGCTCGCTGCTCGTGGCGCTGACCGAGGAGGAGCCGCTGCTGATCAGCCCGGCGCAGCGCACTGTCGCCAACGGCCTTGCCGCCGCGACCTTGGGCCGGTTCGCTTGGGATGGTGAGCCGGATCCGATGCTCGCGGCACTCACCTCCGATGCGCTCTTCCATCCCAGTCCACGACGCACACGGGCGGCCTACGCCGTACTCGACGCCTCTCCCTACCGCGCCGCGTTGGCGGACGCCGCCGCCGACCTGGCAGCGACCAAGCCGCGGGGCACATCGCAGGAGTGCGCCGCTGCGGCCCAGATGGCACACATCCTCCGGGCCCGTGACCCTGAGAAGCTCCTCGCCATCGCCGAGACCGCGCAAGACGTACGCCGCCGGATCGAGGTCGTGACCGCGCTCGCCGGCCAGGCCGAACCGCTCTCCGTGGCGAGACTCAGCCGGCTCAACGACCTGCAGGACTCGCCCGACATGGTCGAGGCCGTCGTACACGCTCTTGGCATGCTCGGCCAGCTCCGCTGGCTGTCGTCCTCCGGGAACGCTGCGCTCGACCAACACGCTGCGACGATGGCGTCTTGGTGGCTGGCGAACGGCGCCCGCGTCGAGATATGACCGCCGCATTTCCGGAGGCGGCTGAATTCACTTATCCGGAAATAGGAAAAGGCCATCCTGGAATGCACCAGAATGACCAGGCGGTCCGGAGCGTGTGTGCCGCAGCGGCAGCACACACACGCCCCGGACCGCGTCTGTGGTCCCTTGTGGGATAGGACCGAACGAGGCGAGGTCCGGGACTGCCCTGAGGACAGTCCCGGAACTCACGCACTCAGCCGCTGGCTCACTTGAGCTTGAGCGCCTTCTTCACGCCGTCGACGATCACGTTGTACTTCGTCTTCTTGGCGCCGTTCTTGTCCTTGACCTTGAACGTGACCTGGCCGTTGACGACCTTGTGGCTCTTGAGAACCTTGCCGTTGCTCTTGAGCTTGGCAGTCTGGCCGTTGGCGTTCGCCACCTTGACGGTGATGACGTCCTTCTTGCCCTTGCTCTTGCCCTTGACCTTGGTGATCGCGGGCTTCGCCGGGGTCGGCTTCACCGGCGGCGCGGGCGGGGTCGGCTTGGTCGGCGGGGTGACGACGGCCGGCACCTTGACGGTGTAGGCGATCGACGTGCCCTTGTCGTCCGTGTACGTCGCGGTGGCACCATCTGCAGCGTCAGCCTTCGACACGGCCCAGCCCGGCGTCGCAACAACGCTGCCGCTACCGCTGTCGTTCGCCGTCGTGTCGACGATGGCAACAACGTTGCCGTTCTTGTCGGTGTAAGAGCCGCCGCCCCACTGCGAGGAGATGTCGAGCGTGCCCGGAGCCGTGTTGGAGCCGAGCGAGAAGCCCACGTTGGCGTTCTGGATCGGGTTGCCCCACTCGTCAGTGATCTCGTAGACGAACTTCGCGCTGTCGCCGGGGACGATCGTCTGCGGCGCGGTCACCGGGACGATGCTGTACGGGCGACCAGCGTCGGTCACCTCAAGCGCCTTGAAGGAGTGGCTAGCCGAACCAGCCGTGACCGTCAGAGCGACGGTACCAACCTTGGTCGAGCCGATGGTCACGTTGGAGACAGCACCGTCGGCGTCGGTCGTAGCGGTCAGGCTCGCCCCCGTCTTCCCGTTGTAGGTGACCTCGCCACCGGTCGCGGAGAGGGTGACAGGGACGTTGCTGAGTGCCTCACCCTTGCTGTTCACGATGGTGAAGCCGTAGTCGTTGCTGTTGCCCTGAGGCGCAACGGAAAGGCCGGTCTCGTAGGCACCGTTGGTGTCAACGGCGACACCCGCGTACGGGTCCGTCGGGGCCGCTGTGGTCGAGCCGGTCGTGCCGTCGGTGACCGCGGCCGGAGCGGTGGT
>Ga0164242_10007895_pt1 | contig 11597 bp, 12 predicted proteins | sample OricomgcompostMG_FD_108783 | JGI IMG/M metagenome (GOLD analysis project Ga0164242, IMG submission 108783) | Miracle-Growth compost microbial communities from Emeryville, California, USA - Original compost - Miracle growth compost (MG) ... | reverse complement strand
GGTCGAACGTCTCACCGTTGGTCAGCGTGACTCGGGTGACCGGGACCTGCAGGTCGCCGGTCAGGACGCGGGTGTGGGCGGGGTGGACTTCACTCATCGGGTTCCTCCTGTGGTGATGTGCGCTGTGGTGGTCGGGCTGGTGAGATGGGCGATCGGGCCTCGGCCGCGGCCGAGATCCCAGCTGCTGCTGATCCGGAGCTGGGCGGCGGTGAAGGCGGCCGCCTGCCGGACGATCCACCGAAGTCGGTCAAGAGCGGGGCCGCTCCGCGGACCGGCTGTGTGAGCGGGCGGCTTCGGTGGATGCTCCGGCAGCAGGCCGACGGCGAGTGCGGCGCTGAAAGTGCAGCCGGTGCCGTGGTCGTTGCCGGTAGGCACTCGCGGATGGCTCAGTGGCTCCGGCGCGTGCCCCGGAACGGCGAGCCAGTCCACGCAGTCGCCGGTGCCGGCGTCGCCGCCGGTGACGACGACCGCAGGTCCGCAGCCCGCGAGGTCGGCGGCCAGGTGATCTGGCTCGGCGTAGCGACCGAGCAGTACCGCCGCCTCCGCGACGTTGGGCGTCACGACGCTCGCGGCGGGGAGCAGGTCGTCGCGGTAGGCCTGCAGCACGTCGGAGTCGGCGAGGCGGGCGCCGGTCGTAGCCCTCAGGACCGGGTCGACGACCAGCGGGAGGTGGGCACATCGCTCGGCAACGAGCCGGACCACGGCCGGGTCGGCGAGCATGCCGGTCTTGACCACGGCGACCGGGAGGTCGACGAGCACTGCCTCCAGCTGGGCGGCGACGATGTCGAGCGGCACAGCGTGGACGGCCCGTACGCCGGTCGTGTCCTGAGCGGTGACGGCGGTGACGACGCACGCCCCGTGTACGCCGAGGGCCGCGAACGTCGCCAGATCGGCGGCGAGACCGGCCGCGCCGCCGGAGTCGGTGCCGGCGATGCTGAGCACGACTGGCGGCGTCATCGGCGGTCCGTCGACGTGCTCATCCGACCACCGTCAGCAGGTCACGGACGACCGACTTCGGCGAGGCCGCCCGCATCACGGCGCCCATCACCGCGACGCCGTGCGCTCCGGCCTCGATCGCGGCCTCGGCGTTGCCGGGGTCGATGCCGCCGAGGGCGTAGACCGGGATCGGATGGTCGGCATAGTCCTCGGGCGCGAGCGCTGGGCCGTAGCCGGGCTTGGACGCGATCGCCGCGAACGGCCCGAGCGTGACGTAGTCGAAGCCGTCAGCCGCGGCTGCGGTGACGTCGGCGCGGGTGTGGCAGCTGCGGCCGGCCAGCCCCTTGTAACGCGGTGTTCGGTCATCTTCTGCGGTGTTGCAGCACCGCAGAAGAGTGGTGGACACCGCGTTACAAGAGCCGCCCGGCAGATGCACCCCCGCCGCCCCGGCAAGCGGCGTGTGCGCGGCGATCACCGTCACCCCGGCCGCGGCCAGCTCGGCCGCGAGTGCCGCACGCTGGGGGTCGGGCAGGTCCAGCTCGCGGAGTACGACGTGGGTCAGTCCCACCTCCGCACATTCTGCGACAGTCCTCACCAAGGCGCGGCCGAGGCGTAGCTGCGAGCGGTCGGTGAGCAGGAGCAACGGCGGCAGGCTCATCCGACCATCCCCGCCATCGGGCTCGAGGCGCGGGCGACCGCGCGTCGCGGGATCCGGCCCGCGTCGCGCGCCAGCACACCCGCCTCCACTCCCAACCGCAACGCCCTCGCCATCGCGACCGGGTCGTCGGCCCGCGTGACGGCGGTGGCAGCCAGCACCGCATCACACCCGAGCTCCGTCGCCAGCGCGGCGTCCGATGCCGTCCCGACGCCGGCGTCGAGCACCACCGGCACCGACACCGCCGCCACCACTGCCTCGATCGCATGCGGGTTGAGCACGCCGAGCCCTGAGCCGATGGGCGACCCGAGCGGCATCACCGCGGCACAGCCGACGTCCTCCAAGCGACGCGCCAGGACGGGGTCGTCGGTCGTATAGGGCAGCACCACGAACCCGCGCCGCACCAGTTGCTCAGCGGCCTCGACGAGCTCGATCGCATCGGGCAGAAGCGAGGTCTCGTCACCGATCACCTCCAGCTTCACCCAGTCGGTGGCCAGCGCCTCGCGGGCCAGCTCGGCGGTGAGCACCGCCTCCCGGGCCGAGGTGCAGCCGGCGGTGTTGGGCAGCAGCGGGACTCCGGCCGCGGTGAGGAGGTCGAGCAGTCCGCCGTCGGCGAGGGACGACGTCCGGCGCATCGAGACCGTGACGAGCCCCGGCGACGCCGCCGCCAACACCTCCGGCAGCAGCGCCAGCGACGGCAGGCCGCCGGTGCCGAGGAACAGCCGCGAGCCGAGCTCCCGCCCGGCGATGGTGAGCGCGCTCATCCGCCCTGCACCGCCGTCACGACGTCGACGCGCTGGCCCGGTGCCAGCACGCACGAGTCCCACGAGTCTCGCGGCACGACCGTGTGGTCGACAGCGACGGCGAGACCGCGCCGGTCGGCGTACCTCGCGGCGATGAGGTCGGCGACGGTACTGGCGCCGTCGAGCGGCACAACGTCGCCGTTGAGGGTGATGGTCATCGGGTTCCTTCCAGAGAGGGGACAAGGAGGCGACGCGGATCGACGGCCGGTTCGACGTGGCCGTGCTCGAGGTGATCCGCGATCAGCTGCGCGGTGAGCGGCGCGAGCAGGACGCCGTGCCGGAAGTGACCGGCGGCCAGCACCACCCGCGGGTCGTCGGTGGGGCCGATCAGCGGCAGGTTGTCGCGGGTGCCGGGCCGGTCGCGGGCGGTCGCCTCGACCAGCTCGGCGCGGTCGAGCCCGGGCAGCAGCCGACGGGCCGTATCGAGCAGCCGCCACGCTCCCTCGACGGTGACGATCGGCGCACCGGCGTGCTCCTGCTGGGTCGCGCCGACCACGACCTCTCCCCCGGCACGCGGGACGACGTACACCTGCTCGCCGTGGACCCACGCCCGCACGGTCCGCTCCGGGAGGTCTGCGGGTGAGGCGCGCAGACGCAGGATCTCGCCGCGCACGCCTCTCACCAGCCCGGAGTACGCCACGGGCAGCGCCGCACCCGTGGCTACGACGGTGACCGCGGCGTCCCTCCCGCTCGGCGTGGCCACCACCGGCACCCGCTCGAGCAGGGCTGTGACGACGGCGCGCGGGTCGACACTGTGATCCTCCGGGAACAGGGCGCCGCCGACGACCCGGCCCAGCCGCGGCTCCTGCTCGACCAGCTCACGACGGCCCAGCTCGACCACCGGCTCCCCCGCCGACCGCGCCAAGGCGACCTGCCGGTCGAGCAGCTGCAGGTCGCCGTGATCGGCAGCGGCCAGCAGGGTGCCGCCGGTGTGCAGCGGCACCCTGAGACGCGCGGCGTACGCGGGCCACAAGCCTGCTGAGACCCGACCCAGCCGGTGCACGGCCTCCTCGCCGTGCCAGAGCTCACCGGCGGGCGTCAGCATCCCGGCGGCGGCGAAGGAAGCGCCCGAGCCCGGTGCGGGGTCGACGACCTCGACCTCGTGACCGCGGCGGAGGAGCTCGTCGCTGACGGCGAGTCCGATGATCCCGGCTCCGAGCACCCGAATCATCAGGCCACCGCCGCGACGAGCTCCTTCGCTGCCTTCACGGGATCGGGATCTCGCCAGATCGAGCCGATCACTGCCACGCCGTGCGCACCGGCGGCCCGCGCCGCGACTGCTGAGACCGCGTCGATGCCACCGATCGCGATCAGCGGCAGCGTGGGCTCGGCCTCAGCGGCTGCCGACAGCGCGTCGAGGCCGAGCGGCGCCGGCAGCCCCACCTTCGAGGTGGTGGCATGGACCGGCCCGAAGCCGGCGTAGTCGGCGCCGGCGGAGCACGCCGCTGCCAGCGCCGTACCGGACCGGCAGGTGGCGCCGATGATGAGCTCGGGGGCGAGGCGACGTGCCACCTCGACCGGCAGGTCGTCGGCGCCGAGGTGGACCCCGTCGGCGCCGGCAGCGAGCGCCACGTCGATCCGGTCGTCGACCATCACGCAGGCATCGCCCACGAGTGACCGGACGCGCGTGGTCAGCGCGATCAGCTCGCGCGTCGTCGCCTTCTTGTCGCGGACCTGGAAGCCGTCGACGCCGGCCTCGGCCAGCGCCGGCAACAGGTTGAAGTCATCATCTGATGACAACAGGCAGAACAGCCGTGGCAGCTCAAAGGGAACAGCGACACGCATCAGGAGCTCCTTCGCTTCCTTCGCCGGCATGACCCGGATCAGGTTCGACGGTCGGAGCGGCTCCAGCTCCCTCTCAGTCCGCTGCCGCGGACTCCCGTGGTGGATGTTCTCGACGCTAGCGCACCCCTCGGTCAGCGCGTCAAGGGGGTGGCGTCATCGATGCGGCTCAGCTTGTGCGGATTCCGCACTGCGTAGAGCCGCGTGATGCGACCGTCCTCGACCTCCATGCTGATCGCCGAGGTCCCGACCGGGTCAGGTCCGTCCATCCTCAGCGCGGGCGCCCCGTTGATCCAGACGATCCGCAGGTCCGTCCCCTCGGCGAAGCGCGGGAAGTTCCGCAGGAAGGCGACGATCCGGTTCGCCCCACGAATGGGCACCCGTGCCGCCGCGGCAAAGCCGCCACCGTCGGCGATCAGCACCACGTCGGGTGCGAGCACGTCCATGAGCGCCTGGATGTCACCGCCCCGCAGAGCCGCGACGAAGCGCTCCATCACCGCCCGCTGCTCGCCGTGGTCGACCGCAACCCGCGGCCGGCGCGCGGCGACGTGCGAGCGGGCCCGGTGGGCGATCTGGCGTACGGCGGCCGGCGTCTTGTCGACAGCGCCCGCGATCTCCTCGTACGGGACATCGAAGACCTCCCTCAGCACGAACACCGCCCGCTCGGTCGGGGTGAGCGTCTCCAGCACTGTCAGCATCGCCAGGGAGACGCTCTCGGCGAGTTCAACATCGTCGGCGACATCGGGGCCGGTGAGCAACGGCTCGGGAAGCCACTCGCCGACGTACTCCTCCTTGCGGCGTGCCATCGTCCGCAGCCGGTTGAGCGCCTGCCGGGTGACGGCGCGAACCAGGTAGGCGCGTGGATCCCGGACGTCCTCCCGATCGGCGGCATCCCAGCGCAGCCAGGTCTCCTGGACGACGTCCTCGGCGTCGGCGGCCGAGCCGAGCATCTCGTAGGCGACGGTGAAGAGCAGGCTGCGGTGGGTGACGAACGGGTCCGTCATGCCCGCGACGCTACTCCGTGCGGACCGGACGTGGGCGCGGATATGGGCTCGGCCGGCCGCTCCGCCAGCGGCTCGAGGCCGCACGCGGCCGCGAAGCCGTCCGACTCGATGCCGAGCGCGACGTTGGAGCGGGTGGTGAGGTTGGCGAAGCCGATCACCGCTGTCAGCTCCAGCAGCCCGGCAGGGCCGAGCTGGTCGAGCAGGGCGGCGGACAGCCCGTCGTCGACCGCGGGCGGGGTCTGGCTCATCTGCTCGGCGTAGTCCATCACCTGTCGCTCCAGGAAGGTGAAGATCTCCGACTCCCGCCAGCGCGGCACCTCCCGGGCCTTCTCCATGTCGAGGCCAAGGTTGTTGGCCTCGAAGTAGTTGTAGTCCAGGCACCACGAGCAACCGATGTACGACGCCACCGCCATGTGGGCGAACGATTTCAGGCTCTCGTCACACTCGTGCCATCGCTTCACCTTCTGGCCGTAGGCCATGCTCGCCTTCAGCGCCGGCAGGTGGTGCCACATCACGCCCAGCGAGTCCGGAACCCGGCCGAACATCCGGCCGGCGAACCGCTTCACCAGCGCGCCGTACAGGCCGCTGATCTCCTTCGGGGGAACCCTGGTGGTCATCGTTCTTCTCCTCGTGCGAGTGCCTGATGACATCCAGACACCGGCCGAGGAGGAGTTGTGACAGGCCTCAGGCCGGTACGACGAGAACAGCCGCCGGATCGAGGACCAGCTGCACGCGGCCACCGATGGTGAGCTTCTGGGCAGCCGCGCTCGCCATCTGGACCACCATCTCGGTCGACTCGCTGCCGCCGACGCCGTGCAGCTCGCACTGCACCTGGGTGATCGGGCCACGGAACGACATGGCGGTGACGGTGGCCGGGCCCTGGTCGTCCGGCACGACCGAGATGGCCTCCGGGCGGATCAGCGCGAGGCCGTCACCGTCCACCGAGCCGGCCAGTGCCGGCAGCTCGTGCTGGCCGAGCACGACGGCCGAGCCGTTCCGCGCGACCGCTGGGACCCGGTTGGTGAGGCCGACGAACTCAGCCACGAACTGCGACGACGGCGTCGAGTAGAGCTCGGCGGGCGGCGCGACCTGCTCGAGCCGGCCGGCGTTCATCACGCCGACCCGGTCGGAGACGGCGAGCGCCTCCTCCTGGTCGTGGGTGACGAAGAGCGTCGTCGTACCGACCTCGAGCTGCACCCGCCGGATCTCGTCGCGCAGCTGGACGCGCACCTTGGCGTCGAGCGCGGAGAGCGGCTCGTCGAGCAGCAGCACCGAGGGTTGGAAGGCAAGCGCCCGGGCCAGGGCGACGCGCTGCTGCTGGCCACCGGAGAGCTGGTGGGGGTAGCGGTCGGCGTGCTCGCTCAGGCCGACCAGCTCGAGCATCTCCCCGGCCCGCCTGCGCCGTACGCCGGACGCGGTGCCGCGGAGCTTGAGCCCGAAGGCGACGTTGTCGATCGCGGTGAGGTGCGGGAAGAGCGAGTAGGCCTGGAAGACCATGCCCATGTCGCGCTTGTTGGTCGGTACGCCGGTGATGTCCCTGCCCCCGACCTTCACCTCGCCCGAGGTGGGGTGGTCGAGGCCGGCGAGGATGCGCAGCGCGGTGGTCTTCCCGCACCCGGACGGTCCGAGCAGGCAGACCAGCTCGCCGGGCTCGATGGCGAGCGTGAGTCCGTCCAGCGCATGAACGTTCCCGAAGTGCCGGTGCAGGTCGACGAAGTCGACCGCGACCGGCTCCTTGCCGGCGGACGTGATCACTCAGGCTCCTTTCCGTCCCCGCGAGCGGGCGCCCGCGAAGGAGAGCAGCAACAACAACGCCGAGGCGAACACGATCGAGCCCAGCGCTGCGGCCACCGAGACGTGGGCATCGCGCTTGCCGAACAGGTCGATCACCACCGGCAGCGTCTGGTAGTTGAGCAGTGAGGCGAAGGTGAACTCGCCCAGCACGAGCGCGACCGAGATGAAGGCCGCCGACAGGATCCCGGCCCCGACGTTGGGCACGACCACCCGGGTGATCACGGTGAGCCAGCCGGCCCCCAGCGACCGGGCCGCCTCCGCGAGCGTCGTCACGTCGAGGGCCGAGAGCGATGAGTCGAGCGCCCGGTAGGCGTAGGGCAGCACCAGGACGACGTAGGCGAAGGTGAGCACCACCGGGGAGTAGCCGAAGAAGTAGTTGACCCAGGCGTAGACACCGTTGATGCCGACCACGATCACCAGCGCCGGGATGGTCAACGGCAGCAGGCAGAGGAACTCGATCAGCCGCTTGAGTCGCGGCAGTCGCAGCCGCACCCAGATCATCGTCGGCAGCAGGATCACCAGCATCAGCACGACGGTGGTGACGCAGAGCAGGAGCGACTGGCCGATCGCGCCGAGCACCTGGTGGTTGGTGACCAGCGCCTTCCAGGCCGCCCCCGAGCGCCCGCCGCTCGTGGTCTTGGTGCTGAAGTCGAGCATGGAGAGCAGCGGGCCGAAGAAGTAGACCGCGAAGACGAGCAGGATCAGCCAGCGGAGCCAGGGCTTCATCGCATCCACCTCGAGGATCGACGCAGCAGCCAGGCGTAGGCGCCCATGATCAGGGCGACGACGACGATCATCTCCAGGGCGATCGCATAGGCGAGGTGCTGCTGCCCGAGCACGACCTCACTGGTCAGCGCGGCGCGGATCATCAGCGGCAGGATCGGACTGCCCTGGCTGACCAGCGCGGCAGCGGTCGCGTACGCCGCGAAGGCGTTCGCGAAGAGCAGCAGCAGCGACCCCAGGAAGGCCGGCAGGAGCAGCGGGATCGCCACCTGGGTGAGGTACTGCAGTCGGCTGGCGCCGAGCGTCTCGGCGGCCTCGCGCCACTGCGGCCGCAGGCCGTCCAGGGCGGGCAGGAAGACGATCACCATCAAGGGGATCTGGAAGTAGCAGTAGACCAGGATCAGACCCGGCATCGCGTAGAGCCAGCCGTTGCCGGTCAGGTCGAGACTGAGCGCGTTCTGCACCATCGTGGTGAGCGTGCCGCCCAGTCCGATCGTGGCCATCCACGCGAAGGCGAGGCTCACCCCACCGGTCTGCGCGAGCGATCCGGACAGCGCGAGGACCGCGCGCCGTACCAGACTTCTCTCGGGCGCCGAGACGATCACGGCTGCGAGCAGCGCCCCGAGCAGCCCGCCGATGACGGCGGTGCTGGCGGAGAGGACGACGCTGCTGCGCAGCGCGTCGACGGTGGCGCTGTTGGTCAGGGCGTGGAGGTTGCTCAGGCTGAAGGAGCCGTCCTCCTGGAAGGCCCCGACGATGACGACCACGGTCGGGATCAGCAGGAAGAGCAACAGGTAGGCGAGGAAGGGCAGGATGCCGACGAGCGGCACCAACGAGCGGGCTCGCCGCATCGGCATCCTCCCTTCTTCACTTCGTCGTCTGTTCAGACCCGGGCAGCTCCCGGGTCCAGTGGGCTACTTGACCGCGCTCGCCCAGTTCTTGGCGAGGTAGTCGGCTGCCTTCGTGTTCTGGTCCTGGGTGAGCAGGACGGGGGTGCCCTTCACCGCCGGCAGCTTGGCGTAATCGGCGGTGTCGAGGGTGCCGTCGGTCTTCATCTGGTCCGCGAGCACCGGCCGGGCGCCGCCGGCGAGGAAGCCGTTCTGGCCCTCGGCGGAGTAGAGGTACTCCTCCCAGAGCCGGGCGGCCGCCGGGTGCGGCGCGTCCTTGTTGATCGCCTGGTAGTAGTAGCCGCCGACCGGCTGGTTGCCGGGGACGACCACCTTCCAGCTGGGCAGCTTCGCGGTCTCGGCGGCGTTGGTGTAGTCCCAGTCGATGACCACGGGGGTCTGGCCGGACTCGATGGTGGCCGGCGTCGGGTCGACAGGCAGGAAGTTGCCGGCCTTCTTGAGCTGGCTGAAGAACTTCACGCCGGGAGAGATGTCGTCGGCGGAGCCGCCGTTGGCCACGGCTGCCATCACGACCCCGGAGAACGCGGCACCGGCCTGGGTCGGGTCGCCGTTGAGTGCGACCTTGCCCTTGTAGGCAGGCTTCAGCAGGTCGGAGACGCTCTTGACCGCCGGAACCTTCTTCGAGTCGTAGCCGATCGACATGTAGCCGCCGTAGTCGTTGACCCAGGTGCCGTCGGCGTCCTTGAACTGGCTCGGGATCTTGTCGAAGTCCGAGACCTTGTACGGCGCGAACAGGTCGGTGTTGGCGAGCGCCACCGCCTGACCGAGGTCGAAGACGTCAGGCGCGGTCGGACGGCCCTTCAGCTGCTTGGCAGCGTTGATCTCGTCCTGGCTGGCCGCGTCCGGCTGGGCGGAGTTGACCTTGATGCCGTACTTGTCGGAGAACGCCTTGATGATCGCGCCGTAGTTCGCCCAGTCGGGAGGCAGCGCGATGACGTTGAGCGAGCCTTCCTTCTTCGCTGCGGCCACCAGCTTGCTCATACCGCCGAGGTCGGCGGCGGACGTGGCGGTGGCAGCGGCCGAGCTGTTGCCGCCGGACTTCGACGGCGGAGTGGAGCTGCAGGCACTGACTGCGGTCATCGCAAGCGCGGCCGCCGCGGCCACTGCGAGTCGTCGAGCGTTCACGGATCCTCCTGGGTTACGGGTGTGGCGCACGCTACCGGGCGGTAAAGGCTGCCTTTGGTATATCGCACAACGGCTCGAGAAGGTCGGAACAACAATTCTCCGCGGTGAAATCCTGCGTTTCTCAGCGCGTCATCCGGCGGCCCCTGGGGCGACCCACGAGGCTCGGTCGCGAAGCCCGGAGGTATCCTCCGGGTGTGGCTGACGCAGAGTTCCGGTACTCCGACATCCTTCCGACGCACGGCTCGAACGGCACCGAGGAGACGCCGTACCGGCTGGTGACGACGGAGGGCGTGAGCACGGTCGAGGTGGATGGCCGGACCTTCCTCAAGGTCGATGCCGAGGCGATCCGCCGGTTGACCTACGAGGCCATCCACGACATCCAGCACTACCTGCGCCCCGGACACCTGCAGCAGCTGCGCAAGATCATCGACGACCCGGAGGCCTCCGGGAACGACCGCTTCGTGGCGCTCGACCTGCTCAAGAACGTCAACATCTCCGCCGGCGGCGTGCTGCCGATGTGCCAGGACACCGGCACCGCGATCGTGATGGGCAAGAAGTCCGAGGGCGTGCTGACCGGGGTCGACGACGCCGAGGTGATCAGCCGCGGCGTCTACGACGCGTACACCAAGCTCAACCTGCGCTACAGCCAGCTCGCGCCGATCACGATGTACGACGAGAAGCCGACCGGCAACAACCTGCCTGCGCAGATCGAGATCTACTCCACGCCGGAGATCAGCGGCCAGCCGGAGTACAAGTTCCTCTTCATGGCCAAGGGTGGCGGCTCGGCCAACAAGTCCTTCCTCTACCAGGAGACGAAGGCGATCCTGAACCCGAAGCGGATCCTGGAGTTCCTCGACGAGAAGCTGAAGTCGCTCGGCACGGCCGCCTGCCCGCCGTACCACCTGGCGGTGGTCATCGGTGGCACCAGCGCCGAGTTCGCGCTCAAGACGGCGAAGTACGCCTCGGCCCACTACCTCGACGACATGCCGACGTCAGGAGACCCGAGCGGTCACGGTTTCCGCGACACCGAGCTGGAGCAGGAGGTCTTCAAGCTCACCCAGTCCTTCGGCATCGGCGCACAGTTCGGCGGCAAGTACTTCTGCCACGACGTCCGCGTCATCCGCCTCCCCCGCCACGGCGCCTCCTGTCCGGTCGCGATCGCGGTCTCCTGCTCGGCCGACCGCCAGGCGCTCGGCAAGATCACGCCTGAGGGTGTCTTCCTCGAGCAGCTCGAGACCGACCCGGCTCAGTACATGCCGAGCGCCGGCGTCGCCGAGGACATCGCCGCCGGCGAGGTCGTGAAGATCGACCTCACCCAGCCGATGTCGGACATCCTGGCGACGCTCTCCGAGCTGCCCGTGAAGACTCGGCTCTCGCTGACCGGGCCGCTCGTGGTGGCGCGCGACATCGCGCACGCCAAGATCAAGGAGCGGCTCGACGCCGGCGAGGAGATGCCGCAGTACCTCAAGGACCACCCGGTCTACTACGCCGGTCCCGCCAAGACCCCCGAGGGGATGGCGTCGGGCTCGTTCGGACCGACGACGGCCGGCCGGATGGATTCGTACGTCGAGCAGTTCCAGGCGGCCGGCGGCTCGAAGGTGATGCTGGCCAAGGGCAACCGCTCGAAGGTCGTGACGGAGGCGTGCCACGCTCACGGCGGCTTCTACCTCGGCTCGATCGGCGGCCCGGCCGCTCGGCTCGCCCAGGACTGCATCAAGTCGGTCGAGGTGCTCGAGTACCCGGAGCTCGGCATGGAGGCGATCTGGAAGATCGAGGTCGAGGACTTCCCGGCCTTCGTGGTGGTCGACGACAAGGGCAACGACTTCTTCACCGATCCGGCCGGCACCACCACGGTGCCGCTGTCCGG
>Ga0164242_10007894_pt1 | contig 11598 bp, 9 predicted proteins | sample OricomgcompostMG_FD_108783 | JGI IMG/M metagenome (GOLD analysis project Ga0164242, IMG submission 108783) | Miracle-Growth compost microbial communities from Emeryville, California, USA - Original compost - Miracle growth compost (MG) ... | reverse complement strand
GCCCTGGCGATGTCGGCCGGAGTGATGTCGGAGCGGAAGTTCGCGACGGTGAACTGAGCCATCTCGACGATGTGCTGCATGCCGTCGTTGTGCAGATGAGTGGTGCCGGATGCCTGTGTCGCCTCCGCGCCGTGCTCGAGGAAGTGGAAGAGCAGCCTCTGCACCAGGGCCTGGATTTCCAGAAGAGCGCATTGCTCGGTCGGGCCGCCGGTGAGGTCGCTGACCCACGAGGAGAACATCGGTTCGACGGCGCGGCCCGCTGCCTCCATCGGAAGAACGATCGGTCGGCTGGTCAGCAGTTCGCGAAGGTGCTCGCTGGGGAGTCCCCAGCTGAAGACCGTCGACAACGGGATGTGCACCCAGTAGTTCTTGCCCTTGAGCGTGGTCTCGTCGTCGATGAGGCGATGGGGAGTGGATGCCCAGAACATCGCGATCTGTCCGGCTTCGACGAGCAGGCGGTCGCCTCCGAACAGGTACTTGAGGTGACCGTCGACGACGTAGTTGAGCTCCAGGTCGTCGTGACGGTGCGACTTCTCCATCTGCGGCGCCGTTCCGAGGCGCGCCCAGATCGCAGGGTCTTCCACCACAACTTGCGATTCGGGGGTGATCGTCGAGGGCCGGCGCTGGCGCATCCCATCACGATAAGCGCACCTGAGGATTCTGGAAAGACAGCCTTATGAGCGAGAAGCCTGCCGACCCAGTTGGTTCGTACCGTACCGGTATGCCTGACATCGCAGCCAAGCCCAAGATCACCATCATCGGAGCCGGTGGCTTCGTGTTCCCGTTCCGTCTCATCGGCGACCTGATGAGTTTTCCCGCCCTGCGCAGCGGCCGTCTCTGCCTGATGGACATCAACGCGGATCGCGTGGCGCGAGTGGCCGATGCGGCACGCGAGCTCGCGGCTCACTACGACTTCGACATCGAGGTCGACGAGACCACGGACCGCCGCGAGGCGCTCCGCGACGCCGATGTCGTCATCATCACCTTCCAGGTGGGAGGCATCGAGTCGTACCGGCATGACGTCGAGATCCCGCGCCGCTACGGCGTCGACCAGACCGTCGGTGACACCGTCGGACCAGGGGGTGTGTTCCGTTTCCTGCGGTCGGTCGGCGCCTACGAGGCGATCGCCGCGGACGCCCTCGAGCTGTGCCCGAACGCCCAGTTCATCAACTACGCGAACCCGATGGCGATGGCGACGGCGTTCCTCAACGCGAAGGGCCTGAAGACGGTTGGGCTCTGCCACAGCGTTCAGGGGACGACACGGATGCTCGCGCGCACCCTCGGCGTGCCCTACGAGGACGTGAACTACGTCTCCGCCGGCATCAACCACCAGGCCTGGATCCTCAAGTTCGAACGCAACGGCGAGGATCTCTACCCTCGGCTGCACGAGACCATGCGTGCCCGTCACCTGCGCGGTCGCGGCGCCGAGGGGCTTCTGTCCGACGACGGAGACCACAGCGAAGCCGCGGCCGAATCCAGCAACTACGAGGGCGGGAACGAGCAGGTCCGCACCTCGATCATGGAGACGTTCGGCTACTTCCAAACGGAATCGAGCCACCACGCATCCGAGTACCTGCCCTACTTCCGCAAGAACCCCGACCTCGTCTCCGAGTTCATCCCCGAGCGATGGGACTACTTCGAGATCTGCTCGGCGCACGACGAACAGGGCGACATCGACGAGCAGCTCGAGAAGCTGAAGGAGAACCTTGCGCCCTCGGTCGAATACGGCGCATCCATCGTGAACTCCCTCGTCACCGGAGTGCCGAGCGTGATCTACGGCAACGTGCCGAACTCGTCGCTGATCACGAACCTGCCCGCGGATGCCTGTGTCGAGGTTCCCTGCCTAGTCGATAAGAACGGCGTTCAGCCGACATCGATCGGGGAGCTCCCGCCGCAGCTGGCGGCGCTCAACCGCACGAACATCGGCGTGCAGACGCTCGCCGTGCGCGCGGCGCTGACCGGCGACATCCAGAACGTGTACCACGCCGTCGCCCTCGACCCGCTGACGGCTGCCCTGCTGACGCTCGACGAGATCCACGCCATGACCGACGAACTGCTCGTGGCGCACTCACGGCTGCTGCCGGACGCACTACGGCCCGCGTCGACCACGCCGGCCGAGGAGCAAGCGGCCTCGGCGGCCTGACCCCCGGCCGAGGCTCGAACTCGGCTTCAGCCCAACGCGACGCAGCACCTCGGCGTGCTGGTCGGTTTCGCACCACCCGTGAACAAAGGAGTTTGTCATGCCCTCGCAGTACTCATCTCACGACCCGAAGCTCATCTCCAGGCGCACGGCGCTTCGGTACGCGGCGACCGCGGTCGGCGGAATGGCCCTGGCGCCCGCGCTCGCGGCATGCTCGGCAAGCGACGCATCGGCCGGGTCGAGCAAGGTCGGCCCGGACACGAAGGCCGACCTGGTGATGACGACGTGGAACATCCCTGCCGACATCGTCGCCTACAAGAAGTTCGCGGCCGAGTACAAGAAGACCCATCCGGGCGTGAACATCAAGGTGCAGGTCACGCCGAACGGCGATTTCAACCAGTACCTGAGCACGCAGCTCGCGGGCGGCAACGCTCCCGACATCATCCGCAACACGTGGCAGCAGATCGGCCGATGGGCCAAGAACGGCGGCTTTGTCCCGCTGAACGATTACCTGAAGAAGGACTACGGCAAAGGCTTCGGCGAGACCTTCTGGAACGCGGCACAGCTCGACGGCAAGGTGCACGGCATCCCGCAGCACACCGACACCTTCGGCACCTACTACCGCACCGAGATCATGCAGACCATCGGCGCCAAGCTCCCCGACAGCCTTGATGCGGCCTGGAGCTGGGACGAGTTCCTCAGCATCGCTCGCGAGGTCAAGAAGGCGACGGGCAAGGCGGCTGTCGCGTACGGCTTCGAGGGCGTGAACACGGCCTATCGGTGGCTGCCGTTCCTCTACATGCACGGCGGCAAGCTGATGGAGGACGACGGCAAGACGCCGGCCATCGACTCGACGGAGGGCGTCGAAGCGATCGCGTGGTTCCAGCAGCTGTACAGCGAAGGACTCATCCCCAAGTCGAACACGATCAAGGGCTCCACCACCGCCGCTGTCGAGAACACGTTCACGAGCGGGCAGGTCGGACTCATGCTCTTCGGCGACTGGATCATGGCCGAGATCGGCAAGGGCCTGCCGCAGGAGAAGTGGAACATCACCTACATGCCGAAGGATGTCTCGGCCGCTTCCGATCTGGGCGGCAACCTTCTCTCCGTCTCCAAGAACTCGAAGAACCCGGCGGTGGCGGCCGACTTCATCCAGTTCGTCTGCGACCAGGCCAACATGAAGTACTTCTGCGAGACCGATCTCTTCCTGCCCGTGCGCACCGCTCTGATGGACGAGAAGCTCGAGTTCGCCTCGAACTCGCAGCAGATGAGCTTGTTCAGCGAGCAGGCGAAGACAGTGCCCGCGGCGATGGCGAAGGTGGAGACCCTCCCGAACTTCGCGTCGATCAACCAGGTGCTGGCGGACCAGCTCGACCTCTGCTTCATCGGCAGTCAGAGCCCGAAGGCGACGGCGAAGAACATCGCCGACGGCATCAAGAACGCGTCATGACCAGCGCGCTCTCGCATCCTGCCGAAGGCGCGTCGCCGGGGAGGGCGGGTGGCAGCACCAGCACGCCGCTCGGCGAGCGACGGAAGAGTCGCACGCGGCGCGAGGGCAGGCTCGCTCCCTGGGTCTTCGTCAGCCCTAGTCTCGTTCTCTTCACACTCTTCGCGTTCGCGCCCATCGCGGCAGCGGTCATCCTGAGCTTCCAAGACGTGCAGCTGTTCGGCGGAGGCACCTGGGTCGGCGTCGACAATTACACGAAGATGCTCACGACCCCTTTGTTCTGGACGAGTGTGTGGAACACCGTCGTGTTCACCATCGGCACTGTCCCGACGAGCACGGCGCTCGGCCTTCTTCTCGCGGTGATGTTGAACCGCAAACTGCCGGGCAGGGGCATCATCCGCAGTCTCTACTTTCTGCCGATGGTGGTCTCCGGCGTCGCTGTGTCGCTGGTGATGGTGTGGATGTTCAACAGCGACAACGGCATCGTCGACGCGTTCCTTCAGCTGGTCGGTCTTCCCCGGATCGACTGGCTGAGCTCCCCGAGCTGGGCGATGCTCACGGTCATCCTGGCGGTCGTCTGGGGTCGGATCGGCTTCTGCATGGTCACGTACCTCGCGGCTTTGCAGGGCATCAACCCGTCGCTGCTCGAAGCAGCACAGATCGACGGGGCGGGCACCTGGCGGCGCTTCGCATCCATCACGTGGCCGCTGCTCAATCCGACGACCTACATGCTGATCGTTCTCAACATCGTCTTCTCGCTCCAGGCGTTCGACGTGATCTATGTGATGACCCGCGGCGGCCCGGGCTTCTCCACGACGGTGCTCATCCAGTACATCTTCCGGTCGGCCTTCACCGACGGCCGCATGGGTTACGCCTCCGCGGTCGGCGTGTTCCTCGTGGCCGCCCTGCTCGTGCTCACCCTGCTTCGCAATCGACTCTCTCGTCGAACGGAGGACCATTCATGACGGCGTACACCGAGAAGACGGTCGTCGCAGCACGCCCGCCCGCCACTTCGCCGAGACGGCGTCCTGGCACGACCCGACGAAATGTCGGCCGCTGGGTGGTTTGGGCACTGCTTGTCGCCGGCGCCTTGATCATGTTCTTCCCCGTCTACTGGGTTTTCGTCACTGCGATCAGTCCGGGTGGACTTGCCGAGGGATCGGGCTTCGCATTGTGGCCCACGCGAGTCGACTTCAGTGTCTTCGCCAGGGTCTTCCAGAGCCAGCCCATCGGACTCTGGATGCTCAACTCGACGATCACCTCGGTGGCGAGCGTCATCCTGTCGGTCGCCATCAGCCTGCTGGCGGGATACGCCTTCGCGAAGTACCGGTTCCGGGGCAGGAACGCCCTCTTCGCGCTCATGCTGCTCACGATCATGGTTCCGATCCAGGTCATCGTGGTGCCCGAGTTCGTGATCATCTCGAAGCTCGGACTGGTGAACTCCTACTGGTCGGTGATCCTGCCCAGCGCGGCCCAGGGGATCTGCATCTTCATCGCGCGCCAGTTCCTCATCGCCATTCCCGACGAGCTCATCGAGGCCGCCCGGGTCGATGGGGCGAGTGAGTTCCGCATCTTCCGGCGCGTGGTTCTGCCCATGAGCGGTCCACTCATCGCCGTCCTCACGATCCTCACGTTCGTGTGGCGCTGGAACGACTTCATCTGGCCTCTGGTGGCACTGCAGACTCCCGACAAGTTCACGATGTCGGTCGGCCTGAACTCGCTGAACGGCGCCTACTCGCATCCATGGGACCAGATCATGGCGGTCACCCTGCTGTCGATGATCCCGGTGATCATCGTCTTCCTGGTCTTCCAACGACAGTTCGTACAGGGCATTGCGGAGTCCGGCCTGAAGTAGAGGCCGGGCAGAAACAGGGCACCGCCCCGAAGCGGGAGGCTCACGACGAATCCGGCAACCCTCGCCGAATGACCCGGGGCGCGCGCCCCACCCGGGTTACAGTCGCTCGAGTACCCCGCCGGCGCACCCCCGCGACCGCACACGAGGAAGAGCCATGACGCGAGACGACCGTACGCGACGACGCGTGCGCTTCAGGCGAGCGTTCCGGCGACCGGATGCCCGCCTCGCCGTCCGCGCATTGATCGCAATCGCGGGCCTCGTGCTCGTCGGAGGCGTCGCGGCTCCCGCGCACGCAGACGACTATCCGAGCTGGCAGGACGTGCAGAACGCGAAGTCCAATCAGGCTGCCGCTCAGGCCGAGGTGACCAAGATCCAGGGACTCATCGCCAACCTCGAGACGCAGGTCTCGCAGACCCAGGCGGAGTCGGTCAAAGCCGGCAACGAGTTCGCGGAGGCGCAACAGAAGTTCGACGTCTCCGACCAGCGGGCGCAGGCGTTGCAGTCGCAGGCATCCGGTCTGCAGAAGAAAGCGGATGACGCCACCATCCAGGCAGGGCGCCTCGCCGCCGAACTCTACCGCTCCGGCGGCGGCAACCTGACGGCCAACCTGTTCCTGAGCGGATCGAAGAGCGCGAAGGATGCTGACAAGCTGCTCGATCACCTGGGATCCGCTTCGAAGCTGGTCGAGAACACGAGCGGCATCTATCAGCAGGCCGAGCAGGCGCGCAACACGGCGAAGTCGATGAGCGACCAGGCCAATGCGGCGCGCACGGAGCGCGAGCAGCTGCGCACCGAGGCGGATGCCGCCTACAAGAAGGCGGTCGCCGCAGCCCAGGCCGCGCAAGAAGCCCTCGCGACGCAGCAGGCGCAATCCGTGGTGCTGCAGGCTCAGCTGGCAGCGCTGCAGGACACGACGGCAAAGACCGTGGCCGGTTACGAGGCAGGCGTCGAGGCGCGCCGCAAGGCTGCGGAGGCGGCGGCAGCGGCGGCGCTAGCCGGCGGGAACGTCGGCCCCCAGGGCTGGGCGGTGCCCGTCGGAGGACCGATCACCGACTACTTCGGATGGCGAGTCTCGCCCTGTTCCGGCTGCACGAGCTTCCACGAAGGAGTGGACATCGGCGGCGGATGCGGCGCCACGATACACGCCGCTCACGACGGCGTCGTCACCTACGCCGGGTGGAACGGCGGCTACGGCAACTTCGTGCTCCTCGATAACGGGGGTGGCATTTCAACAGGGTATGGACATATCGTGAGCGGAGGCATTCTCGTCAGCTATGGCGAGAGGGTCGGCGCCGGTGAACCGATCGCCCGGGTCGGCTCGACCGGACATTCGACCGGCTGCCACTTGCACTTCGAGGTGCGGCAAGGCGGAAGCGCGATCAACCCGATCCCGTTCATGGCAAGCCACGGCGCACCCCTCACCTGAGTATCGCGGGGGGCGATATGGCAACCGAATCGCCGAACGAGACCGCGCGCGCCGAGCGGCTGCGACGCGAGAACGACATCCTGCAGGCCGAGCGGCGCCAGCGGGAGCGGGCATCAGTGTGGGGTCCCGCAGGGCATCCGGTGGCGGATGTCGACAGCGGCAAGCGCAGGCGGCCCGCGAACCGTACGTCGTCGCTGGTACCGCTCTCGATGAGTGCGGCGGTCGTCGGCGTCATGACCGGGGCCATCGGCATCGCGGTACCGCCCGCGCACGCCGACGACTACCCCAGTTGGAACGACGTTCAGCAGGCCAAGCAGAACGTGGCCGACCAGCAGTCGCTCGTCGACAAGATCACCGGCCTCATCGGCGACCTGCAGAAGCAGGCGGATGCCGCGAGCGTCGCCGCGGACAAGGCCGCAGAGGCCTACCTCCTCACGAAGGCCAAGCTCGACGACGCGACGTCGAAGGCATCCGATCTGCAGAACAAGGCGAAGGCCGCGGCCAAGACGGCCAAGACCTCGGCGATGCGGGCGGGGCTGCTGGCATCCCATCTGGCCAAGACCGGCGGCGACTCCTCAGTGAACCTGCTGCTCTCGGGCGGCGACACGGATGCCTCCGACAAACTGCTCTACCAGCTCGGCACCATGAGCCAGCTCACCGAGCAGTCCAGCGCGATCTACAAGCAAGCGGTCACCGACAAGAACACGGCGGCGTCGCTGTCGGACCAGGCCGCGGCCGCGGAGAAGACGCGGAAGGTCCTGGCGGATGCCGCGGCATCCGATCTGCAGAAGGCGAAGGATGCCGCGTCGGCAGCGCAAGCCGCGCTCGCGGACCAGCAGACGAAGCAGACGGAGCTGGTGTCGCAGCTCGCGACGCTGCAAAACACGTCGGTCGAGGTAGCGCAGCAGTACGCGCAGGGCGTGGTTATCAAACAGCAGAAGGCTGCACAGGCCGCACAGGCTGCACAGCAATCAGCTGCACCTCAGGTTGGTCAGGCCGCCGGCTCGGGCGGGTCGTCGTCGGGCGGCGCGTCGGGCGGCGGTACCTCCTCTGGTGGTTCGTCCTCGGTTGGTTCGTCTTCGGGCGGTTCCTCCTCAGGCGGATCATCGGCGCCTTCGGGCGGTGGCGGGGGAGTCGGCTCGCCGAACACCAGCGCGGTCGAGACCGCCATCGGCTATGCCTACGCGCATCAGGGTGCGCCGTACGATCTCGGCGGGGCAGGACCCGTGTACTACGACTGCTCCGGCCTGACGATGATGGCGTACAGCGCCGCCGGCATCTACATCGGCGGGCACAGCGTCGGCCTGCAGTACGACTATGCCGCCAGCCATGGTCAACTAGTGCCGTTCAGCCAGCGCCAGCGTGGTGATCTCATCTTCTGGGCCGACGGCGGCGATCTCTACCACGTCGCGATCTATCTGGGGAACAACCAGATCATCGCCGCGCGCGACTACGGTGAACCGCTCGCCGTCGAGGGGCTCTGGGGCTCGCCGGTCGGTTACGTCGCTCGCCCATCGGCGTAGGCGCCTGCAGCGCAGTCATCCTCGGCACAGTCATCCCAGGTTCAGGGCGCCGACGACGTCCTTCGTGACTGTCGCGATGAGGTCGTCGTTCGAGGTGGCATCCGCGGTGCTGCGCGTGGTGTAAACGGCGAGCACGATCGGCTCGCCCTGCGGCGGATAGAGCACGGCGATGTCGTTGCGCGACCCGTAACCACCGTTGCCGGTCTTGTCGGCGACGCGCCACGACACCGGGACGCCGGCACGGATGTACGTGCCGCCCGTCGTGTTGCCCAGCATCGTCTGTACCAAGAAATCGCGACGCTTCGCCGGCAGCGTGCTTCCGTGCAGGATGCTCTTCAGGTCGGTCGCGACCTGCTCGGGCGTCGAGGTGTCCCGCGGATCGCCCGGCACCGCCGAGTTGAGATCGGGCTCCGTGCGGTTGAGGTTCGTCACGGCGTCACCCCACGAGCGAACGCGCTCCTGCGCGGATGCCGGCCCGCCCAGCTGCTCGTACAGCAGGTTCGCGGCGGTGTTGTCGCTGTACTGCAGCGCGGCAGCGATCACATCCGAGAGCGGCATGCCGTCATCCACGTGCTGCGACGTGATGGGCGAATACGACTGCAGGTCGGAGGCGTCATAGTGGATGATCGCGGCGAGCTGGGCGTCCGTCGCGTGCTGCAGCACAGCGGCAGACGTGAACAGCTTGCTCGTCGAGTCGAGAGCGAAGCGCTCGGAGTCTCGGTAGCCGTACGACTGGCCGGTGCCCGTGTCGAGCATCCGGATGCCGACTCGTGCGCCGTACTGCTGCTCGAGCGCCGCGAGTTCGTCGTTCAGTGCGCCCGTGTCGAGCGCGGACCGCGACGGCGATGGCGTCGAGGTCGCCGTCGGCGGGGGTGATGCGGCGTCGTGCTCCGCGGCGCATCCGCCCAGCAGGAGCGCGACGGCTACCGCTGCCACAATCCCGGCCGGTCGACGTGGAGAAGCGCGGCGATCCGTTCGAGGCGGATCGGCCGCCCCTGCAGCGCGACCCGGGATCAGTGCCCCTGCTCGGCGAGCCGCGCGATGGCCTCCTGCACGAGCCGGTCGGCGTCGGCGGCGGAGCCCCAGGCATCCACCTTGACCCACTTGCCCGGCTCGAGGTCCTTGTAGTGCTCGAAGAAGTGCTGGATCTCCTTCTTCGTGTACTCGGGGATGTCGTCGACGTCCTGGATGTGCGTCCACCGCGGATCCTTGTACTGCACGGCGATGATCTTGTCGTCGCCACCTGCCTCGTCGCTCATGTGCAGAACGCCGACCGGTCGCACCTTGACTCCGACGCCCGGGAACAGCGGGTAGTCCAGCAGCACGAGCACATCGAGCGGGTCGCCGTCTTCGCCGAGCGTGTTCTCGAAGAACCCGTAGTCGGTCGGGTAGCTGAAGTTCGTGAAGAGAACGCGGTCCAGGTACACGCGACCGGTCTCGTGGTCGACCTCGTACTTGTTGCGGCTGCCGCGCGGAATCTCGATGACGGCGTCGTAGTCGGCCATGGTGCTCCATTCGTGGGGTGCCAGGATGCCCGCGGCCGGCGATCTTTGACGCCACGCCCGCAGACACGCGCGTACCAATCTACCGGGCTAGCGCGAGCCGTCCCGTTTCCCCCCGGTTCATAACTCCTGCAGGAAGGGACCCGTCGCTGCCCAACGCTTCGAGGAGTCGCGGGCCGGGGGGCGGTCGCGTGCGGCGAGCAGGAGTTACGGACGGCGGGCATGCCGCATAGCGTGGAGGCGTGACCGAGACCCGCCGCCCGCGCCTCACCCCGCCCATCGCCGACGTGCGCCGCGCGGTGCGGGAGGCCTTGGCATCCACGGTGCAGCCCGGCGGACTCGTGCTCGTAGGTCTTTCCGGCGGCGCCGACTCGCTCGCGCTGGCGGCGGGAGCGGCGTTCGAGGGGCCGCGTGCGGGCATCCGGGTGGGCGCCGTCATCGTGGATCACGGGCTGCAGGATGCCTCGGCCGAGACCGCCGACCGCGCACGCGAGCAGGCACTGGCCCTCGGGCTCGACCCTGTGCTCGTGAAGCGCGTGGAGGTGGGAACGACGGGCGGACCGGAAGCCGCAGCACGCGAGGCGCGACACGAGGCGTTCGCCGAGGCGCTGGGGGAGACGGATGCCTCGCACGTGCTGCTCGCGCACACGCTCGACGATCAGGCGGAGACCGTGCTGCTCGGGCTGGCACGCGGTTCTGGGGCGGCGAGCCTGCAAGGGATGGCGCCGGCATCCGGAACCGTGCTTCGCCCGTTGCTCGGGATCCGCCGTGAGACGACACGGCAGGCGTGCCTTGATGCGGGGCTCACGCCGTGGGACGACCCGCACAACCTCGACCCCTCTTATACGCGCGTGCGCGTGAGGCGCGACGTGCTGCCGGTGCTCGAACGGGAACTGGGTCCCGGTGTCGCGGAGGCGCTCGCACGCACGGCCGAGCAGCTGCGGGAAGACGCCGAAGCGTTCGACGAGATGATCGAGGAGGTCATCGAAGACATCTGCGAGCCGGCCGAAGCCGGCATCGCGGTGTCGGTGCGGGCACTCGAGGCGAACCCGACGGCTCTGCGCAACCGCATCATCCGCTTCGTCGTGCACAGCGAGTTCGGCGTCGCACTGGAGCGTGTGCACGTTCTCGCCGTCGCACAACTGGTGACCGACTGGCACGGCCAGAAGCCGCTGGATCTTCCGGGGGGCATCCGTGCCGCTCGCTCCGGCGGCCACCTCGTGTTCTCCACGACCGGGTCGACGGAGGTGCTGCCGCACGACCACTGACCCTCCGCCATGATGCGAGGATGGTCTGCATGCTGCCAGAAGACATCGAAGGCGACCTCACGACCGTGCTCGTGACCGAGGAGCAGATCCACGAGCGCCTGAACGAGCTGGCGGCGCAGATCGACACGGACTACGCGGGCAAGGATGTGCTCCTGGTCGGCGTGCTGAAGGGCGCCGTGATGGTGATGGCCGACCTGGCCCGGGCGCTCAGCATTCCGATCAACATGGACTGGATGGCCGTGAGCTCGTACGGCGCCAGCACGAAGTCGAGCGGTGTCGTGCGCATCCTGAAAGACCTCGACTCGGAGCTCGCCGATCGGCACGTGCTCATCGTCGAGGACATCATCGACTCCGGCGTCACCCTTTCCTGGCTGCGCGAGAATCTCGTTTCGCGCGGGCCGGCATCCGTCGAGATCTGCGCACTGCTGCGCAAGCCG
>Ga0164242_10007893_pt1 | contig 11598 bp, 10 predicted proteins | sample OricomgcompostMG_FD_108783 | JGI IMG/M metagenome (GOLD analysis project Ga0164242, IMG submission 108783) | Miracle-Growth compost microbial communities from Emeryville, California, USA - Original compost - Miracle growth compost (MG) ... | reverse complement strand
TTTGAACGGGAAATTACGAGGCCGCCGTATCCGCCGCCGTCGCGGCGTCTACCGCGCACCGGCTCAATCGGGCTGACCGACAGAGCCTTCAATTGATGTTCGGGGAAGGCATGCAGGACAAGAGTTTCCCGCACGCCTTTTTCTCCGCGTCTGCTCGCTCCTTATGCGGCCGCGACCGGCGCGAAGGGATGCGTACCGGCGGGCTCGACATTGACGAGCTTCTTGTTGACGAACTCTTCAAAGCCCGCCTCGGAAAGCTCACGCCCGAAGCCGGAATTTTTCACGCCGCCAAAGGGTAAGTTCGGCGCTGTACCAAAGGGCCGATTGACAAAGACCATGCCGCTCTCGATTTGCGCGGCGACCTTGCGCCCGTGTTCAGGGTCGGCGGTGAGAACGGAAGCGCCGAGCCCGTAGGAAGTGGCGTTGGCCAAGTGAACGGCTTCGGCCTCATCGCGCACCGAATAGAAGGCGGCCACCGGCCCGAAGAGCTCTTCTTTATAGATCGGATTGTCGTCGGTGATGTCGGTGAGGATCGTTGGTTCAAGATAAAAGCCCGGCCGGTCGATGCGATGTCCGCCTACGACAACGGTCGCCCCCGCCGCCTTGGCACGTGCGATCTGATCCAGAAGCAGCTTCAATTGTTTTTCCGACGAGAGCGGCGCAAGCGTTGTCGTCGCGTCGGTAGGGTTGCCCGGCTTTAGGGAAAGCATCTGCTTTTTGAACCCCTCAAGAAACGCCGCGCTGCGTTCGTCGCCGACGACAATGATTCGCTTGGAGGCTATGCAGCATTGGCCACAATTGAACATCCGCCCCACCATTGCGCTGCCGATCGCCCAGTCGAGGGGTGCATCCTCTAATACGATCATGGGATCGCTGCCGCCAAGTTCGAGTACGGCTTTCTTGAGATTGCGGCCGGCTCGTTCGGCAACGGCAGATCCGGCACGCTCGCTGCCCGTGAGTGTAACGCCGCGAATGCGCGGATCATCGATGATACGCCCGACCTGCTCGATGGTGGCGAAGATGTTGGTGTAAACGCCTTCAGGAGCGCCCGCTTCTTCGAACAGCCGGGCGAAGGCGAGGGCGGACTTCGGAACGCTCTCGGCGTGCTTTAAAAGAAGGACATTGCCGACCATCAGTTGGGGTCCGGCCACGCGCGCAATCTGATAGTAGGGAAAGTTCCAAGGCTCGATACCGAGCAGGACGCCGATGGGATCGATTTGGATCTGGGCGGTCGCGACACCCGGAACCGGTTTCGGCTTCAAATACCCCTCAGCCTTTTCGGCATAATAATCGAGGATATCGGCTGCCATGCTGACCTCTGCTTGGGCTTCCACGATGAGCTTGCCCATTTCTAGGGAGAGGATGCGCGCGTATTCATCCGCCTTTTCCCGCAGGATCGCGGCAGCCCTCGAGAGGATACGCGCGCGTTCGTTGACGGAGCGCTTTCGCCAATCGGTTTCGTAGGTCGTATGCGCGGTGGTCACTATGCGCTCAAGCTCTTGATCGCTGACGGCGGCATAGCTTTGCACCAAAGCGCCGGTCGTGGGATCGATCGTCTGGTAATCCATCAAAGTCTCCTTCACTGTGAACCACCGTTGCGCGCTGGCTACCGCCAGGACACGACGGAACTCCTTAAGGTTTAAATTAGCAACCTTTGACTAAGTGGGCCCGACGGTATTAAATTGCAACCAATTTTTGAAGCGAGGCATCACGTGAGAGGCAAAAGAACCGATCTTAGTGGCGCGGATTGCGCAATCGCGCGCGCCATGCACGTCGTGGGCGATTGGTGGTCGCTGCTGATTGTTCGCGACGCGTTCGTCGGGTTGCAACGCTTCGGCGAATTTCAGAGGAGCCTCGGCCTCGCCAAAAACGTTCTTTCCACTCGTCTCAAAAAGCTGGTCGGCGAGGGTATCCTGAAGATGGAGACAGATGAGGGTGCATCTCGCGCACGTTATGTACTCACACCGCGGGGTGAGCGACTTTACCTCATCATGATCGCTCTTTGGCAATGGGGTGAGGACTTCTGCTTCAAACCGGGAGAACTCCGATTGGCCATGGTCGATGACCAAAACAAAGTTCCCTTGCCGAAACTGCAGGCCCTCGCGGTGGATGGTCGCCCGGTTGGGCCGCACGATTTTACTGTGGCCAAAAAATCGGAAGCGAAACGCACGAAAGCGAAGACCGCCGGCAAAGATGCGGCATCACACCGAGCCTAACTACGTCGAAGCGCATTTTAAGGATCTTGATTGGAGCGCTTACCCTTCCGCCTGCTTGCAACCATTCTCCGAAATACCTTGTGCGGCGCCGTAGCAGCGATACAGCAGGAAGTTCTCGGACATCACAAGTTAGCCTCGATCCCCTTTCTCGCGCGGCAAAAGAAAAAATTCGAGGTCGAGGTCAATGGCTGACATGATGCCATCTCCAAATTTCTCCTCGACGAGAGCCTTCCAAGCGGGGCCATTGGCCAGTTCGCTGGCCTTCCAATGTTGGTGCAGCGGCTTTGGAGCTGGCTGACTTGGCAGTCCACCCGCAAGCTTTCGTCAGGCAACCGACGCAATCTGACGCGTTTCGTTCAGCCAAAATTTTCGAGGACCTGCTCCCCTGCAGCTAGTTCGTTGAGCTTTCTCACGGCGGTTTTACAAGCATTCGAGATGCCGATCATGTCGTCCGCAAACCCTAACGCCCGTCGCACATTGCTTTGACCCAGTTGTCGGAGTTTCCGGAAATCCGATCGAAAGTTGGCGCCTGGAATATCGCCCGGACACGAGAGTGTTTTTACGAATTCGGTTAAACGATTTCAGCGTCGGGTTGATTGATAAAGACAAGCGCGGCGAGCACGGAAATGTAAAAGCGAAAAGCAGCTTCCTGGCCATTCCATATTTTCGACTGCCACATCTCGAACCATTCGCCCCCGATGACCATAAAGCCGAAAAACCAAACAATGAAAGCGAGCGTGGCGGCAGCAATCGCATAACCTTTCGCGTTGTTGAACGCATCGGCTGGGGATAGGCGTGCGCGCCAAAGCGCGACTGTAGCCACCGCGAAAAGAAGGCCCGTCAGCGCTTCAGCGGCGACGATGGCCACGAAGGCAATTTGCCACGCCACGGGGCTGGTCATAGCTCGATACTTCAATCCGCTTTCCGCGAACGTCGAGTCCATGCTCAACACGTGCTGCACGAACGCATAGTTGGTTCTAGGATCGACAACATTGTCGAACGCTACGAGAAGGCAGAAAAGCCCGAGCGTAAAGCACATAATGATCTTTGCAAGGCGCACAATCGGCATTGGCGTTTTCACGGTAGGACCTCGTTATCGTCAACATCCGGCGCGCTGAACCGCTATGCACGGCATCCGCTAACGAACAGTTTCGCGCAAAAGCGCGCGCGCTCGGCAATCTCTTCAGGCATGGGCGCTTCGGTCAAACAAAGCATTGCCGTGCGCTGCCAATCCATCGTCATCATTCCGCGAAGTGCCGCTGCGGCCGCGTGAACGTCATCGAACTTCAGACGACCACGCTCACGTTGCTTTTCCAGCCATTTTGCGATTGCCCCCGTCGTCTGAACGACGGCGACGTGATGAAATGTTGCGGCAAGCTCAGGAAAGCGATCGCTTTCGCTAATGACGAGACGCAGCAATCCGATCGTCTCCTTCTCGAGTGCCAAACTTCCGAAGACGACAAGAATGTGCTCGACGGCCTTTTCCAAATTGGAATCGTCCAAGGCCTCCAAGTCAAAGTCGAGCATGAACCGGGCGATGCGTGTCTCGATCACAGACCGGAACAGATCGGCCTTGCACGGGATCAACCGGTACAGCGTTTTGGTGGAAATACCGGCCCTCTGCGCGACGGCGCTCATCGTGGCGGCAGCATATCCATTGGCTTGAAACTCCTCGGCCGCAGCCTCGACGATCAGCGCATGAGTATCCTCATCCGACCGGATCTGCGGCCGGCCCCGGCATTTCCGCAGCCCCGCACCATTTTGTCCCATAACCGTTTTCCAAATTCTCGTTGACAACGAGTCCATAGTTCCTATTTTGGAAAATATCAAGTTTCCATTTCGCGGCTCCGTGAGCCGGAGGTCAGGCCAATGACGCTCCAGAACAATGCCCAAATCGACGATGATGCTATGCCCTCATATGGGTCCTATAATTATCGCGAGGACGTTGCTGCCCTGCGGGCTCGATCCTTCGCGGAAAGTCCAGAGACCGGGCTAATTCGTCCCACGGAGCCACCGGGTGTCGCGAAGGCGTCGACCTCGCAACCGGAGACTGAGCCAGCGACGATCACACGTCCGTTCCGCAAGTATCTGATAGCCGCCGCGGGCTTGGCGGTTTTCGCAAGCATGGTCTACTTCGGTTGGCAATATTGGACCACCTGGCGCTTCGAAGTCTCGACGGACGACGCTTACGTTCAGGCCGACAACACGACCATCGCGCCGAAGGTGTCCGGCTACATCAGCCAGGTGCTGGTCGAGGACAACGAGCGGGTGAAAGCCGGTCAGGTCTTGGCGCGCATCGACGATCGCGATTTCAAGGTTGCGCTCGATCAGGCCAAGGCGGATGTCGCGGCGGCGACAGCGGCGGTTCGCAATAAGCAGGCCTCGCTGAATGCGCAGCAGTCGGTCATCGCTGCCGCCAAGGCAACAATCGACGTCGATCAGGCCAACGAGAAATTCGCCGAACAAGACAACGCGCGTTATGCCCATCTCGCGTCCACTGGCTACGGCAGTGTGCAGAACGCCCAGCAGGCGGCATCTCGCACCTCGGCGGCACACGCCACCATCGCGCGCGATAAGGCGGCACTCGAAACATCGACACGGCAACTCGACATCCTGAGGGCGGAATTGGCGGAGGCCGCAGCGACGCTTGCTCGCGACAAAGCCATTCAAAGACAAGCCGAGTTGAACCTGTCCTACACCACGATAACCGCTCCCGTGGATGGCATCGTTGGCAACCGGACGCTCCGCGTCGGACAATATGTCCAAGCGGGCACGCAGCTGATGGCCGTCGTACCGATCAGCGCCGCCTACATCATCGCGAACTATAAGGAAACGCAGCTCGCGAATGTTCGCCCCGGCCAGCGCGTCAATGTCGAAGTCGACATGTTCCCCGGCGTCGAAATTCCCGCGCGCGTCGACAGCCTGGCTCCCGCAAGCGGTCAGCAATTCGCGTTGCTGCCACCGGACAACGCGACAGGCAATTTTACCAAAATTGTGCAGCGTATTCCGGTCAAGATCACGCTTGATCCGTCGAGTTCGCTCGCCGGGCAGTTGCGTCCCGGCATGTCGGTCTACCCGACCATCGATACCAAACCGCACGGTCCGAATAAAACATCGCTAGCCGCGAAGTGAAAGCGCGGCCTGACGCCGAAATTTTTATGGGGCGAGCCCATGTCAAACGACGTACCAGCTTCCTATGCTGCAAGGGCTCCGGGCCGGGCATCTGCATCGACGGCAGATAGAGCAAGCATGACGACCTGGATCGCCGTGACCGCCGGTATGATCGGTGCATTCATGGCCATCCTCAACATCCAGATCACCAACGCATCTCTGCTGGACATCGAGGGAGGTATCGGAACCGGCGCCGATAATGGTGCCTGGGTTTCGACGTCGTATCTGATCGGCGAAATCGTCGTCATTCCGCTGACAGGTTACCTCAGCCGCGTATTCTCATTTCGCCGCTACATGATCGCGAGCACATTTTTCTTCGCGCTGTTCTCGATGGCCTGTGCCTTTGCGCACGACCTCGGATCAATGATCGCGATGCGCGGACTGCAAGGCTTCGCCGGTGGCGTTCTGATTCCTATGGCGTTCACAATGGTCGTCACAAAGCTGCCGAAGCCGCAGCAGCCCATCGGCCTCGCTCTCTTTGCGCTTGCCGTAACATTTGCGCCCGCCATTGGCCCGACGATAGGCGGCTATCTCACCGAGAACTACGGCTGGCAGACGATTTTCTTCATCAACACGATACCGAGCATCGTGATGATCGCGGCGCTTTGGTTCACGCTGGAACGCGAACCGATGCAGCTTGGCCTTCTGAGAGAGGGTGACTGGATCGGCATCATTACAATGACGGTCGGCCTCTCGGCACTCCAGACCTTGCTTGAAGAGGGCAATAAGGACGACTGGTTCGGCTCGGCATTTATTGTCCGCCTTGCCGCGATCGCCGTCCTATTCCTGGCCGCATTCATCTGGATCGAGTTGACCGCCGAAAAACCCCTTGTCGACCTTCGATTGCTGCGCAATCGGAACTTTGCGATCGGTACTGTTTCCAACATGCTCGTGGGATTCGCGTTGTTCGGAACGGTTTACGTGCTCCCGCAATATCTCGGCCAAGTGCAGGGGTACAACGCCGAACAGATCGGCAATGTCCTCGCATGGACAGGTCTGCCGCAACTTATCCTGATCCCTTTCCTGCCATTTTTGATGAAGCGCTTCGACGTACGCTACATCGGCGTGCTCGGGATTTCGCTCTTTGCCCTGAGCTGCTTCATGAACATCGAAATGTCGCTCGACTATTCTGGCGACCAGTTCTTCGAACCGAACATCGTCCGAGCCATCGGACAGGCCCTTGTGCTCACGCCGCTGACGGCCATCGCCACGCTCGATATTGCGCCCAAGGATGCCGCGAACGCCTCCGGCCTGTTCAACATGCTGCGCAATCTTGCCGGAGCCATCGGAACCGCGTCACTCGAAACGATCATCACCAAGCGCGAACAGTTCCACTCCAACATCATCGGCCAGTCGGTAACTGTCTACAAAGATAACGTCCGCGAGCGGATTACGGAGATGACCGGTTATTTCATGTCTCACGGCATCTCGGATATCGCGACCGCTCAGCACAAGGCCATCGTTGCGCTCGGCAGCATCGTCAAACGACAGGCGCTCGTCATGGCGTTCAGCGACACCTTCGCCGTTATCGGCGTCATGCTTGCCATAGCCGCGGTCGCATTATTGTTTGCGCGAAAAGGAAAGCCCGGAGCAGGCGCATCTGCCGCCCACTGAGCCCGCACGCAATTCAGATGACTTACTGGTGAGCTTGCGCTGCCCGCCGGGCGACTTCTTCCTCGCTCACCTCACCGGCGGCGATCAACGCATTTAGGCATCGCGACGATAGCTTTTCGCCCGCTGCCCGCATGCATTGGCGAACCTCGGGGCTATTCGACGGATATTGACTGCACAGCGCGTGATAGTCGCTCGAGCAGGCAAGCTTGACGCGCAGGCTGACAGCTCCGGCTCCGGTTGTACAAAGACCGCACGCCAATGTGATGGCAGCCATGAGCGCACTCGACCGCAACCACAATGCTGATTTTCCCACGCGGCTTCGCATGTCGCTCTCCAGCCCCGATGATAAGGTATTAACACACTGACAACGAATGATTTAACGAATGCTAACAGGCTTCGCCCGATCTACTAAAGAACAAACTGTCGCTCGGGCAAAAAGTTCTAAGTCGATAAAAACTCTATCAGGCAGGCTGCGCCCAATTAGCGGTGGGTGCGATCGAGATTGACGGAATGATCGAGACCCTTAGCTTCCGCGAGGTTCTTCACCCCGACGAGGTTTGCCTCATCGAGATTGGCGCGCGTGAAATCGGCTCCTGAGACGTCCGCCCCGGCAAAATCCGCGCGCGATAAATCAGCGTCGGTGAAGTTGGCGCCCGTCAGATCAGCGCCGGTAAATTTCGCAAACCACAGCACGGTGCGCTGCATATCTGCATTGTGGAGGCGCGCCCCGGAGAAATTGCAGTATTTGAGAATATTTTTGTAGGAGGTCGACATGGTGCCTTCGCCGGGCCGCCCTTCAAGAGGGAAGAAATCGGCATCCGTAAGATCAGCGCCGCGAAAATCAGAGCCCGAGAGTTCCGCTTGCACATGAACCCCCGTGAGGTTTGCCCCGGAAAAGCGTGGGGCGTCCGACGTCGAGTTCGACAAATCGGAATAGATCGTTGGCCTGTAAATCGTCGCGCCGGTGAGATTTGCGCCGGACAGATTCGCTCGGATCAGCACCGAACGATCGAGACGTGTATGGGAGAGATCGACGCCGGACAAATTGGCGTCAGTGAAGTCGGTCCCATAAAAATCCGAGCCCGCCAGATTGCCAGCTTTGAAGTTGAGGTTCGAGAGATCCAGATAAACGAGGAACTTTCCGGAGAGGTCTGGGCGCTCTCCCGCTTTCGCTTTGTACAGCAATGATGTGATCGTGCGGGCATCGACTTCTGCATGCATCGGCACTGGCGCAAGCGGCTGATCCGCCGACGCGTCAGTCGCTGGAGCCATAAAAATAGTGGCCGCGATCACAACCATTACAGCACGGAGCATGCATGAAGGCATTCAGCACCTCGCAGTCCCCTTCATCGCCCTGGCCCGCAGACCAAACGATACCCGGTTATGCCATGCCGGAAGAATTCGCGCGCGCGCCGATTTGTCTCCGAAACAGCGCCGCAACGCCTTCGAAGCACCTTGGGCTCTTAGGACGGAGATTTGCGACAGGCCGCGAAAAGATCGAGCGCAGGATCGTAAACGCGGGTCTTGACGTCCATGAGACCAAGCACGGAATGAAAAAGATTATCCTGGCTTACTCTTTCAGACGTGTTCTTCACGAGACATCCGTGATCGATGCCTGTCGATTCGAGCATCGACGGCGACAACCACACGACCATTGGAACGTGGATCTGCGCCTCGGGCGCGATGGCATAGGGCATGCCGTGAAGGTACATATTATTTTCGCCAAGGCTTTCGCCGTGGTCAGAAACATAGAGCATCCCCGCATCGACGCCGTGGCTGGCCGCTCCCGATAACACCTGGATCAGCCGTGCAAGAACATGATCGGTATAGACGATCGAATTGTCGTAGGCGTTGATGATGTCTTTGACTTCGCAATGACTGAACTCCGCCACCTTGCACGCAGGCTTGAACAGTTCATAGCTCGCCGGATAGCGTTTCCAGTATGCCGGCCCGTGGCTTCCCATCATATGCAGCACGATAACGGTGTCGCGATCGAGTTTTGCGATACGGGCGTCCAGCCCATCGACGAGCACATCGTCGAAATTCTCGCTACTAGGATAAAACGTCGGCACCTTATGGCCGGTCAGCGTTTCGGTCGGAATACGGGCGCAAACGCCCTTGCACCCCGCTTGGTTCTCTCGCCACTGGACGCCAATGCCGACGCGCTTCAGAATGTCGAGCAGGTTTTGCTGAGATGCAGCTTTGGCATTCGTGAATTTGGCTTTGCCCAAACCGGAAAACATGCACGGCACCGACTGCGCGGTGTCCGTTCCGCAGGAGAACGCATGCGGATAATTGACGAGATCCTTGACTTTGGACAGTTCAGGATTGGTCGGCCTGTCATAACCGTTGAGCGAGAAGTGATCCCAGCGTGCCGTTTCGCCGACAACAACCACGAAAAGCTTCTTGTGCGTCCCTGATCCGGCCCCGCGGCTCGCGTCCTCGCCATAAGGCAAAAGAGTCTTGCCTGCGTCTGCCACATCTCGTTTGTGAAGGTAACGCGCCAGCGCCGAAATGTAGTTGAACGGCGTCAGTGTCATCTTCAATTCGGTGTGCGCGCGGAAGAGCGACAGAAAATTGCCCCACACCGGAAATACTGCGAGAGCGAATAGGACGAACGCGACGCCCGCCCATTTGAGCTTCGCAACCGCCTCGTCCTTGAACGTCCGCGGCGTCCACGGAACGATGCAGAACAGAATTGCCGGAAGAAAACCCAAGAGCCCGATATAAGCGATCAACTTGAAGGTGATGAGATCGCCGGTTTCGCGCGTATCCGTTTCAAAGATGTTGCGCACCATGTTGGTGTCGATGACAACGCCATATTCGTTCATGAAGTAGCTGGCGGCGGCCGTCGCGGGCAGCAGGATCAGGATCGCGATGCGAATGACGGGCTTCAGCGAGAATGCGAGCGTAATGAGATAAGCCGCGAGCACGATCGCGATGAACATCGCCGCCAGGAACCACCAATCTCCAAGGTCCCGCGGGGCGACGACGCTATAGACTTTGCGCCAGAATGGCTGATTAAGAACCAGCGCGATGTACAGCGCCAAGACGAGCGTTAGAATCTCGGGACGACGGGGCTTGAACACGCTGGTCCTGCCTGCTTTGTTGATGCGGAATGGAGTCGTGCCCGTCGACTCCTTGATAGCGCAGCATCAACGTCAGGCTACGGGCCACGTCAAGCAGCATTTCGACGGCGGGACGCCTCAACTAACCGTTCAAGTGTCGCTTCCGTCGAACGATCCAGCCTGCCATCAACACGTCGCGGCCGAAAATGTAACTGAAACGCAGTGAGAACTTTTTCGGTATTCTCGTCGAGAACGCCTGTCGGCTCAACATTGTAGCCATAGGCGGCAAGATAGCCCTGCGCCCGAGCGATGGCGGGATCGCAATCGCCGCGGCCGAAGCCGGAATCATCCGGACGCACGAAGGACGGTCGCACCCAGAAACCCAGGCCGGCTTTCGCCAGGAGCATCCAACTGAACTTCTCGCCCGGATCGATCTTACGACCCGGCGCGACATCCGAATGTGCGAGAACCGCATCGGCCGCCATCGCATGCCGGCGTGTAATATCTTTGCCGAGCGCGATCACGGCGTCCATTTGGACGCGAGGGAAATCCGGATATCCATCCTGATGACCGGGGTTCTGAATTTCAATGCCGATCGAATGTGAATTGATGTCGGTTTCTCCGCGCCAATAGGAGGCGCCCGCATGCCAGGCGCGCAACTCCTCGGGAACGAGTTGCGTAATCTCACCGGCCTCGTCGATGACATAATGACACGAGACGCCGCTCTCGGCGCGCGACAGCCAATCGATCGCTTTCGCTGCCGAAGACATGCCGGTGTAATGTAGAATGAGGAGAGACGGCTTGATGCCATCGCGCCTCGGCTCCTTGTTTTCGGCGGGATGAACTGCGCTGACGAGACGACTGTCCGCCGTAAACGTCACTGGCTCGCTTCCAGCGCGCGTTCGGTGCGCAGGCCCCGGTCGGCGAGGATCGCTTCGTAAGCGGCGGTAATCGCGGCAAGCCTGCGTTCGGCGCCTGCGAGAAATTCCGGAGGCACGCCTTTCGCAACAAGCGCATCGGGATGATGACTCTTTACGAGATCCCGATAGCGAGCTTTGATTTCCTTGTCGGTCGCCGACGGTGAGACGTTCAACACATCATAGGGACTGTCGGCGTCGATGACAAAGCCTCGCCGCAAGCAACGAAATTCACATTGCGATAACCCGAGAATTTCCGCGACGTGCGCCAGATACCGATCCTCGTCGGGATGCAGAACCCCGTCGGCGCTCGCAACATGGAACAGGCATTCGAGCACCGAAATTTTGAGATCCGGCTGGCCTTCGAGCAGACGCGCAACCTGCGCGGCGTAAACTTCGTATCCGGCGACGTCCTGGCTTGCGAGCTGAAAAAGCCGGCGAACATGCGCACGTTCCGATTCCGGCACGTCGAACTGTCGTTCGAAGGCGCGGGCTTCGACCGGCAGCGAAACGCCGTCGGCTTTGCTCATCTTGGCGGCGAGCGCCACGACCGCGATCGTGAAAGCTACGCGCGATTGTGCCGGCGTTCGCGCGCTGTCAAAACCGAACGAT
>Ga0164242_10007892_pt1 | contig 11598 bp, 14 predicted proteins | sample OricomgcompostMG_FD_108783 | JGI IMG/M metagenome (GOLD analysis project Ga0164242, IMG submission 108783) | Miracle-Growth compost microbial communities from Emeryville, California, USA - Original compost - Miracle growth compost (MG) ... | reverse complement strand
GGTGTGAGGTCGTCCACGGCGATCTTGGCCATGAGGGTTGTTGAAGTAGTTACCGACAGTATAAGCTTCGATGCAGGTCACTAAACGGGTCTTGCGCTCCGGCTTCAGTTTAGCAACGTCGCAAATTGAGAGATAAATTGATTAGCCCTTGAGTAAGCGCCCCGAGACTGCCAGCTTACTAGTTACCCAAGGCTGCCCACTGATCACTTTGTGAAATCGCTTTATCTTCCTTCCACTCTACTTCTCTACTCTGTCAAACTCCTCTCTCCTCTCCATTATCGTTGCCCACAGGCGATTCCTTAAGCTACTATCTCCACCACGAAGTCATATGCATTCGAATATTTTCTAAGTGGTGATATTAAAGGCAACAATCGAGCAAGCTTAAATATCCCAGGCACGAGGTTCACCACCCGAATCGGTCCCTTTTATTAAAATAAGAACTAACCCTTCACTTCCCAGCCCTCAAAATGGACATAGAACTACAGGATGGAGGCGCCAAATTTCCCTCATTTTGCATGCTCGACTTGTTCATCTCTGACCTTGCTGTTGAATATGCCTTCGTGTACAACGGCACGCGATTTTACGTCACGATCAAAGCAGAAAAGCTTAAAGGCGAAGGGGAATTCTTGGACGAGTTTAACAAGTTCAAAGATGGTATTGACGATCCAGACACGATGTTCCAGTTCGAGGAGTGGATTCTTAGTCCGCTTGATGACTTCATGCTCAAGGTGGCCCCGACCCCAGAACACGGTACTTGGAAGACCATTACACTCCTAGACTATTTCTCTCCTCCGACATATGCCTTTGCATTAGTCAACCAAAAAGGCAGTCTCTATGCCATCCAAGAAGACTACAATCCTCAGATCCATGGTGACATAAGCCCAAGGACTCGGATCATCGACCCTTCACCGCATTCCAGTCTCGGTCCCTCTTCCGCCAATGCCAATCCTCCCCCAGATCATGGTGTTCTCAAAGAGGGGTCTGTTCTCCGTTCTGAATTACCACCTGTTCCCCTCATCTACGCCTCAGAATTGGAGAGGGCTGATGAGCTCCGCGATAAGGAAATGAGCGATGTGCCAAGGAAGGTCCGGCGACGAGGATCGGGTGATGTGTTTTTCTTCAAGGCTGGCTTCAAAGACCACGGGCACTTGAGGGAGCTAGAGCTACTGTGTCAGATCAACCATAGCGGCGAATTCGACGCACACCTCCGAACCTCTAAGCTCCTTGGACTAGTTGTATGGGACGACGACGAAACGTCCCTGATGGGATTTCTCTTGGAATACATCGACGGGGAAACTCTTGCATTACGGATGGAAAGCACTGATATGGCAACGAGGACGAAGTGGATGAGCAAAATTGAGGCGACGGTGAGGCAACTGCATAGAGTCGGTATTGTCTGGGGCGACGTCAAGCCGGACAACGTCATGATCAACGCAGATGGAGACGCGGTGGTGGTGGACTTTGGTGGCGGGTACACCCCTGAATACATCAAACCTGAACTGCAAAATACAGCCCAGGGAGATTTAATGGGATTGGAACATACGAGAGTCGCCCTGGGTTAACGAAACACATCCTTTTGAGAGCTTCTGGTTCTTTGATCACCTCGACAAACTTAGCCATTCTCGCAGATAGCTTAATCATAGGCTGAACTAGTTTCCACCGTCCAAGACTTAGGGTCAGATGTTTGCATTAACATTGCTCAGGGGCTATATTACCTTCCGCAGCATATATTCCCTCCCCCGGTTCTGCGGCGTGCTCTGATTCCTTTCCAAGCACCGCCCGACGGCTTCGGGCTAGTCACAGCCGGCTTTACCGCTTACAGCGCACCGCCAGTCCCGAGTTGCCACAGTGTCAAACACTGTCTTTTCCTTCTCGTCCACCCCCAGGGCCATATTCTCCTCGATGGCTGCTCCTCGAGAATCTTCCCAAAGCACAGCTCTAAGAAACTTACTCCAAGGTAGTCCAGAGATATCGAGAACCCGGTCCTTACCTCCGCTAGGGCAGTGATGGAAGAGTTGTCCAGCCTAGCTACAAAGTCCCGGCTTATGTACGGCTGATCCAGGGGAAAACGTGTTTTGGTAGTCCGTCGTATCGAGGCAGAACAGGATGTCGGTTCTCCTAAGAGAGGTTGGTATCCAAGCAGCATCTAGTGGCCGTAGAAACAAAGACGCCAGGATCAGCGGCAACGCATACAGCTGCGAGAGCGTCGGTGTCGGAACTACCTCACCTTGGAGGATCTGGCCCAGGGTTACGAATTGGAGCGTATCGGTGCTCTGCAGGTGCTCTGCAGCCAGGCAAAGTAGAGGAAGCAAAGAAGACATTTGCAAGGCTGGCCCGTGCGCCCGGGTCGTCGTCGTGGGGGAAAGTGCCGCCCCGAAACTTTCCACCTTCCCCGCTTCAATTGCTGAAGAAGGTCGCTTTCATCGGCGCCCGTCGAATGTACCGGATCCGCTAAGCTAACGATGATGTCTAGCGGTCATGGCAGATGCGGAGCAAGTCACCGGCGCGCCCTTTCCATGTGTCAGCAACCAATGAAGACATGGCGAATTCCGGTGAGGAGAAAAGTTGCCCAAACGGTATATGTTCGCATACCCTTTCCACCTGGAAACTAGAAAGGAGAACCCTACCCGACTAATTGTCACACCTCCTTCCCACCGAACTATTATCCCCCACTCGCGCGCAATCAGCAAAAACAAACGGATTCGCACAATGGACGTCAAATGCCAATGCGGCCTCGTCGCCTTCAAGACGCCCACGCCGGAACCGCTCAACCTTTACCACTGTCACTGCGTCGAGTGCCAGAAGCAGGCGTCGTCCGCCTTCGGGACCTCCGCCATCTTCCCGGCCGAAGGCATCTTCCCGCTCTCGCCGGAACTCAAGGCGAACCTCCGATGCTGGACCCGCCCTTCTAAGGAAGGCCGCACCGTCGACGGTTATTTCTGCAAGGAGTGCGGGGTGCGCGTCTTGCATCGCATCCGGGAGGCCGACGGCCGGGAGAGGCCAACCGTCAGTGTCAAGGGAGGCCTTGTCGAAGGTCTAGATTGGTCCAAGGCAGGGCATATCTTTACACGAAGTGCTGTCTTCCCCATTCCGGAGACGGCGGTGCAGTATGCGGGGTCGCCACCGCCTCCACCAGGGAAGAAATAACGAGGGGACCAGACACACAAGGCTCCTGCGAAAGTCGCCTCGTCTTCACAGTCCCCTCTGAAAGCGCGAAGGTCAGGGGTTCATAATGGAAATACAATAATTATTTCGTTCAGTCTGGTCTTGTCTTGTGTCCTGGTTGCCTCTTGTGAACCAAACTCAGCCCTTTCCCCGGAGCGGCATTCGAAGTCCCAGACCTAGAAGAGACCAACCATTTCCCTCAACTTTGAGACCGGAGAAGAGATGCCCCACACTGCCATAAAGGGGCTCTATGGACAGGTCCCATCACAAATCAATCGCTGAAACTGAGATATGTCACGCGCCCAGCGAATCAAACCGTAATAGTATGCACCAGCCTGACCTTCCCGTCGATCAACCGAAGCTCGTGGCTATCAGGCAAGGTGCCGAACGCACAGAAAGCCTCAGCCGACCCAGTCACCTCGTCAATAACATAGCGGCGGTTACCAATCTTCAACGAACCGCCGTTGGGCGCACCGGAACGGCAGTCTGGTGTTACATAGGCCGAACCCTCGGTGCGGGCGCACGGCGAGCCCCACGGCACATCCTCGATGGGTCCGCCGTTCCACATGTCGAGGTAGGCATCGATGGCGTTTTTGAGCACTTCGCGCGATGTCTGGTCCTCGGCGTCGAGGGGGCCCCAGTCCTCGGTTGCGATGTGCGAGAGCGTCGCCTGGGCGTTGAACGCCCACGAGCCCGTCGTCGCCACGATCACCTCGATCGCGTTGACCTTGTCGTCTTCGTGGTGTATCTGGGTGCCGATTACGTAGGGGCCCGCCGTGGACACAATCTCGGTGAAGCTCACGCAGGCCGTGGTGTCCGCGGTTGTACGGTTGTGGTCAATCGTGAGCGTCTTGCTGATCACTCCACTCTCGACGGTGCTATCCTTGTTGTTCTCCGTGTAGGAGACCGAATCGGCCCACTCCTTTTTGAAGTCGTCCAGGCTACCGCTTTGCAAACCTGCAACATAAAGGTCTGCCGTGGCCAAGAGCTTTTCGCGGGTGCATTCGGCAGCGGCAAGACCTGCCGCCCCGATGGCGAGGATGGTGCTGATAATCATGATGCCCGGTAGCCGGTTGAGAGTTCCGTCGGGCCCTTGGTGAAAGGAGCCAAGTTGTCGGGAAGACCGTTCGTTCTTAGGTTTTAACAAGAGTTAATTGAAATGGGCCTGGATCACAATCCCATGCCTAGGGGTGTTCCGTGCATTTTATCTTGTTCAAATTTATATTTGTTCTTAAATATGCCGGGAAAATAGGTGACCCTTTCCAATATATTGATAGTTCCGGAATCCGGAGTGAACCCCCTTGGACTGGGGTTATTTGCCGACATAGCCGGGTACAGTATCCTCCATCTTAAAACTTCTAGCCTAGATCTAGACAAGGCCTCGTCAATCATTCTTCAGATGTATTAACGAGACACTACCGCAAGAAGTGCTTCCTATACGAGGAGCTATCAAATCGGTGGTTTCAGAGCTGTAATCCTTTCGCGCCTTAGACCTTGTTCACTAACGTTTGTAGTAGAGTTACCACCGCTGATCGAAGTCTGTTGTCCTAACCCGACAAGCCACGGTGGCCTCGAATGCAAAGATGGCTGTAGAGGATGATGGTCGGCGTGGAGGTGCTGCTTATTGCTGTTAGGAAAACTGGACTACAAGCAATGTGAAGTACGGATAGACTCCGAGATATAGTGGTTGCCGTGATGCAAGGTGCCTTGCAGTTGGCAACACACCTGACCGACGTTCCCCGCACTTGTGCGGAGAAGCAGCATTGCCGGGTCAAGCCGTGGTGGGTGCGTTGCCTGATGCCGCCAACCGCACCTATTATTTCCAACTGGACCTAATTACCCAAGGACCTATGGGAAAAGGGGGCACTCAAATCTGCCCTTCAAATTCGTACAGAGTTACTCGCGCCGAGTTTCTCTTCCGTAGTATTTGGGCCACACCTTCTAATGCCGAAATCCTTGACCGGTTTTCCTCCTGCCCTGGTACCGCAATTCTTTTTCTCCCGTGGTTTTACTGTGTAAAAAAAAAAGGCTACAGCCTTCTCTACAGTCGAATTTAGATAATCTCGATCTTAGCTAGGAGATAAGACGACCAAGGGAAGATCCCCCACACAGCGAATTCATGTCGTTGAGCTTGTTGCTTCAAGTTGATCCATTTGTGCTAAGGATATAGCGTAGAACAGGGGCTGAGTAACTTGGTACTTAAATAAAAGCATCTGGGGACCGGTTTCAGACCCGTTCGGCAGAGTTGAAGTCACTGGGTCTCCATTGCGGACCAGTCTCGTTAAAAGGCAAACTAGACGGAGAAAGGCCGAGCCTAAGCATTGTTGGGTTCGTTTGCGCTAATCGCATTGTACGGTACCTGTGAATTAAGCTCCTACGAGATCTCCGCTAGCCGTGACTGCCCCGTCCCACTTCGCGAAACAGACCAAACCTCCGTCACTGGCCTATTTCTGCTTTTCAAGCTCCAAAATTCTCCTTGCTGTATCTGCCATTGTCTCCTCCAAAGTTCTATACGTCATGTTGAGCGCTTCGTTGGCCTCCTCGGCCACAATATCAACAGGGGTTACGTTCTGGTCTTCTCCACTTTCAGCAGGCAGCCGACCCTTGAGCTCCGGGACCTTTGAAAGCGCGTGGACCAGCGCGGTGTAGGTCATTTTATGACCGCCGATGGTGAGCCTCTTGTTCCCGACTTTGGGTTCCGTGAGCGCCTTGATATGCGCATCCGCCAAGTCGCGAACATCAATATAGCTAGAGAAGGATGTGGCGGGAACGACAGTGTTTGATCCGTTAAAAAGGCCATAAATGATGTTACTGCTATAGTGCAAGCCCTGAACGCCCCCTTTTAGCGGTTCAATAGGCGGCCCGAAGATGAGAGCTGGGAGAAAGACTGTGACGTTAAAGTTAGGCGAACTTGTTTTTACAAAATCCCAGATCGCAAGCTCGCCCTCCTTCTTGCCCGAACAGTAAGAGATGTACGGGCTCTTCATGGCACGGGCCTGCTCCCTCGTAATCGGAAGCCAAGTAGAGCTGGTAATAGGACCGGCCAACAACTCTTCAGGTGAGCCAGTAGTGCATGCATTGATAGATCCAGTGACGACGATGGATTTGAGACTCGGCACATTTTTCTGCGCTGAACGGAGAATTGCCAAGTTGCTATGTTCCATTATTAGCACGGAGCTATCGCTCAACCCGCTAACCGGGAGCAATCTTTACCCTTCCACACTTGGTTTCAGAAAGTCCCGATCATAGTCCGTATTTTCTGGGTTGTCGAGAAGAGGTGCAGCAACATGAACAACCTAATCTATCAATTAACACGCAAGCGTCATTGGGGATGCTGTCGTCGGTTGCCTTACGTGATCGAACGCCCTGTTTTTGAAGACAGAATCCCAACTGGATTCATCGGTAATATCCCCCACAACAACGGTGTCAAAAGAATCTTTCCATTCGGGATGAAGTGTCTGGACTGCGTCGCCGCTTGCAGCTCGTCGAACAGTTCCTGTCACATGGTGGCCTGCTTTAATCAGGGAGTCGATAATATGAGCAGCGACGAAGGAATTGGCGCCGGTGAGAAGTGTGAATGGCATGATGGGAAAGGAGGTTGATGAGTCGAGCGTTCTTTTCAAACTTGCTCGTTATGGATCACCTTGAAGGATGGAAGTCAAATTCCTAGACTCGGGTATTTCGAACGGTATTCCATCCAGGTTATATAGATTTCAGTTGGAACATGGTACGCGGCGTCTTCAACCACGCTTGTTGGATGTTCTCCTCACATATCTGCATTATTGGCTTCGAACGCGGCTGTTGAATTTGGATACAATGTGCCAGAGGGCGGGGACGGGATTGCACCTTTTCAAGCCCAATGACAAGACATCTGTTCTCCGACACCTTGCATAATCTTTCGCTTTATTACTCATGCCCCGCAGGAAGATCAGTCAGACCCAAATCTTAGAGTACCTAGTTGTTGATTTTACTGATTCCCAATCTCCTGCCTGTATTGGTCGCCATCACAAAGGAAAGATTTCTCTTACCATTTAGATTTAGCCGCGAGTGTGTTATATGTTAAACTTGAATGCCCTACCAATATATTTTACTTAGAGTTACTGTGTCGAGATTTGGTCTTGGTTTAGCACTGCTATACTATGTCCACAGTTAGGAGCAGCGCATCATGCACGCTGTCTGCGATGTGTTCTCAACTTGTGGGCGAACTCTCCTAGTCTAATAATTCTGTGTTTAGCGCAACCTCTAGAGCGTAACTTTTGGGCTATAATGTCCAGGAAGGAATTACACAGCTTGTAACGACTGACAGGTGGGTTGAGAAAGCAGACATGACCAGCTGACGAGCTCATCGACTTATCGCTGCAGCAGCAGGATTGCAGGTTTCAGGCTATATGAGTCGAGTCGCACCTACCCCACCCCAATACAACTTCCAAGGGCATGCCTGGCCAGCCATATGTAGTAGGCATAACGACCTTATACGATATAGTAGAATTTGCGCTAAATGGAGTTTCCTTCACGCTGGCGAGATGCTCAAGTACAAAGGGGTAGCAAAATCCTTATAGATTCAATCGATGTCCTCAATATTTCACTTGCAGTGACAGACACTGGCGGGATCAAGTGTCTGTTCCCAGACAGCTAAGCAATATGCCATAGGCGGGGGTCACAGAGGAAGAGTTAGTGGATTTTACACTATTAACTGCGTTCAAGGATGCAAATCCTATGACTGTCGAATTTGCATATTTAACAGGATGGACTCCATCCTAGCTTCCGGAGGGTAACTTTCAAGATAGATTCTAAAAGCCAAAGTCATAGCGCCGTGGCCAATTTTCCTTACCATGAAGACTATATCACAATGGACTGCTACTGTTGCGTTGTTGTCCACTGCCTACGCCTTAAGGGGCGGCCACCGCATTGCACAAAGACAGCTTCCAGGCGACCGTGACCCCCCGTCGATGGTCTATGTGCCCGAATATAACGCGACGCTACCGATTGACCATTTCAATACAACTGACACACGAATTTTCAACAACCGTTACTTTGTCAATGACACCCACTACAAGCCCGGTGAGCCCGTCATCTTTTTTGACTAGGGAGAAAGCGGACTTAACTCTCAGGACGTTGCTATGTTTCTGGCAGAATAGAACGGTGTCGTGAGTTCGCCAATGGGATTAGCAAAGGTACTTGGCGGCGTTGTCATTGCCTGGGAACACAGGTACTATGGTACTAGCCAGCCATTTCCGCTAAATAACACCTCGGACGATGAACTCGGATACGCGGGCATCCCCCTCGGCGGAGCGGATGAGTACCGGTACTTGACGGTAGAGCATGCCTTGGCGGATGTCGCTTGCTTTGCGACAGAGATCCTCATCAAGACGGAACTTGGACCGAACAACACAGTTCTCGCAGACACAAACTCGACCCGGCTTCTTGACCCGTACCACACACCGTGGGCCTGGGTAGGCGCTAGCTATCCCGGTAGCCGCGGCGCCTGGGCAGGGGCTCGCCATCCAGAGGTTTTCTACGCCGTCTGGGCGTCTTCTGCGCCCGTTGAGGTCGGAGTTGACGGTTCGGCGTACTTCAACTCCATTTACCGTGCCCTTCCCAACAATTGCACTGCCGATATTCAGGCAGTCGTCCGTCATATTGGTGAGGTATTTGACTCCGGTAATGAGAGAGTCATCCTGGACATCAAAATGGCAATGTACATGGCGGTGATTGGCGACGCAAGCAACGGAGAATCGCTAGAGGGTCATGCGGGTGCGGTCAGCGACAGGGATTATGTTTCTAACCTCTTTCTTCCGCTCATGGTGACGGTCCAAAGCTACGGTGTCAGCAGAACCATCCAACAGTTCTGCGATCGCATGGAGGCGTTCGACGTCGATGCTTACTTTGAGAACGCCTCAGTCACAGGTACAGACCCTCTTAAAAAACTCAGCGCTAATCTGTATAATGACAGGGATGGCATCTCGTCTGACTCGGGCATTGTAGCATCCAACAGCGTTGAGGTTGGGCTTGCTGTGTTCTTGTACGGACGCAGTCAGTTCAACGATTTGTTGTAGGGTTTGCTCAGGATGACAATATATTGACATCGGAACTCGTGTTTTCAGACCTTCACTCCTGGGATTGGCAAGTTCTGGCCGAGATAAACCTTCTCCAAGCCGTCAATGCCAGCTCGACCATGCAACTCGGCAGCAGGCGCCTCAACTACACATCGGTCGGCGAAGGACTCATCACAGATTACTTCCCTGGTTTTGACCGGTCTGTCTTCCCGGAGACGCCAAACACCACGTATGTTAACTCGCTGGGCGGCTGGTACATGGTGCCGTCGAACGTGATGTGGACGAATGGCGAGTTTGACCCCTGGCGCGCCTTCAGCGTCATGATTCTGGATCAGGACCTCGGCGCGCCGAAGCGGGCCATCACACAGGATATCCCGAAGTGTGGAGACGCACCCCCGGGAACAGATGTGTTCGGTCTCCTTTTCGAAGGAGCTATCCAAAATGGGGGATATTACCTGTATTTTCAAAGGTGTAGGGATAATAACCCAAGCATTCGAGACAGCAGGAGACAATCAATGAATTTTGGGACCCGAAGGACCGACAACCGTGGCCGAGCATTATTCCCCGCACACTACCCTCTCGTGCACGCTTAACTTAAATATGGCAGGGCGAGTATTGTATACAATGTATTGGATATTATCACGTGCAGTTGCATATGGAGTCTGAGAAAAGTGTAGTTTGCATCAAAAATGACGCGGCCGTATGTCGAGAACCCAAACATCAATCATTCGCCCATCGCTTCTTTGCCCGGACGACGCGGAGACCGAACTATACGCACCTCTGCCCCAGGTTAAGACTTCCTCATCCTAATTAGTCTGGTACCAGACCACAGACCCGCAAAGGTGCCCAACCGGTCAATCGGGCGTCCGATTATGTTCACCGGTCCAGCCCTCTAGCTGGAAGCGTCACAGTCCAACCGGCTTAGCGGCTGCTATGTAACAAAAGAGGCAGCACCCACTTAAAGTCCTCTAATCTCTGAGCAGAATTGTTGGCCATTCCCCAATGGGAAGCATCACTGTCCGGAAACCAACAAGAGCAGCCGAGTCCTACCCATCTACTAACCCCCGCAGTCCCAAACCAGGGCCATGCGTTATCAGCGTTCACCAAGTCGGTTACACAACATGGATGAACCCACCTACATGTCCAGGCTGGGTCACGCGTAGCCTCGAAAGTAAATCGTTCTTCCAGGCGATGTGCTCATCTTTGCGTTAGCTAGCCACCACCACCATGCAAGCCACGTCCCACAAACCCACACAATCTTGAACATGGTCTCGCCTTCCGCATCCACGTGGAGAACCTAAACGTTCATCACGCCCACCAGTGTGGCCGGGGCATGCGTTTCTAGGATGTAAGTCCATTGTCGAGCCGGAGATGCCCAGCCAACCAAGCTGTTTCCGGCAAAGGGCCTCAGCCTGCTTCTGCCGCTCGCAACGCTCCTTCCCCGGGATGAAGCTCGGGTTTACTTGCTTCACGACATCTATTCTCCCCTGATATTTATCTGCACCTTGGCCACGGCCTTATACGGCCGGGTCGACGTGTGGGTGTCACTGCGGAGCAACAAGGGCGCTCTATTTTGTGTTTGCTACGGTTTCCGCTATAGCCCTCAAAGCATGATATTCTGGAAGCTGCTGCGTAAGGACCGGGGACATTTACTTAAAACGTCAAGTAGAAGGGGCATGTCGGGGTTGAGGCTTACACGGGACGAGAATAGGTTCGAGGAGGTTGGCAAGGGCCGGGCATTGTTACATTCTCAACGTTTGGGGACGTGGATATGTAGCATTGCCATGGGTATGGAACACGAACATATGATCTGTACGGCTCGGTAGCATGTATTGGGTTGGAGGGAATTGATAGTTGTATTTGGGGCTATGTTGCCGCCGTAGACCGCGAGAGGCTTGTTAGGTGCGGACGGAGCCTTGTCTTCATCACGGCCATGATCACGCGGGCTAGAGCAGGTATAAAATAGTGCAAGTTCAAGGAAAACGTAACATCTCTCAAGGTAACACTGTTGTCTCTAGGTTGTAGAACATGGCTGACAAACTCCCGGATTGGTATAGGGCAATATTCCTGTTTTTAACCTTGCGGCCCAGACTAGATATCAGTGATACGAAAGGCAGGATTGCAATGCTGCCCGATTCGATCTCGACCACCCCTACCAAGTTTGTGGGTACGCCGGGCAAAAGTGCAAATTTTTGATGCCCGATCTGCCCACCTAGGCAAAAGTGCCAATTTGTGTGGAATATCCGCTTAGGTAGAAGCGCAGCTTTGTGTGAGAGAAGGCTGGCCTTGCTGGTTAGCATTGATATATATACTGCGTTTCCCTCCATCTCTCAGCTCAAATCAAGCTGAACTCCTCTGATATACATACTTCAATACC
>Ga0164242_10007891_pt1 | contig 11599 bp, 13 predicted proteins | sample OricomgcompostMG_FD_108783 | JGI IMG/M metagenome (GOLD analysis project Ga0164242, IMG submission 108783) | Miracle-Growth compost microbial communities from Emeryville, California, USA - Original compost - Miracle growth compost (MG) ... | reverse complement strand
GGTTACATGTAGAACATGACAGACTGCCGAGACACGGTCTTACTGTCTTGATGAGAAGCAAAACCAAGTGCCAACTCTGAGTCCTATGCAAGATCTTAACAATGCAATTTGGGCAAGTATCAGGTGATCAGCGGTCCAAATGGGAGGATAGACTTAGGTGGGTGCTAATGCGGAGAGTCTCCGCTGTCATGGGGGGTGGGGTGGTTAGCTTGCCCGGTTTCTAACAAAACCATACGAATTTGAGGCGGTTCAATGAGATATTTAGATCAATTTGCTACTGGTGTGGTATCTAGAAGGTCTTAGAGGATTTGCCAAAAGCTCGTTCGTTGCGAGAAGACAATATGAAGCTAAGACAGCTGATAACTGCGGAAACATAATGGGTGAAACACTCCAAACTGGGAATTGACGGAAGAGGAAGTCGGTAAATGATAGATGCCTGCAGGGAGGGGGTGGTCGGTTCGAGGGCTGAGTAAGTGAAAGTCGTTTAGGCAGGTCATCCAGAGCAGAAGGAGGGGTTACTACTTATAGCGACACTGCAGTTGTTGACGATAAGGGTGTGGTGGAGGGACCCAAGAGGTGACCAGGGCGAGCCCTACATCCGGCAACTAAACCACCTTTCCCCGGTTCGATAAATTAATGGAATGAACAGGAGGGGTTGCGAAGGATGGAACTCGCCTTGAGTAATTAGGTGAGCTGAAAATAGCACCCTGCATGCCACTTGCAGTGATAATTTCATAACTATACCCCGGTTGCGGGAAGACCTCCCACAACCGCCTTTCGTATATTAAACTTCGATCTAGACCGGAGACCAGGCCCTCGCATGCCTAGCTTCCCCGAATACATTTTATTCAATCAACCGAGGTTGGAGGGTTGGAGCAGAAGCTACCTGAGTAATATACGTTGATTTGGCCATTGTCGACACAATAGAATACGCCGGCTATCGGCTCGGTGCCACAATGCAGGCCGATGTATGTTAAACTCATACCCCCGGGGGAGGGTGGTAAGAAATTTGCCTGAGTATTTCTTGATATTTCGATGGTGTGTTTATTCATTCGGCTCCTCAGTCTTTTCCACCACTTCCTTCAGTAGACTATCGTCCTGCGCGAAGGGTTGTAACGCCCTGCCTCTTTGCCAGTCTACCTACCATAGGGGACTGTGACATTGCCGTGTGTTATGTAATATAAGAAGAGAAAAAGTGAACTTCATCTCAGACATACTGTGGGTCGTATATGTACTTGATTAAGTGACCGATCTTCAGGCAACCCCCCAACTAGCATGGCGCAGCGGTTCGGGCAGTTTACCTTTCCAAGGGGGGGTGTAACTCAACTAAGGGTTGTCGTAGCCAATAACTCGCGAGAAGGCGGCTTACTGGCAAGCTTTTTCGTTTAACTCGGGCCGGTGGACCAGCTTTTATTCTCTTCCTTCTCTCGTAGGCAACTCGACGTAGAAAAGTTTGTGCTGTTTGTGCCTATCATTGGCTAAAGGATGTCAGCATATGCTCAGCTTCAGGGCGTAAGAGATGGATACCCGAGACGCCATAGGGCAGGGCGGAACAGCCCTACCAGCACCACCCACCATCTCGGCCAGAATTCCTCCAAGTGGCATCCGTGAGTTGCCTGCAACGTATCAATATCTGCAAGTTACCGCCGTTCGTGAACCCTAAAGTGTTATTGCCTGCCGATCCGTTTACTTGGCTAGCAATTCAGACCAGGCTCGGGTCAATGTCGTCGGTGATTACTTCGCGCTGTCATTTATAATGCAGGTGAGCTGAATGTTCCGATGCCAGTCAGGGGAATGTGATGTTTCACGATCCAATCAAAATCTACGACTAAGTTCGCGCTGTTGATCTGAAGTCTTTCGCGCTGTTGATCTCAAGCCTTACAGCCTATAGCAGTACGAACCCTCAGACCCGGCTGTACTCGAGTGCCGCTGCATTACTCTAAGGTTATGTCATAGTATCATATCTTTCAGCCCAACATAGACATGTAAATCGAGCCACTCATCCTTGGCATCAGTGCCGCGAAGTATAAGAGTGGTCAAGATTCCGGTGCTGATGCCCGTCCTTCTCTCCTCTTCACCCTTGCGTATCTGCCCCGTAGTCACACTTCTTTCTACAAATCTTCAACAAGGTATCGCGCGATCCCTTTTCCGTTCATATATTGACCTATCCTTACTCATCTCTGTAGATCCGTCACCATGCAGCTTATCAAGTCTGTCCTTGTATGCGCCTCGCTCCTTGCAGCAGCCTCCTCCACGGTTGTGGAGAGGGAAATCAGTAAGTGCTAGACACGTCTTGTGCAATCCAGCCTGTGTGATGGCCCTAACGCAAGCCTCGCTAGCCGCAGAGGTTGACGCCAAGATCAAGGCGGACCAAGTCCTGAAGGCCCGGGAGCTCGAGGGACGAGGCCTCGAGAAGCGGGCTTGCAGGAACAACGGATGCAAGTGCAGGCCTGGCACTAAGCAGGGTTCCTACTGCGGGCTCTGTGATGCCGTCACTGATCGTGGCTCTGATGGTTGGTACACTCGGGACATTTTCGAGTGCAATTCTTCCGGAGGGTGCTGCGACTATGGAACCAACTCGGTCTGCTCTGGTAGCAACTGGAGCTCCTTTTGCCCCAAGTAAGGCCGTGGAAATTACATTGGATGCTATCCTACGCGGATGGGCGAACTTCCGAGTTCCTTTCTCAGTTTCAATGTTCCCGTTAACTTTGACACGAGTGTTGAGTATTTCGCTTTAGATTACCGCTCGTTTGACAATGGAACTATTCGCACGACTCTCCTTTGAAGCCAGAGACCTTCCTAGTTGCCAAATATTGAGATCATGAGTAGGAAGGTCTGGGCTCATTCATATCTAACTCCGCTTAAACGGACTCTCATATATGGAACAAATCTCCAATACTATGACAAGAAGCCCAAGACAACAACAGCCGCCCTCCCAAATTTGCTAGATACAAATAATTGTCGTCCGCTCGATCCGAGTCCATAGTCCGAAGTTCTCGGAAAATCTGATAAGAACGTAGTTCTCCTATCCGGAGTTTCCACTGATCAGTACATAGCCTGGCTGGTGTAGATAGACTTCGCTCGTGGGCCTCGGCGACTGTCGCTTCTCCTATTAAACCCCACCAATGGTAATCGCATGCACATGTTGGATTGTGCCATTCTCAATCCTAAACTCGTGGGTGTCCGGCAAAGTCATAAACATGTCAAACACATCCACCGTCCCATACACCTCGTCAACCACATAACGCCGCGCCGAGATGGTGATGTTTTCCGGCACGCCGTAGTTGCAGGGCATGAAGTATGTCCCGCCCTCCAACCGCGAGCAGAAACTTCCGAACGGCACCTTGACCGTCGCATTGAAAAACAGGTCGAGGTACGCATCCGCCGCCGCCTGGATCACCTCCCGCGAGTCTCGCATCTCTTCTGGAATGGGGTCCCATACCGCCTGCGCGTCCTCAACTTGCGAGTATAGCAACGTGTTTGTGGCGTTGAACAACCAATCGCCTGTAGTGGCCGCTAGAGTATCAATTGATGTGATGTTACCGTCGGTAAGGCGTATCTGCGTTCCGATGACACGGGGATTCTCTGCATCGGTTGCGATCAGCTCCGTGTAGGTAGCGCAGGCCGTTGTATCCAGAATTGTCCTCTTATGGTCGATCTTGAGCGCACGAGAGAGCACGCCCTCTGAGATATTCATCGTCTTGTTGCTTTCGGTGTATATCACGCCGCTGCTAAGGTCGGCGATGCTCAGAGGCGTGCCAGCTACCTGTGCCGCGATGTAGGAATCTGCTGCTGCTTGTAGTGTTGTCCGGTCGCATGCGTCCGCAGCCGCAGCCACAGTCGCACCCCCAGACAGAACAGCAGCAAGAGTCAAGATAAGCATTGTGTACTTTTGTGAATGTGATCTACATCTAGTTCAACGAGCAACAGAAGTTCAAGAAGCTTACGCTACCATTATATTTAGCACGATACAGCTGTACCTCACCCGCCGGCTAAACTTCCGGGATCACAACAATCACGGAGATAGTTCTTCGGCTTACCGCACGGCCGAGTTAATCTGGGACATGAGGGGATCGGACCCGGGTATTAGGTTCGGCACGGCAGATCTGCGTAGCCAAGGTCCAGCCCTTCCAGTACGGACTAACAAGAGGGAACGAAGCACTGTGCCTGGTATGAGAAAGGTTGTTAGTAAGAATTAATTGACAGGCCTTTGTCAACCTATTTAGAGATGAGATAATCCATCCTGTGCTGAAATGACTCGGTGGACATCCCACGCGACCCGAGAGCTGTCGCAGAGACAAATTACTATCCGGGGCAACTATAACCTCATTCTACCTACATGGGCTCAGCTTAATACTCACAGGGAAGCTAGGTAATTGATAACAGATTCTCCCGTCAGCGCGTGATACATTTTGTTGACACCATCGAACCCTAGCCACAGTCAAGGATGGTTGGCAGGTGGCACAAATGCCAAGAGACGAATCTAGATCTAGTTCTCGACGTAGATGTACGCACCTCAAAGGTATCTACTTCGATTCTGACTTCAGATGTAATTGCTGGTAGCACAAAGACAACCAATACGGGGTTATGGGGCAGGTATTTAACCCGGAGAGCGACCGGGAAATATGCGCAAGGCTATACGGCAATCACAAGGACGCTGGCAATATTTTCGATAGTTTATCTCTCCCGACGCAGAAACATGCTCAGAGCCTCATCGATGGTATGGTGTCTCTGGTGACGTTGTCTGTCTTGGCAGCATTAAGAAGGAAATTAGGCACACACAGCCCTTACGTTGTACCGGCAAAACCACTAACGGACTCTCGGCTGCTGCCACAGCTAGGTTGTCTCGGATAAAGTAGGCTTCATAATCAAGACGTAACGGTAACTTCGTACAAAACCACTCACTATCCTTACTCTTCCTTCATCCAGCGCCGGCGCCCAGTCAACACAATGCCGCAGCGAAAGATTCTCTGCCTACATGGCGCACAACTGTCGTCAGAGGTAAGCAGGATAGTCTTTTCTAACCGTTGCGAGCTTCATGACTAACATCCTTAGCTCTTCAGGTTGCAGTTAAGTACGTGCCTCCCATCTAGTGAATACGCCTGGCGCATTCACGCCTAACTCGTTCCGCCGTAGGACCATACCTCAACCGCCTTGAGAAGGAGCATAGTTGCTCATTCCACTTCGTCAATGGCCCAGTCGTGACCGAGCCAGAGGCATCCATAGTCGCATTTTGGGACCAGCCATGCTATCGTTTCTTTCACTGGCCGCCGTCACCTATTGAGTTCAACATGAAACAAGTCCACAACGCATACCAATTCGTCTACGACGTGATTAAGGAACATGGACCTTTTGACGGTGTGCTGGGGTTCTCACAGGGCTCCGTATTGAGCGTCGCCTTGCTGCTGCACCACGCCGAACTTCACCCAGACGACCCCCCAAATGCGCTATTCAGCTTTGCAATACTCTTTTCGATTCCCCACCTGCCTGATGCAGATGCCGATGGTACCCCGGTAACATGGGGGAAGATCCGCGTACCGTCATTGCATATCTGTGGTGAGGCCGACGAAGAGTGGTTTGAAAGGTCCAAGCAAACGTTCGAAAGGAACTGCGAGGAGGGTTCAGCAGAGATGATTATACACAAGGGTGGCCATTTGGTCCCAAAGGACCAACAAACGGTAGATAAGATCCTAGAATCTATCGGGGAGCTCCTACGGAGGGCCGATGCGGCGTAAAGTATCGTAGGCTACGACCCACGCACAATACATCATGACTTATCAAGCCATATGAGGGACAACTCTCTTTTTACCACTCGATAACACGTTGCGACCCAACTTGGTTTCCCCTCCATTGGCCAACTGTGGTAAAAACCAGATGGGCTGCACGGTCGCCGTCAAAGTGAATTTTAACTTCTCTCACTCGAGAATCCTCCGCCACTCTGGGCGCGCAGTCGAGCTCGGAATCTCCATCTACCAAACCCCCAGCCTCTTCTTCCAGCTCAATGATTGTTGAGGCAATCTTCCCGGCAAGAGTACTGTCCCACAGCCCGTCTCGCCGACGAGCACGGAGCAGCAAGTCCACCGCTTCCTTGCGTACAGCCCTGTTGCGACACCTAGCGGCAACCATATGTAAGGGCATCACAACCCCCAGTCCGGAGGAGCAGATGATGGGATTCTTTTCCGCTGCTTCGTTCATTCCGTATCCTTCAATGATAAACTTCGAGTATTCAAGCATCTTTTTCAAACTCGGCTCGAGTTGGTCGAAGGCGGCTTCTCGTCGGTTTTCCTGAAAAGCGCCGATTTCCAACCGTATCGATAGTAGAATGTGGTGCAAACGCAATACTGCAATAGCTTTCTCGTCGGGACCGTCAGCTTCTTGGCGTGCGACAAAGACATCAAGGGCTTTGCAACTGGCACGCAACGCTCGAGAGAGCAGGTCGTGCCGCGCCTCGGCCGCTTTAATTTGTTCTATCGACAGAAGTGGATGCATCGTCGTCTTTTGCAGGAAAGCCAGTGTGTTGTTGAAGAGAGTCTCGACGTGGTAATGGGCTTCGGAAATGGACAAGTAACCGGTCACGGGTTCTATGCTCGATTCCAGTGGGTCATGATCCCATACTTGCAGAGCCTCGTCATTGATCATAGACCGAACTTGGGCATACAAGGTAGTCAATAGCGAGCGTAGTTGGGTTAAAGAAATTGGGAAGGCGGGGCGAGGTGTCTTGCCGTGGAGTTGTTGGTATGATTCTAGAGCTTGGAGGACTCTCAGCCCAGAGCGGATGTGTTTGATAGCTTGGGCCGTATGGCCTTGAAGGCAATTAAAAATGGTGAACAAAACGGCCGCTGTGATGGTGCAGCCCATAGCCTCAACTGACTTCTCACTCGTGAGGGACGAGTCTTTCAGTTGGAAGATATGCTTGATGGATTGGTTGCATTGTTGCAAGGCAAAGTGCATGTCCTCCTCAGCAGGAGCACCAGCCCCTGAACGTTCAAACCCCTCGTACGTCGCGCCCAACGCCACGACTAAATGGCGGACTGATGGATACCGCACCGCTGCTTGCAACACCTCTCTTGACCAGAATTGGCCGTCGAAAAAGCCGCCCAGCTGGTGGCCGGCACGGGTAAGGAAGAACTGGAAACTTCTCTTTTCGGCAGCGGTAGCCAGCCAGTCGGAAGGGGCGTGCTGAAGTTGCCGAGTAGGCTCGCATGCGTCACCTGTCTGTCGGGACGCGACCCGACTGCCGACACAGACTCGCCCTGCCGATATGCAGCGGTTGCAGCTCGGCTTCCCTTCGTCACATTTTATTTTACGGGCCCTGCATAGCTTCCAGGTTAGTGAAACGGCGCACCCTCCTCTGAAATGTTGGAGTGGAGCTAGCCGCGAGTGAACTCACTTGCATGTCAAGCATCCCGTTTTGACCTTGGGCAAGAACGCCTGCTTTCTCCTGATAACCATGTCCATCTGGGTGAGGAGCAAATGTCGATCGGCGTTTGCCCAGCTGAGAGTGGAGTCAATTACAGGGGAGAAATGACTTTGGCTAGAATCTCACAGAGGGATAATGGCAACCGGCCTGATCAAGGCCATTTCAAGACAAGCCCGCCTTGGGTGTGAAATCCGAAGGATCAATACCTGATGATTAATTTCAGCCCTGATCAAAACCGCCATGGTTGAGACTCCAAGGACTTGTCCATGTTAGGATAAACGAGCCAATCAAGGAGCTTCACCCCTGACGGTAGTAGCCCGCAGCACTGCCTCCTCGGGGTTAAATGCTGCGCCCAACTCCGCACAGGCGCTGAGCCATCGCTGTGCCGCGGGCTCACACGCGTACATTAGTGCTGTCACCTGACTTTTCCGAAAAGTACCAAGAATAGGTTTCATGCCCAAGACCCAAGCTTGTTGCCAGGGAGGAACATTTCATCGCAGCTTCGCCGCAGAACCACGTGATTCAAGCGATCAACTCCATAAGGTAACAAAATGTAGCAATGATGGACGAAGACGTGAAGCACATATATAGGAGACGCCGTCCGAGATGCCGGTCTAAACCTGCTAGAAAGGTATCCCTTCTTTCCTTGTTAAATCTCGTTGAGCCGTCTTCGTTTTCGTTCTACAACCCGTAACATCCCGAATCGACGACTCCTTAATCCTTGGTTATTCGCTACAAAAAAAAAAAAATAATTATACCAAGCATAAACTTTCGGGTTTACGGCTTTCACACATGGCGTTTAGTTTTAGAGTCCTCGCCGTCGCGGCCTCGTTAATCAGTTCGACAACTGCTGCATCGTTCCCCCCAGCACCGGAGGGGGTCACAGTTGTGAATTCAGATAGTTTTCCTGGAGTCTCCGTCTCGTATAAGGAGGTAGGTCTAAAAAATGTGCTGAGATGATGGTACCTTCGAACCGAAACCTCTCTGACAGCCTCAAAGACACAGATATGCGAGACAACAGACGGGACTAAAGCCTACAGCGGCTTCGTCAACCTCCCCCCATCCCCGGAAGAAGGGAGGAACTACGAAACGCACACCTTCTTTTGGTTCTTCGAAGCTCGTAACGATCCCCAGGATGCTCCACTCTCCCTCTGGCTCCAAGGAGGCCCGGGATCACCTTCGGTCGTTGCAGCACTGGGTGAGAACGGGCCATGCTCAGTCAATGACGACTCGAAGTCTACAACCCTCAATCCTTGGTCTTGGAATGATCGAGTGAATATGCTCTACATCGACCAGCCGGTCCAGGTCGGCTTCTCCTACGACTCTCTAACCAACGGCACCATCGATGAAATCCAATCTCCTTTCATAGTTACCCCTCAGGACTTCGACAAGACAGGGGTCCCCGAGACAAACTCGACTTTCTTGACAGGGACCTTTTCTTCCCAGGATTTGGGAAATGCTCCAAACACCACCTCGAGCGCCGCCAGAGCCGCATGGCATTTTATGCAAACATGGCTGCAAGAGTATGCACTTCTACCATTTTAACCCCGTCGCCCGACTACTGACACTGACATCGTGGCAGTTTCCCCGAGTACAAGCCAAGTGACAACAAGTTCTCCATCTGGACCGAATCGTATGGAGGTCACTATGGCCCAACATTCGCCGACTTCTTCAATCAGCAGAACGATCTTATCGCGTCTGGGGACCTTGGCCCGAATGTGGTCCAGCTCCATCTCGACACCCTTGGCTTGGTCAACGCATGTATCGACATCGACACCCAAATGCCCTTTTACCCAGAGTTCGCCACGAACAATACATACGGAATCCAGGCAATCAACGAAACTGCCTACGAGTCTGCTATGTCGGCACTGCCAATCTGTCAGAACCTTACCACGACCTGTCGAACCATGGCGGATGAGCTTGACCCAGAAGACCAGGGGACCAATGCCGAAGTAAACAAAGCATGCAGTGATGCATACCTGTATTGTTTTGACAAGGTGTCGGGTCCTTTCCAAGCCACTGGCGTAAGTAGCAACACCATACCCGATACTGGAGTTACTGCGTCTGACCATTGCTTAGCTGTACCAATTCGACATTACGACCTCGGCGCTTGGATCATTCCCTCCGAAGTGGGCAGCTGGCTACCTGAACACTAGAGAAGTACAGTTGGCATTGGGCGTGTCACTGAATTTCACGGGAAACTCACTTCCCGTCGCTAGTGGTAAGAAAGACTAGCAAAGAGAGCACAATACCGCCGCTAACCAATGATACCTACAGTTTTCCCTGGAACTGGAGACTTCGTTCGTGGTAACAATCTAGCTATCCTTGGCCAGCTTCTCGACCAGGGAGTAAAAGTCGCTTTAATGTATGGTGACCGAGACTATCAATGCAACTGTATGTACACAGATACCATTTGTGAGAGTCGGTGCGTCTTGCTAATGATCCCGGGATAGGGCTCGGTGGCGAACAAATCAGTCTGGCGATCCAATCCAAGACTACCTCCGACTTTAGTAGCGCCGGATACGACAACATCGAGACAAATTCATCTTACGTCGGAGGAGTTGTCCGCCAACACGGCAACCTCTCCTTCTCTCGCGTCTTCCAGGCCGGCCACGAAGTGCCCTACTACCAGCCCGAGACGGCATACCAGATCTTTAATCGTGTCATGTTTAATAACGACGTTGCGACTGGAAAAGTTGTGGCAGGCTCTGACTACTCCACCTCCGGCTCTGTGAGCGCGTTCTCCCCGAGCGAGGTCCCTCCACGACGCGCAGTGCAGTGCTACCTGTGGGATGTCATGGAGACGTGCGGAGGGCCGGAGACGCAGATACTCATTGCTGGCACGGGCATCATTAAGGACTTCATCCTTGTAGGGTACCACCAGGCCAACGGTACGGACGTCTACTTTGACGGCGGCAGCGGCAGCGGCAATGGCTCCAGCGCCGGTTCCGGTTCCGGGTCAGGATCGGGCTCTGGGTCAGGTCCCTTGGACAGTGCTGCGAGCGCCAGATTTGCTTCAGGGTCCTTACTTGCGGCCGGAATTCTTGCTGTTTTCCAAGCCGCACTGCTTTAATTTCTGTATACTATACCGTACCTGTATCTAGACTTGGTGTATAGAGGGGATACCTGTAATTTAGCTGTTGTGGTAATTTACGTGTCAGCCGTACTACCACAATATAATGGCCCTGCGTCGAGATGCATATTATCAACTTCGTCGTTAGTGAGAAACAATGTTTAATTAACACTCGATCTTAACACACTAGTTTACTTAATTTGGCAAACTCAAATGTCTCCAAGGGCAACCCGGGGAGCCCGAAACGACCATCTCGAGACCTACAAATAGCCCCTTGTCCATCTCCCTCGAGTTGGAGATGATGGGTGAGAGGTCATTTGGTCAGGAACGTGGTTCCAAGAACCGATCTCGGGAGGCGTCGGAGCTGTTTCCCATGGGTACCACATGATACGACTGTGTGGTAGTATGTATCTACGCCAACCAGGGTCTGATGCGCCAGTCGAACCAATCCAGCACTCAGCAACGCACTGCAGAATCAAGTTCTCGCAGTCATCCCGTACCAACCCCACGCCGCAATAGCCAACCCAGATAAGGACCGAAATACTGCCTTGCCAGGAACTCCCTCACGCCAGCATACGTATCCGTCGGCGGCGCCGACATAAGAACCTAGAATGACCATGACGGTGTCGACATCGGCAAACTTTTCCTGGAAGTAGAATGCGAATATGATTGCCCCGATGACCGTGGTCCGGGACGCCGAGATGAGGAAGACCCCCCGTGCTTCTTTCGAGTCGGCGATGCGGCTCGGCAGGCCGAAGTCTCGGATGGCGCTCGTGGCGTCGAAATAGGGCCACATTCCGCCGAATGTGAGGGCCGAGGCTACAAACAGCGCTGGGATGTGCCAGGGATTGAACATGGTGGTTGGCGCTATCGTAGTGTTAGCCCCCAGTCTCGGTCAGGTCTCTGTAGTTCTCGCAGGATTGTGCTGTTTTAGTTTATCAAATGACCAATTACCTACTTGCCCTTATGGCGACTCACAGATAACTAATTACGAAATAGAAGAGAGCTCGCAGAATTGCCGCGAGTTCATTGTCCACTCCCTTTGTTATGGAAGGTTGATTTGGTTGGTGGCAACCCAATCTGACTGCCTAGCCTGATGACAACCC
>Ga0164242_10007890_pt1 | contig 11599 bp, 8 predicted proteins | sample OricomgcompostMG_FD_108783 | JGI IMG/M metagenome (GOLD analysis project Ga0164242, IMG submission 108783) | Miracle-Growth compost microbial communities from Emeryville, California, USA - Original compost - Miracle growth compost (MG) ... | reverse complement strand
GCGCGCCGGGGTCTCCCGCGGTGCGCAGCTCCATCACTTCCCGACCAAGAACGACCTCGTCGTCGCCGCGGTCACTCATGTCGCCGAAGCGCGTGGCGAGGCGCTGCGCGAGGCGGCCGGGAGGTTCCCGGACGGTCCGGGACGCACCCGGCGGATCCTCGGCATGCTCGCCGACCACGTCACCTCACCGTTCTTCACCGCCGCGCTGGAGTTGTGGGTCGCGGCTCGCACCGACCCCCAGCTCCTCGCCGCCGTGGCGCCGCTCGAGCAGCGGATCGGCCGTGAGCTGCACCAGGTCACGGTGCAGTTGCTCGGCGCGGATGAGTCGCGGGCCGGCGTGCGCGAGATCGTGCAGGCCACGCTCGACCTGATGCGCGGCCTCGGTCTGGCCGCGACCCTCTCCGACGACACGCGTCGCCGGGAGCGGATCCTCGACCAGTGGGCCACCGTCGTGGACCACGCTCTGGAGAAGGAGCACGCATGACACTGCTGGACGACCTGCTCGGCGACCTCGCCATGGAGGGTCTGGAGCTGCGCGAGGTCGTGGCTGGGCTCGGGGAGGCCGGCTGGCGCACCGCCACCCCGGCGCCGGGGTGGGACATCGCCACCCAGATCGCCCATCTCGCCTGGACCGACGAGGCGGCGGTCGCCGCCGCGAAGGCGGTGCACGGTGACAAGGAGTCGTGGGACGAGCTGGTCAACGAGGCGCTCGAGGATCCCGACGGGTTCGTCGACAGCGAGGCGAGGGCGCTCTCCACCCTGCCGTCGACCGACCTGCTCACCACCTGGGACCAGGGGCGGGAGGCACTCGCCGAGGCTCTGCGCGCGGTTCCGGCGGGTCAGCGGATCCCGTGGTTCGGGCCCGCCATGTCGCCGGCGTCGATGGCGACGGCGCGCTTCATGGAGACCTGGGCGCACGGGCTCGACGTACGCGAGGCGCTCGGGTTGGACTATGTGCCGGGCGACCGGATCCGACACGTGTGCCATCTCGGCGTCCGCACCCGCGACTTCGCCTACACCGTCCGTCGACTCGATCCGCCGGCGGAGGAGTTCCGGGTCGAGCTCACCTCGCCCGGTGGCGAGCAGTGGACCTGGGGGCCGGTCGACGCCGCCCAGCGCATCACCGGGTCGGCGTACGACTTCGCGCGGGTGGTCACCCAACGGCTGCACCGCGACGACGCGGATCTGATCGCGACCGGTGAGGACGCCGCGCACTGGCTCACGATCGCGCAGGCCTTCGCGGGGCCACCGGGACAAGGGCGGGCGCGACGTGGCTGAGGGCGTGCGGATCGGCAACTGCTCGGGCTTCTACGGCGACCGGCTCTCGGCGATGCGGGAGATGCTCGAGGGAGGGCCGCTGGACTACCTCACCGGCGACTACCTCGCCGAGTTGACCATGCTCATCCTGGGCCGGGACGCGATGAGAGACTCCTCGACCGGCTACGCCAAGACCTTCCTGCGCCAGCTCGAGGACTGTCTCGGCCTGGCCCTGGAGAAGGGCGTGCGGATCGTGAGCAACGCCGGCGGCCTCAACCCGGCCGGCCTCGTCGGGGCGATCGAACGACTCGGGACCGGCGCGGCGGTGGCGTACGTCGACGGGGACGACCTTCGCGGGAGGTTGCCGGATCACCCCGGCGCGCTGACCGCGAACGCCTACCTCGGCGCCTTCGGCATCGCCCGCGCCCTCGACGCCGGCGCGGACGTGGTCGTCACCGGTCGGGTCACCGACGCCTCGGTGGTGGTCGGACCTGCGATCGCGCACCACGGGTGGACCCGAGACGATCTCAACGCGCTCGCCGGCGCCGTCGTCGCCGGCCACGTCATCGAGTGCGGGACCCAGGCCACCGGCGGGAACTTCTCCGGTTTCCTCGACGCCGGGCTCGGCGGGGCCGCACCGCTCGGCTTCCCGATCGCCGAGATCGCCGCCGACGGCAGCGCGGTGATCACCAAGCATCCCGGCACCGGCGGGGTCGTCACCATCGACACGGTGACCGCGCAGCTGATGTACGAGATCCAGGGGACCCACTATCTCGGTCCCGACGTCACCGCGGATCTGGCCTCGATCCGGCTCGGGTCCGACGGGGCGGACCGGGTGTCGATCACCGGGGTGCGCGGCGAGGCGCCGCCGGCCCAGCTGAAGGTCGCCGTCAACGAGCTCGGCGGCTTCCGGAACTCGGTCGAGTTCGTCCTGACCGGTCTCGACCTCGACGCGAAGGCGGCCTGGCTGCGGACCCAGCTCGAGGCGGCACTCCCCGACGGCCCCGACTACGCCTGGTCGACCTACCGCGTCCCGGCACCGGACTCGCCGACCGAGGAGGGCGCGGCCTGCCTGCTCCGACTCACCGCCCGGGCCGCCGACGCCAACCTCGTCGGCCGCGCCGTCACCGCACCAGCCATCGAGCTCGCGCTCGCGTCGTACCCCGGCTTCCACGTCACCGCACCGCCGACCAAGCCGTCGCCCTACGGCGTCTACCAGGCGGCGTACGTCGGCCGCGACCGGGTCACCGAGACGGTCCATCTCCCCGGTGGCGCCGTCGAGGAGATCCCGCCACCCACCTCCCTTGCCGAGCCGGGTCGAAATCGCCAGCCGGTCTCGGACAATGCGACGGCTCGCGCCAACTTTGTGCCGATTCGGCGGGATTTCGGCCCGGCTCGGCCGTTGGGGGATCTTGTCTACGCGCGCTCGGGCGACAAGGGCGGCGATGCGAACGTGGGGCTCTGGGTCCCGCAGGATCGGCCCGATGCGGCGGTCGACTGGCTGCTGGCGACGGCGACCCCGGACTGGGTCCGCGAGCTCGTCCCCGAGGCTGCCGCGCTGGAGATCGACGTCACGCCACTGCCCAACCTGCGCGGGGTCAACGTCGTCATCCACGGCTTGCTCGGCCGGGGCGTGGCCGAGTCGACCCGGTTCGATCCGCAGGCGAAGGCGCTCGGGGAGTGGGTGCGCAGTCGCCACGTGACCATGCCCGTCGACCTTCTGCCCGGAGGATCTCCACCATGAGCGAGCACGACACCAGGGCCGACCTCGTCGCACTCGGTGCAGAGTTCGCACGCAGGGAGGTCGTCCCCCACCTGCAGGAATGGGAGGACGCCGGGGAGGTTCCGCGGAGCCTGCACGTCGCCGCGGCGAAGCAGGGTCTCCTCGGCGTCGGCTTCGCCGAGGAGGTCGGTGGCAGCGGCGGCACCCTGGCCGACACCGTCGCGCTGACCGAGGGGATGCTCGCCGAAGGTGCCTCGTCCGGTCTCCTCGCCGCCCTGTTCACCCATGGCATCGCGCTGCCGCACATCGCCGGGCACGGCTCGGCGGAGCTGATCGACCGCTACGTCCGCCCCACGCTCGCCGGTGAGCTGATCGGGAGCCTGGGTATCACCGAGCCGGATGGCGGCTCCGATGTCGCCCACCTGCGTACGACGGCGGTGCGGGAGGGTGACCACTTCGTCGTCAACGGCGCGAAGACCTTCATCACCAGCGGCGTCCGTGCCGACTTCGTCACCACCGCGGTCCGGACCGGAGGCCCGGGCGCCAGCGGGGTCAGCCTCGTGGTGATCGACACCGACAGCCCCGGCTTCACCGTCACCCGCAGCCTGCGCAAGATGGGCTGGCACTGCTCCGACACCGCCGAGCTCGCGTTCACCGACGTCCGCGTCCCGGCGAGCAACCTGGTCGGTGAGGAGAACGCCGGATTCGGTTACATCGCGGAGGCCTTCGTGACCGAGCGGGTCGCGCTCGCCGTCCAGGCGTACGGCATCGCCGCCCGCAGCCTCGCACTCACGGCGGCTCACTGCCGCGATCGCACCACCTTCGGGGCTCCACTGATCAGCCGACAGGTGGTGCGCCACCGGCTGGTCGAGATGCATCGGCAGGTGGAGGTCGCGAAGGCCTATACGCACGCGGTCGTCGATCGCTACGACCAGGACGGGCCGACGGCCTCGACGATCGCGGAGGCGGCTCTCGCCAAACAGACCGCGGTCGAGGCCGCGGCGTACGTCTGCGACCAGGCCGTCCAGCTCCACGGCGGGACGGGCTACATGCACGGGACCGAGGTCGAGCGGCACTACCGCGACGCCCGAATCCTGCCGATCGGAGGAGGAGCCACCGAAGTGATGACCGATCTGGCCGCCAAGCTCCTGGGATATGCCGGATGACCGCCGGGACGAGCCAGCGGCGTACCGCCATGCTCGCGAAGCTCGCCGAGCTCGACGCCGAGCACGCCAAGGCGGTCGCCGGCGGCGGTGAGAAGTACGTCGAGCGCCACCACGCCCGCGGCAAGCTGCTCGCCCGGGAGCGGATCGAGCTGCTCATCGACGAGGGCAGTCCGTTCCTCGAACTCTCCCCGCTGGCCGGCTGGGGGTCGGACTTCACCGTCGGCGCCAGCGTCGTCACCGGCATCGGGACCGTCGAAGGCGTCGACTGCGTGATCGTCGCCAACGACCCGACGGTCAAGGGCGGCGCCTCGAACCCCTTCACCCTGAAGAAGGTCTTCCGGGCCAACCAGATCTCGGTCGAGAACGGCCTGCCGATCATCTCCCTGGTCGAGTCCGGCGGCGCGGACCTGGTGACGCAGAAGGAGATCTTCATCCCGGGCGGTCGGCTCTTCCGCGACCTCACTCGCGCGTCCGCTGACCGGCGTACCACCATCGCGCTCGTCTTCGGCAACTCCACCGCCGGGGGTGCCTATGTCCCCGGCATGAGCGACTACACGGTCATGGTCAAGGGCCAGGCGAAGGTGTTCCTCGGTGGACCCCCGCTGGTCAAGATGGCCACCGGCGAGGAGTCCGACGACGAGTCGCTCGGCGGCGCGGAGATGCATGCCCGGCAGAGCGGGCTGGCGGACTACCTCGCTGAGGACGAGTACGACGCGATCCGGCTCGGGCGGCGGATTGTGGCGCGGCTCAACCGGTCCCAGGAATCACCGGTCGACCGGGGAAACTTGGACTGGAAGGGCATTGCAACACCCGCCAAGTCCAGGAATCACCGGCCGACCGGTGATTCCACACCGCCCCCCTTCGCCGAGCCCGACGCCGACCCCGAGGAACTGCTCGACCTCATCCCGACCGACCTGAAGGAGCCGTTCGACCCGCGCGAGGTGATCGTCCGGATCTGTGACGGTGTGAGCGAGACCAACGGGGCGGTGTTCGACGAGTTCAAGCCGCTCTACGGGCCCTCGCTGGTGACCGGCTGGGCCAAGCTGCATGGCCACCAGATCGGCGTCCTCGCCAACGCCCAGGGTGTGCTCTTCTCCGAGGAGGCGCAGAAGGCGACCCAATTCATCCAGCTGGCCAACCAGATCGACTGCCCCCTGCTCTTCCTGCACAACACCACCGGCTACATGGTCGGCGCGGAGTATGAGCAGGGCGGCATCATCAAGCACGGGGCGATGATGATCAACGCGGTCTCCAACTCCACCGTCCCGCACCTGTCGGTGATCATGGGCGCGTCGTACGGCGCCGGCAACTACGGCATGAACGGCCGTGCCTACGATCCCCGCTTCCTCTTCACCTGGCCCAATGCGAAGTCCGCGGTGATGGGTCCGCAGCAGCTCGCCGGGGTGCTCTCGATCGTGTCTCGCGCGTCGGCGGAGGCGAAGGGCAAGCCGTTCGACGAGGAGGCGGACGCGCAGATGCGCGCGTTCGTGGAGGCCGCGGTCGAGGAGGCCAGCCTCCCGTTCGCCCTCTCCGGGATGCTGTACGACGACGGGGTAATCGACCCGCGCGACACCCGGACCGTCCTCGGCCTCTGTCTCGACGTCATCGCTCAGCGCCCCATCAAGGGCACGTCGCAGTGGGGGGTGTTCCGCGCGTGATCACGAGACTGATGGTGGCGAACCGGGCTGAGATCGCGAGCCGGGTGTTCTGGACCTGCCGACGGCTCGGTATCGAGACGGTCGCGGTGCACAGCGACGCCGACGCTCGGTTGCCCTACGTGCGCGAAGCCGACCACGTCGTACCCCTTCCCGGCGACGCGCCGGCCGACACCTACCTGCGTGCCGACCTCCTGGTGGAGGCCGCTCGCCGGGCCGGCGCGGATGCCGTCCACCCCGGCTACGGCTTCCTGTCCGAGAACGCCGACTTCGCCCGGGCCGTGGAGGCCGCCGGGCTCACCTGGGTCGGGCCCACCCCGGAGTCGATCGAGGCGATGGGTTCGAAGATCGGTGCCAAGGCGATCATGAAGTCCGCGGGCGTCCCGGTCCTCGAGGCGCCCGAGTCGCCGACTGAGGCCGACCTGCCGCTGTTGGTCAAGGCGTCGGCCGGTGGGGGCGGCCGGGGCATGCGGGTGGTCCGCGACCTGGCCGATCTCGAGGCCGAGGTCGCCGCCGCGCGGTCGGAGGCGGCCAGCGCGTTCGGCGACGGCACCGTCTTCGTCGAGCCGTACGTCGAGCGCGGCCGCCACGTGGAGGTCCAGGTCGTCGGCGACGGATCCGGCGGCGTCCTCGTCCTCGGTGAGCGGGACTGCTCGATGCAGCGCCGCCACCAGAAGGTCGTCGAGGAGACGCCGGCGCCCCTGCTGCCGGATGCGACCCGGGCCGCATTCCACGCCGCCGCCCGCCGGGCGGCCGAGGCGATCGGCTACCGCGGCGCCGGGACGGTCGAATTCCTCTACGACCCCGCCACCGACCGGTTTTGGTTCCTGGAGATGAACACCCGGCTCCAGGTCGAGCACCCGGTCACCGAGATGGTGCATGGGGTCGACCTCGTCGAGCTGCAGCTCGCGGTCGCCGAAGGACGAGACGTCGTGAGCACCGGCAAGACCGACGGCGTGCGCCCGCAGGGTCACGCGATCGAGGTGAGGCTCTACGCCGAGGACCCGTGCCGCGACTACCAGCCGCAGTCGGGAACGCTGACGACCTTCGAGATCGCGACCGGCCCGACCGGCCCGACCGGCCCGACCGGCATGGCGCCCTCGCCGCAGGGTTCCTCGGCGGTCGACATCCGGGTGCGCGTGGACGCGGGCTATGAGTCGGGGTCGAGGGTCAGCACGTTCTATGACGCCATGCTCGCCAAGGTCGTCGTGCACGCCCCGGCACGGGACCAGGCGATCCGTCGCCTGGCCGCGGTGCTCCGTACGGCCCGGATCCACGGCCTGGTCACCAACCGCGACCAGCTGATCGGGATCCTGACCTCCGAGGAGTTCCTCAGCGGTCGGGTGGGCACCCATCTGCTGGCGGAGCGGACCTTCGTCCCGTCGGTCGAGGACCCCGGTGCAGCGGTCGCGGCGACCGTGGCGCTCGCCGAGCGCACCCGTCGCCCCGGCTTCCCCGTCGCCTGGCGCAACGTCGTGTCCCAGCCGCAGCGGACCGAGTTCGGCGACACCGTCGTCGAGTGGCAGGGCACTCGCGACGGTTACGCCATCGACGGTTGGGAGGTCGTGCACGCCGGGATCGACCGGGTCGTCCTCGAGCGCGAGGGCGTGCGGACGACGTACGCGGTGAGCGTCGATGGCGCGCGTGTGGACGTCGACGGCCCGCGAGGCCACACCGCACTGCGGCGTACGCCACGCTTCGTCGATCCCGCCACGGTGACGAAGCCCGGCAGCCTGGTCGCCCCGATGCCCGGCACGGTCGCGAGCGTCGCGGTGGCGAAGGGCGACGAGGTCGTCGCGGGCCAGCCGCTGCTGGTCCTGGAGGCGATGAAGATGCAGCACTCCGTGACCGCGCCGGCTGCCGGCGTCGTGAGCGAGATCAACGTCGAGGCCGGCGCACAGGTGGCGGCCGGTGAGGTACTGGCAGTGGTGGAGGACGCATGACCACAGGGTTCACCGAGTCCGAGGAGCGCCGAGCGCTCCGCGAGGCGGTCCGGGCGCTGGCGGGCAAGTACGGCCATGGGTACATCCAGGAGAGGTCCCGCCGCGGCGAGAAGATCACCGAACTGTGGACCGATATGGGCAGCCACGGCTTCCTTGGGGTCAACATCGCCGAGGAGTACGGCGGAGGTGGCGGCGGCATCGGTGACCTGGCCGCTGTCCTCGAGGAGGCCGCCGCGGCCGGCGCGCCGATGCTGCTGATGGTGGTCAGCCCGGCGATCTGCGGCTCGATCATCGGGCGCTACGGCACCCCGGATCAGAAGAGCCGCTGGCTTCCGGGGATCGCCGACGGATCGTTCACGATGGCCTTCGCGATCACCGAGGCCGACGCGGGCTCCAACTCCCACAAGATCACCACGACCGCCGCCCGCGATGGTGACGGCTGGGTGCTGAACGGCCAGAAGACGTTCATCTCCGGCGTCGACGAGGCCGAGGCCGTACTCGTCGTCGCCCGCACCGCCGACGAGCGGACCGGCAGGCTCAAGCCCTGCCTCTTCGTCGTCCCGACCGACGCGGCGGGGTTCACCCGGACGCCGATCCCGATGACCATGCAGATGCCGGAGAAGCAGTTCACCCTGTTCCTCGACGACGTCCACCTGCCGTCCCAGGCGCTGGTGGGCGACGAGGACGGTGGCCTCGTCCAGCTCTTCGCCGGGCTCAACCCGGAGAGGATCATGGGCGCGGCCCTCTCCAACGGGATGGCGCGCTACGCCTTGGACAAGGCGGTCGCCTATGCCCGGGACCGCAGCGTGTGGCGGGACGCCCCGATCGGGGCCCACCAGGGCATCGCCCACCCGCTGGCCAAGGTGAAGATCGAGCTGGAGCAGTCCCGGCTGCTGCAGCAGAAGGCCGCGGCGCTCTACGACGAGGGCGACGACATCGGCGCGGGGGAGTACGCCAACATGGCCAAGTACGCCGCCGGCGAGGTCGCGTGCACCGCGACCGATGTCGCCGTACACACCCACGGCGGCAACGGCCTGACCGAGGAGTACGGGCTTGCCAACATGCTCCTCGCCGCGCGGCTGGGGCGGATCGCGCCGGTGAGCCGGGAGATGATCCTCAACTTCGTCGCGATGCACACTCTCGGTCTGCCGAAGTCCTACTGACGGGCGGCGGCCACCTCGCGCGGCTCCACCACCACGATCGAGCCGACGATCTTGTCGGCGAACGTCTGCCGCTTGCGGTCCCACCGCGGCCACAGGTAGCCGAGGTAGCAGGGCAGGCCGTCGAGGATGTGCAGGAAATAGCGCCCCAGGGCCAGGCCGAACCCGATCGGCCGTCCGGTGGTCTCGCCCAGGAGCGTGATGCCGACGACGCTCTTGCCGATCGAACGCCCGGTCCTGCCCGCGCGATAGCAGGTGTTCCACAGCCAGAACGCGAGCGCGCAGAGGCCGCCGACGACCAGGAGCACCAGGCTGAGCGGGCTGGCGTCGGTCCGGGTCTGATACAGGCCGGTCTGGGGGTCGTAGGTGCTCGTGCTCTGCGAGATCAGCAGGCCGTAGCCCACCCAGAGCAGGACCCCGGCGACGTTGGTGAGGATGCCGTCGATGAGGTGTGCCCCCACCCGACGGATCCAGTGGGTGTACGGCGGAGTCGGCGCATAGCCGCCGTACTGGCCGTACCGGCCGTAGGTCTGGCCGTACGGCGGCGGCTGCTGCGGGAGGGGCGGCCCGTATCCCGGCTGGCCGTAGGGCGGCTGGCCGTACGGAGGCGGGCCCTGGGGATGCTGGCCGGAGGGGTCCTGGGGAGCGTCGGGAGGCGGGCCATAGCTGGACACGAGGGCTGCTCTCTTTCATCGGATCGGCGAGGCTCCGCGGCGGTGCCTCCTGCGCGCCTGGTTCCCCGGATCCTGCTGGTCACACCGAGTGGAGGGCAACCGTCTCAGGACTGATCGCGAAATCGGCGCCCGACCTGCCGAGCAGACCCCTACCCGTCGACGTACCACCTGGCTGGATTCGCGGCCCCGGCCCTCCCGCCGGGTAGCCTGGACAGGTGGCCGGCGTGGTGCAAGCGGTGGACCGGGCTCAGCGCCGGGTCCCGGCGATCGCATTTCCGCTGGGCGTCATCTACAAGTTCTTCGACGACCAGGGGAACTACCTCGCGGCCATCGTCACCTACTACGCGTTCATCGCGATCTTCCCGCTGCTCCTCCTCGGCTCCTCGATCCTGGGGTTCTTCCTGCAGAGCAACCCGCACCTGCAAGACGAGCTGCTCAACTCCGCGCTCAGCCAGTTCCCGATCATCGGCGACCAGCTCGGCCGCAAGGAGCTGACCGGGTCGACCGGCGGCGTCATCGTCGGCGCGTTGACCGCGCTCTACGGTGCGATGGGGCTCGGTCAAGCGATCCAGAACACCGTCAACACCGCCTGGTCGGTACCCCGCAACAGCCGGCCGAACCCGTTCCTTCTCCGGTTGCGCAGCCTGGTCCTGCTGGCCACGGCGGGTGTCGCCGTCCTCGGTGTCTCGATCCTCACCACCCTCTTCGGGGCCACCAGTGTGTTCGGCGCCCGCGCCGACCAGGCGACCCGGTGGCTCCTGGTCATCGGCACCATCGTCATCGTCACCGGGATGCTGACGGTCCTGTTCCGGCTGGCGACCACACGCGACCATCCGCTGAAGAACGCCCTGCCTGGGGCGTTCGCTTTCGCGGTGTCGTGGCAGACGCTGCAGTTCGTCGGCACCGTGTACGTCGATCGGGTGATCACCGCGGCCAACGGGATGAACAAGACCTTCGCGCTGGTCCTCGGCCTCATCGGCTTCATCTACATCGCGGCCTGCGCCGGAGTGATGTCGATCGAGATCAACGTCGTCGTCGCCCGCCACCTGTGGCCACGGGCGCTGCTCACCCCGTTCACCGACCGGGTGGACCTCACCGAGGCCGACCGGCGGGCGTACGCCGGATATGCGCTCATGCAGCGCCACAAGGGCTTCGAGACGGTGTCGGTCACCTTCGACCAGCGCGACGGGCACACCCACGAGATCGTCATGGACCCCTCGTGGCTACAGAAGAACACCCGCAAGATCCGGACCCGGCCGCGCGATGAGCTGGGCCCTCCCGGCTATGCCACCGAGCCCGGGATCGCGCCCGACCCGGGGACCGGCGGCCCCGCCTCGGGGTCGGCGACGCCCGGCGGCCCGACGTACCCGCCGCCGACCCGGCGCGCCCACCTGCGTGGCCTGCCCAAGCCACCCGACGACACCGGCGAGACGAAGTCCGGCACCCGCGGCTGAGCGCCGAGTCGCGCTCAGCGGAGCGGCACGAAGCGGTACCAGCCGTGCTCGCTGGTGCGGATCTCCTCGCCCTCCTTCTCGGCGAGGAGCAGCCGAGGTCCGACCGGGATCACCATCCGGCCGCCATCGGCGAGCTGCTCGAGAAGCTCGCGGGGCAGAGACTCACTCTCGGCCGAGACCAGGATCCGGTCGTACGGCGCGGCCGCGGGCCAGCCGAGCCGATCGGCCTCGGCCTGTTCGATCCGTGCCCACGGGCGACCGGCTTCGGCGAGATTGGCGCGACCGAACGCGACCAGGTCCGGCTCGATCTCCACGCCCACCACCGAGCCCTCGGCACCGACCAGCTCGGCCAGGATCGCGGTGGTCCATCCCGAGCCGGATCCGACGTCGAGCACCCGCTGGCCGCGCCGGGCGTCGAGCAGCCGGAGGGTGTCGGCGACGGTGCGCGGCTGGGAGTTGGTCTGGCCATGGCCGATCGGCAGAGGGCCGTCGTAGGACGCCCGGGCCCGCTCCGCGGGTGGCAGGAAGCCCTCTCGCGGGACGGCGGTCATCGCGCGCGCCACGGCG
>Ga0164242_10007889_pt1 | contig 11599 bp, 10 predicted proteins | sample OricomgcompostMG_FD_108783 | JGI IMG/M metagenome (GOLD analysis project Ga0164242, IMG submission 108783) | Miracle-Growth compost microbial communities from Emeryville, California, USA - Original compost - Miracle growth compost (MG) ... | reverse complement strand
CCGCCGCGGTCGCGCTCTACTCCGGACTCGGCTTCACCCACACGCCGGCCGACACGCACGTGCAGTACCGGCGCGACTGACGACGTACCCTCCCGCGCGCCAAAGTGTCACCGTGACACTTTGCGCCGGGGGTGACACATCCGATCTATCACCCTCGACGCGAACTATCACGGTGACAGTTTGGGGAGCGAGCACCGCCTCAGCGCAGCGGGCGCACGTGCAGACCGACCTCGGGGTCGACCACGACCTCCTGGGCCGCCGGCATGCCGTCGACACTCAGTGGGGCGTCGACCGGCACGGAGCGCTTGACCAGGCCGAGCGCGATCGGGCCGAGCTCGAAGTGGCGGGCCGAGGAGCCGACGAAGCCCACCTCGCGGCCGTCCGGCCCGACCAGCGGTGAGCCCGCCGCGGGCAGCCGGTTCTCCGAGCCGTCCAGGTGCAGCATCACCAACCGCCGCGGCGGCCGGCCCAGGGTGTGCACCCGCGCGACCGTCTCCTGCCCGCGATAGCAGCCCTTGTCCAGGTGGGTGCCGACCAGGCCGAGCTCGTTGGGGATGGTGCGGTGGTCGGTATCGACGCCGATCCGCGGCTCGCCGCGCTCGATCCGCAGCGCCTCGAACGCCCACATGCCGCACGCCGGGCCGGCGGCGTCGACGTACGCCCGAAGGGACTCGCGCGGGATGAAGGAGTAGCCGGCGACCGGGCGCCACACGGTGGCCAGCGACGGGTCCAGCGTCACCTCGACGTCGGACCAGAACCGCATCCGGTCCAGGTACGCCGCCAGGCCCTCACCGGCTCCCGGCTCGGTCCAGGCCGTGAACGCGGTGCCGTCGTCGACGCCGTGGAAGAAGTGCTCGATGTGGCCCTGCGGCGAGAGGATCAACGCCGCGGTCCACGCGCCGGCCTCCAGGCCCTCGAAGTACTGCGACGTCAGCGAGTGCAGCCAGGTCAGTCGGTCGGGTCCAAAGATCCGGACCACGTCGCGATGCGACAGGTCGACGAACCCCTCGCCCGAGACCAGCGTGCGCTGCTCGACGTTGAACGAGCCGTAGTGCGCGGCGACGCCGGCGTCGATGCCCCCGCCCGCGACGGCACCCGGCAACGACAGCAGCTCACTGACCATCCGACTCACACCTCACACACTCTCCGAACACCACCAGGTGCCCCAGGTCCGGCTCGAACCCATACTCCTCTCGCAGCCGCGTCGCGAAGGACCCGGCCACGTCCGGGTCAACAGACGAGACCCGCTGACACTTCCGGCAGACCAGGTGGAAGTGCTCGTGATCGGTCGCGGAGTGGTACGTCGCCACCCGGTCGGACAGATGCGCGTGCCGGACCAGGCCGAGCTCCTCGAGCACCTCCAGGTTGCGGTAGACGGTGGACAGGTTGACCGCCGAGGACGACTCGCGCACGCAGGCGAGCACCTCCTCCGGGGTGGCGTGCCCGAGTTTCTCGACGGCGCCGAGGACCAGCTCGCGCTGCGGGGTCAGCCGGTAGCCGCTCCCGCGCAGACGCTCTCGCCAGTCCTCGCCGCTCACGGCTCCACCCGGTTGAGCTGCGCCCACAGATGCGGCTGCAGCTCCTGTCCCATCGCCTTCATGTCGAAGGCGTACATCAACTGGCCCTGCACGTTGCCGTAGAGGCGGTGCCCGGCGACGTACTCCTTCGCGGTCTCGGTGCGCCCGACGCCGCGGGTGGCGATCTCGAGCCTGCTGTCGGCGGCCTCGCCGTACCAGACCTCGGCCATGCCGGTGTTGTGTGCGAGGACGACCTCGAGCCGCGCCTTGCCAGGCTCGACCAGCGCGGAGCGGATGAAGCCGGTCTCCATCGCCCCGGGCCGCAGCCGCTCCTTCGTCTCCGGGTCGATCACCCAGGACTGCGCGGAGTAGTGGAAGAACGGGCGGCCGTCCTGCTGGAAGACCAGCTCCTGCTCGAAATCGAACGCCTCGATGGTCGGGTAGTCCCCGTGACCGTTGCCGTGCCAGGTGCCGAGCAGCCAGGCGATCGGGGCGCAGTCGGGGTGGAGGTTCTCGGGCAGCGTGAACGGCACGACCACCAGTCTAGGGTGGCCCCATGCCCAGGAAGCTCGTCGTCAAGGTCACCGCGGGCGCCGAGGACGCGGAGCGCTGCAACCAGGCGTTCACGGTGGCGGCGGCCGCCACCACCGCCGGCGCGGAGGTCAGCCTGTGGCTGACCGGCGAGTCGGCCTGGTACGGCGTCCCCGGCCGCGCCCAGCAGTTCAGCCTCCCGCTCGCGACTCCGCTGGTCGACCTGCTCGGCCTGGTGCTCGCCGACGGCACCGTCACGGTCTGCAGCCAGTGCGCCGCCCGTCGTCAGATCACCGAGGCCGACGTGATGCCGGGCGTCCGGATCGCGGGAGCCGCGGTGTTCGCCGAGGAGATCCTGGCCGACGGCGTACAGGCCCTGGTCTACTGACCTTCTCCACCGACCTTCCGAAGGCGCCGGACCGGGTGGGCCGCGACCGATAGCATCGGCCCAAATGGACACCCCGAACCCCAACGACCGCAGGTGGTTCCGCCGATCGGGCGGCGAGAGCACCGGCGCTGCCGAGACGCCTGAGCAACTCGCCGCACGCGCCGCCGAGAGCGCCGCCGCGGCCGAGCGAGCCGCCGGGTTGCGCCGCGCCGCCGAGCAGGCCGCCGCCGAGCAGGCCGCCGAGCGCATCGTCGCCGAGGAGGCCGCCGCCGAGCATGCCCGCGCCCGCGCCGAGGCCGACCGGCAGGCGACCGAGCACGCCGCCCGGGCCGCCGCCGCGCACGAGGCTCGTACCCACGCCGAGCAGGCCGCGCTCGCCGCCCAGGAGGCCCGCCGGCACGCGGAGGAGGTCGCCGAGGCTCGCGCCCAGGAGCGCGTGCTGGCCGAGGCGGCCGCCGCCGAGCAGGCGAAGCTGGCCGAGGACGCGGTACGCCGCCACCGCGACGCGGTCCAGCAGGCCGCCGACATCGCCGACGCCCGCGCCCGCGCCGAGGAGAACGCCCGACTCCGAGCCGAGGAGGCGGCGACCGCCCACCAGGCCCGCACCGAGGCCGAGAGCTCGGCCGCGGCCAAGGCCGAGGCGGCCGAGCACGCGCACGCCGCCCGGCTCGCCGCCGAGACCTCGGCCGAGGAGAAGGCCAACGAGGCCGCCGCCGCGCACGGCGCCCGGCAGTTCGCCGAGCGGGTCGCGGCCGGGATGGCCGACCAGGCCAAGCAGGCTCACGAGGCCCGCGCCGCCGCCGAGGCCAAGGCGGCCGAGGCGGCCGCGCTGCGCGAGGCAGCCGAGCAGGCCGCCGCGGCGCACTCCGTGGCCCGTGGCGAGGCGGAGAAGGCGGCCGCCGAGGCCGCGCTGCGCGCCGCGGAGGCGCACGGCGCCCGGCAGCGGGCCGAGGAGGCGGCGCAGGCCCGGGCCGATGAGACCGAGCAGGCCCATGCCGACCGGATCGCCGCCGAGCAGAACGCCGCCCAGGCGCACGCCGACCGCCAGGCCGCCGAAGAGGCGGCCGCCGAGCACGCCGCCACCGCCGCGCGGGCCCACGACCTGCGCACGGACGCCGAGCACAACGCCGAGGAGGCGCACACCGCCCGGCGGGCGGCCGACCTGGCCGCCCAGGAGCACGCCGAGCTGGCCGACCAGGCGCATCTCGCCCGCATCGAGGCCGAGCAGGCCGCCGCCGAGCGCGCCCGCGAGGCCGAGGAGGCGCACGCCGCCCGGCTCGCCGCCGAGTCGCATGCCCAGGAGGCGATCGAGCAGGCCCACGCCGCGACCGCCGAGGCGCACGGCCAGCGCGCCGAGGCCGAAGCGGCCGCCCACCAACAGGCGCTCGCCGCCGGCCAGGCCGCCGCTGCCGAGCAGGCCGCAATCGCGCGCGCCGAGCAGGCCGCGGCCGACGCCCAGGCCGCCCACCAGGCCGCGCAGCAGCGTGCCCGCGAGGCCGAGGAGGCACACGCCCGGGCGGCCGAGCACGCCGAGGCAGCCAGCACCGCCCACCAGGCGCGTACGACAGCGGAGCAGGCCGCCGAGCAGGCTCACACCGCCCGTGCGGAGGCCGAGGCCAGCGCAGCCGAGGCGCACCAGCGGGCCGAGGCCTCGGCGAGCCAGCGGGCCGAGGCCGAGGAGCGCACCGCCGCCACCCTGGCCGCGACCGCGGCCGCCGCCGAGGAGTCGCAGCAGAAGGTCGAGGAGGCCCACGCCGCCCGCGTCGCCGCCGAGGAGGCGGCCGCCGAGGCCGCGCGGCTGCGCGCCGAGGCCGAGGCGCGGGTCGAGCAGCTGACCATCGACCGGCAGGCGGTCGAGGCGTCGATCCGCCACCACACCGAGTTGGTCGAGCAGGCCCTCCAGGAGCGCCTGGCCGCCGAGCGCCGGGTCGCCGAGCTGGCCAGCGAGCTGGCCGACCTGCGCGAGAAGGTCGTCGCCACCATCCGGGACAAGGGTTCCAAGCGCAGCCTGCAGGCGCTGGAGCTGGCGGTCGCTGCCGCCCCGACGCCGGCCCAGCCGGCCGCTCCGCCCGAGCCGCAGACGCGCGCACCCGAGCCGCGGGTGGAGACCAAGAGCGCATGGGCGCTGGCCGCCGAGTTGGCTCAGACCGGTCAGATCCCCAAGCTGACGCCCGACGTACTGCGTGCGATGGACGAGAACGGCGGCCGCGCCGCCCTCGACGCGGCCGCCCCGGACGAGCAGCCCGAGACCGACGTCCGCAGCTTCACCCCGGAGAACCGGCTGGGTCTGCTCACCGCCGGGGAGGTGACGGTCAGCGACGATGGCGTGCTCGACGTGCGCAAGGGCAGCAGGACGTTCCGCTTCGACCTCTACGACACGGCCACGGAGGTGGCGGTGCACGGCAAGCCGACCAGCCGGCGGTGGCGGGTGGAGTTCCGCAACGCCGAGCACGCCGTGGCCGTCGACGCCAAGATGGTCGACGCCGAGGCGTTCACCCGCGAGCTGCAGCGCTGGCGTCCCGAGGCGATCTAGCGGCGATCCAGCGGCGATCTAGCTCAGAGATTGGCCTTGAGCACGGCGGCGATCTCGCTCGCCGCCGCCTTCGCGGTCCGGCCCGCCCCGACGACGTTGAAGAACCCGTGGATCTGGTCGGAGAAGCGCCGCTTCTCCACCTTCACGCCGGCGTCCTCCAGCCGGCGCGCGTAGGCCTCGCCCTCGTCGCGCAGCGGGTCGAAGCCCGCGGTGGCGACGTACGCCGGCGCCACGTCCTCGGGGATCTCCGCATACGCCGGCGAGAGCCGGGGGTCGCGGTGGTCGGTGCCGGCCGGCACGTAGTTCTGCTCGGCCAGACGGATGAAGCCGCTGGTCAGGTAGAACCCCTCGGCGAACATCCGCCGGCTCTCGGTCTCGGTGTCCATGTCGGTGACCGGGTAGATCAGCAGCTGGAAGGCACACCGCTCGCGCGCGTGCAGCGCGACACCGGCGGCGAGGTTGCCGCCCGCCGAGTCGCCGCCCACGCCGATGCGGGCCGGGTCGGCGCCCAGCTCGGCGGCGTGGCCGACCGCCCAGTCGAAGGCGGCCACCGCGTCGTCGTACGCCGCCGGGAAGGGTGCCTCGGGCGCGAGCCGGTACTCCACCGACAGCACCCGCGCGCCCGACCTCTCGGCCAGGTGGCGGCAGGCGGCGTCGTAGCCGACGATGTCGCCGTAGATGAACCCGCCGCCGTGCAGGTAGACCAGCAGCGGACCGACCGCCGGCGCGCCGGTCGGGATGTAGAGCCGGGCCGGCATGCCGGCCACGTCGAGGGTGCGCACCGAGCCGATCCGCTGGGTGCCGCCGACGAGCAGCGTCTGGTGCAGCAGCGCCGCACGGCCCTTCGGGATCGGCAGCGTGGACGGGTCCGGCTCCCCCATCAGCTCGCTGAGACGCAGCATCAGCTGCGTGTCGACAGCGAGGGTCTGGCCGTCGAGCACCACCGGCCGTCCGGCCAGACGGCGCTGCAGCGAGGGCGGGAGGTTCATGGCGGCGACGAAGCCGAGCTTCTGCACCGGGTTCACTGCGGGCTTGCGACTCACATCGCACGAACCTACCCCGTAGTAGCACCCGCTGTCCCGAAGAGCTCGCACGACACCTGCCGTTCACCAGCCGGTGCCACACTGGCCGAATGACGCTCGAGCGCACCGATCGGAGCACCGACACCGCGACCCTGGAGACGGTGCCGGACCGGGAGTACGACTGCGACCCGGTCTACCTGCCCGACCACGACGCACTGGCGGCGGTGGAGAAGTACGAGGACCGGTTCCTGGACCGTGAGCTGTCCTGGCTGCGGTTCAACCAGCGGGTGCTCGAGCTGGCCGAGGACCCCTCGCTGCCGCTGCTGGAGCGGGTCCGTTTCCTGGCGATCTTCACCAGCAACCTGGACGAGTTCTTCATGGTCCGGGTGGCCGGTCTCAAGCGCCGCATCGCCGCCGGGCTGGCGGTGCGCGCGGCCAGTGGGCTGATGCCGCGCGAGGTGCTGGAGCTGATCTGGCGCACCACCCGGCAGCTCTCCGAGCGGCACGCCTCGGTCTTCCGCAACGAGATCGTCCCCGCACTGGAGTCGGAGGGGATCGCGCTGGTGCGCTGGACCGACCTCACCGACGAGGAGGTCAAGTACTGCAAGAAGATGTTCAAGGAGCGGGTCTTCCCGGTGCTGACGCCGCTGGCCGTCGACCCGGCGCACCCGTTCCCGTACATCAGCGGCCTCTCCCTCAACCTCGCCGTCCTGATCCGGGACCCGAAGTCGGGTAAGGAGCACTTCGCCCGGGTGAAGGTGCCGCCGATCTTCACCCGCTTCGTGCCACTGGGGCAGAACCGGTTCGTGCCGCTCGAGGACATCATGAAGGAGCGGCTCTCCAAGCTGTTCCCGGGCATGGAGATCCTCGAGGTGCACACCTTCCGGGTCACCCGCAACGAGGACCTGGAGGTCGAGGAGGACGACGCCGAGAACCTCCTCACCGCGCTGGAGAAGGAGCTGCTGCGCCGCCGCTTCGGCCCGCCGGTGCGGCTCGAGGTCGAGGAGTCGATCAGCGACTCGGTGCTCGACCTGCTCATCTCCGAGCTCGGCATCTCCGAGCAGGAGGTGTTCCGGCTGCCCGGTCCGCTCGACCTGCGCGGACTGCACGGCATCGCCGACATCAACCGCGAGGAGCTGAAGTTCCCGGCCTTCGTGCCGACCACCCACCGCCGTCTGGCCGAGGTCGAGTCGGCGGCACCGGTGGACGTGTTCAAGGCGGCCCGGCGGGGCGACGTACTCCTGCACCATCCCTACGACAGCTTCGCCACCAGCGTGCAGCGCTTCCTGGAGCAGGCCGCCGCCGACCCGCACGTGCTGGCCATCAAGCAGACGCTCTACCGCACATCGGGCGACTCGCCCATCATCGACGCCCTCATCGACGCCGCCGAAGCCGGCAAGCAGGTGTTGGTGCTGGTCGAGATCAAGGCCCGTTTCGACGAGCAGGCCAACATCCGCTGGGCGCGGAAGCTGGAGCAGGCCGGCTGCCACGTGGTCTACGGCCTGATCGGGCTCAAGACGCACTGCAAGCTGGCGCTGGTGGTCCGCGACGAGCCGGACGGCATCCGGCGCTACACCCACATCGGCACCGGCAACTACAACTCCAAGACCGCCCGGATGTACGAGGACCTCGGCCTGATCACCACCGACGAAGCGATCGGCGAGGACGTCGCGCACCTGTTCAACAACCTCTCCGGCTGGTCCTCCAGCCCCACCTACGAGGAGCTGTTGGTCGCACCGCTCACCGTGCGCAGCGGGCTGATCGAGCGGATCCACGCCGAGATCGCGCACCACCAGGCCGGTCGCCCGGCGCGGATCCGGATCAAGGTCAACTCGCTGGTCGACGAGGCCGTCATCGACGCCCTCTATCTCGCCTCCCAGGCCGGCGTGCCGGTGCAGCTGCTGGTGCGGGGGATCTGCGCGCTGCGCCCCGGCGTACCGGGCCTGTCGGAGACGATCGAGGCCCGCTCCATCCTCGGCCGGTTCCTGGAGCACTCCCGGGTGTTCTGGTTCGAGAACGGCGGCGACCCGACCGCCTGGATCGGGTCGGCGGACATGATGCACCGCAACCTCGACCGCCGGGTGGAGGCGCTGGTGCGGATGCCCACGCCGGACCTGGTCGAGCGGATCGACAACCTGCTGACCCTCTGCTTCGACGAGAACACCTCCGCCTGGATCCTCGGCGCGGACGGCGAGTGGAGCCGCAACAGCGGCACCGTCCACCTCCAAGAGGAGCTGATCGCACGCCAGCGCCGGCAGCGCCGGGGCCCGGCGTGACGCTCCACCCGTACGGCGGCACTTGCGCCCGTCGCTGCGCCCTCGCCTAGCATGTGGGGCGTTCTTCTCCTACACGCCAGGAGTTCTCCGTGCGTTTGCGCCTCCGTCCGGTCGACACCTCGTTCTACGACCTGTTCACCGAGTCCGCCCAGCACCTGGTGGTCGGGGCGGACCTGCTCGCCGAGATGCTCGGTGACGACGCCGACCATCCCGATGTCGCCAAGCGGATGCGTGAGGCCGAGCACGCCGCCGACGAGACCACCCACGCGATCGTGCGCCGGGTGAACTCGACGTTCGTCACGCCGTTCGACCGCGAGGACATCTACGCGCTCGGGTCGCAGCTCGACGACATCATGGACGCGATGGACGAGGTGGTCGACCAGATCCTCGTCTACGAGGTCAAGGTGCTGCCGCCGGAGCTGTCCGACCAGGTCGCCGTACTCCAGCGATGCGCCGAGCTGACCGCCGAGGCGATGCCGAAGCTGCAGTCCATGCAGTCGCTGGAGGAGTACTGGATCGAGATCAACCGGCTGGAGAACCAGGGCGACAAGAACCACCGCCGCATCCTCGCCAAGCTCTTCTCGGGTGAGTTCAAGGCAATGGAAGTGCTCAAGCTCAAGGACATCGTGGAGTCCCTCGAGGACGCGATCGACGCCTTCGAGAAGGTCGCCAACATCGTCGAGCAGATCGCCGTCAAGGAATCCTGAGTGACACTCGCGATCCTGCTCGCGGTCGTCGTCATCGCGCTGGCCTTCGACTTCACCAACGGGTTCCACGACGCCGCCAACGCGATCGCCACCTCGGTCTCCACCCGGGCGCTGACCCCGCGCGTGGCGCTGGTGCTGGCGGCGGTGATGAACTTCGTCGGCGCGCTGCTCGGCCAGGAGGTCGCGCACACCGTCTCCGACACGCTCGCGCTCTCCGCCGGCCACACCCGGCACGCCCTGGTGATCGTGCTGGCCTCGCTGGTCGGCGCGATCGTGTGGAACCTCATCACCTGGTACTTCGGGCTGCCCTCCTCGTCCTCGCATGCGCTGATCGGCGCGCTGGTCGGCGCGGCGCTGGCGTCGGGATCGGCGTACGCGTCCGTGCACTGGAGCACCATCTGGGACAAGGTGATCATCCCGATGGTGGTCTCGCCGGTCGTCGGCTTCATCCTCGCCTTCGTCGTGATGATGGCGATCCTGTGGATCTTCCGTCGGCGCAACCCACACCGCGTCTACCGCGGCTTCCGGATGATCCAGACGGTCTCGGCCGCGGCACTGGCCCTCGGCCACGGCCTGCAGGACGCGCAGAAGACGATGGGCGTGATCTTCATGGCGCTGGGCGTGGCCTACCCGGCGACGTACAGCGGCGACAAGCTGCCGCTGTGGGTCGTGCTGTGTGCTGCCTCGGCGATCTCATTGGGCACCTACTCCGGCGGCTGGCGGGTGATGCGCACCCTGGGTCGCCGGATCATCCATCTCGACCCCGCCCGCGGCTTCTCCGCCGAGGCGGTCGGCGCGGCGGTGCTCTACACGACCGCGTTCGCGTTCAAGGCGCCGATCTCGACCACTCACACGATCACCTCCGCGATCATGGGGGCCGGCGCCACCCAGCGCTTCAACGCGGTGCGTTGGGGCGTGGCGGGCAACATCGTCGCCGGTTGGGTGCTCACCTTCCCGGCCGCGGGCCTCGCCGCCGCCGCGTCGTACGAGGTCCTGCGGGTGCTCTTCGGGGTGTGATGCCGCGGGCTTCGCCCGGCGTGGCAGGTGGCTTCGGCCGGGGCCCGGTAGTGCCGGGGCCCGGTAGTTCGGGGAGAAGCGGTCGGTTTACTGGCCAGTAATGGACCGTTTCTCCCCGAACTACCCCGACTTCACGCCTGATCGCTTCGGCAATCGGGCTGAGGATGACTGCTCAGGCGGCACGCCCGGGAAGCCAGCGACGACGCTGCTCCTCGGTGAGTGCGCGGCGCTGGGCGACCGTCATGGTGGGGACCCACCAGGCCGGCGGCTCGGCGGTCCAGCGGCGAGGGTTCCGGCGCGCACGCTGACGCGCATCCAGCGTCCGCTGCAGGAAGGCGGTCGGATCCGGTCGATCTGCCGCGGTCATGGTCACGTACTCGAGTCCGATACGACGGAACGCCGCCTCACGCGCGATGTCACGGTCGCGCCGTCGTCGGAGAAGATGAAGCGCGCCGTCGTACTCCCCCGCGATGCCGCCTTCGAGGTCGATCAGATCGGGCGTGCCGACGAAGTTGCCGTCCAGGTCGAACACCGGCTGGTTGCAGCGAACCCGAGTCATCCCGAGGTCGATCAGCCACAGCAGACGCATCTCTGTCTCCATCGGCGACCAGACGTTCTCGTCGGCGAGCTGGATCGCGCGTCGGCACTGGTCGATGCCGGTCCAACCGCACAGATAGGGCATCGCGTAGGCCCATGCCTCCTCGATCGACACCAGGTCGGCCGCCGCGGCCAGATCCAGATGCCGTACCGCGGAGCGCAGGTCCGGGGCGAAGCGCATCTCGAAGCACACCGCCCTGGGGAGCGTCGTGCAGGGGAGCTCCTCCACGACCGTCAGGTCCTTCGGCGCAAGCTGCTCCTCCGAGATCAGCAATCCGGCCCGAGGAGCGAGACAATGGTCTGGCACCACCACGGGGATCGGCCTGGTCGCGTCGTCGTACCAGCCGACACCGGACCATCGGAGCGCCGCCCACCCCGTGATGGCGCCGTGTGCCGGCAACACGGAGGCGGCCTCCACGATCCGCTGGTCGACATCGGTGGCGTCGACCCAGCTCGGCACGTAGCGCCCGTGCGCGACGCGGCGCCAGCGCCGACCACGCGCCTGCCGAGGGGTCGGGCCGCCTACCCCCGATCGATCCAGCGTCACCGGGCGCACCAGTCCGGGCCGCGCGGTCGAGAAGGCCGGCGGCGCGAAGTGCTTACGTCGCGGTGCCACCCCGACAGCGTGGCGCAGATCCACCGAGAGTGCGTCCGGTCATCCACAGGCAGGGCGACCAGTGGGTAGTTCGGGGAGAAACGGTCGGTCTACTGGCCAGTAATAGACCGCTTCTCCCCGAACTACCCCGCCCCTGAGCCTGCCCAGCCGGTGGCCCGGCGGCAAAGATCAGCCGAAGCGCCCCGAGATGTAGGCCTCGGTGGACTCGTTCTCCGGGTTGGTGAACATCGTCTTGGTGGGGTTGAACTCCACCAGGTGGCCCGGCTGCCCGGCGGCCTTGAGGTTGAAGAAACCGGTGTCGTCGGAGACGCGGGCGGCCTGCTGCATGTTGTGCGTCACGATCACGATCGTGTACGACGACTTCAGCTCGTGGATGAGGTCCTCGATGGCCGCTG
>Ga0164242_10007888_pt1 | contig 11600 bp, 8 predicted proteins | sample OricomgcompostMG_FD_108783 | JGI IMG/M metagenome (GOLD analysis project Ga0164242, IMG submission 108783) | Miracle-Growth compost microbial communities from Emeryville, California, USA - Original compost - Miracle growth compost (MG) ... | reverse complement strand
GAAAGTTTTAATGCAAAAATCAAGGCATTTAGATCTCAATTTAGAGGTGTACGAAATGTGGATTTTTTTCTTTTTAGATTAACTCAAATTTATGCCTAGCCCCCAACTTTTGGACTTGATCCCTAGCCCCCAACTTTTGGACTTGATCCGAAATCAAGAAATTTGAGGGTATTTAACGAAAAAAGCCACCTTGGAGGTGGCTTTAAAGTGATCCCGCTGGGGCTCGAACCCAGGACCCCATCATTAAAAGTGATGTGCTCTACCGGCTGAGCTACGGAATCATTTTCTTAACGAGGGTGCAAATATATACACATATTCCGTTTTGACAAAATAAAATAGAAAAAAGTCAATTTATTTTTTAATCTTAATTTTAACACATTAAAAATCAAACTATATAAATTCTACTATTTCTTTAGATTGTATCTTTACACCATGACAAAACACATCTTTCTTATCGGATTTATGGGAGCAGGGAAAACAACTTTGGGTAAAAAACTGGCCAATTCTCTCCAAATTCCATTTATCGATTCCGATGCATACATAGAACATGAGGAACAAATGTCTATTTCTTCCATTTTTGAAACTAAAGGTGAAAAGCATTTTAGAAAGCTAGAAAATAACTTACTGAAAAAATTGAATTCTTTTTCTCCTTCTGTGATAAGTGTTGGAGGTGGATTCCCTTGTTTTAATAACAACATGGAACTCATGAAAGAAATAGGCTGGGCTATTTATTTAGAAAGAAGTCCAAAAGAACTTACCAATCGATTATTCAATGCTAAATCCAATAAAAGACCGCTTCTTGCAAGTTTCAAAAATGAAGAAGAGCTTTTGCAATTTGTAACTATGCGTTTGTCGGAGCGTGAATCAATTTACAAAGAAGCTACGATAACGCTCGATAGAAATAAACAAACAGTAGAAGAAGTAAAGTTAGCAATCGAAAATTACGATAAAAATGCTTTCGGTTCAGGGGAATAAGCAACTTCTACGTGATTTTTTAAAGTCGTAGAAAGTGTTAATCCAACATAATCTGCTTTTATTGGATAACGACGGTGTTTTCTATCTACCAAAACAACTGTTTTTATCGATTTCACTGGACTTTCAAGTAATTTAATCACAGCGTACTGCATTGTTTTACCCGAATTTATCACATCATCAATTAAGATAATCGTTGCTCCAGCAAGTTTTTTAGTGTCAATCGTACACGTTATTTCGTGCTTGAGTGGTTCGTCTTTATCCAGTTGTATTTCGAAAAAATGAACTTTCTGATCACTCAATTCTTTTACTATTTCAACGATTTTTGTTGCAAAAGGAACTCCATTTCCAGAAATTCCAGCAATGTACAATTCACTTTCCTCAAATGTATTTTCTAAAATTTGATGTGCAATGCGACGTGTTTTTTGCTCAATCTGCCGTTTATTCAATACGATTGTTTCCATGAAGTCTCTTTTTTCAAAGCAAATATAACGAGTTTTAAGCTTTCTCATCATTTTATGTGTAAATTCCCCAAAATTGACTTTAAAAAGTTCTTTTTTCTACTTAAATTCGCCACCAATTAATTTCGTCTGAAAACATTAGTTTTTTATTATGCCCAAAGACACAAGTATAAAATCTATCTTAATTATTGGTAGTGGTCCTATTGTAATCGGTCAAGCATGTGAGTTTGACTACGCTGGTTCTCAAGCTTCTCGCTCTTTAAGAGAAGAAGGTATTGAAGTAACCCTCATTAACTCAAATCCGGCAACAATCATGACGGATAAAGTGATTGCTGACAATGTTTATCTAAAACCTCTTGAACCAAAAAGTATTCGTGAAATTTTAACAAAACATAAAATAGATGCTGTTTTACCTACAATGGGTGGACAAACGGCGTTGAATTTGTGTATTCAATGTGATGAACTAGGACTTTGGGAAGAATTCGGTGTGAAAATGGTTGGAGTAGATATCGCTGCAATCGAAGTAACTGAAAATAGAGAAGCTTTCCGAAAATTGATGGGCGAATTGGACATTCCGATGGCGCCACAAAAAACGGTTGCCTCTTTCCTTGAAGGAAAAGAAGTGGCGCAAGAATTTGGTTTTCCACTTTGTATCCGTGCATCTTTCACACTTGGTGGAGCTGGTGCTGCTTTGGTTCACACAGAAGCTGAGTACGAGAAATTGTTGACACGTGGTTTACACGAGTCTCCCATCCATGAAGTAATGATCGATAAAGCATTGCTTGGTTGGAAAGAATATGAACTTGAATTATTGAGAGATGCGAACGACAATGTGGTGATTATTTGTTCGATAGAAAATTTTGACCCGATGGGAATTCATACGGGAGATTCTATCACAGTTGCTCCAGCAATGACTCTTTCGGATAATACTTTTCAGAAAATGAGAGATATGGCCATCAAAATGATGCGCTCTATCGGAAATTTTGCAGGAGGTTGTAATGTTCAATTTGCAGTTTCTCCAGATGAGAAGGAAGATATTATCGCTATTGAAATCAATCCACGTGTTTCTCGTTCTTCTGCTCTGGCGTCAAAAGCTACTGGTTATCCAATTGCAAAAATAGCTTCCAAATTAGCTATTGGTTATAATTTAGATGAATTAAAAAATCAAATTACCAAAACAACTTCAGCATTATTTGAACCTACGTTGGATTACGTTATCGTAAAAATTCCTCGTTGGAACTTCGATAAATTCCAAGGTGCAAATAGAGAATTAGGTTTGCAAATGAAGTCTGTTGGAGAAGTTATGGGAATTGGTCGTACGTTTCAAGAAGCACTTCAAAAAGCTTGTCAATCGCTAGAAATTGGAAGAAATGGACTTGGAGCTGACGGAAAAGAATTAACCAATCAAGATGCAATTCTTCATTCATTAGAACGTCCAAGTTGGAATCGTTTATTCCATATTTACGATGCGATGAAACTGGGAATTCCTTTCAAAACGATTCACGAAAAAACAAAAATAGATCCTTGGTTCTTACGTCAAATTGATGATTTATTGAAATTAGAAAAAGTAATTCAATCATTTACGATTGAGACGATTTCTAAAGAATTACTTTTCGACGCTAAACAAAAAGGATATGCGGACAGACAAATTGCACATTTATTAAAATGTCTTGAATCTCAAGTGTACACGAAAAGAAATGAACTAGGAATTAAACGTGTTTACAAATTAGTTGACACTTGTGCGGCTGAATTTGAAGCGCAAACTCCTTATTATTACTCTACTTTTGAATACGAAAATGAGTCAGTAAGAACAGATAAAAAGAAAATTGTTGTTTTAGGTTCAGGTCCAAACAGAATTGGTCAAGGAATAGAATTTGATTACAGCTGTGTTCACGGAGTTTTAGCTGCAAAAGAATGTGGTTACGAAACGATTATGATCAATTGTAATCCTGAAACAGTTTCAACAGATTTCGATACAGCAGATAAATTATACTTTGAACCCGTTTTCTGGGAACATATTTACGATATCATCCAACACGAACAACCTGAGGGAGTTATCGTTCAGTTAGGTGGGCAAACTGCCCTTAAATTAGCACAAAAATTAGAGCGTTACGGAATTAAAATTCTAGGAACGAGCTTTAATGCGCTTGATTTAGCTGAAGATAGAGGTCGTTTTTCTGGAATCTTGAAAGAATTGAATATTCCATATCCAGAATATGGAGTTGTTGAAAGTGCTGAACAAGCCGTTGAACTTTCCAACACACTTGGTTTTCCTTTATTGGTTCGTCCTTCGTATGTCTTGGGTGGGCAAAAAATGAAAATCGTTATTAATAAAGAAGATTTAGAACATCATGTGGTAGATATTCTTCGCGATATGCCCGAAAATCAGATTCTTTTAGATCACTTTTTAGGTGGAGCAATAGAAGCTGAGGCTGATGCAATTTGCGATGGAGAAGATGTCTACATCATTGGAATCATGCAACACATCGAGCCTGCGGGAATTCACTCTGGAGATTCGTATGCTTTACTTCCTCCTTATAATTTAGGAGATTTAGTGATTCAACAAATTGAAGATATTACTCGAAAAGTAGCCGTAAAATTGAAAACAGTTGGATTAATCAACATTCAGTTTGCGATAAAAGACGATAAAGTTTATGTGATTGAAGCAAATCCAAGAGCTTCGAGAACAGTTCCTTTCATTGCAAAAGCGTACGACGAGCCTTATGTAAATTATGCTACAAAAGTGATGCTAGGAGAGAAAAAAGTGAAAGATTTTAAGTTCAATCCGAAGAAAGAAGGATATGCAATTAAAATTCCTGTGTTCTCTTTTGATAAATTCCCAGATGTGAACAAAGAATTAGGACCTGAAATGAAATCTACTGGTGAAGCTATTCGTTTTATCAAAGATTTAAAAGATCCTTTCTTTTTGAAAATTTATGCTGAGCGCAACTTCTATTTAAGTCGTTAAATTATGTTGGAAGGTAGTCTTGTCGGTGCTGTAAAAACGATACTTCTTATTATCGGAGTCTTTGTTGTGCTTAAATTCATCGGACAATTGATGAATGCAAAACGCAATTTGGATGAAGATCAAAAATTCAAAGAAAACAAAAAAGCTTTTGATGAATTGAAAAAGAAATCTGAACAAAATCAAGGAAAAATTCAATTGACTGATAAGAAAAAAACAGCAAAAGATTACAATAACTATACTGATTACGAAGAGATTAACTAAATGAAGCAAATTCGCAAGCTACTCGTTTTATTGTTTGGACTAAAATTCTATTTAAAATTAGTGAGCAAAACCTATATTCTGTTAACAAACATGGGTTTTATGCGAAAAAAATATCCCGAACTTTTCTATTTAGACACGCTCATTCAACCCGATTGGATTTGTATTGATATTGGCGCTAATCTTGGGTATTACTCGAATAGAATTGGCAGAAAACTGACTACAGGAAAGCTTTACGCTGTTGAACCTATTCCTTTATTTGCAGAAGTCTGGAAAAGCAATTTAGCGAACAGCAAATGCACGAAAGAACTTCTAAACATTGCGCTTGGAGATGAAAATAAAGCTGTAACGATGTCTATTCCAATTAGAAATGGTGTTGTTCGACATGGTTTAACGAAAATTGACGACGAAAAATCAAACTCCGATAAGAAAGCCATGAGTTTTGAAGTTTCCATGAAAAAAAGTGGCGAAGTTTTCCATGATTTGGATAAAATAGATTTCATCAAAATAGATGTAGAAGGTTATGAACAATATGTATTGAAATCACTTATATCGTGTTTAGAGAAAAATCATCCAATTATTCAAGCAGAATTAAGCGGAGAGGAAAACAAAAATAATTCATATCAACTGTTAACCTCAATTGGTTATCAGGCATTTCGATTAATTAACAATAAATTAACGCCATTTTCCGAGAAAGAATTATCTTCACTTGCTCAAGATGTATATTTTATACATTCTTCACAACCATTGAATTAGAATATACTTTATAGTTTTTAGAATAAATAAATAGTATGAAAAATAGCCCATTACTTAAAAAAAGTATTCCTTTTATTGTCGGAATAGCTGTATTCTTTATCATTTCAGCGCTATACTTAAAACCTGCATTCAGCGGTTATAACATTCAGCAATCAGATTATGTAAATTACATCGGAGCAGGAAATGACATTGCGGATTTCTACGAAAGAAAAGATGCTGATCCTTTATGGACAGAAAGTATGTTCAGTGGAATGCCTGCTGCGCAAATTACCGTTTACGATAAAGGTGATAATACTGTTTACTTGAGAAATTTAATGACTTTGGGGTTACCTTTCCCGATAAGCGTCATGTTTCTAGGTTTTCTAGGCTTTTTCATTCTCGCTTTATGTCTCAAAATTAATCCGTGGGTTGGAATAGTAGGAGCAGTGGCTTTTGGACTCTCCACTTACTCCATTATTTTATTAGAAGTTGGACACGTTACTAAACTTTTTGCTATTGTCTTTATGGCACCTGTAGTTGGTGCGTTTATTCTGGCATATCGAAGGAATCTATTATGGGGAATTATACTTTCAGCAGTTTTTATGGCTTTAGAATTGGGTTCAAATCACGTTCAAATCACGTATTATCTTGGATTCATTTTACTTGCAATAGGAATTTATGAATTCATAGAAGCTATTCGCCATAAAACATACAAGAAATTTGCTTTTGCAACAATTGGTGTTTTAGCTGCATACGTATTAGCAGCAATGACGGGAGCAGCCAATCTTCTTCCAACAGAAAAATATGCGGAACAATCTATCCGTGGAGCAAACGACATTTCTATCAGTCCAGATTTAACTTCTAATCACGCTAATTCAACCAATGGATTGGACAAAGATTACGTTACAGGATGGAGTTATGGAAAATCGGAAAGTTTAACATTCTTCATTCCTTTTGCAAAAGGTGGAAAAACAGTTGCTATCGGAAATGGAAATTTTACCGATAAATTATTAGACAGTGATTTCTCGAAAGAAGAAAAAGAATACATCAATGGAAGTAACCAATATTGGGCAGATCAACCAGGAACTTCTGGACCTGTTTATTTTGGTGCGCTTACATTCTTACTGGCTGTTTTAGGAATGTTCTTCATTAAATCTCCTATCAAATGGCCTTTGTTTGCTGTTTCGGTACTTACACTTTTACTTTCTTGGGGAAAAAACTTGATGTGGTTTACAGACTTCTTCTTGGAGCACGTTCCATTGTACAATAAATTCCGTGCGGTAACCATTATTTTGGTAGTGATGCAAGTCACGATTCCCTTGTTAGCCATGTTATTCTTAAATGAATTATGGAAAAATAAGGAAGCTATTTTAGAACAAAAGAAGAAATTTTACATCGTTTCTGGAGCTTGTTTAGGGATAATGCTTCTTCTAATTGCTTCTCCTTCAATTACAGGATTAAATTCTCAAGCAGAGAAAGATCAATTGCAAAATGCAGATGTTCAGATTGAAAGCAGTATTCGCAGTCAAATAGCGCAAATGTCACCCGAACAATTGCAACAATATGGGGTGAATCCGAATGACAAAGCTAGTTTAGAGCAATTTATCCAAAAAGTAACGCAACAACAAGTTGAATCTTTCCAGAATAATTTCCCTGCATTAAAATCTTTCAGAACTTCTATTTTTAGAGCAGATGCTACAAGATCGTTTCTTTTCATGGCTATTGGACTTATACTCGTATTACTTATCTTACGTTCTAAATCAAGTTCTAGTCAATATCTATTTTTAGGTGGAATTGGTTTACTAATCATCATTGATATGGCGAATGTGGATTTAAAATTCTTGAATCAAGATGAATACGATAATAGAGATGAATTCAAACAATGGATGTTAGCAGATTATAGAAATTATCCGCTTGCTCCAAATCAGTCGGATGAGCAGATTTTAGGACAAGAAATGTCTACCAATCCAACTTTAGAAAATGCGGTAATCAAAGCTGAACAAGACGCAATTGCTTACACTCGTGAAAAAGAATTTTCTCCAGAAGCAAAACGAAATTACATCCAAAATGAGCGTTTTAGAGCGTATAACAGAATGACGCATTTTAGAGTAGCTGATTTAACTGAAAATGTATTTAACTCTTCTCGTGCTTCTTATTTCCATGAATCTATTGGAGGATATCACGGTGCGAAACTTCGCCGTTACCAAAATATGATTGAGTTTGGGTATTTACCGAGTAATCAAGTGATTTTAGGAATGTTGAATACAAAATACATCGTTCAAGGAACAGTTGAGCAACCGAATGTTCGCATCAATCCGTATGCGCTTGGAAACGCGTGGCTTGTGCCAACAGTTGAATATGTAAAAAATTCAAATGAAGCTATTCTAAGTCTTGGAAACCGCTACAAAATTGATGCAGAAAACGATTGGAATATCTACGTAAATGATATTAAAAACAACAATACAACTGTTTACGGAAGAGAAAATATTTATGGTGTAAAAGGGCAAGATACGGTTCAATTTAACTGGCCAAATGGACTTACAGTAGGCTTAAAAGCGAGTTATGTACGCGATGTAAATGGAGCAGTAAATTGGGTTCCAGCGATGACATTAGAAAATGATACATCACATTCTTTCGAAGCGATTGTAAACATGGAAGTTACCTATGCTTTCCAACCGAAAGATGTTGCTGTTGTTTTAGATGAATACAAATCGTATTTAGGAAAAGATAAGTTTACAGCGCAAGGAACGGTTGAGCTTGTAAAATCAGATTTGAATGATTTGAAGTACAATTTCAATTCTGAATCTGAGCAATTAGTTGCCTTCTCTGAAGTCTATTATCCAATTGGATGGAAAGCAACGATTGACGGAAAAGACGCTGAATACATTCCTGTAAACTACATTTTAAGAGGAATTAAAGTTCCAGCTGGAAAACATACGATTGAATTTCATTTCGTAGATGAGACGTACAACAAAGGTTTGACGATTGCACGAATTTCTAGTTGGTTAATCATCCTACTTCTAATTGGTGGCTTAGGAAAAGAAGTTTACGCACGCACTAAAAAAGAGAATTAAACATAAAATATTAAGCTATTTCAGAAAGCTCATTTTGTTGAAAAATTGCTATTTTTTGACAGAATTGGGCTTTTTTAGCCGATAATCATTCGTTACATTTGTAGAATGGATAAAATAGAAGGAAAATCACCAAGTGATCGCATAAAACCGAAGACTAGCGTTGCTAATATCTACGCCGAAGCTGGAAAAATTCAGCCACAAGCGGTAGATTTAGAAGAAGCTGTTTTGGGTGCTTTGATGTTGGAGAAAAACGCCTTGAATGACGCTATTGAAATCCTCGAACCTTCTAGTTTTTACAAAGATGCGCATCAGCGTATTTACCAAGCTATAAAAGATTTATTCAGTTCATCTGAACCAGTTGACATACTGACTGTTACCAATCATCTTCGCAAAAAAGGAGAATTAGAATTGGTGGGCGGACCTTTTTATATTTCTAATTTGACCAATCGCGTTGCTTCTTCTGCTCACGTAGAATTTCACGCACGTATTATTGCTCAGAAACACATTCAACGTGAAGTAATTCGCATGTGTTCTGAGATTTTGAAAGTTGCTTACGACGATACAACAGACGTATTCGACTTACTCAATAAAGCGGAAACAGATTTGTTTGCCATTGCGCAAGGAAATATCAAAAAGAACTACCAAACCATGGCTTCTATTTTGACGGAAGCAATTCAAGAAATTGAAAAAGCAGGTCAAAATACAAGTGGAATAAGCGGTGTTCCAACAGGTTTCAAAGACTTAGACAAAATTACTTCTGGTTGGCAAAAATCAGATATGATTGTACTCGCTGCTCGTCCAGGTATGGGAAAAACGGCATTCGTTCTTTCTATGGCGCGAAATACTGCGGTAGATTACAACATGGGAGTTGCTTTGTTTTCGCTTGAGATGACTTCTATTCAGTTAGTAAATCGTTTGATCTCAGCAGAAACGGGAATTCATTCAGAGAAATTGAGAAAAGGAGATTTGAAAGAATACGAATACCAGCAATTGCACTCACGTATTTCTAAACTTTCGAATGCACCGATTTTCATTGACGATACACCAGCGCTTAACATCTTCGATTTAAGAGCGAAATGTCGCCGATTAAAAGCACAACACGATATTCAGTTGGTCATCATCGATTACCTTCAATTAATGTCTGCTGGAACGAACAAAGGCGGAAATAGAGAGCAAGAAATTTCTACTATTTCTCGTTCGATTAAAGAAATTGCGAAAGAAATTAACGTTCCTATCATCGCGCTTTCTCAGTTAAGTCGTTCCGTAGAAACCAGAGGTGGCGACAAACGACCTTTACTTTCAGATTTACGTGAATCGGGTGCAATTGAGCAAGATGCTGATATCGTTTCATTTATCTATCGTCCAGAATATTATGGATTAACAGAAGATGAAAGTGGAATGCCAACGCTTAATCTCGCACAAGTTATCGTTGCCAAAAATAGACACGGTTCACTTGACACGGTTAATCTTAAATTTGTGAAATCTTTAGTGAAATTTACCAATTTAGACAGTATGGACGATGATTTTAATAGCGTTCCGCTTACGCCCAACAGAGATTTCGACAATCAAGAGAATACCTATACCATGAAAAGTAAAATGGATAGCAGTGAGAATGATTTTGATTTCTCACACAATGATATGGACGATGAGCCGTTTTAATCAGTAAATGAGATTTTTTATACTAATAGCTTTTATTTTATGGTCCTTTCACGGAAAAAGCAGTCAGCTTTTAGTTCCAATGGACGCTAAACAGACCAACTGTCTGAAAGCTTATGGTATTGCCTTTTGGGTGCTTAAAAAAGAAGTAACGATTGAATGGCTGCTCAATTACCGCGGCGGAAGTTTCCTCATGCCTAATTTACCGAGTATTGAAGAACAACTTATCATACGTGGAGTTGCCTACGAAGTTCTTCCAGATGCGAAAGCCAATCAAATAAAATATGACATTGCCAACCCAGAAGTAAACATGGAAGTTGTGCGTCTTGAAAAAGCACCTAAACTTGCTGTTTATACGCCTCCAGGAAAACAACCTTGGGATGATGCCGTAACGATGGTGCTTACGTATGCAGAAATTCCCTATGATCAAATTTATGATTCTGCCGTAATCATGGGAAAACTGAATGAATACGATTGGTTACACATGCACCACGAAGATTTTACGGGACAATACGGTAAATTTTACAATGCCTATAAATCATATCCTTGGTACAAACAACAAGTGGCAGAAGCAGAAGCGACAGCGCACAGTTTAGGATTTGAAAAAGTCTCTCAATTGAAACTAGCGGTTGCAGAAACCATTAAGAAATTTGTTGCCGGTGGCGGATTTCTCTTTACCATGTGTAGCGGAACGGACAGTTTTGATATCGCTTTAGCAGCACATAATACCGATATTTGCGCATCTATTTACGATGGCGATCCAGTAGACCCTAATTGTCAAGACAAACTAGATTTTGACAATACTTTGGCATTTCAAAATTTCACTTTGGAACCTAATCCATTAAAATATGAGTTTTCTGACATCGATGGAACGATGAAACATGTTACTATTCCTGAGAATACCGATAAATTTACCCTTTTTGAATTTTCTGCGAAATGGGATGTAGTTCCGACAATGTTAACACAATGCCACACCAATCTTATCGATGGATTTATGGGACAAACAACCGATTTTGACCGTGACCTTATCAAACCAAATGTGCTTGTAATGGGAGAAAATAAAAGTTTAGGAACAGCACGTTACATACACGGAGAATTTGGCGAAGGCACCTGGACTTTTTATGGCGGACACGACCCAGAAGACTACAAACACTTGGTAGGCGACCCCGACACAGATTTGAATCTACACCCCAACTCTCCCGGTTATCGCCTAATACTCAACAACGTCTTGTTCCCTGCAGCCAAAAAGAAAAAGCAGAAGACTTAGAGGATTTGGTTTGTTAGATACGCATACTATTTTTTTTAAACATCTATCTGTATATCAATTAATTAAATTAAAGTTTTTAATTTAATTCACTACTGTCCGATAAAAACAAGAAATAAAGTAATTTGATTCTGAATGTCTTGATTTTACTGGATTAATTATCTGAATTGAAAAAGTAAGCCCCTTCAATTATTCTGAATTGAATTCTAGTT
>Ga0164242_10007887_pt1 | contig 11601 bp, 3 predicted proteins | sample OricomgcompostMG_FD_108783 | JGI IMG/M metagenome (GOLD analysis project Ga0164242, IMG submission 108783) | Miracle-Growth compost microbial communities from Emeryville, California, USA - Original compost - Miracle growth compost (MG) ... | reverse complement strand
GAAGAATGTGAGCGACACGGTGCTTCTCGAAGCACAGGTCTCCGTTCGCGAATTGCGAACCGCCTACGAGGAAATGCGGGCCCGGCAGACGGAACTGGCCTCGTTGAACAATGAGGTCTCGGCTCTCCAGGCGCGGGCCGACGAAGGTCTCGAGAGCGGCAGCGCCTTCCTGGCGACGATCATCACGGGGCTTGAAAACCGTGAAAAGGCGGAGGAGGCGCTCATGGAAGCGACCGTCACATACAATCTCGCGCTTTACACGCTGGAACATGTCGCCGGCACGATGCTGTCGATCAGGGGAATCGAGGCAAAGCGTATCGCTTCGGATGATCTCGACTACATCAAGGTCGTGAGAGCGCCAAAATCCCAGGCAGGCAGCACTCAGGCCAACACCGATATACTGACAAATCCCAAAGCAATTGAACGTCCTGCCGCGAAGGAGTCAGACAATCGCAATGGGCGAACGTCTGCGAAATAGCTGCATTGCAGCGCTGACTATCGAATTTTGTCTCCTTTCGCTCCCGGTGGCTGCCAAGGACTGCGATTCTCCGCCGATCGTAACATTCACCGAGCCGGTTGAGACGGTTGATGTGGCCGCGCGAGAGGGAGGCATCGTCTCGCATGTATTTGTGAAACCAGGTGACCGCGTTCATGCCGGACAGGTGCTTGCGGAACTCGAAAAGACACTCGAGAAGGCAAACGTCGCGGCCGCCGAGGCGCGTGCGGATGCGCGTGGTCGCATCGACGTTGCACAGGCCAAGCTTAGCCAGGCGCAGCAGAGGATGACGGAGATCCTCAAACTGAAAGGCTCGCATGCCGTACGGCCGCTGGAGATCATGCAGGCCCGCGCCGATGTCGAGATTGCCGGCGCGGAGGTCAAGGCTGCCCAGGACGACCAGCGCGATGCCGAACTGGCGCTCGATCAGGCGAAGGCGCGCCTGTCACTCCTGGATGTACGTGCGCCTTACGACGGCATTGTCGACAAGCTCTACCGCAGGGAATCGGAATATGTCGGCGCCGGGGGCGATCCGCGCATTCTGTCGCTCTTCAAAATGTCCAGGCTGAAAGCCGACTTCTTTGTCCCTCTGGATTTCGTTGGAGTGTTGGAGCGCGGGTCACACGTCAAGGTCACGCTCGTTCGGCAAAAGCGCGTGCTGGACGGACAGATCCGTGACCTTGGGCGCGAAATCGACGCTCCAACCGGCCTGCGGCTGGTGAGCGTGGAATTCAAGAACGAAGATTATGCGCTTCTCGGCGGCGAACGGGTGGAAATCGATCCGCCGATCGGTGAGTTGGGCCGATGAACCGACATGCCCCGCCACCGCCAGGCAAGGTCGACGCCATCGAGCCGGAGGCGTTGGAGAACGCTGGGACGCATATCGCTCCCTATCAGCGGCTGCGTAACGCCGCGGCGGCATTCGCCGCCGAGGGTTCACGGCCGGCAAATTATGAGCGGGAAGTCCTTTCGGCCATCGCGGAAATGGTGGATGCCGATTCGGCGGCATGTGTCTTTCACAAAGACGGGTCGCTGGTGGTAACCGAACTCGCGCTCGATGCTCGCCATCAAGGGCTGCAGACCGCCCTGTCGATCGAACTGCGGATGGCCGCCAGCGAAGCGCTTCGTGGATCAGGCGCCTCCATCGAACCGTCCGCAAATTTGCGCAACGCCGTAACGATTGCGAGCGCCCTGCCCGACCGCTCCGGCGCCATTGCGATCGTCAAGCGGGGAGACGCCAATGCGATGGCGGCCGCCCGGGCAGTGCTCGAACTGGCTGCTCAGGCGCTGTTCAACGCAAAGCAGAGCGGCGAGGCCGGGCTTGGGAGTGCCCTCACCCGCATAGCGAAAGAAACGCCATCCTTGGATGTGGTCGACGACGTATCACTGGCAGCGCGTTTGCGGACGCTTTTCGGCGCACGCCAGGTGATCGTCGGCACGAGCACGGGGAGGATCAGCGCGATGGCCCCCATCGGCACGATCCGGCATCATTCCCCCACGGATCGCATGATGGCGACCGCCTTCTTCCGCGCCTGGAGCGCCAGAAGACCGATTGTTGACCGTGCAGATCAAGCCGGCGGCAGTTTGGCAAACGCCCTGAATACACGAACGATCGTGGCCATGCCGCTTGACCAGGGCGATAGCGCGCGCGACAGGATCGCGCTTCTCGTCGGCCCGGATCAGGCATTCAATGGATTTGACGCGGATGAATGGGGCCTGGTTCAGGCATTGCTGCGTTCCGCCATCCCGGCTGCCGGTCGCCGCGGCAAGAGACAGCGTCGAAGTTTCGGCGGGCGCACGACACTTGCCGTCAGTGCTGCGGCACTGCTTGTTCTGCTGATCCCGATCCCCGATCGGATTCGCGCGGATGCAACGCTTATGGCGGACGGTCGGCGTTATGTCGTCGCGAATTTTGCAGCCGTCCTGAAAGACACCAAGGTTGCGCCGGGCGATGTTGTAAAAAGAGGCGAACTGGTCGGTTCGCTGGAGGGAGAAGCCTTGCGTCTCGAGCGCACGGCTTCCGCGGCAAAGGCTGAAGAGGCGCGGCGCAAGGAGGATGCCGCGCTTCGCGAAAAGAAAGTCACGCAGGCTGAGCTTGCCCGCATCGAGGGCAAGGCTGCGACGGCCGACAAGGATCTTCTCGATTGGCAGATCGGCCATCTCGAACTGCGCGCCCCTGTCGACGGGGTTGTCCTTTCGAATCCTTTTGAACACTCCGCCGGGGCGCCCGTACGCGAGGGCGACACCATCATGGAGATCGCGCCCATCAACCGGCTGCGGGTACGCGTCGAAGTTCCGGTTACGGATCTCAGGCGCATTCCCGACGATCCGACGGGAAGCCTTTATCTTGATGGCGTACCCGGCGAAGCCATAGCGCTATCGAATTTCTCATGGGCCGCGCGCGCCGAAGCCATCGACGGCAAGACGGTCATTCCGCTCCGCACGATCGTCGACAACCCGAAGCTGGCGCTTCGCCCCGGCCAGGCCGGCATCGCCATCCTCCCTACCGGGAAGGCGTTGCTGGGAGAGATACTCTTCCGCAATGCGTGGGATGCGCTCAGGAAGTGGTGGCTTTAGATGTCCGTTTTCGTGCCACGGCTGCGAGCCGATCTACACTTCGTAACACGCCGATCCCGATCTGAGCACGAAGTGCTCATCGAAGACGCGCTTACAGGCGGCTTCATGGAAACCGATCGCGCCACAGCTTCTTTCGGCCGCCTGCTGGACGGCAGGCATACGCCGGAGGCCGCGTATAAACGTCTACTCCGCGACTTTCCCGACGCTCCGCTTCAAGAAGCGGAGATTCCCTTCCTGCTGGAGGAACTGCAGCGCCAAGGCATGCTGGAGGAAAGCGAAGCCGGCCCGCCGCGGCTGATGCCCGGCCGCCGGCTTGGGCCGGTTTCCCAGCGCATCCGCCTCGGAGCCTGGAATTCGGTGTTCGGATGGCTCGCCGGCCATCTACATTGGCTCTACAGCCCCCTCGGGTTGATTGGCTGGCTGGCGCTCATCATCGTTGCTGGTGGACAATTATGGGCGCAATGGCCTGTCTTTCGAAGCGAAATCGGTTCGTTGTTCACCCTCAATGCTATTTTGTGGTTCTGGCTGGCCTGGCTCGTCAGCAAGGCGTGGCATGAGTGTCAGCACGGAATCGTGGCCCGCCTTTACGGCGTCGATGTGCGCGAGATCGGTGTGTTGTTCATCCTTTTCGTGCCGTTGGGAGCCTATGTCGATGTGACAGGCGTCTGGCGTCTCGAAAACAAATGGCAGCGGCTGCATATCACGGCAGCGGGCATCATCGGCGAGATCGCCCTCGGTGCGGCGGCGATCCTGCTCTGGTCGCGCGCGGAGCCGGGGGAATGGCGCACATTCCTGCAGGCGCTGGCAGTGGCGACGACGCTGAGCACAGTCGTCTTCAATGCCAATCCGCTCATGCGCTATGATGGCTACTATGCGCTTGTCGACCTGCTTGGCATTCCCAACCTCTATCAGAGGGGTCTCGGCGCCATTCGAACATCCGTGGTTCGTTGGCTGACAGGGACTGGGATTGGCCAACGCGAGAGCATGACCGTTCGCGTCTACGGCTTATGCGCTGCCCTTTGGCGTATCCTGCTTGCCCTCAGTCTGACGGTAGTCGCGGCCCGTCTGGCTTTCGGCTTCGGTCTTTTGCTCGGCATCTTCGTCCTATGGGGATTGCTTGTCGCTCCGCTGGTGAGGGTATCGAAGATCGTATGGCGACTCGGCATCGAAGCACGGCGGAAGGCATTGCTGCATGTCGCCGGGGTCGCTGCCGCATTGGGCGCGCTTTGGTTCATGCCCATTCCCACATGGATATCCGCCCCAGGCGTGGTCCAATATCACGATAGTCTGTCGGTGCGCGCCGAAAGTGCCGGAGAGGTGACGCATATCAATGTCCATGAAGGCTCGCTCGTGCGAGCGGGGGAGATCGTCGCGCTCCTCCAGAACAAAGCCCTGGCGGCGGAGTTCCAAAGGCTCACCGCCCGGCGCGACCTGGCGAGACTCGAGCTTTCCGATGCGCGGTTCCAGAACGATCCGACAGGCGTCGAAAACGCGGCCGGCGAACTCAATGCGGCAGAGCAGGAACTCACCGAGGCGAAGGAACGCATGGACAAGCTCACCGTCGTCGCCCCACGGGGCGGCATGATTCTCGACAAGGATCTCCCGTCGCGGAAGGGCGCCTGGATCAAGCGCGGGGGAGAGATTGTCGAGATCGGTGACAGGGCACAATTGGAAGTTCAAGCATGGCTGCTGCCCTCCGAAGCTCGCTTGCTCAAATCCACGGACATGGAACTGACCTTCAGGCAGGCCGATTTCGGCGCCACGCGCGGGGCGGTTATTCTCGAGCGTCTTGAGCCCGTCGCCAGTCGGAAACTACCGCCGCTGCAGGTGACGGCCGAGGGCGGCGGCCCGCTGGCGGTGGATGTTCGCGAAAAGGAACATCAACTCGTGGATGGCCGGTTTCTCGCGTTCTTCAAGCCGGCAGGCGTCGTCGAAGGCTGGTATCCCGGCATGCCCGGGAAGCTTGTTTCGAGATTCAAATGGACAACTGTCGGAGCACGGATTCGCGACTGGGCCGACAGAATAGATTTCCGTGATCCCGCCCATTGGAAGGTCCGCCGCTGGTGAGGTCATCCGATAAAGTTCGGCTAGGGCTCAGGGGCTAATCGATCGGGAGAAGCGACATGTCGTTTCATGACGTATCATACAGAACCCGCATCCGGCGTCTCGAAGACCGTCTTCTTTTGAATGCGACTCCCGAAGCTGCGGTCGTTGATCTGCCGGACCACTCGCTCATCAACGAAAGCTTCACCTTTGGCGTCACGTTCGACAACACGGCGGCGCCGACGGACCCGCAGGGAACCGGATACGGTCCTTTTGTCGACGTGACAGTCGGGCCCGGCATCGACGTCCAGAGCATCAAGTATCACGGCTCGTCCGTCCAGGCCGAGGCAGTTGCGACCTGGAACGGATCGCAATGGGTGGACGATAGCGGAAAGGCCGTCACGCAGCACCCGCTGCAATCCTCGATGAACTTGCCGACGGGGACGAATGTCGGCGAGACCTGGATAACGGTCCTTGCGCCTTTCGGCAGCTATACGCCAGAACAACCGACCATCCGTCTCGACTTCACGGCGGAACTGGAACAAAGTCCGGACGGGAGCCAACCCGGCGCAATTCCGGGGGATCCGATCGAAGTTACAGCCCGTGGAGGCTTCCAGTTCGGCATCGACCCGCTAGACAATCCGTCCACCGATGCGCCCATTCAGCAGACCTCGGACAATACAGGCGAAATCACGCCTGTCGTCGTCGAACTCGACAAGGAGGTTCAACTCCCCGAGAGCGAGACTGCGCAAGGGCCGAATTTTCCGTTCACCTATACGATCACCGCCGATGTCGCGACCGGCGTGACGCTCACCGACGTCCATATTCAGGATCTGCTGCCGGATAATCTCTATTTCCTGAACGCGACGACCAACATAGCCGCTTCTTCGCAGATCGCCCCAGGCGTCGACGGAACAGCCCCCGGCGTTCCAGGAACCGGCCTTGGGCCGAACCACGTTCCGACCACCGCGGAGTGGAACTTCGCCAGCGTCACCGGCCAGGAAGGTGACGACATTATCATAACCGTGACGGCCTACGCACCGGAACGGGATGCGTCGCGCGATCCGGTGATCGACCCAGACAACCCGGCGACTGCCATTGCCACCAATAATGCGACGATCGACGCGAATTACGAGGGTACCTCGGTCGACAACACGACCGGCGGCGCGCTCGAAGACAGCGTCGACATCGCCATCCGACCCTATACGGTGCTAAAGCATGTTTCCGTTGAGGGCGGAGGACCGGCCGTGCCGGGCAAATATCTCCGCTACGAGGTTGACATCGATGTATCGGACTATGAGGCGTTCCAGGACGCCGTGGTCAACGACGTTCTCTCCGACGGCCTCACCCTCGATACGACGGACAATGGCACCCTTGACCACTCGGTCGTGCTTCAGGTGGAAGAAAACGGCCAGGTCTTTCTGATCAATCTGAGGAATACGCTTCTGCCGGGGAAGGAGACGGAGCTGACATCCAGCTTCCAGGCGGACGGCGGCGAGGCGCTGGGCTTCTATCTCAGTGCGGCGCTGCGCAATAACGGCTATGACGACAGGCTGCTCGGCGACCTTTTCGACGGAGACAGCCAGCAACGCCCTACCCATCTTACTCTCGTTTACTATGCGCATATCGATGAAAACTTCCGGGAGGCCGGGCGCGGGCCGGTCGTCGATAATGATCATGTCAGCAATGCGGTCGACATGGCCGCTGACAGCGCCACCAGCGGAAATCCATCGCAAACCGACGGGTCACAGAGCGACACGGTGATACCCGCTCCGGCTCCCGCCAAGTCGATCTATGCCGTAAACGGCGTTCTTGGCGATCCTGGCACCATCTCGCCGGGCGACGAGGTGACCTATCGTATCCACCTCGACCTCTCGACGAACGACGTCGACAATTTGTCGATCTCGGACTACCTGCCAAGCCCGGTCTTCGACGTCGACGGCAATGGCACCGGCTTCGTCTTCAGCGATACGCAAAGCGGCGTGCCGGCGGCCTACACGATCATTCGCGGCCCGGACGATACCCTCACCGGGGCGAGCGGCATAGCCGGGATCCCCATCGTCGTGACGGACGGAGCCGGCAACGCCATCATCTTGAACTTTGCCGATTTCAACGAGGCGGCCAGCCAGGGCGGAACGATCGACCTCCTCTATACGGTCACGGCCACCGATGCACCGTTCGCCGATGGGCTGCTGCTGGTCAATCAGGCCATCGTGCAGACCGGCAACAGCACGGAGGAGGTTGCGAATGAACAGGAATTCTCGAACGAGGTCATTCTCCACCAACCTGACCTCTCCCTGACGAAAGGCGCCGTTGCCACCGACGCGAATGGCGCGGTCGACAATTCGTTCGGTTTCGACCCCACCGAAACGGGCCCGTCGAAAATCTCGTTCGACCTGAACACGCCCGGATTCACCGTCACTTCGCCGCTAACGTCCGATGATCTGGCGGCAAACCCGATCAGCAGCGACCTTTCAGGCTATGACGCCGGCGATACCGTCAAGTTCGCGATCGTCGTCGACAATACAGGCCACCAGGATGCCTTCGACGTCCTGATCCACGATCAACTCCCGTCGAATTTCGCCATTGGACCCGGCGGACTTGCTCTCGACATCCGCTATGGCGACGGCACGCAGATCACCAATTACAGCGGTGATCTTTTCGGCGCCGGCATCCTCATCGGCGACGGCGCGGGCACGGGCTCGATCGCCGCCGACGGCGCCAATGACGGTCACAACATCATCATCGTGACATACAACCTCGTCGCCACGGCTGACGTCGCGCCGGGCACGACGGTCAACAATAGCGCCGAACTCGTCTCCTACGCCGCGATCGAGGGTGGAAACGACTTCACGGACGGCGTCGAGGGCCATTTCACCGACCAGGTCGAATTGACGTCGCAAGGCGTGGACATCGCAAAGAGGTTGATCGACACCGATCAGGACTTCACCGCCGGCAACGATCTGACGATCGGCGAAACAGGGATATTCCAGATTGAGGTGACGCTCCCTGACGGTCAGACCACGGCGACCATCGCCGACACCCTTCCCACGGGCCTGACTCTTGTCGGAGCACCGGTTTTGCGGATGACCTTTGTCAATGCCGCCGGCGAACCCGTTACTTTCTCCGGCATGTTGCAGCAAGGAGGCGTCACCCTGGCCGACGGCAGCACGCTCGCGTTCACTCCCATGGCCAACGGCTTTACCATCGACTTCAGCAATATCCTGGCCAATGCAGGTGCGGGTACGGATCTTTCCGGCCAGACGTTCGCCATTCAATACACCGTCCAGGCGACGGACGATCCGGCGCTTTCCGCCGGCGATCATATCAGCAATTCGGCGACGCTGACGACGCCGACGACCGGAACCACGAATCCTGTCAGCGCGCCCGTCGATATTGTCGAGCCGGATCTGACGGTCACCAAGCAGTTCATCTCCGACACAGTACAGGCCAACGACACCTCGACGATGCGTCTGTCCATACAGAACGGATCAGGGACGTTCGACACCACGTCGTTCGGGTTGCAACTGAGTGACGACGATCTCCCGACCGACGTGTTCAGCAGCGTCGTCCTGGCGAGCGTTTCCGGCACGGGAAACGTTGACGAGAACCTCGTGGCGGTATCGATCGTCAATGCGGGTGACCACTATGAGATACGCGTCCTGGCCGACCCGACCTTTGCCATCGCGCCGGGTGAACGACTTGATCTCGAATTCACGCTGCAGGTAGCGCCGGACGTGGACGAGGGAACGGTCGTAAACAACACGGCAACGGTCGACAGCTACACTTCCCTTTCCGGCGTTCAACCCGTCGAGCGCACCTTCGGCCCCGAACAGGGCAGCGACACGCTCACCGTCGAAAGCCCTACCGTCACCAAGACGCTCATCGACACTTCCTATGGCGGGACGGAAAACCTGTTGCCCGGCGATCAGGGATATCAGGCAGATGCCGACCCCAATGTCCTCGTCGGCGAGATAGTCACTTATCAACTGCGCGTTTCCGTGCCGCGCGGCGTGGCGAACGATGTCGTCGTCTATGATGATACCGACTTCCTGTCCGACCCCACCGCGCAGGGCATCATACAGCTTCTAGCCGTCGATCGCGTCGCCGTTGGAAGTTCGCTTACTCTCAACAACGGCGCCGGCCCCACGATCCAGATCGTCGACACCAATGGCGACGGTATCGCCAATCGTCTGATTGTCGACTTCGGCACGATCACAAATAGCGCCACATCGACGGATCCCGATCCGGATGCCGAATCCATCGTCCTGATCCTGCGCGCACAAGTGATGAACGTGCCGCAAACCGACGATGGCGACGTCAATGTAAACGGTGCGGCGGTAACCTTCACTGTCGGCGATACCCCGGTTTTCGACCTGGACAACGCCAGCACGGCGACTGTCACCATACACGAGCCGGCGATCGACGTGAGCAAGACGGCGACGACGCCGGATTCGACCACGGACGCGGGAGACGTCGTCACCTATACGCTGACGCTCAGCCATGACGCGATATCCAGCGCCGATGGCTTCGCCCTCGATCTGACGGACCAGTTACCGGCAGGCATGGAACTCATCGCCGGTTCTGCGACGGTCGACGGAGGCGCCCCCGTCTTTGGCCTCGATCCCCTGGTTGCCGGTGACGTGATGCTCGACGTCGCCAACAACCGCGTGCTCGTCAGCGGATTTGATCTCGGCCTTCACCAGATCGTCACGATCACCTACCAGGCCCGCGTCGCCAACGACGTGGTTGCGGGTCAGGCTCTCACCAACACGGTCGACCTCACCTACAAATCCCTGCCGGCCTCCGACCCGGTCGATGGCGCCGATCCATCAATCGCGGCCGGCATCCCGGGAGCCGTGAGCGAAGCCAGGGATGGCTCCGACGGCGGCCCGCGCACAGACCAGAGCTTGCTCAACAACTATGCCTTCGAAACCACCTCGACAGTCAATATCGCCGTCCCCGGTCCCATTTCGAAGACCAGCGATCATTCCACCTATACGATCGGCGACCAGATCTTCTATACGATCGAAATTCCTGTCATCGAGGGAATGACCGTCAATCCCGTGCTGACCGATATTCTGCCGACGGGGCAGGATTTCATCGAGGGTAGCGGAAATATCATCGCCGCCGACGGGACTGTTCTGACGGGCGCCTTCACCCAGGCTGGTCAGACGCTGACGCTGGACGGCGACACGTTCATCACCGCCGCCGACAACAATGAAACCAACGATTTCATTCGCGTCACATTCCAGGCAAGAGTCCTGAATTCGGCCGACAACAACAATGGCGACGTCAAGGTCAATACGGCGACATTCACCTCCGATAATGTCCCGGCACGCACGGCCACCGCTTCGATCGGGATTACCGAGCCCGACTTGGTCATCACGAAAACCAATGACGCCACCGGCCCCGTGGATGCGGGCGATGTCATCACCTATACGGTTACGACGGCACACGCCGCCGACTCTTCGTCGGAAGCTTTCGAATATTCGTTCGCCGACAGCTTGCCGAATGGTCTTCAGCCACTCGGCATCATCAGCGCGACGCTGAACGGCGTCGATGTCAGCGATCAGATCGGCTTCAACAACGCCGGGGTCTTCTCGTTGAGCGGCGCCGATCTCGACATTCCGCTCGGTGCATCCCTTGTCGTCGTCTATCAAGTCAAGGTGCTCGATACGATAGGTCCGAATGAAACGGTCGGAAACGCCGTCGTTGGGAGCTGGAGTTCACTGGATGGCCAGGTTCGGCCGGGCGCCGCTGATGGCGAACGAACTGGAACGCCCCCCACTAATGACGTCAATGACTATCTCGCCGGCGCACAGGACGCGATCGAGACCTCGGGCGAACTGAGCATGGTAAAATCGGTCGATGCAGACGATACGGAATTCGCGGTCGGAGAGGCGGTCAACTACAATCTCGATATTTCCGTTTTTGAAGGCACTCTCAACAATGTCGTGATCACCGACGACATCGCGCCTGGCCTTCGGGTTGACCTTAATTCGCTTTCCGTCGTCAATGTCGGGTTTGCGGGAGCTGCCGTGAGGATCGTCAATCCCACCCTGACGGTCAATGCGGAGGGCCACACCGTTCTTACCTTCGAGCTCGATAACGATCCCGGGACAATCGGTTCCCAGATCGTCAATCCCGGCGATCCGGCCGGCAGCACGGCCGACAATGACACGATCCGCATTTCCTATCGTGCGGTGGTTGAGGACGATTTTGTCAACCAAGGCGGCGTGCAACTGTCCAACGTCGCCAGTGTCGATGCAGACGCTGTGGCTTTGGCGACCGGCTCGGCCGAGATTACAGTCGTTGAGCCGAATGTCGCGATCGGCAAGCAGATCACGTCGCCAGCGGGGGATGTGGATGCGGGCGACGTCATCGATTACCAGGTGACGCTGACCAACAACGGCGCTTCGGAGGCCTATGACGTCACCTTCGCCGACCAGGCGCCGGCCGACACGATCTTCATCGGCACGGTG
>Ga0164242_10007886_pt1 | contig 11602 bp, 9 predicted proteins | sample OricomgcompostMG_FD_108783 | JGI IMG/M metagenome (GOLD analysis project Ga0164242, IMG submission 108783) | Miracle-Growth compost microbial communities from Emeryville, California, USA - Original compost - Miracle growth compost (MG) ... | reverse complement strand
GTGCGGTTCGCGGTGAGGTCGCCGCCGCCGGTGAGGCCGGTGCCAGCTGTAATAGTGAGGGAGGTATTTGCTTTGCTATCGAGTGCGGCTTGCTGAGCGGTAGAGATTGGCTTATTGGCATCGCTGGTATTGTCAACGTTGGCAAGACCAACATCCGCCTTGGTTAATGTGACATCTCCGGTCTTACCGGCGACACTTGTGACCGGCGCAGCTGGAACGCTTGCCCATGTGTTATCTCCACGAAGGAATGTAGTAGTATCTGCGGTGCCCGACCCGAGCTGTGCACTTGGTACGACAGTCGAGCTGTTGAGACCCGCGTAGCCGTTTGCGGCACCTTTGTTAGCTGTTTGCTCGGCACCAGTGATGCGAGCGTCATTACCCTGCGCAACAGTGCCGGCGGTCGTGCCGAAGTTTGCTGAGATTGTGCGATTGGCGCTTAAATCGCCGCCCCCTGTGAGACCAGTGCCGGCAGTGATCGTTGTAGCAGTAGAGGCTTTATTAGCTAGCGCGGGGACAGTTGGCGCGGCGGCGGTACCCGATAGATCTCCGGCGAGCTGCACGAGACCTTTGGTTGTCGTAGTGGCATCTGGGGCTGATCCAGCGGCAGTTGTCCAGGCAAGGCCACTTGCAGTTCCAGAATCTTTTGTAAGTACCTGACCATCAACTCCCCCGCTTACGTCGAGCTTGTTGCTGGTAATAGAATTGTCTTGTAGCTTCGTGCCAGAGACGGAATCATCTTGAATCGCCGCAGGTGTGACGGCGTCGGGTTTTAGTGCTCCGTCGGCATCATGAGCAACTTGTAGGTAGTCATTAAGAATACTCCCCCACGTATCTGCATCTGCACCTGGTATCGGGAGGCGTGTCATGAGCTTATCTCTTCCGCACTCATTTTAGTTCTTTTATACCTATCTACTTACGCTTTCTTTATAATACCACACCCAGCAACAGCAGGTAATTTATATGATCAGCGGGTCCTGCATACTCTCAATAAACGCCCGTGTAGATGCGCGGTGTTAGATTCGCTGGATTGATACCCATGAGGTTACTGACGGTGACGAGAGTATATCCTTGGCTGATAAGATCGGGAATAATGCGAGCGTAGGCTGCGGCGGTTGTCTGATATAGATCATGTGATATGACGATAGCGCCTGGTTTTGCATGGCTCATAACCCGTTGGTAAATAATATCGGCGTTACGATCTCTCCAGTCGTCCGGGTCGATGCTCCATAAGATAAGTGGCATATTGACGGTTTGTAGTACGGTTTGATTGTATGCGCCATATGGTGGGCGGAGCATGAATGGCTGTTTGCCAAGCACGTTCATGATGGCCGCTTGGGTTCGGTTTACTTCATTTTGGATGCCGGCAACGCTGAGCGAAGTGAGGTCGGCATGATCCCAAGTGTGGCTTGCGATGTCGTGTCCGTTAGCTGCCTCGCGTTTTAGCTCGGCGGTATGTGAAGCTATCTGTGTGCCAACAACCATAAATGTTGCGGGAGCATGATATTGTTCGAGCGTATCAAGGATGGCGTTTGTGCCCGCGCCCGGGCCGTCGTCGAATGTTAATGCAATGCATTTTGCTCGGGTGCAATCAACATTGCCATGCGCAGGAAGATAATTGCCTGCCTGCCGAGATTGCGCTGCTGCAGCCGCCGCAGCTTTTGCTGCTGCTTCGGCCTCGGCGGCTTTCTTTGCAGCCTCTTCTTTCGCTTGGAGTGCAGCTATAAAATCAGGGAATAGTTTATCTACCTCGGTTCGATTCCATTCGGCACTAAGAGTATCAAGAGTGAGCGGAACTTTTACGGTACCGAGCGCCTCGGGTGCTACTTGCCCAGGCTCAAAAATGATATTGAGTGTTTTGTCATCGACAATTTCGTACTGGTCGAAGTTTTCGGGCTCGGGCGTGGTTCCTTGCTCGACGCGTGTTTTATCGTAGTTTGCTTTAAGGACGTCTGGTAGTGCTTTACGCGCGACATTGCTCGCGATGGTTAAGTATCCACTATCCTTAAAGAGTTGCGCTGTTTTCACTTCGGCGCCAGTGGTGCGGTTGAATAATGCACTAACCGTTATATTGCCTGGCGCGCCATTGATAGTCCATGTTCCATTGAATAAAAAATTAATTACTTTGTCACTTGCGAGATTAACTGCACCAACTACGTGCAGGTAGTATGGACTGCTCCCTGCAGGTTTTGCGGCGACTTGCCTGCGAAAATCTACGACGTATTTATTGATTTTAGTATGTATGGCCGCATCAATTTTGGCGTTGTCTGTTTTAGGGTACATCACCGTCATGCGATAGTCGTCATTCCACTCATTTAAGGTGTCAAAGGATACATGTTGATACTTGGTTGTTTCAGTGGTGATTTCACTACGGACTTTGTGATTTTCGTAAAGATAATAGGCATCTAAGCTTAGGAGGATAAACGAACCAATAAGGAGTATGCTGGTGGCGGTGATAATTGCTTTATAGCCTTCAAGCGTTTGTAGCTTACGGCGTGATTTTGGCGTCTTTTTCCCAGTGGTATAGGTGGCCTGCCCGAATGCCAGGATAGGATAGCCTATAAACGGAAATAGCCATATCAGCCAGAAGCCGAAAGCCGCCCGCTTATTGAATGCTTTGGCGAGGTCGACTGAGACAATACAATGCATGACGATATTTATGAGAGGTACGAAATATAGTATTGTCCACCAGCCTGGACGTTTGGCGATCTTTACTAACGTATATGTATTATAAATTGGAATAAACGATGCCCACCCTGGACGCTTGGCTTTCGCGAAAATTTGCCATGTTGTCACGATGGTGAGCAATATGAATAAGCCTGCGCACAGTAGACTGACGGTGCCGTTAAGCGGCTCAAGAACAGTGTAATTCATTAGTTTGCCTGGCCATATATTTATGTTGATTCTACTAGCCTATTCTATTATTTATAGCGATGTTACCGGTTAAGCACAAGGGCTTTTATGCGACAATTAAGCAAGTGTAAATATTCAGCCCTAGGTGCTGTGGGCAGTGATCCATGTTTTCAGTGTCATGACTCGGTCTAGCGCTTCGTTGATGCGGCCGATGTTTAGCTGATTGTTTTGTACTGCTTGTGCTACGCCATTGATGACGTCTATAGCTTCTTGCTCAGTTGCTATGTTAATAAGCGGCATGTCTGCGCCTGCGTTTAAGGCATCAATAACCGCCTGCGTGGGAGTTGATTCTACCTGGGTGATGGATTTTGCGCCGGCGATCTCGTCGGTAAATGTGACTTGTTGGAAATTGTAGTTCGTACGCAGGTAGCTGTATGTCGCGCCGCTCATGCTTGCAGGTAAACCGTTAGTTAAGCCAGGCACGGTTTGATTGCCTACCATTACTGTACTTACGTCAGATGTTTGGATAATTTTGTATGGCAGCAAGTCTCTTTGTTGTAGTGTGGCGAATGGTGGCGTTGTTGCAGAGCCTATGTCGGTGTCACCATTTGTGGCACCAGTGGCATAGCCGAGGCCTGGGAAGTGCTTAAAGGTTGGGACAATACCTGCAGCGCGCAGGCCGGCGGCAAATGCCGAGGCTTTTTGTGCTACGACTGTTGGGTCGCTTGAAAATGATCGTTGCCAGTAACTTATTGCAGCGTTGTGTCCATCGTCTATATCGAGCACGGGTGCAAAATCGACATTTGCTCCAATTGCGGCAAGGCTTTGCCCCATTTGACTGCCAATTCCCTGCACTTGATCAGCAGGAAGCATGCCCATATAGTGTGCAGTGTATGTACGGAAGGTCTGATCGGGCAGTCTCGACACGTAGCCTCCCTCTTGGTCTACCGCGATAATTGGGATAATAGCTCCCGCTTGCTTCACCTCATCCGTTGCGGCTTTATTGAACATATTAGAGTTGGTCATGAGTAGGAAGCCGCCTAGTTGATAGGTCTTCTCTAGGTTAATAGCCATGTCCTTATCTAGTACACCAACGACGAGCAGCTGACCGATTTTTTGTTCGAGTGTAAAGCTTGAGGGCACGGTAAGCTCGCTTGGCTTAGGTGGTGCAGGTGTAGGCTGCGGGTTGTTGGCTGGCTGATCAGTATGGGTCGGCTGATGCTTTGCGGGTGTCGGCTTGGGTGTAAAGAATTGATTTTTCGCTATTACGCAGATTACGCCAATTGCAATAATGGACAATACAACGATCCATACTTTTTTGCCGGTATGCTTTGGAGATTTGATACGGGATTGATATATCCTAGCCATCTCTGCTTAGTTTATACCAGTTATGCTTGTCGGCACAATTGCTATAAGGCTGCAGGAATGATTTGTTTAAGAATGCTACGTAACATCTGCTATTATTTGGATATGAAACCAAAAAATGAAACCGAAACGTACGAGAGGCAAGCTATTGGTGATCTCTTAAACCGCACTCGACATGATGCTGATTTTTATGCGCTGCTTATTGGGTCGATCCTGCTGGCGGCATTTGCTATTTTTAATGACAGTATCGTTACTTTGATCGCGAGTATGATTGTATCGCCGCTTGCGACGCCTGTTTTGACGCTAGGACTGGGTATCGCTGTGGGCGATTGGCGACTTATTATGCGTGCATTTGGGCTGCTCATTATTGCTTCGCTAATTGCAGTACTGGCAGCTGTTGGTCTCTCGATGGTTTTTGACCACAATCAAGTGGCTGACCATTTTATATCGTTTACTGGCAGTCGAGCCGATAGCTTTGTTGTTGCGCTTGTATCTGGTGCGATCGCGGCGTACGGTATTATGCGCCCGAAGGTCGCCTCGGCGATTACGGGTGTTGCTATTGCGGTTTCATTATTGCCACCGCTTGTTGCTACGGGGATTGGGATGGCGCCTGGCGGCTTTACTGCAGATCATGCGTTTACACTCTTTTTGCTGAATGTGCTGGGCATCCTTATTGCAAGTGCAGTGGTGTTCGCGTGGCTCGGTGCACGTAGAAATTATAATAAGCAGTTAGATAAAAAATAACCCCGTGCAAGGGGTCGTGCAGTGGGCACCCCAGTCCGTCCTGGACCGGGGTGCCCACTTTTGGGATGCGCTCAGAACGCATCCGCGGGGTGGAGCGGCCGCTTGAACACCGTCTGCCATGGCTCCGCTACCATGCGGTAGATTTCGGTGGGCAGAATGTCGCGCAGGATCAGCCAGCGAACGGCGTTGTCCATGGCGCCCACCTCCTCGCGGACGTAGCGGTCGACGCCATAGAGGGCTGAGCCACGACAGCCGGCCAGGCCTTCGCTGGTGACGAAGCGGTACTGGTCGTACTCGCTCACGCGGTGGCCGTAGAACAGCTCGCCGGCTCGGTGAAGGGCTCTCGTGACGGCGCCCTTCCGGCGTGCTTCGCTCATCAGGCGGTCGACTTCGTTCAGGACTTCCGGATCAGGGCCGCGACGCAGATACGCCGCCGCGGCCGAGCGGATACTGGAGAAGACGTCCAGTTGACGCCACAGATCCGCGCTTACGCCGGCGCAGTCCTCTGCGAGCCTGAGGAACTCCTGGCCTTGCGGGCCGAAGAGCCACCAGTGCGGCGCGTCGGCCCACGGGATGAGTGACGTGCGCCACTCACGGTTGTCGGGAGAGAACCACCACTCGTTCCTGTGGTCGCCTGCAACGCTTGCGACGACCAGGCGAGTGTACTCGAAGGTCTTATTACACGCCTTCGAGTCTGTCACGTACGGCGCGACTACGAACTCACCGTAGCGCGGTTCCCGCGACAGAGGCTTCCCCGCCTCCCAGGGCTCCTTCTTGTTGAGCGTCGTCCAGCCCCAGCCATCCGGCAGAGTGCTGGCATCGAGCCCGATCTGTGAAAGATCAGGCATCCAAATATCGTTCATGGTCTTAAAGACCTTCCGTCGTCGGTGTGTGGGTGCTCCGACTATATTATACAATAATTATTTACAGTAAGCAATTACAGACTATTGCTTTTGGAGTATGTTCAGGCCTAATTCGTGTATTTCGTAGTGTAGCGGTGACGACATTTTTTCGTATTCGCCGTCGCGTGAAACGCGAAGTGCTCGCTTAGTCGAGATTGTTACTTCTTTCGTGGTGAAGAATTTTAATTTTTTAGGTAGGTTCTTTTGACCACGGAGCAGACTTAAAAATGCTAAAAATAGGGTGAGTCGAGATTTACCGCGCACGATATACACGGAAAGTACCCCATCCGTCAGGGTTGAGCGTTGGAATGCTAATCCGCGCAGAGCGTATTTGTTGTTACCAATGAATACGAGGGGCGTGGAGTATACTTTGTCGTCAATGGTTACTTTGTATGTACGATAGCGAATAAGCGCTTTAACGGTGGCTATGATCATTGCTGGCCATTTGCCGAGTTGTTTTTCGTGTGCTTCCCGCTCAAAGAGAGTGTCTGAGTAAAAGCCAATGCTAGAATTGTTTATGAATGCTTTGCCGTCAATTTGCGCAATGTCGACTTTGGTCTTTTGGGCGTGTTTAAAATATTGTAATGCATTGGGGATAGACTGAGGTATGCCGAGATCTTTTGTGAAGTGGTTGAGGGTGCCGCCAGGGACTGGCATGAGAATCGCTTCGGTATCTTTTATGAGATTTGCGATATTACTGAGAGTACCATCGCCACCGACAGCTGCTATGATCGCATCTTTTTTGAGGTGGCGTTTGAGGGTTGATTCAAAGCCCTGCCCTATCTTTATATGATCGCTAATTTCGATTGCGGCGTCACTAAATAACTGCCGCAGCTCACGCAGGGATGCATGGCTGCCGGAGCGTGGATTGTAGACGAGGATGACTTTCATGTAAGCGGCCCCACTACGGTAATGGCGATGACTAATGTAATGAGTCCAAGTGTCCATCCTCCGATAACATCAGTTGGAAAGTGCGCGCCGAGGTAGACGCGTGAGATGCCGATGGAAAGGACGAGTAGCGAACATGCCGTGAGGATTATGTAGCTAAACGGCGCGGCGGCGAACTGGAGCGCGTAATATGCAAGTATGCCAAACGTGATGGTTGAGCCGGTCGTGTGGCCGCTTGGGAAGCTGAAGCTGCGGATGCGCATACCTGCGACATAGTCGGTAAGCGGACGCGAGCGCCTAGTGAGGTTTTTAAGTGCAGTGCTTATTAGCATCGCAATCCAGATGGATACGCCATCGAAGACTATAGATAGCTGTGCAGTGAATAGCCCCAAAAGCACAACAATCCCTGCTGTACAACTAATGGTAATTGGGTGGCCAATCTGGCTCATTAAGACAAAGAATGGGCGAGATGATTTTGGTATGTTAGCAATAAGCCGTGTGGCTGCTTCATCTATGGTAGTGAAATTCATTCTACGCACTGTAGATAGTGTAGCATTTGCTGGCGGTGGACTTCTAGGCTATCTGTCGTCGGCGACTACGATGTCATCGACATATACGCTATTGCCGGCGCCACCTGATGAGCTTAGGAGCTGTACGTGTACATTGTTTGCCCCTACGGGCGCGGTGACGTTCGCAACCGCTTGCTGCCAGCTTGAGGATAGCGTGAGCGGAACCTCGACTGGGTTTTGCGGATCGGTGATGACCTGGTCGTTAGCATCGTACCATGTGACGCGCATTCGCATGTTGGCCACTGCACCTGTACCCTGTTTTGCCCAGAAGCTCAGCTTTTTTGCGCCAGATGTGCGAACTTCAAATCCGGGCCAGTTATTCAGCTCCACTCCCCAGCTTCCGCCAGCTGTCATGCTAATTTTAAGACTATGCGTGCCGGTATGGGCTGTATCTGTTGATTGTGTAGGGTTTGTTGAGAACCAATCTTGCCAGTTGCCTATAGAGCTTTCGAGTGTTGCTGAATCAGCGTTAAGGGCGTTTGCCACTACTGCCTGTCCGCTGATCGTGCTGCCGCTATCTTGCAGGTATGGCGTGCCTTTCCATGTATCCCAGTTAATGATTTCCCCGCTGCCTTTTGCAAAGCGCCAATCGCCGATATAGGTGTTATTGAAAAACTTGTTGTTATTGTTGAACATTACGTCGTTTTGCACATTTTGTACGTTGTAGGCTGAAGGCGCCCACGAAATATTGTTGGCGCCGGTTGCAAACAGTGCCTGAGCGCCACAGAAGGTGCCAGCGCATGGAACATTACTCTCGGTGAAGCGGAATTCGTTGTCTGATACCTGTACATTTTGTGAGTGCCAACGGCAATTGGCGATGTATGGCGCGCTTGTGACGTTGGTATAGCAAGGGTGTGTGGCGTTGATTGGATTCGGGTAGGTGTAATTATATGGTGATGGAATAATATTAGGAGTGACAAAAGGCGTACAGTAAGTTTTGCTCGTGTTGCCGTTAGAGTTACAGAAGCGGTTAGAGCTCTCGAAGATAGAAATTCCTGAGAAATTATCTTCAAGAAGATTATGCTGGATGCGTAGATCGTTGCTGCCACTTGTGCTTGATTGCAGCCGGCTGTCACCGCCGGATTCTGAGATGTAAATGGCTGGTGCCGGTGAGCCGGTATTGTGGTTGCCGCTTGTCCAGTTATTACGCTTTAGTACGTTGCGGCTTATTGTGGTGTTATAGCTAATTTCGTACCAGATGCCTTCACCATTATTTTGTTCGATCCAGTTGCTGTCGAATAGGAAATCAATATCGTTAGTATCTGCCCACAGGCCAACACTTAGGTTGTGGTGAACGTAGTTGTTGGTTACGCGAGCGCCTTTCACGTCCCAGAATTTGCCGCCACCAGTACAGCCACATCCTGACTCGTGTGTTTCCCAGTCATCTTGGTTATTGCCTGTGATTTCGTTATGATCAACTACGATATTTTTGATTGCTGAGTCGCCTTCGACTTGATCTTTAAACATGCTGAATCCGTACTGGCCATTATCTTTCAGGCAACTATAGCGAACGGTGTTATCGGTGCCAATAAATACTGCAGCGCCATCGTTGTTGTGCGCGTAGAGATATTCCATAGTCCAGCCGGTACCTGAGTTATGGTTGATAACTCCCTCGTTGTTGTTGTCGAGGCCACGGCCGAAGTTTCGAACTTCAAGATACGCAATGCGTACGTTGCTAGCACTCCCCGAAAATGCGTAGTCGTTATAATTTTTGCCGTCCAAAATTGCGCCTGGTGCACCAATGTATGCGCTGTTGTCACCTGGGGTGATTTGACTATATTGCCCAGTGCCTAATGTATGTTCACCTGGGGCGAACCAATAGGTCTTATTTGACTGGCTAAAATTGAATCCCGTATTGTCGCCAGCAGGCACAATGATGTCACTGGCGCCTGCTTGTGATGGGCCGCCGTTCCAGGCATTGCTACTGCATATTTGTGCCGGTGGCGCGATAAACCATCCGCCAGCGGCTCTTGCTGGGTCGACAAGCGGGTTTGATGGCGGGTTGTTATTGCCTGGGTTATCTTCATGCGGGCTGTCGATGCTGCTTTGATTGCCCGTGGAACTCGATGTGGTCTTTGCACGTGGTGCGGCGCGATTGTCGCTGTCGGTAATAATATCTTCAGAGGACTGGTCGACTCTTGCGGCTGTATTATCTTCGTCGATGGTAAATGAGAATACCTTGCTTTTCCCTACATTACCAGCAAAATCATACGCAAGAGCTTGTAGGGTATGTTTGCCTTTTGAGAGGTTGCTTATATCTATAGAAACTTTGAACGGTGGCTCGGTGCTGCGGGCCACGACATTGTCATCGAGTAGGTACTCTACGCGTTGGACGAGTTTATTATCAGTCGCATCTACTGATACATTTAAAGTGTGTCCTGTTTTTGCATCGTTTAGCGCCTTATTTGGAATATATAAGGTTACGACTGGTGCTATGGAATCCGCGCGAGGCGTATTTTTTACTTCATGGGTAATAAACAGCCGACTTACTATAAATCCGCTAATCCCCAATACGGCGAGCAATACTATGCCTATAATTAGGCGTCGCTGCAGCTTCATACGTGATTTCTACCCCTGTGGCCGTATGCCACTCACTATCCCCTCTTCTTGAAGATGATTATACTTATAATAACCTAAAGGATTATGGAAATCCATGATAGCTACAAGGTAAGTGGTGATCTAATTGTCGTTTGAGGTAAACTCGAGGATTTTTACTAAGAATTCATGTGGGTTGCAAAATTCTGCAAGATGGCCGGCGTGCGAAATGGCGACAAACCCTTTCTTTGGGGCGTCGATGTGCTCAATAAAGTTTTTGGCACTTTTAACAGGGGTAATAATATCACGCTCGCCCTGTAGTACGAGGAATGGCATAGCGAATGTGCGCCCAATCGCTTCAAAGTCGAAGTCACGCATTTCTTTAAAAAGATGCTTTGCACTATATTCCATTCCCTTTTGGACCGCCTTGATGTCATTCATCGTGTAGTCAGGATTAAAAAGCAGTGCTGGTAGCATAAGGTCGTTGACCATATGAGGCACATTTTTTGTAGCGTTAATCGCTAGTTTATTCATTGTTAGGAACTGTTTGTAGGTCCAACGGGATTTGTCTGGTCCCATATTTTGCAATGTTCTCAGGCCTTTTTTGTTGTTGGTGTCTTGCAATGCTTTAATCGCGAGCTTGTATGATAATTCTATGCCTCCTGGCGCATTTTGTTCTGCTCCAATATAGGCTGATAACAAATCTGGGCGCTGATGAGCGATTAATAAGCCGATGAAGCTGCCGACGGAGCTGCCGAGAAGAATTACTTTGTCTTTTCCGAGGTGGTTCTTAACATATTCTATGAGCTCGATGCCGTCATTTGCGAGATGCTGGAATGACAACTCGCCTGTATTTACCTCGTTATTTTTGCCGTAGGTTTTGCCCGCGCCGCGTTGGTCCCACTGTACAATCGTGAAATACTGCTCCCATTCGGTAATCCAGGAATTAAATGGCGTGTATGGCGAAGCTGGGCCACCGTGCAAGATAACAAGCACGGGATTGGCGCGGTTTTGCCCGCGAATCGTTACCCACTGCTCGATGCCGCCAATAGAGATATACTGCTCCTCACGGATGCCGCTTGGGCTTGTGATGGCTAACTTTTGCGCATTCTGGCGCTGCTTGAGCGGGCGGATAAACATGCCTGTGATAGGATTTGCCATAGGTCTTATTTCTCCCCACTATCTAATGCTGCATATATCTGCTTAGTCATTTGGTGATAAAGTTTAGCATCGATGCCTGCTGTCTCAAGCAAGGACTCAAATTTGCCGCTTAGGTAGTTGTACATTTTGTCGGCCAACTCTTGCCCGCGTGGTGTTAAATGAACTTCTTTTTTGCGTTTATGCGACGCACTTACCTGCGAGGTTACATAGCCTTCTTTTGTAAGCTCGGTGAGCATTGCGCTTACTGCAGGATCAGTGTGGCCAAGCTCTTGGGCGAGTTGATGCTGTGTAACGCCAGGAGTTTCTTTTAGAACGACGAGAATCAGCGCACGGCTGTAGCTGATATCGAATTGACTGCGAAGAAGCATGTCCGCAGATCGATCGAGCGCGAATACGAGTTTGTGGAGGGTGTAGGTAGGAGTTTCTTGCATATATATTAATTAGTTAATATTAAGATCTTAACACTAATCTTTTATCACGTCAATGAGATTATCAAAAAGGTGTCATACAGACATCTTTAGTGATTTAGAGATTGTCTGTATGTTACTCGAGAGTTGGTAGAATGCCATCTTCGGTCAAGTGTCGTTC
>Ga0164242_10007885_pt1 | contig 11603 bp, 8 predicted proteins | sample OricomgcompostMG_FD_108783 | JGI IMG/M metagenome (GOLD analysis project Ga0164242, IMG submission 108783) | Miracle-Growth compost microbial communities from Emeryville, California, USA - Original compost - Miracle growth compost (MG) ... | reverse complement strand
GCCCTTCGGAGCCTTCCTGCGGCTCGGCGACCACGCCGTCCTCAGCTCCTCGCCGGAGCGGTTTCTGCGGATCTCTCCGGGCGGGGAGGTCGAGGCGCGGCCGGTGAAGGGGACGCGGGCGCGGGGGGCGACGCCGGAGGAGGACGAGCGACTGCGCGAGGAGCTGCGGACCAGCGTCAAGGACCGGGCGGAGAACCTGATGATCGTCGACCTCCTGCGCAACGACCTGAGCCGGACCTGCGAGGTCGGGTCGGTGGTGGTCGACGAGCTGATCGGCCTCGAGACGCACCCCCACGTCCATCAGCTCGTCTCGACGATCCGCGGCCGGCTCCGCGACGACGCCGATCCCCTCGGCTGCGTCGAAGCCTGCTTCCCGGGCGGCTCGATGACAGGCGCGCCGAAGCTGCGCTCGATGGAGGTCCTCGACCGGCTCGAGCCGGAGCCGCGCGGCATCTACTCGGGGGCGCTGGGATATCTAGGGCTCGGCGGTGGGGTGGACCTGAGCATCGTGATCCGCACCGCGGTGGTGCGCGAGGGCGTCGCGACCGTCGGCAGTGGCGGCGCGATCACGGTCCGCTCCGACCCCGAGGAGGAGTGGCGCGAGATGCTTCTCAAGGCCGCCTCGACCATTCGCACCCTCGCCCGCGGGTGCGTTCGCACTTTGCCGTAACTATTACGGCAAAGTGCGAACGCGCCGGGCTGGGTGGACTCAGGGAACGCTCAGCGTCAGCGAAGGTCGCGCTTAGATCGCGCTCCTACCTTCGGTGGGGTGAACGCATCGAGGGACAACCGACGGCGATGGGTCTGCGAGGGGCGGCGACGATCGTCGCCGCCTGGCTGGCCGGAGGCATCCTCGTCGTCGGAGTGCTTCTCGCCGCCGGCGCGCTCGGCGGTGGCAACCCCCAGGTGACCACCGTGCGGGAGACGGCCGCGACCACCCGCGCGGTCGCCGACAGGACGGGCGTCGCCGGCGGCGCGGAAGCGCTCTACGAATCGACCTCGCCCGGCGTGGTCGAGATCAAGTCGACGATCTCCGGTGGCGGCGGACCCGAATCCTCGGGTTCGACCGCGACCGGCTCCGGCTGCATCGTCGGCCAGGAAGGGACCGTCGTCACCGCCGCCCACGTGGTCGACGAAGCGAGCTCGGCCGAGGTGATCCTCGAGGACGGCACCACGCGCAAGGCCCGGGTGCTGGGCACCGACGACGCCTCCGACCTGGCCGTGGTCCGCTTCGACCCCGAGGGCGAAGGGCTCCACCCGCTCCAGCTCGGCGACTCCTCGGCGCCGAACGGCTTCTCCGTCTCCCACGCGATCCAGACCGACGCCGCCGTCAACCCCGGCAACTCGGGCGGCCCGCTGCTCGACTAGGGCGGCGAGGTGATCGGCGCCGTCGATCAGATCGCCACCGACGGCAACGCCGACCAGAGCTCGGGCGTCGGCTTCGCCGTGCCGTCCTCGCTGGTCAGTGCCGAGCTCGAACAGCTGGAGGCGGGCCTGACCGAGGGGGACGTGATCACCGAAATCGACGGCGAAGCCGTGGACAACACCGAAGACCTGGTCGCCGCGATCGCCGCCGCGGCACCCGGCGACACGGTCGAGTTGGAGATCGAGCGCGACGCGAAGACGAGCGAGGTCAGCGTCAAGCTCGGCACCCAGCCCGCAGAATCGGGTAGGGCCTGAACCCTTCATCGGGTAGAGCCTGGGACTCTCCTTAAAGGGTCACAAGTTCTTTACATAAAGGACTCAGTCCGTTCACAAGTCCGCTTAAAAGTGACGAAAGGGTTCGGCGCTGCCGCCGGCCTCCGACCGGTCGGATCACCTCGAACAGGGAGACTTGATGACCGAGCCCGCCGCCGCCTCGCCCACCCGCCCCGCGCGCCCCCGCCGGCTGCGCGGCCTCTCGATCGCCTTCATCATGGCGGTCGTCGCGCTCTTGGCGGTGGCGATCTCCTCCGCCTCGGCGGCCGTGAATACGGTCAACCTGGCCCAGTACGAACGGGTCGCGCGGTACCCGCTCCCGCTTCCCCCCGGCACCGCCGCGCCCGCGCACAGCCTGCTCGCCGAAGAGGCCTCGGCGGTGACCTATGACCCCGTCAACGAACACCTCTACGTGGTCGGCGACGGCGGCACCTCGGTCGTCGAAGTCGACAAACAAGGCAATCTGCTCTCCTCGATGACGCTGGCGCCGGGCAACAGTCCGCAGGGCACCACCTTCTACGACACCGAGGGCGTCGCCTACGTCGGCCAGGCGCCGAGCGGCGAACCGGAACTCGTCATCACCGAAGAGCGGTACTCCAACCTGGTTCGCTTCACCTACGTCAAGGAAGGCGAACTGACCGCCGCCGAGGTGAAGAAAGTGAACATCGGCGCGGTCAACGACAACATCGGCATCGAGGGCGTCACCGACGATCCACTGCATCCGAACACGATGATCGCGATCAAAGAATCGGGGCCGGAGCGGATCTACCCCACCGAAATCGACTGGGCCGCGCAGACCGCGACCAACTACGAAGGCCAGGGCACCGGAGCCGGCGAAGGCGAACTGTTCCCCGCCGCCGACGCCAAGACCCTCGACTTCTCCGACGTCTACGCGCTGGCGAACGTCGCCGGAATCTCCGACACCGAAAAGGAAAACCTGCTGATCATCAGCCAGGAATCCGGCGAAGTGGTGAACATCAGCCGCAGCGGCCACGTCAACAGCCGCCTCGCGCTCCTCGCCGAACCGTCCGACACGATCTCGGTTCCCGACATGACCAACGAGGGCGTGACGATGGACCAGGAAGGCACGATCTACATCGTCGACGAGGACGGCGGCGGCAGCCAGGCGCATCCGCAGATGTGGGTCTACAAACCGGCGACGGGAAGCGACACGGCGCCGACCGCGGTGACGCTCGGCGACGAGACCAGCTCGGTGGTCGAATCGCCCACCCCGCTGACGCACCGGCTGAAGGTCGCGTCGGTCACCGTGACCGACCCCGACGGCTTCGGCGAAAACAACCTCAGCGTCACCGGTGCCGACAAGGATGACTTCGAAGTCGACCACAACGGCCTCTACCTGAAGGCCGGCATCACGCTGAACGCGGCGAGCAAGCCCAGCTATGAAGTGAACGTCGCGGTGACCGATCCGGCGTTCGGCTCGGAGCCCAACGCCGAAACCACTTCTCCTTACACGTTGACCGTGACCCCCGCGGCGGCGGGCAGCGCCTCCGATCGGGTCGCGATCACCGAAGTCGCTCCTTGGGGCTCGGGCAACAGCCCGTTCGCGGCCGACTGGTTCGAGCTGACCAACACCGGCACCAGCACGATCGACCTCAGCGGCTGGAAGGCCGACGACGACCACAACAACCCCGGCGGCTCGGCGCTGCTGGAAGGCGTGCCGTCGCTCGACCCCGGCCAGTCGGCGGTGTTCGTCCAAGGCGGAGCCTCGGTCGCCGCCGCCTTCGACGCCGACTGGTTCCCCGGCGGTCTGCCGGCCGGGACGCAGGTCGGCTACTACGAAAGCGCGGACGGCCTCAGCACCGGTGGCGACAAGGTGTTCGTCTACAACGCGCTCAACCAGCAGAAGGCGGCGGTCGAATTCGGCGCCTCGCCCGGCAGCGCGCCCTACACCAGCTTCGAAAACCCGCAGGGCCTCGGCAGCGGTGGCGGCTCGCCGGCGCTGCTGACGACGATGGCGGCGAACGGCGTCAACGGCGCCTTCACGGCCGGTAGCGGCGACGAGATCGGGTCCCCGGGCACGGCCGTGGTGCCGACCCCGGTGGCGATCACCGAGGTCGCGCCGTGGGGCAGCAAGTGGTCGGAATACGAAGCGGACTGGTTCGAGCTCACCAACGAGACCGATGCCTCGATCGAACTCGCCGGCTGGAAGATGGACGACAACTCCCACGAATTCTCCAAGGCGGTCGAACTGAGCGGGATCGACACGATCGCCGCGGGCGAATCGGTGATCTTCGTCGAAGCCGCCACGGGCGCAACCGAGGGGGAAGCCGAAGAAGTCGTCGAAAAGTTCGAAACGAGCTGGTTCGGCGCGAGCGTCCCGGCGGGCCTCCAGGTCGGCCACTACCAGGGCTCCGGTGTCGGCCTCAGCGAAGGCGGTGACGGCGTCAACATCTTCAACGCCGCCGGCGACCACATCACCGGCGTCGGCTTCGGCGCGTCGACCAGCGGCGTCTCCTTCGACAACGCCGCCGGCCTCGGCTCCTTCGCCGGCGAAGCGGCGATCTCGACCCTGAGCCAGGAAGGGGTCGACGGCGCCTTCAACGCGCACGACCAGATCGGCTCGCCGGGCACGACGCAGGGCCCGCCACCGCTGCCGGAAGTGAAGGTCACCGAGGTCGACCCGGCCGGGAGCGGCTCCAGCTACGGGACGGACTGGTTCGAGCTGACCAACGAGGGCACCACCGCGGTCGACCTGAGCGGTTGGCGCGCCTCCGACTCGGCCGACACGACGGACCCCGGCGAAAGCGGCGAACTGACCGGCGTCGCCAGCCTCCCGGCGGGCGCCTCGGCCGTCTTCCTCGAAAAGCCGGCGAAGCTCTCCGAATTCGAGGCGACCTGGTTCCCGCACGGCGTCCCGGCCGGTTTCCTGATCGGCGGCTACGCGGGGGCCAAGGGCCTCGGCACGAGCGGTGACCAGGTCAACATCTTCGACGCGAGCGAAGCCAAGGTCACCGGCGTCTCCTTCGGCGGGGCACCGGAACCCGCGACCTTCGACAACGCCGCCGGGATTGGCGGCACGACCAGCCCGCCGCCGACGATCTCGACCGCCAGCGTGGTCGGCGTCGATGGCGGCTTCGCCGCCGCGGACGGCGAGATCGGCTCGCCGGGCACGACCGTGAGCGCCCCGGTCGTGCTCCCCGACGTGAGGATCACCGAGGTCGACCCGACCAGCAGCAGCGGTCCGGTCGGCGGCGACTGGTTCGAGCTCACCAACGAGGGCACGACCGCGGTCGACCTGGGCGGCTGGAAGATGAACGACAGCCACGACTCCTTCGCCTCGGGCGGCGACCTGACCGGTGTCGCCAGCCTTCCGGCGGGCGCCTCGGCCGTGTTCGTCGAAGACGCCTCCCAGCTGGCGGCCTTCGAATCGACCTGGTTCCCCGCGGGCCTGCCGACCGGTTACCTGCTCGGCACCTACGGGAGCGTCGGCATCGGCCTCAGCTCCAGCGGCGACGCGGTGAACATCTTCAACGCCGCTGAAGAAAAGGTCACCGGGGTGGCGTTCGGTGCGTCGACCAGCGGCGTCTCCTTCGACAACGCGGCCGGGATCGGCGACACGTCCAGCTCGCCGCCGACGATCTCGACGCTCAGCGTGCTGGGTCTCCACGGCGCGTTCGAGAACGGCGCCGCCGAAATCGGCTCGCCGGGGACGGTCACCGGCTTCGCGGCGGAACTCGCCGCGGACACGCCGACGTTCCCGGTCCAGGCCGCGGACACGATCGGCGAAGGCCAGTGGGTGACGATCACCAACAGCGGCCCGGTGCCGGTTCAGGGCATCGCGGTGAAGATCGTCGAGGCGGATGCGGCGTCGGCCGGTGACTTCATCCTCGGCAGCGACCACTGCACCGGGCCGTTGGGCCTCGCGGCCGGGGCCTCCTGCAAGGTCTTGGTGCGCTTCGCGCCGGGCCGCGAAAACGCCGAGTCGAGCGCCAACCTGGTCGTCACCTCGACCGCCAGCGACAGCCCGCTCGAAGTGAGGCTGACCGGGACCAGCACCGGCCTGCCGGAAGGCCCGAAGGGCGAAAAGGGCGACACCGGCGACACCGGGGCGACCGGCCCGCAAGGGGCGGTCGGCGCGAAGGGCGACACCGGCCCCAAGGGGGACACCGGCGCGAAGGGTGACAAGGGCGACGCTGGGCCGCAGGGGCCGGCAGGTCCGCGCGGGCCGCAGGGCCCCGCCGGAAAGAACGGCAGGGACGGGGTCGTCAGCTTCACGACCTCCGAAGACAACGCCGAGGCGCGTCGGGGCGGCGTCGCCCACCTCCAGTTCAAGCTGAAGAACGGGACTGTCGGGCCGCTCTCGGGAGCCAGGTTGCAGGCGGGCTCGCTCGCCGGGAACGGCACCTCGACGGTGAAGGTCCCGACGCTGAAGGCGCACGAGACGCGCAAGCTCTCGGTCGACCTCAAGGTCGGCAGGAAGGCCACGCTAGGCCGCCACAAGGTGAAGGTCCAGCTCTCGGTCGGCGGCCACACGCTGACCCAGACGGCGATCGTCACCGTCACCCGCTAGCCCGCCACCGCCACCCACCCCGAGCGCGTTCGCACTTTCCCGTAACTACTACGGGAAAGTGCGAACGCCTCAGCCGACCTTTCGTCCAGATCGGCTTTCTCGTCTGGTGCAGGGACTTAAGGTTCGGCGCCGATGCTTCGCCCCCGACCGACGGTCGCCCCCCGAGCGATCGCCCCTCTCGTCCTGCTGGCCGCTCTGCTCGCGCTCGTCCTCGCGGCGCCTGCCGCGGCGGCCCCGCGCGAACAGCTGACCCCGGTGGTCGGCAACCCGATCGCCTCGCCGGAACCGGTCCTCGCGTCCAACGGCCGGCGTGAACTCGCCTACGAGCTGCAGCTGATCAACCGCACCGAATCGACGGTCACGGTGCGCAAGCTGGAAGCGCTGGCTGGCGGGCGGGTCGCGGAGAAGCTCTCCGGCAAGGCGCTCGAAGCGGTGATGGCGCCCTACGGCCAGGCCGCCCACTCGATCAAGCTGAAACCGGGCCAGGGCGCCTACGTGGTGATGGACGTCAGCCTGGCGCGCAAGGCCAAGGTCCCGGCCGAGCTGACCCACCGGATCTCCCTGACGATGGACCCCAGGCAGGCCGCCGTCGCGACCGACTACGAACTGGCGCCGACCAAGGTGACCCGGCGCGAAGCCGTCGTCCTCGCGCCGCCGTTACGCGGCCCCGGCTGGGTCGTCGCCAACGGCTGCTGCTCCGCCTTCACCGCCCACCGCGGCACCGTGCTGCCGGTCAACGGCGCGCCCCACGTGGCCGAGCGCTTCGCCATCGACTTCGTCCAGATCGACCCGCTCGGGCGCCTCTTCGAGGGGCCGCTCGACCAGCTCTCGAGCTACCCCTACTTCGGCGACGAAGTCCACTCGGCGACCGCGGGCACCGTGGTCGGGGTGGTCGACGACATCCCCAACACCCCGGCGGGCGCCTTCCCGCCCGCGATCACCGCCGAACGCGCGGGCGGCAACCATGTCGTCGTCTCCTTCGGCGGTGGCCACTACGCCTTTTACGCACACCTGCAGCCGGGGACGGTCCGGGTCAAGGTGGGGCAGAAGGTGAAGGTCGGCCAGACCCTCGGCCTGCTCGGCAACAGCGGCAACTCGAACGCCCCGCACCTCCACTTCCACGTCATGGACAGTCCCCACCCGCTCGCCTCGAACGGCATGCCCTACCGCTTCACCAACTTCACCGTGGAAGGGACGCTGACCAACCTCGAAGGCATCGAAGCAGGCGAAACGGCGAAGATCACCCGCGCCGGCCTGGGCCCGCGCCGCGGCGAGCTGCCGCTGAACGACCAGGTCATCGCCTTCCCCGCGGGCTGAGCGAGTCAGCTCCGGGAGGTCCGTGCGGTCCGCTGAGACTGGCACGCAAGTGTGCGCTTTCGTCCCGGGAACTGTGCGCTTTAGTCCTCATCCGGTACGCCCACCCGGGCCATACTGCGCGGCCGTGCGGAGCCGCGAAGGCGCCGCCACTCGTCCGAGTGGCCCGGACTCCTTCCGGGTCTGAACCGAAAGGACTCCACAGTGAAAGCTCGTCTGAATCGCCCTCGCCGCTCGCGGCGCGGGCGCCGTGAACCCTTCGGCAAGGCCGGGATGATCCTCGCGATCTGTGCCCTCGTCCTCGCCTGCACCGGCGGCGCCTTCGCGGCCGGAAAGCTGACTGGCCCGCAGAAGAAGGAAGTCGGGAAGATCGCCGCCAAGGTGGCGAAGAAGAACGCCGGCGGCGGCACGAAAGGCCCGAAGGGCGCGACCGGCCCGGCCGGCCCCGCGGGTCCGGCCGGCCCTGCCGGTCCCGCCGGCCCCGCGGGCAGCGCCTCCGCCTACGGCACGGTCGGCGTCAACGGCGCCGGCAACATGGCCTTCCGTCTCAACGTCGGCTTCCCCGGCGAACCGACCAATCCGCAGCCGGGTATCACCTGTATCCCGGCGCCGAAAAACGTCCCCGTGTCGCTGACGTTGCAAGAACCGGGCTTCATCATCCAGGTCGCGCCGAACCAGTGCGGCGGTGCCAGCAACTACCAGATCGAAACCGTCAACCTCAACTTGGTGCGGACGGATATGGCGTTCAACATCGTCGTCCCCTGATCGGGGATCAACCGTCGCGCACCCGGGGCCCCGCGCACGCGCGGCCCCGGGTGCGGCGCCGGGCCGGGCACGGAGCCGGGTTTGCCCACGTAGTGTTGGTGGGGTGGCACGTTCCCGCCCCCCGATGACGCCCTCCTCCGTGGGTGTCAGCGAACGAATGTCGCGGGTCCGCCGCCGCGACACGGCACCGGAGCTGGAACTCCGCTCCGAGCTCCACCGGCGCGGCTTCCGCTACCGGGTCGACCGCCGCCCCCTCAAAGGCGTTCCGAGCCGTGCCGACCTCGTCTTCGGCCCGGCCAAGGTCGCCGTCTACGTCGACGGCTGCTTCTGGCACTCCTGCCCCGAGCACGGCACGATGCCCCGCTCCAACGAAGCCTTCTGGCAGGAGAAGCTGGCCCGCAACCAGGCCCGCGACGCCACCGTCAACCAGCTGCTGGCGGCCGAGGGCTGGACGGTGGTCCGCGTCTGGGAGCACGAGGAGATCGAGGCCGCCGCCGACCGGGTCGAGGCCGCGGTGAGCGCGTCCCGTCCCGCCTAGGCCGCCCAGCTGTCCCCTATTGCCGGCATTCCGGCATAAGGGACAGCCGGGCGGGGCATGGTGGTGAGGGCGGGGGCGAGCGCCTCGGCGATGCGCCGGGCGAGGAGGGGCGGCACGGCGTTGCCGACCTGGCGGGCGATGCTCGACATCGACTGGTCCTCGGGGAGGAGGAAGTCGTCGGGGAAGGACATCAGGCGGGCGGCCTCACGGACCGTGATCGGGCGGTGGGCGGAGGGGTGGAGGTAGCGCCCTTTCTCGGGCTTGTAGAACTCGGTGCGGATCGTGATCGCCGGACGGTCCCACCAGAGGCGGCCGAAGACGTCGGTCGTCCCGGTCGGCTTGTTGCGCCAGCAAATCGGCACCAAGTCGCCGAGCCCGGCCCGATCGAGGTTCCGCTGCATCGCGAACCGGTCGCCCCCGTCACGCGGCACGGCCTTGTAGCGCCGAACCGACTCTGGCCGCGGGTTCCGCGCCCGGTGCCAGCGCCGACCATCCGGCGCGAGCGGCAGCCCTTCGACCGCGTCACGAAACGTCACCCAAGGCTCACGATCGCCGGTCGTCGGCGGCAACCCTCGTCCTTTTGTATCCCTGTGGGCGACTAAAGGAAGAGGGTTGGTGGTCGGGTCGGCGTGGGTGGGGGTTGGCCAGGGGATGGAGTCGGCGCGGCAGCCGATGACGATCGCGCGGCGGCGGCGTTGGGGGACGCCGAAGTCGGCCGCGTTGAGGATGGCACTCTCCACGCTGAAGCCGAGGGACTCCGCGTGGCGTTGGAACTCGGCGAACTCGGCGCTGCGCAGCAGCTCGGGGACGTTCTCCATCACGAAGGCCCGCGGTTGGATCGCCTCCAAGGCGCGCAGGTACTCGCGCCACAGTCCGCGGCGCTCGAAGCCGACCGCCTCGCGATTCAGCGGCGAGAAGCCCTGGCAGGGCGGCCCGCCGATCACCACGTCGGCCGCCGGGAACGCCGCCACGTCCTCGATCGGCCCGCACGCCACGTGGTCGCCGAAATTGGCCGCGTAGGTGGCCGCCGCGTCCCGGTCGAACTCCACGGCGAAGACCGACCGGAACGCCTCCGAGTCCTCGAACCCCCGCGTCATGCCTCCGCAGCCGGCAAAGAGGTCGACGAGAGTGAGCAGCGCCACGCCGCGACGATATTGAGCCTGCCGGCGGCTGACGCGGCGCCGAGCTTCGTGGGCGCGAGCGGCCGGCGCCAGTCCGCTCTGCCCTTGGCCGCACGCCGTCAGGCCGCGGCCAAATCCCTCGCACGCCCCGCTTCGGCGACGAAGAGATCGTGCAGGTCGGAGATCGCGTTGTTCGCCGGGGCGCTCCGGCGGCGCTGCAGCACCAGCAGGACGCCGGTGCCGTCGTCGGCGATCGGGCGGAAGGTGATCTCGCCGCTGCGCTCGAGCGGGTCGCCGACCACGCTGTACTCGGGGAGCACCGCGATGCCGAGACCGGCGGCGACCATCAGCTTGCCCATCTCGGCGCCGTCGGCGGAGTAGGAGAAGGTCGGCTCGCGGCCGTCGAGGAGGCGCATCACGTAGCGGTGCATGACGTAGCCGGCGCGCATCGCGATCAGCGGGCGGCCCCAGAGGTCGGCGCTGCGGATGGTCTTCGCGCTCGCCAGCTCGTCGTCGGGGCGGAGGCAGACGACGGGGTGGCCGCGGAGGAGCTCGGTCGACTCGAACTCGGGCGGCATGTCGTCGCCGTCCAGGTAGTTGACCAGGCCGAGGTCCATCGAGCCCTCGAGCAGCGCCCGGTGGATCCCCGTCTGCTGGGCGGTGAGGATCTCCACCAGGGTCGTCGGGTGGGTGTCGCGGAAGGCGTGGATCGTCGGCGCCAGCAGCGGCACGGTCGCCGCGGTGACGGTGCCGACCCGCACCGTGCGGGAGAGCGCGCGGCTCTCGTCGGCGGCCCGCTTCAAGCTGTCGGCCGCCTCGATCACGGCCAGCATGTGGGGGAGGAGCTCACGGCCGTGCTCGCCGACGGTCGCGCCGGAGCGGCGCCGGTCGAGGATCTCGACGCCGAGCTCCCGCTCCAGCCGCCGCACGTTCTCGCTCAGCGCGGGCTGGGATATGTGGAGCGCCTCGGCGGCGCGGCGGAAGGAGCCGAAGCGGGCGACGGCGACGGCGTATTCGAGTTGCTGGATTCGCAATGGGGATCTCCGTGCCGGGCGATCGAATGGGACAGGGACTGGGAGAATGTGAAGTTATTTCACCAAAGTTGACCGACTAGGTAAGGAAAGACTATAGGGCTACTCGAAAGTCCGATTTGACACCGCCCCCGGGGCCTCTGCATCATGCGGTCTCCCTTAGAACTGTTTGTCGATCAACTTACTAAGGAATAGGCCAAAGATGCCCAGACCGATCCGCCTCAACGCCTTCGACATGAACTGCGTCGCCCACCAGTCGCCCGGCCTCTGGCGGCATCCCGACGACCGCGCCTGGGACTACAAGAAGCTCTCCTATTGGACCGACCTGGCGCGGTTGCTGGAGCGGGGGCGCTTCGACGGGCTCTTCATCGCCGACGTGCTCGGCATCTACGACGTCTACGGCGGCAGCCGCGACGCGACCGTCCGTCACGCCACCCAGGTCCCGGTCAACGACCCGGCGATGCTGGTCTCGGCGATGGCGGCGGTCACCGAGGGCCTCGGCTTCGGCCTCACCGCCTCGATCTCCTTCGAGCACCCCTATCCCTTCGCCCGCCGGATGTCGACGCTCGACCACCTCACCGACGGCCGGGTCGGCTGGAACGTCG
>Ga0164242_10007884_pt1 | contig 11604 bp, 11 predicted proteins | sample OricomgcompostMG_FD_108783 | JGI IMG/M metagenome (GOLD analysis project Ga0164242, IMG submission 108783) | Miracle-Growth compost microbial communities from Emeryville, California, USA - Original compost - Miracle growth compost (MG) ... | reverse complement strand
TCTGTGCCGATCCGCCAGACCGTGCCGCCTCTTTCCGGACTTGCTCAGCCATCTGGGTGAGGGCACGCTCCGCCAACGCCATGAGCAGTGCCGCCTTGTCGCTGAAGTGCCGGTATGGCGCCGATCTCGACACGCCTGCCGCATCACCGACCGCGCGCAGTGTCACGGCGTCCGGGCCGCCGGACTCGAGCAATTCGCCTGCTGCCGAGAGGATGCCCGCACGCGTCGGCGCGGAGTCACGCGGACTCATGGTTCAACGATATCGAATGTTGACAATGTCCACTATAGGCGTATGCTGACAACGTCAACATTAGATCGCCTCGACAGGCACCTAACACTTAAGGACAACGACATGAGCACCAGCACCGATTTCGAGACGGAATACCTGCGGACGTGGACCGAGGCCGACCCGACTCGTCGTCGCGAAGTCATTGAAAGCGTATGGACGCCCGATGGGCGGATGTCGGTGTCCTCACTCGATATCACCGTCGAAGGAGTCGACGAGATCGCGGCGCACATCGGCCGCGTTCACGACGAGCTCATCGCACAAAAGGGTCTGCGGTTCGTCTACGACCAGCGCATCGACTCGGGCGACGCGACACTGCTGCGGTGGTCGATACAGGCTGCCACCGGCGATGTCGTCGGGCGCGGCGCCGACGTCGTGTTTCGCGATGAGAAGGGACGCGTGGCAACCGCTTATATGTTCATGGACGTCGACTGAGCAAAGCGAAGCCGCTCCTGGCCGGGCGGGCGGGTCAACGTTTCGGCACCGGCCCCGTTGAGCCTCGCGGCACCACCTGCGGAACGAATGTCGCGTCGATCCCTGCCTCCTCGCCCTGCAACAGCGACCACATGCGTTCCCAGGTCTGCTCACCGAGTTCCGCCACCGCGATGGTGGCGGTCGTGAGGGGCGGAGTGGTGTAGCGGGCGAACGGGATGTCATCGAAGCCCGTCACCGAGACATCCTCCGGTACGCGGATGCCTCGCTCACCGAGCGCGCTGAGGAGCCCCATCGCGACGAGGTCGTTGAACGCGAGCACTGCCGTCGCAGCGGACTCGACGACCACCTGCGCGGAGTGGTGGCCCTCTTCGAAGCCCACGCCGCACGGGCTCGAGGAGATCTGCACATCCGGATGCGCCGCCACGAACTCGCGGATCGCGGCGAGCCGGTTGCGGTTCGACGCGGCTTGATTGCTACCGGCGAGGTAGAGCATGCGGCGGTGGCCGAGTTCGTAGAGGTGCTCGAGCAGCGCGGCGAGGCCCGCCTTGTAATCGGCGGCCACCGACGGCACTCCTTCCGTGTCCGGCCGGCGATTCATGACCACGACCGGGGCGAGAAGCGGCAGAAGCGCTTCGAGGTCCTCGGCAGGCATTCGAGGCGCGAACAGCGCGATGCCGTCGCAGCGCCGACGGGCATCCAGCGCCAGAACCCGCTCCTCGCTCGCCTGCTCATGTGAATCGGCGACGAGCACGTGGTAGCCCCGCTCGGATGCCCCGTCGCTGAGCCCGCGCAGCGCACCCTGGAACGTGGGGTTGCCCAGGTCGGGCACCACGACCGCGATGGTCTGCGTGGTGCCGAGCACGAGACTGCGGGCCAGCGGGCTGGCGGAATAGCCCAGAGACGATGCAGCCTCGCGCACCCGCTCGGCGAGCGCGGCATCGACCGTGGTGCTGCCGTTCATCACCCGTGAGACGGTCGACAGCGACACTCCGGCCCGCGCTGCGACGTCCGCGATCGTGGCGCCACCGCGTCGCACACCCGACTTCGTTCTGGCCACCGTGGCCCCCTTCTCGACGCTGCCCCACGATATCGTGTATCTTGAGAGAAAGCGTTTTCTCACGCTAGCAGGTCGCGTCGCCGAAAGCCCCGATTCGAGGTCGGCGGCGCGGCGCACGTCATGTCCGGCGCACGTTCGACCGGGCCAGTTCGAAAGAGGAACATCGTGCCGCACCGCACCCGGTATGCCATCGTCGGAACCGGTTCCCGCGCCCAGATGTACATCGACGCGATCATCGGCCAGCACGCCGATGTCGCCGAGCTCGTCGCAGCGCTCGACCCGAATCAGGGCCGCCTCGAGCACTACGTGAACCACATCGCACAGGTGGCTCCGGATGCCGGCACTCCCGTGACCGTGCATCCCGACGAGCTCGAGCGCGTCATCCGTGACGAGCGCATCGAGCGTGTCATCTTGACCTCGCCCGACTTCACGCACGCCGAGTACGTGTCCCGTGCGCTGCGCGCAGGTGCCCGCGTGGTCGTCGAGAAGCCGCTGACCATCGACGAGGCGGGAAGCCGTCGCATCGTCGAGGCGGTGCGCGAGACCGACGGTGACGTCGTCATGACATTCAACTACCGGTACGCGCCGCGCAACAGCGCGTTCAAGCGCGTGATCTCCTCTGGCGCGATCGGGCGCCCGTTGTCCGTCCATTTCGAGTGGGTGCTCGACACGTCGCATGGCGCTGACTACTTCCGCCGCTGGCACCGGCAGAAGGCCAACTCGGGCGGCCTGCTCATCCACAAGGCGTCGCACCACTTCGACCTCGTCAACTGGTGGATCTCCGACGTGCCGGCACGCGTGTTCGCCTCGGGGGGCTTGCGCTTCTATGGCGCGGACAACTGGCGAGGCCGCGGCGGAGGCGAGCGTCCGGAACGCGGCACCGGGGCATCCGGCGATCCGTTCGCACTCGATCTCGACGCGGACGAGAAGCTGCGCGACCTGTACCTGCGCAACGAGCGGTATGACGGATACCTGCGTGACAAGGATGTCTTCGACCCTGGCATCAGCATCGAGGACAACCTCTCGCTCGTGGTCGACTACGCGGGCGGCCCGAGCATGAGCTACTCCCTCAACGCGCACAGCCCCTGGGAGGGCTACCGGATCGCGGTGAACGGCACCGAGGGGCGCGTCGAGCTCGACGTCGTGGAGCGCAGCGACGTGAGCCTGGACGGCGGGGGTCGCATAGTCGACCCCTCCGCGGTGGTGGACTCCCGGTCGGCGACGTTGCGGCCGCGCGGAGAGCACATCCTGCTGCAGCGGCACTGGGAGGCGCCACAACAAGTCGAGATCCCGGCGGGCGAGGGCGGGCACGGCGGAGGCGACGCCATCCTGCTGCGCGACGTGTTCGTCGGCCGCGGCGAGGACGACCTGGGCCGCGCGGCCGACTACCAGGACGGCATCCGTGCGATCGCGGTCGGCATCGCGGGCAACCGCTCGCTGGCGACCGGACTGCCCGTGCGGGTCGATGAACTGGACCTGGGCGTGCGGCTGGGCGACGCGAGCTCCGTGAGCGCGCCGCAGTCGCCCGGGGTCGGACAGCCGTCGTACTCCCCGGTCGCTCCGGCTCCGGAGAACGCGCGATGAGTCGCGTTCTCGTCACCGGAAGCTCCGGCCGCCTCGGCCGCAGCGTGGTCGCGGTGCTGGCCGAGCGTGGGCACGAAGTGATCGGCGTGGACCTCACGGTCCCGGCCGAGGGTGCGGCTGGGCAGGTGTCCGCGGACCTGACCGACGCGGCACAGGCATCCGCCGTCATCGCCGAGGCGCGAGTGGATGCCGTCATCCACCTCGCCGCCATCGCCGTGCCGTTCAGCGCGCCGGAGCAGCACATCCTGCGCACGAACGCGTCGCTCGCCTACAACGTGATGCAGGCCGCGGTGGATGCCGGTGTTCGCAAGATCGTGACGGCATCCAGCCCGACGGTGTTCGGCTACGGATCGCCGGCCGGCTGGGTTCCCGAGCGGCTGCCGCTGGACGAGGATGTCGAGCCGCGACCGTGGAACGCGTACGCGCTGTCGAAGCTGCTCGCCGAGCGGACCATGGCGATGTTCGCGGCGCAGAAGGGTGACGAGGTGCGGCTCGCCGCGTTCCGCCCGTGTTACGTCGTCGCGCCCGAGGAGTGGCACGGGGCTCCTACGCAGCAGGGCCACACGATCCTCGAGCGGCTCGACGATCCGGCGCTCTCCGCCCCCGCTCTGTTCAACTACGTGGACGCTCGCGACGTGGGCGGGTTCCTCGACACGCTCGTGGCCGGACTCGACGACATACCGAACGCGCAGACGTTCATGGTCGGAGCCGCCGATGCGCTGGCGCGTCGGCCGCTCGCCGAGCTGATGCCGGTCTACTGGCCCTCGACAGCGGAGGCGGCCCGCGAACTCACGGGCACAGCGCCCGCGTTCTCGATCGAGAAGGCGAGGCGGCTGCTGGGCTGGACGCCCACGCACGACTGGCGCAGCGAGCTCGCCCCTGTACTGACCGGAGGTACCCGATGAAGTTCGATGGCGTGCTGTTCTTTCCCGTGACGGCGTTCGCCGCCGACGGATCCGTCGACACGGCGCTCACGGCCGAGCATGTGGCCTCGCGCCTTCCGTTCGGGCCCGGCGGCGTCTTCCCGGCGTGCGGCACCGGCGAGTTCCACGCGCTGAGCGCATCCGAGGTCGGCGACGTCGTCGCGGCCACCGTGAAGGCGGTCGACGGGAGCGTTCCCGTCGTGGCCGGGGCGGGCGGCCCGCTCGGGCACGCGATCGAGTGCGCAAGGCGCGCGGCGGATGCCGGTGCCGACGCCCTGCTCGTGCTCCCGCCATACCTGGTCGGAAGCACCACGTCGGGAACGGTCGCATACATCGAGGCCGTGCTGCAGGCATCCGATCTGCCGGTCATCGTCTACCACCGCGGCTCTGCACGCCTCAACGAGGATGCCGCCGCACGGCTCGCGACCAACCCGCGCGTGCTCGGCTTCAAGGACGGCGTGGGCGATCTCGGCGTCGCGCAACAGCTCGTGCGTGCCGTCGCCGCGACCGGGCGCGAGGACTTCGCGTTCTTCAACGGCCTGCCCACCGCGGAGCTCACGCAGCAGGCGTACCGCGCGATCGGCATCCCGCTGTACTCGTCGGCAGCCTTCGCAATGGCGCCCCGGGTGGCGAAGGCGTTCTACGAGGCGTACGCGAGCGGCGACGACGCGCGCCGGCTCGAGATCCTCGACGCGTTCTACCTGCCGCTGGTGCGGCTGCGGGACGAGGTGCCCGGGTTCGCGGTGTCGCTGGTGAAGGCGGGCGTGCGCCTCGGGTCCAGCGGAGCTCGTGGACTGCCGGTCGGCGGGGTGCGTCCGCCGCTCGTGGATCCGGACCAGCGGCAGGTGGAGGAGCTGCGACGCATCCTCGCGATCGGCGACGAGCTCGTCGCATAGCGGGCCGCGATGTTCAGTTGCGCAAGTGACAGGCCGGCGAAAGCGAGACGACCGTGAGCATCGCACGACCCACTGACACTGCCGCGTTGGGCCGCATCACCGGCCTCCGCACGCGGCTGATCGACGTTCCGCTGCTGCGGCCGTGGGGAACGGATGTCACGCAGTGGCACATCATCGAGGTGCTCGCGGACACCGAGTCCGGCGTCACCGGCCACGGCTTCAGTTGGACGCCCACCATCGGCGCGCACTCGGTGCAGGCCATGCTCGACCACGACATCCGCGATTTCGTGCTCGGCCGCGACGCGGATGCCGGCACACTGTGGACGCCGCTCTGGCAGCGCTTGCACGAGGCGGGTTCCGGCGGCGTGACCACCATCGCGATGGCCGGTCTCGATCTCGCGCTGTGGGATGCCGCGGGGCGGGCGGTGCAGGCATCCGTCACCGAGCTGCTGGGTACGAGTCGGGCATCCGTCGGCGTCTACGGCAGCGGGGTGAACCGGCACTACTCGCTGGACGAACTCGTGGCGCAGGCCGGGCGATGGCGGGATGCGGGCTACCGGCTCGTCAAGATCAAGGTGGGCGGGCATCCGCTGGCCGAAGACGTCGACCGGGTCGCTGCGGTGCGCGAGACCATCGGGCCGGATTCCGAGCTCGCGATCGACGCGAACCAGCTGTGGGACCTCGACGAGGCGGAGCGTGCGATAGGCGAGCTGAGCCGATTCGGGCTGCGTTGGATCGAGGAGCCGCTGCGGGCCGACGACCTGCTCGGGCATGCCGAGCTGCGCTCGCGCATCGACGTTCCGGTCGCGCTTGGCGAGAATCTGCACACGGCGTACCGGTTCCGCGAGGCGATCGAGCTGGGCGCGGCGGACATCCTGCAGCCGAATGTGATCCGCGTCGGCGGAATCACGCCGTTCCTCGCGATCGCCGAGCTCGTGGACAATGCTGGAGCGAGTGCGGCAGCCGACGCCGGCGCCGATGCGGCGGTCGCGGGGGTCGAGTTGCACCCGCACCTGCTGCCTGAACTGTCCGGTCAGCTCGCCCTCGCCCTACCGCGAGAAACGCTCGTCGAAGACGTCGAGGATGCCGGTTTCGAGCGGCTGGGACTGCTCGCCGAGCCCGCACCCGTGCGCATCGCGGATGCCGCACTCACCTCTGCGGCCCGCCCCGGCCTCGGCATCGTGCTGGCCTAGCCCCAGCTCCCTCAGCGCGGAGTACCCGCGAACCTGGCCACGGCGTCCGGCGACTCCGGCGTGAAGAAGTTCACGAGTGTGCCGTCGGGGTCGCGCACGAGCAGCGACCGGTTTCCCCAGGGCATCGTGGTCGGACGCTGTACGACCTCGATCGTCTCGGCCGGCAGCGAGTCGAAAAGGGCGTTCACATCGTCGACGATGAACTCGACGATGGCCGACCTGTTGGCGGCCGGTTCGGCGGAACCAGGGCCGAAGAGCGCCACCGTCCGGGTGCTGCCGATGGCCAGCGTGCCGTTCTTCGTACGCAGTTCGGCGAAGTCAGGCGTCGGCCGCACCGCGGTGACGCCGGTCATCCGCTCGTAGAACGTGACGAGTCGATCGACGTCGTCGGTGATGAGGCGGATCGAGACGAGATTCATGATTCCTCCAGGGTCGGAAAGGTTGGTGGAATCCATGCTCGCGAGAAGTGCCGACAGCGTCCTGTCGGTGTTTCCGACCAAATCGTGAGCCCGAACATCCGTCGAGCCCGACGTCTCAGAGCAGCGTCAGCGAGCGCAGGTCGCCCTCCGGAACCTGGATGTCGTCGACCGACAGAGCGCGCGGCGACACCCTCTCGCTCAGCGCCGTGACCCCATCGATGCGGTCGAAGCGGAACGCGCGCGGTGCATCGCGCATCCTGCACCATCCGAGCAGGTACCAGGCGGTGGTGGAGCGGATGTACCCGAGCGGCTCGACGTCGCGCACGGTCTGCCGGCCGTCGCGATCGGTGTAGCGCAGCCGGAGCACGCGCCGCTGCGACACCGCCGCTGCAAGCTCACGCGGAACGGATGTCTCGCGCTCGGGCACACCGATCACGTGAACTCGCTCGACGAGGTCTTCGGCATTTGCTGCGTCGCGCTCCGCCATCGCACCGAGCAGTTTGCGCAGCGCGCTGCCGCCCGCGATGTGAAAGGGACTGTCGGATGCCGTGAGCTGCAACGCGACGGCCACGGCTACCGCCTCGTCGGGAGAGAAGTTCAGAGGTGGCAGCGTTCGATCGCGGTCGATGCAGTATCCGCCCGTGCGTCCCGGCTCTGCCCAGATCGGAACGCCGCCCTGCTGCAGCGCATCGATGTCGCGTTCGATGGTGCGAACGCTCACCTCGAATCGCCGCGCGAGCCAGGTCGCGCTCCGCGGCCGCGGCGCTACCGCACGCAGTTCCTCCGTGACGGCGTAGAGGCGGTCGGTGCGGTTCACCCCTCGACGGTAGTCCTTGCGGGCTTCCGTCGTTTCGTCGCGCCGCGCGTCGAAGCATCGACAGGCGCGGGCGCCGTGGATCGCCGCACGACGAGTTGTGTCGCGAGTTCCTCGCGCGGTACCGGGGTCTCGTCATCCGGCCGATCCTTGAGACGCACCAGCATGCGCACGGCGGCCCCGCCTATCTCGGTAAACGGTTGTCTGACCGTGGTCATGGGAGGGTTGGCGGTAGACGCGTCCGGCAGGTCGTCGAAGCCCACCACGCTGAGCTCGTCCGGGATGCGGATGCCCTTCTCCGCCGCCGCGTCGTAGACACCGAACGCGAGGCCCTCCGTGCAAGCGAACACCCCGGTCGGACGATCGCGGGCCGCAAGAAAGCCGTTGGCGTGATCGCGCGCCACCGCGCGGTCGAATCCGGCATGGAAGATGAGATCATCGGTGAGTTCGATGCCCGCGTCGGAAAGGGCTGACCGGAACCCGTCCAGGCGAGCCCTGCTGTACAGGTACGAGACGTCGACGTCCAACACTGCGAAGCGGTGGTGACCCAGTCCGAGCAAGTGCTCGCCGGCTGTGCGCCCACCCTCCCAGTTCATGGCGCCCACGCTTGCGAGATCGGAATCCGGTCTCTGGTTGGGATCGAGCGCGACGACAGGAATGCCTGCACTTGCCAGGCGACTCCGCTCGGCACGAGCGAGCGCGAGCGAGGCGCTGATCACTCCATAGGACCGATGTGCGATGAGACGGCCGATCCAGTCGCGATCCGTGCTCGGTTGCCGAATCGCGACATCGATGTCCAGGCGTTCGGCGACACGCGAGACTCCCTTGATGATCGCGGTCACCCAGGTTCCCTCGATGTTGTTGACGATCAGGTCGATGACGCGTCGCTCAGAGGTTCGCGGCTTCGCCGAGGATGCCGTCGGCCAGTAGCCGAGAGTCGTCGCGACCCGCACGATGCGCTCGCGTGTCTCGGGTGCGACATCCGTGCCTGCCCTGAGTGCCTTCGACACGGTGGGAACGCTCGTGCCGGCCGCCTTGGCGATGACGGCGAGCGTCGGCCGTCGACCTGGTTTCGGTTGCTGCGCCATCTTATGAGCATAGAAGCAGAAAGTTTGCGCAACGAAAATTGTTCAAGTTCCCTTGATCGGTGCGGATTGGGATGTCAGCGTGGGTTGCAGATCGAAAAGTATTGTCACTCACAGCCGAAAATCAGAGCTGTTCGGACCACGGACTCGATGTCCATCCCAAGGAGGAGAACCGCATGTCGACGACGACAACATCCGCGTTCACGCGCCGAACGTTCCTGGGCCTGGTGGGCGCGGGTGCAGCCGTCGCCGGACTCGCCGCCTGCTCGAGTGGCGGTGCAGGCGGCGCCGGGGCGAGCGGGAAACCGTTGAAGTTCTGGAACATGCCGGATGGCGGCCCCGCTTTCCTCAAGCTCGATAAGCAGATCGTCGCGGCGTACAAGCCTGCCGACGGGCTGCCGAAGGTCACCTATCAGCAGATCCCGTGGGCCGGCTTCGCCCAGGTGTTCTCATCGGCCATCGCCTCCCACACGGGCCCGGCCGTGAGTGGCGGTGGAGGCACCCAGGCGTTCCAATTCGCCCATCAGGGCGCTATCGCGTACGCCGACCATCTGCTCGAGTCATGGAAGAGCAATGGCCTCTACGACGACTTCCTGCCCGGCGTGCTCGAGACGATGAAGACGGATCAGGGATACGTGGCCGTGCCGTACAACCTGGACTGCCGCGTGTCCTGGTACAACAAGACGTTGATGGCGAAGGCCGGCGCCGACAACCCGACGACATGGGATGAGTACAAGGATGTCTGCGCCAAGCTGAAGAAGATCGGCGTGTACGGCTTCGGCCTCGGCGCGGGTGCCGGCAACTACACCGGCGGTCAGGTGCTCACCGCGTTCATGATCAACAACGGCGGCGGCCTGTTCAACGCAAAGCAGGAGCCGGACTGCGTCACCGATGCCAACATCGAGGCGATCGAGTACGTGCTCGAGCTCGTGAAGAACGGTTACTCCGACCCGGCCGGTCCGTCGTACACGAGCGCCAACGTGCAGTCGCAGTGGAAGGCCGGCAAGTTCGGGTTCGGCTGGGACACCGCCGGCCTCGCGGTCAGTGTCGGCGGCGACGTCGCGAACGACATGGTCGTCGGTGACCCGCTGACCAGCTCTTCAGGAAAGAAGGGAGGCCTGTATTTTCCGAACAACCTGATGATGTACAAGAACACGCCCAGCCAAAAGGGCTCCGAGGCGTTCCTGACCTACTACTACAAGCGCATGTCGCCGTTGTGGACCCACAACACCGGCATCGGCCTGCCTGTGCTGAAGTCCATCGCCGCTACCCCTCAGTTCAAGCAGGACGCCAACAACGTTAAGGTGCTGAACACCTGGCAGCCGATCTACGGCACCTGGGCGGCTCCCGGTGGAAAGGGACTGTTCTACAACGTGGCCAACACCGTCGACGGCACGCAGCCCATGGTCACGTTCGCGCAGTCGATCCTCGGCGGCAAGACGGATGCCAAGTCCGCGTTGACGACGCTGCAGAACGCCATCGAGGGGCTGATGAAGTAAGGCGCGCCTCACCGCTCTAACGTGATCGGTCGCGCGCGTCCTGCAACCTCGATGGTCGGCCACCGCTCGTCGACCGTGATCGGCTCGATAAGCGGCGCATCGGGAGTCCCGGCCAGCAGCACGGTGTCTTCGACCTTGGCGCCGGGCGCCCACGGGTTCCAGGTGAACGCCTGCCCGAGTCGTGCGAGGTCCGGCGTCGTCGGCGTCGCTCGCGGGTCACGGCCGTTGTAGCCGGCCGCACCGCCCTGGTGGTGGCGCTGCCACTGACCGGGGTCGAACTCGTTGGCCGGGTACGCGGCAGCGATCGCAGCGAGCACGTCGCTCAGCGGCGCATCCGGAACCGTCGCATCGAACGCGGCGGCCTCGACCTGCAGGATGCGCCGTTCGGCATCGCGCTCGCCTTCGGTGAGTGGCCCGAACGACACCCACCGGCTGAGGTTCGCGATGAGGCCGTCGCGACGAGTGCAGATCACGAGCATCGCGCGGCGGCCGAGCGGGGCATTCGTGGGCAGCGGATGGGGGAGGGATGCCCGCGACTCACCCGCGACCAGCAGCACGAGCGGATCGGCGCCGACGGCCACCAGCCGCTGGGCTGTCTCTGCCGCAACCCGCCGCTCGGACCAGGTCGGCTCGGCGTCGAGTAGCACGTCAGTGGCGGCTTTCGCGGCATCCGCGCTCAATGAGCGGAAGCGCTGTCGCTCACCCGGAAGCAGCACGGCCCGTGCTGCCCGGAGTTCGGCATCCACGTCCTGTTCGCGCAGTGGCCCTGCCGAAGCGAGCACAGTCAGGGGCTCGAACCACGGACGGTCGCGCACGACGACGCCATTGGGTAACTCCTCGGCGACGAGTCGCGCACTCTCGTTCGAGGTGACGAACACCTCGTCGGCGTCGCGGGCGACGCGCACGGCGACGATCGGATCGGCCGCCAAGCTCACGCCGAGCCGGCCGCCGTCGAGGTACCACGACACCGCGGCGGCGCTCGTCAGCAGAAGGGAGTCTGCCTCGCCAGCGCGGTCGAGGATGTCGAGCACTCGCGCACGCTTCACGGCCCGGTCGGAGGCGCGCTGGGCCGAGGTGTCGTGGTTCGATGCCGCCGGACCGGCCGTCGCGGTCATGATCGGCTCCCCCCGATGAGCGTTGCGAGCTCGCCCGCCTCCGCCGGCGAGACGCTCCCGTCGACCACGGCCGCGCGGTACCTGCGGGTCAGGCCGTCCGCTGGGACTGGAGTGCGGGCATCCCATGCGACGGCCGATCCGATTCCCGGGTAGTCCCGCACGCGCACGAACCACGGGTCCGCCGCCGTGACCTCGTCACCGCCAGCGAGCACGACGGATGCCCGCCCGTTGTGTTCGGGACCGGCCGTGAACTGCGCGCTGAAGGCCAGCCATCCGGCCACCGAGCCGTTCACGTCGT
>Ga0164242_10007883_pt1 | contig 11604 bp, 10 predicted proteins | sample OricomgcompostMG_FD_108783 | JGI IMG/M metagenome (GOLD analysis project Ga0164242, IMG submission 108783) | Miracle-Growth compost microbial communities from Emeryville, California, USA - Original compost - Miracle growth compost (MG) ... | reverse complement strand
GTGGGGTGGTTGTGGGTTTCCACCTTGATCGCGTACGGGATCGCTTCGACATGCGTGCGCCAGACGCCGTCGGCGTCGGCGAAGAAGCGCGCGCCGTTCGAGCCTTCGATTACCGCGGCGTTGTCGCTGTATGCCGAGAGCGTGTGCGCGGGCGAGGTCTTGTGGGTGTGGCGGATGAGGTCGAACAGGGTGGACGATTGCTTTTCGCCGTCGACCGTGAAGCTGGCGTTGAACACCTTGTGCCGGCAGTGCTCGGAATTGGCTTGCGCGAACATCACCAGTTCCGCGTCGGTCGGATCGCGGCCGAGCTTCGCGTAGTTGTCGACGAGATAATCGATCTCGTCCGGGGCGAGCGCCAGCCCCAGCGCCTGGTTGGCACCTTGCAGGGCGGTGCGCGCATCGTCGCCCAATGCAACGGACGACAGCGGCGCGGATTCGCCGCGCAGGAATAGCTGCCGTGCATCGCCGAGCTTCAGCAGCACCGATTGCGTCATCGGGTCGTGCAACGCGTTCGCCACGGCGGCGAACGCGGGGTCGTCGGCGTCGGGAAGATTCTCGATCAGGAATGCGGTACCGCGCTCGACGCGCGAGACGTGGATACCGACGTGGTGCACGATGTCGGTGGCCTTCGAGGACCACGGCGACAATGTGCCGAGTCGCGGCACCACCCACAACGACGCGTCCGCGGGCGGCGCCTCGGTGGCATCCAGCACTTCCGCGAGGCGCCGGTGGAGGGTCGGCGAAAGTTGCGACTTCGATTCGACGAAGTACACCTGCCGGGCGCCGCGCACGCGAATGCCCTTCGCGATGGCGCCGAGGCGCAGGTTGAGTCGGTCGAGGCGGAAATCCGACAGGGCGCTGCGCCCGTCGAGAACGATCATGGCGATGGGAAACCGCGGCCGGAGGGAGCAGGATATTTTAGCAGCCCTGCCCGAAGCGCTGAACCCACCCGCTGCCGAGGCCGTCCCGGCCGTGCGTCAGTTCGGGGTGTGCACGGCCTCCAGGCGCCGCAACAGCTCCTGGGGATCGACGTAACCGCCCAGCACCACGCCGTTGTCGGCAATGATGGTGGGCGTACCGTCCACGCCGAGATTCATGCCGAGGTTGAAGTCGTGCGCCACCGGCGACTGGCACGTGGCATTGCGCGGACCCTGGCCCTCGAACGCCCGGGTCAGCGCGCCCCTGCGGTCGGATGCGCACCACACGTCCACGGCTTTCTGCGCCGACGGGGTGCCGAGCCCGCTGCGCGGCCAGAACAGGTAATCCACGGCGATCCCTAGCTTGTTGATCTCGGTGATGTTGGCGTGGAACGCGCGGCAGTACGGGCAGTCGATGTCGGTGAACACCGTCACCGTGTATTTCGGATTGGGCGGTGCGAAGCGGATCATGCCTTCCGGCGACAGCTTGGCGATCGCATCGCGGCGCAGGCGGTTCATCGTCAGGCTGTTGAGCGGCGTGCGGGTCTTGATGTCGAACGCATCGCCCTGGATCACGTAGCGCCCGTCGCCGGTCATGTACAGCACCTGGCCCTGCGAAACCACCTGGAACAGTCCGGCGATCGGCATCGGCGCGATCTGCTGCACCTTCGCGCCGGGTGCCATTTGCGTCACGGCCGCCGTGATGGCGGTGCGCACGGCCGGCGTCACCGAACCGGCGGCCGCGGGTGTCGCAGCGGCATCGGCGATTGCGGCGGGGTGGTCGGACGAGCACGCGCTCGCGGCAACCACGGCGAGGGCGAGCACACAGACAAGTTTCAGCATGATTTCGGAACGCGCCCTGGCGCGCGGAGAGGTCCGGCGCGATGCTAGCACGCGGCGCCACGCAAAACCGTGCGCCGGATGCTCAGAACGTCAACCACCAGCATCCGCCGAATTCGGTGACGCCGAAATCGCGCGTGGCGCCGTCGGCGGTCGAGATTTCGAAACCGGTGGGCGCTTGCACCGCGGCGTGGGCGGCGCCGACGGAAGCGGCGGTCGAGAGGCCGTCCAGGGGTGGTCCGGGCGCATGGACGACCGCGATTCCCGCCAGCGGCTGCTGCAGCCATGCCGCCAATGCGCGCAGCGTGCTGCGCGCGGAAGCCTCGTCCATTCCGCGCCACAGGATCAGTCCGGCGAGCCGGTTCACGTCACGATTCCCGAAAGCGTTGCCGATGGCTTGCCGGAGCGCCTGCGGTGACGCTGCACAGACATCGCCGAATGCGCTGTCCACCGCGGCGCCATTGCTGGAGGCGGCCACCGGATTGTCGCAAGGCTGCCCCGAGAACACCGGTTCGCCATGTGCGCCGATGCAGTGGTAGATCTGCGCGTGCGCCAGGGGCGTGCAGGCGAGCAGGGCGAACAGGCAAAGGAATTTCGGCAGCAGACCCATGGCGCGAGTGTAGGGCGGGCCTTGGCCCGCTGTCGGGATGCGTTGCGCAATCGGCGGGTTTGAATCCGCCCTATGTCGCGCCGTCCAAACGCTGCAACACCGCGGTGGTCGCGCGCGCGCGGTTCAGGGTGTAGATGTGCAGGCCCGGTGCGCCGCCCTGGAGCAGGCGCCGGCACATCGCGGCCACCACTTCGGCGCCGAACTCGCGGACCGATTCCGCGTCGTCGCCGTAGGCGGCCATCCGCTTGCCGATCCAGCGCGGGATTTCCGCGCCGCACATCTCCGAGAAACGCCGCAGCTGCGCGAAATTGGCGATCGGCATCACCCCTGGCACGATCGGAATCGTGACTCCGGCCGCGCGTGCATCATCCACGAATCGGAAATAGGCGTCGGCGTTGAAGAAGTATTGCGTGATCGCGCCATCCGCGCCGGCCTCGACCTTGGCCTTGAAGTGCTTCAGATCGGCCTGCGCGTGATCCGATTGTGGATGGCATTCCGGGTAGCACGCGACCTCGATGTGGAAATATCCGTTGTGCTCGCGACGCACGAATTCCACCAACTCCGAGGCGTAACGGAAGTCGCCCGGCGAAGCCATGCCCGACGGCAGGTCACCGCGCAGGGCGACGATGCGCTTGCAGCCGAGTTCGCGGTAATCATTCAGCAGGGCGCCGATTTCCTCGCGCGAACCGCCCATGCACGACACGTGCGGCGCCACTTCGAGTGCGTGCGTTTCGCGCAGGTGCCGCACCGTGCGCGGCGTGTGGGTCAGCGTCGATCCGCCCGCGCCGAACGTGACGCTGACGAACTCCGGTGCCAGCGCGGTCAGTTTCGGCAACGCGCGTTCGAGCTGCGCCCGCTGCTCGTCGTTCTTGGGCGGAAAGAATTCCAGTGAAATCGAAGTCATCGGCGTCCGGCGTCCATATATCTTTCTATCAAGATAGAGAGAATGGTTGCGGGATGCAACGGCCAAAACAAAACCGCCGGCTGACGCCGGCGGTCTGGTGTTAGCTCGGTTCACCCGGTACTTCGTTCGAAGCGGCTGTTGTGGAAAGCCAGGCCAGGAAGGCCGTTCTGGTGTATTCGGACCGGGATCGGTGTCGCTGCCCAACCATATCAACGAAGCAGCGATCACGGACGATCGCACAAATTATGCCGCCTTCTTCCACTGCCCCAATGCGGCCAAACCATTGTCGCGCGCGCGCTCGACCACGATTTTCTGCGCGGCGGCGAAATTGCCTTCCATGTCCTGGGCCCACAGGTGCAGCGCTGCCTGCTGCATCGCGCGACCGTAGGAGAACGACAGGGGCCAGGGATGCGGCCCGAGCCGGTTCATCGCGTTCAGGTGCGCAGTGGCGTCTTCGTCGCTCTGGCCGCCGGACAGGAACACGATGCCCGGCAGCACCGCCGGCACCGCGGACTTCAGGCACAGGATCGTCGATTCGGCGACTTCCTCGGTGTCGGCCTGCTCCGCGCAATCCTTGCCGGAGAGCACCATGCTGGCCTTCAGGATCGTGCCTTCCAGCATCACGTTGTGCTCGTACAGCGCCGCGAACAGCGAACGAAGCGTGGCCTCGGTGACCTCGTAGCAGGTTTCGATGTCGTGGTCGCCGTCCATCAGCACTTCGGGCTCGACCATTGGCACGATGCCGGCTTCCTGGCACAGCGCGGCGTAGCGCGCCAGCGCGTGGGTGTTGGCGTCGATGCAGGTGCTGGAGGGCATGTCGTCGCCGATCGTGATCACCGCGCGCCACTTGGCGAACTCGGCCCCCAGCTTCACGTACTCTTCCAGCCGGCCGCGCAGCCCGTCGAGGCCCTCGGTGACCAGTTCGCCTGGGAACCCCGCCAGCGGCTTGGCGCCCATGTCGACCTTGATGCCGGGGATGATGCCGGCATCCTTCATGACCTTGGTGAAAGGCACGCCCGCCCTGGTGGACTGGCGGATGGTTTCGTCGTACAGGATCGCGCCCGAGATGTGCTCGGAAAGTCCCGGCGCCGTCAGCAGCATTTCGCGGTAGGCGCGGCGGTGTTCCTCGCTGTCGGGCACGCCGACCGCATCGAAGCGCTTCTTGATGGTGCCCGAGGATTCGTCGATCGCGATGATGCCCTTGCCGGGCGCAACCATTGCCTGCGCGACGGCTTCCATTTGGTCGATGCTCATGACGGTTTTCCGCTCATGGATTTGGACCGCCAAGTATAGGCGAGCACGGGAATTCTTGCCTTCGTCGTGCCGTGCGGGACCACGGCGGGCGCGGCAAAAAGGTCTTCGATGGATGGTGCGCCCCGCCTCGGTCGTTCGGGCCGGGACTTTCGCGTTCCGGTCCCGCGGAGCGGCGGTCGGACGGACCCTGCGCTAACGATACGCTTGCGGGAAGTCATCCAGCCTGCAGGCGTCGGTGATCCGCTTCCGCGCCGCGGGATCGGCCGGCAGGTTGAACGGGATGATGATGTAGGTAAACACGGGCTCGCGTCCGGCGTTGTCCTTGCCCGGGACGTAGCGCATGTCCTTGACGGCGCTGGCCGCGACCGTTTTCAGGTCGCCCGCGGGAATCGTCTTGCGCACAACGATGTCGTGGGTCATGCCATCCGAGCCGATCATGTAGGTGACCGCCGCGCAGGTCGGCTTGCTGAGGTTCACGCCGCTGTTGGGCACGTCCACGTTCAGCGAAGTATTGGTCATGATCCAATAGTTGTCGCGCTGGTCGGGCCGGATCGCGCGGACGTTCGGGCCGACCGCCGCGAAAACGGTTGCGGTGGTGGCCAACAAGGCAACGGCAAGCATGGATCGGCTCATGAGTGTTGCACCACGAAGCACGGCTGATGCGGGACCCGGGTTCCGTCGATGCTGAAACATCGAGCATCCGGGGTGAGGGGGGAACCTGCGCTTTCCCGGGTCCGGGGATCCATCATAAATCACGCAGGCTCTCGGCGATCCCGTCGGGCCCCACACGGAGCAGTTTCAAGGTGTTGGTGCCCCCGCCGCGACCGGTGTGGTCACCGTGGGTCAGCAGCACGCGGTCGCCTTCGACCAGGTCGCCGCGCTGGAACAGTTGCCGCACGGCTTCGCGCACCACCAGTGCAGGGTAGGTATCGTGGCCGGCGAAGGGGATCGGCCGGACGTCGCGCAGCAGCAGCATGCGCCGGCGCGCTTCCGCGCTGGGCGTCAGCGCGTAGATCGGCACCGATGACCGGTAGCGCGACAGCCACTGCGCGGTGGTGCCGGACTCGGTCAGTGCGATGATCGCGCGTATGGGCATTTGCGTGGCCAGGAACATCGCCGCCATGGCGATCGCCTGGTCGGTGCGGTCGAGCCGGTGGGTGAGGGCCGAAATGTCTTCGGTCGGCTCGAACTGGCGCTCGGCGCCGAAGCAGATGCGGCTCATCGCGGCGACGGCGAGGTCGGGGTGCTTGCCGGCCGCCGATTCGGCCGAGAGCATCACGGCGTCGCTGCCGTCCAGCACCGCGTTCGCGACATCCAGCACCTCGGCACGCGTGGGAATGGGCGATTCGACCATCGACTGCAGCATCTGGGTCGCGGTGATCACGGCGCGGTTGCGCGCGAGCGACTCGCGGATGATCTTCTTCTGGAGGCCCGGCAGTTCGGCATCGCCGATCTCGACGCCCAGGTCGCCGCGCGCGACCATCACCGCGTCGGACGCGTCGATGATTTCTTCCAGCTTGTCGATGGCTTCGGCGCGTTCGATCTTGGCGACCAGCCAGGCGTTGCCGCCGGCCTCGCGCAAGAGCTTGCGTGCTTCCTCGATGTCGGCCGCGGAGCGCACGAACGACACCGCGAGGAAGTCGGCACGAAGTTGCGCGGCCAGCTTGATGTCGGCGCGATCCTTGTCGGACAGCGCACCCAGCGAAAGACCGCCGCCCTTGCGGTTGAGGCCCTTGCGGTCCGACAGCTTGCCGCCCACCGCGACCCGGCAATGGATCTGTTCGCCCTCGATGTTCTCGACCTCGAGTTCGATCAGTCCATCGTCGAGCAACAGCCGGTCGCCTTCCTTCACGTCCTGCGGCAGGCCGAGATAGCTGACGCCCACGCGCGTGGCATCGCCGGGCGGGGCTTCGGCCCGGCAATCCAGCGTGAAATCGGCGTCGGGTTCGAGCTGCACCGGACCCGTGGCGAATTTTTCGATGCGGATCTTGGGGCCTTGCAGGTCCGCCAGCACGCCGACTTCGCGATTCAGGTTCGCCGCTGCGGCGTGCGCTTCGCGGGCGCGGCGCAGGTGATCCTCGGGTTTGCCGTGCGACAGGTTCAGGCGCACCACGGCAACCCCTTCGCGCAGGATGTTTTCCAGCATGCCGGGGGTATCGGTGGCCGGGCCAAGGGTGGCGACGATGCTGGTGCGTCGGGTCTTGTTGTTCATCCTGCCAAGCTAGCACAAGGGCGCGCAGGGCGCCGCGCGCGCGTGCCGGATTTGTCGCTTTCTTCCTGCTGTCGTTCCGGGGCCGGCAAACGGCCGGAACCCGGAAGCGGTCGGTCAGTGGCTGACGGTCAGTGGCTGAAAACGGATTCCGGGTTTGCCCCGCGGGGCGCCCCGGAATGACGAGCCTGGCGTCACCGAGGAGTGATCGAATCGTCGGGAAGCCAAGCGCGAATCAGAACTTCGGCTTTTCCGGCGCCTGCCGGTAGCGCTCCACGGATTCGCGGATCTCCGCACGCGCGGCCGCGGCATCCCCCCAGCCCACGATCTTCACCCACTTGCCGGATTCCAGGTCCTTGTAGTGCTCGAAGAAGTGGGCGATGCGGTCGCGCCAGTGCTGCGGGGCGTCACCGACGTCCCGGATGTGCGCGTAGCCCTTGAACACCTTGTCGTCGGGCACGACGATCAGCTTGGAGTCGTGGCCGGCTTCGTCATCCATGTTCAGCATGCCGACCGGTCGGCAGCGCACCGCCGATCCTGCGATCAGCGGCAGCGGCAGCAGCACCAGTGCGTCCACCGGGTCGCCGTCGCCCGACAGCGTATTCGGGATGTAGCCGTAGTTGCACGGGTAGCGCATCGGCGTCGACAGCACGCGGTCCACGAAGATCGCGCCGGAAGCTTTGTCCACCTCGTACTTGACGGGTTCGGCATCCTTGGGTATTTCGATGACGACGTTGATGTCGTCCGGCACGTTGCGGCCGGCGGGGACGAGGTCCAGGCCCATGGGAATGTCCTTCGGAAAACCCGCCATTTTACGCGCGCCGCGCGCGTCCCACCGCGATTTCGAAAAAAAAGCCCCGCGCCAGGCGGGGCTTTCGTTCAGCCTCTTTCGGCGGATTATCCAAGCTTGTCCCACAGGAAGTCGTAGGCCAGCGCGTGCATGGTGGCGGCCTGCGAGTTGTCCGCGCCGGCGCCGTGGCCGCCTTCGGTGTTCTCGTAGAACCACACGTTCCGGTAGCCCATGGCCTGCATCTTGGCCGCCATCTTGCGCGCCTGCACCGGGCCCACGCGGTCGTCGCTGGTGGTGGTGTAGAACAACACATCCGGATAGTGCATGCCGGCCTTGACGTTCTGGTAGGGCGAGAAGGTCTTGATGAAGGCCCACTGCTTCGGGTCATCCGGGTTGCCGTACTCGGCCATCCACGATGCGCCGGCCGACAGATGCGAGTAGCGCTTCATGTCGAGCAGCGGCACTTCGCAGGAAATCGCGCCGTAGAGCTGCGGGTATTCCGTCAGCATGTTGCCCATCAGCAGGCCGCCGTTGCTGCCGCCTTCGGCACCGAGATGCTCGGGCGAGGTCACGCCGCGCTTGATCAGGTCTTCCGCGACCGCGGCGAAATCCTGGTACGCCTTCGGACGATTGGCCTTCAGCGCCGCCTTGTGCCACGCCGGGCCGTATTCGCCGCCGCCGCGGATGTTGGCGATCACCTACACGCCGCCGCGGTCGAGCCAGGCACGGCCGATCGAGCCGGAGTAGTGCGGCAGCAGCGAAACCTCGAAGCCGCCGTAGCCGTATTCCAGCGTGCGGTTCTTGCCGTCGAGCTTCATGTTCTTCCGCGCGATCTCGAAGTACGGCACGCGGGTGCCGTCTTTCGACGTCACGAAATGCTGGCTGACTTCGAATTTCGAGGCGTCGAAGAACGCCGGTTCCTGCTTGATCTTCTTCGCGGGTTCGCTGCCCAGCACGCCGCGTTCCAGCGATGGCGGGTCGAGGAAACCCGTGACCGTCAGCCAGTATTCGTCGGAATGATCCGGGTCGGTGTCGACGACCGCGACGGTGCTGAACTTCGGTGCGCCCGGCAACGCCTCGCGGGCCCACGCACCCTTGCCGGAGGCAGGGGGCGTCAGCACGTCGAGGCGGCTTTTCACGTCGTCGAGCACGTCGAGGATCAGGTGGTGCTGCGTCCACGAATAGCTCGCGAGGGCGGTATGCGCATCCGGCGTGAACAGCGCGGTGAAATCGCGCTTGCCGGCCATGAACTCATCGAAGTTCATCGCGAGCAAGGCGCCGGCGGGCCAGGTCTTGCCGCCGGTCGTCCATGGCGATTTCGTCTGCACCACCAGCCACTGCCGATGCACGTCGGCCTCGGCATCTTCCGGCACATCGATTTTGGCGAGCTTGCCGCTCTCGCGCAGGTACATGTCGCCGTGGAAGAAATCCTTCTGCACCGAAACGAAGTCGCGCTCGTAGCCCTTGGTGCGATCGTGGTATGCGCCGATGGCGAGGTCGTCCGGCTTGCCTTCGTACACCACCTTCGCCGACGACAGCGGCGTGCCCCGCGTCCATTCCTTCACGATGCGGGGATAGCTCGATTTGGTCATCGACCCAGGCCCGAAATCGGTGCCCACGTACACATGGTCGGCGTCGATCCAACTGACCTCGGTCTTGGCGACCGGCAGGAAGAAACCCCCTTTGACGAAAGTCTTCCCCGGCAGATTGAACTCACGTACCTCCACCGCATCACCGCCGCCTGGCGACAGCCGGACGAGGCAGTGCGCATAGTCGGGTTTCATGCACTCGGCGCCCTTGAATACCCACTTCTTGCCCTCGGCCTTGTTGAGCGCGTCGATGTCCAGCACCGTTTCCCACTTCGGATCGGCCTTCTCGAATTCCGCCAGCGTGGTGCGCCGCCAGATGCCGCGCGGGTGTGCCTTGTCCTGCCAGAAGTTGTAGAGGTAGTCGCCCATCCGGGATACGTACGGGATGCGCGCCTCGGAATCGAGCACCTGCAGGATTTCCCCGCGGGTCTGGTCGAACTCGGGCGATTCCATGAAGGCTTTTTTCGTGATCGCGTTCTGCGCGTGCACCCAGTCCATCGACCTGGTGCCGTGGATGTCTTCCAGCCACAGGTACGGGTCGTCGGTGGCTGCGCTCGTTGCCGCAGGTGCGGGCGCGGGTTTGTTTGCTTGTGCCATCGTGGGTACCAGGGGAATGCTCAATGCCAGGATCAGCCAACAGGGTCGCATGGGTAGGCTCCTCGGGTGGAGTAGGCAACCGTGCCAGCTTGGCACGGTTGGGCGTTCGGGTTATGTGCCTGAAGTCAGCGTGCCGGCTTCGGGAGCGCCGGCCCGCATGCCGGACTGTTTCGACATCGCTTCGGCAAACGCCAGCAGATCCAGCGCGGCTCCCTCGTGGCCGGGGTTGAGGCTGGCCATGAAATCCGCTTGCCGCGTGGTCTTCGCGACTTCACCCGCGAAGCGCGCGTTCCACGCCACTTCCACGTCCAGGGCCATCGCGTACGGCAACAGGCTGGCCTGCAGTTCCGGGTGCAGCGAGGGTTTGTAGCGGGCGTCCATGTCCTGTTGCTCGGCCGCGCCGAGATACCAGCGGAAGCCACGGAGCCGGCGCAGCAGCGATGTGTCCCTGGGCGGCTGGCGAGGCAGCCACCAGCTTGCGGCTACCTGGCCGGCCAGCAGCGCCGCGCCCGCCAGCCAGTCCGCACGTCCGGCGCCAAACAGCAGCCCGGCCGCGCAGATCAGCGCCACCACGATCGCCTGCGTGCGTATCGCGCGCAGGATCTGCTTGGGCAGCAGGCCGATGAGCATTGCCACGGCGGTCCCGGCCAGGAGCGTCGGCAGGAAGATCTCGGCGAAAATCGCGAAGCGCGGGTCGGCGCCGAAGAACAGCAGTGCGGCGCCCGGCAGTGCGATCAGCCAGCCCGGAATCAGCAGGAAGGCCGGATCCAGTGGGCGCTCGCGCGCGCAGCGGTTTTCGACGGCGCGCCGGTATTTCAATTCGGCCACGCCGATGCTGTCGGCGTTGGTGTCCGAAAACGGTGCCGTGTGCCCGAATGCGAACAGGGCGGAGCGCAGCGAGTTCTCGTCGGCCGTCAGCGTGGGGATCAGATCGGCGCCCGCGCGCGTCGCGACCCAGCTGCCGTCGGCCTGCCGGTCGAGGTTCAGTCCCTCCTTGGCCGCGACGCCGAGCAGGCCGGTGGCGAAGCACTTGCGGTCCCAGGTGCCGTGCCACAGCAATCGCATGGCGCCGGCGGACCAGCCGGAGGGCGGTTCGTATTCCGCGATCACCGGCTTGCCGTCGCCGCCGCTGATGAAGAAGAACTTCGCCGCCAGGTAGTAGAGGGCCAGCATCCCCAGCCAGAGCGGGCCATTGAACAACCATGCCGGACCGCGCGGCACAAGCGTTACCGGGGACGAATCGGATACTTCCGGATACGTGATCACCGCGGAGAGGGTGTGACCGGGCGCAACGCGCCTTGCGGCCATGCGAGTGACACGTGGGTGCCGCTGACCGGATTGTGGCTGGCCGGGTCCGCAGGCTCGGCGCCGTCGAGTTGGGCCTGGGCGTGGATCTGGTCGGAAGGCGCTTCTTCCGGAAGCCTCACGCGCAGGCTCGCGCGTTGCACCGGCAGCCGGTTGCCGTCCACCGCCATGGGCCAGTACAGCGTATTGCCGAAGTGGCCGGTGACGCCGTACAGGACCCGGTATTCGAGCTGGAACACCCGCGGTCCGGTTCGGCGGGTCGGATGGACGCTGATGCGCACGCCATCGCCGAGCTGCGTCACGTCGGCGTTGATCGTGCGGCCGTCCTCTTCAGCTCCCATGACGAACACGTCCTTGACGCCCGTGTGTCGCCCCGGAAACACCAGGTCGCGATGGAACACGACGGGCGCCGCGGCGTTGACGCGGGTCGTCTCGCTGGCGTCGAGCGAACCGTCGTAGTGGACATGGATCTTCGTTTCGCGCGAGAGGATGGCCGGCGCGTCATCGTCCGGTACCGCGGTTTGCGCAAAGGTTCCGGTCGCAAAGATCGCCAAGGCGACGGAACACAGGAGGCACGCGATCCGTCGTT
>Ga0164242_10007882_pt1 | contig 11605 bp, 10 predicted proteins | sample OricomgcompostMG_FD_108783 | JGI IMG/M metagenome (GOLD analysis project Ga0164242, IMG submission 108783) | Miracle-Growth compost microbial communities from Emeryville, California, USA - Original compost - Miracle growth compost (MG) ... | reverse complement strand
GTGCTGGGTGCGACCCCGCAGTTCGCGACCTTCGGCGAGTTCCACGCCGTGCCAGAGGGCGACCCGAACGCCGACAGGATCATGCATGGATCCCTCGAGGTCACCGAGCTGATCCGCCTCTACGTCTCCGACACGCTCGAGAAGCAGATGTGGGGCGACCTCTACGGTGCCTTCGTCGACCGCTTCGGCATCGTCTGGCAGGTGAACATCTCCCAGGGCGAGGAGCAGCAGGGCTGAGCTGCTCACAGAACCCGACCACACGGCGTCGGGCCCCGAAGGCTCCGGACCCCCGAAAGCGCCGTGATCTCCCGTGTCGACGCCCATGGAGCGGGCAGACGGGACATCACGGCGCCGGGGCGGCGGCTCAGGCGGCCTCGAGCATGGCCTCGGCCTCCTGCACCTGCTCGGTGCTCGGGCCGGCGGCGAGTGCCCGCCGCGAACCCAGGCTCAGGACCAGTGCAAGGCCAAGCGTCAACAGCTCGGTGACGGTGATGGCCCACACGAAGCCCACGAGCCCCCACAGCTGCGTCATGCCCAGCACCACGGGGATGTAGAGCACGCCCTGCGCCACGGACATGATCGTGGCATTGCGCATCTGACCGGTCGCCTGGAACAGCGCGATGATCAGGCCGGTGAAGCCGTTGAAGAACGTGGAGACCAGCATGGCCATGAGCACCAGAGTGCCGTCGGCCAACACGGACGGGTCCTGGCTGAAGACCGCCAGCACCTGGTGCCGGAAGAGGAACACGAGTCCGGAGAAGACGAGCGTGATCCCCGCGATGGACCACGCCGCACCGGAGACGGCGCGGCGCAGCCGCTCGCGGTTGCGGGCACCGAACGCGAAGCCGAAGAGGGGCAGCGCGCCGAAGTAGACGCCCATGCAGATCATCTCGGGCAGCTGGGCGATCCGCTGGGCCACGCCGACGGAGGCCAGCAGGGCCGCGCCGAAGCGCATGGCCACCCAGTTGGACACGAGCGAGGTGACGATCAGGAACGCGGACTGCAGCAGTTCCGAGGCACCCACGCCGAACACGGTGCGCAGCATGGCCCCGTCCGCGCTGAAGTGGCGCGGGGCAACGGAGATGTTCTGGCTGCGCGCGGAGAGCCACCAGATGTAGTACCCGGCCATGACCACGTTGGACAGCCCGAGAGCCAGGCCGGCGCCGAGCACGCCCCACGGCAGCACCAGGATGAACAGCACGTCGAAGATCAGGTTGGCGACGGTGGAGGCGATGAGCCCGATCATGGAGACCACGGCCGCACCCTCGGCGCGCACCAGCTGCTCCAGCGCGAAGCTCGCCACGAGCACGGGGGCGAAGGCGAACATCATGCCCACGTACTGCGCGGTGGGCGCCACAGCATCGGTGGTGGCGCCGAGGACGTGGGCAAGGGGCGTGGCCAGCAGCAGGCCGATCACGCCGACGACCACGCCGACGGCGAGCGCGCCGTAGAGCGCGAAGGAGCCGGTCTGGCGGATGCGCAGGGCGGCGGCGGGCCGGTCCGTGGCGGCATCCTCCTGCTCCCCCATGAGCCGGGAGATGGAGGTGCCTGCGCCGACGCCGAAGACGCCGCCGATCGCCATGATGAGCGCGAAGATCGGCATGGAGAAGGTCAGGGCGGCGAGCATCGGGGTGGAGTGCAGCGAGCCGACGAAGCCGCCGTTGATGACGTTGTAGACGGCGCCGACGCTGAAGCCGGCGATCATGGGCAGGCACAGGTGCAGCAGTGCCCTGGGGATGGAGGCGCTGGAGAGGATGGCGCGCGGGGATGAAGACATGACGGGTCCTCCGTTCCGTGAACGGCTTGCGGGCACGGCCCGCTGGATGGTGTGTGGGGTGGGGACCTTCACGGTCCCTTCGGTGCCCGACGCCGCGGCGTCGGGTGGGTGCTCAGCCCGCCAGGGTGCCTGGGCCGGGACGCTCGCCGCGGTGCGGCCGGCGCTCCGGCGGCAGGGCGGTGACGGCCTTGTCCAGCAGGGTTGCGAGCTGGTCCATCTCCTGCGGGTCCAGTCCGTCGAAGAGGGCCTCCTGGCCGGAGGTCATCTCCTGATCGAACCCGGCGATGAGCGCCGAGCCCTCGTCGGTGATGTGCAGGAGTTTCACCCTGGAGTCCTCTGGGGAGGGCGTCCTGGTGACGAGTCCGCGTTCCTCGAGGCCCTTGAGCAGGCTCGTGACGGACGCGGGGGTGGTGCCGGACATCTCGGCCAGTTCGCGGGCGATCACCCCGCGGTCCTGGTGCACCTCGATGAAGCGCAGCGTGAATCCCTGCTGCCTGCTCAGCCCGGAGCGCTTCACCCAGGCGTCGGCGATGGCGCGCTGGGCGAAGGACAGGGAGCGGATGGCGGCGAAGATCTGGTCGACTCGTGCGGACATGGTTAGAACTTTAATGATTAGATCTCTAACCGTCAACGCGGCGCGATGCACGAGATACTGGAGGCCGTCCACTCCTTGAGGAGGCACCGTGCGACTCTGGTCGCTGCACCCGTCCCAGCTGGACCGCGCCGCCCTCGTGGCCGGCTGGCGAGAGGCCCTGCTGGCGCAGGCCGTCCTCGCCGGACGCACCAAGGGCTACACGCGCCACCCCCAGCTCGAACGCTTCCGTGCTGGGGAGGACCCCTCCGCCCTGCTCGGGGCCTACCTCACCGCCCTGGCACAGGAGGCCACGCAGCGCGGCTATCGCTTCGACCGCAGCCGCATCGACTCCCCCGGCAGCGCCGACGCCGCCCTCACGGTCACCACCGGGCAGCTGGAGCGCGAGTGGCAGCACCTCGGCGCCAAGCTCGCGCTGCGCTCCCCAGCCGATCACGCCCGGTGGGTCGAGAGCACGCCGCGGCCCCACCCGCTCTTCCGCGTGGTGGACGGGCCGGTTGCTACTTGGGAGCGGGCGCCGGAACCCGAGCTGCGCTGAGGACGGACGAGCCCCGGCCGTTGTGGCCGGGGCTCGCTACGTGGCTGGGCCCTGGGCGCTGCGGCTCAGGCGCCCTCGGGGAAGATCTGCCCGATCGCCTCGCGCTTCTCCGCCTGGAACTGGTCCTCCACGCGCCCGTACGCCCAGTACGCGGACAGGGACAGGTCGGCGCGGGAGAGGCCGAACTCGTCCGTGAAGTAGCGGCGCAGGGCCTTCATCACGCCGCGCTCCCCGTGGGCGAAGACCTGCGCGCCGGAGGGCAGGTCCACCTCCCGCACGGCGGACTCCAGCCGGGAGGTCTCCGGCGAGAACGCGCCGCCGCGGTGCAGCCACTGCACGCGCACGCCGGCCGGGACCTGCAGCTCGATCTCGTCGCCCGGTCCGCCCACGTCCAGGAGCACCTCGCCGTGCTCGTCCGGGCCCATGGATTCCAGGGCCGCGGCGATGGCGGGCAGCGCCGACTCGTCACCGGCCAGCAGCTGCCACACGCCGGGGCGCGGGGCGTAGGCGCCGCCGGGCCCGTTGAAGGCGACGAGGTCGCCCGGCTGCGCTGCCTCGGCCCAGGGCCCGGCGATCCCCTCGGCCCCGTGGGTCACGAAGTCCACGTCGATCTCGCCGTCCCGTGCCGCGCGCACGGTGTAGGTGCGGCGGACCGGGACGGCGTCCTTGCCGTGCTCGGCGCGGATCGCGTCCAGGTCGTACGGCGGCGTCAGGCCCAGTGCCGGATCGGCGAAGAGGAGCTTGACGTACTGGTCGGTGGCCTCCTTCGGCTCGAACGCCGCGAGCCCCGGCCCGCCCAGCGTCACCCGCACCAGGTGCTCGGCGACGCGCTGCGTGCGCACCACCGTGCCCACGTGCTGCACGCGCGGCTTGCGCGGCCCGCGCTCGTCCTTGCCGGGCTTACCGCGCTTGCCGTCCTTGCCCATGCCTGAGTCCCTCCGCATCACTGCTGACTGCCTGCTGCTCACCGCTGCGGGCCTGCGGCCCGCTCCTTCCCAAGCTACTCGGCACGCCCCACTAGGCCTCGTCCGTGAAGCGGCGGAAGGTCTCACGCTGCTCCGGCGTGAGCCGCAGCAGCCGCCCCTGCAGGTCCGTGAGCGCCATGGTGCTCGTGGCGCGCGTGGTCAGGGTGCCGTCGGCGCCGTCGAAGAACTCGTAGTTCAGGCGGAAGGAGGCGCCCTTGATGGCGTCCATCCAGATCTCCACGCGGATCGGCACGTCGCGGTAGGGCAGCTGGGACACGTAGCGGATGGAGTGGTCCACCACCAGGATGAGCACCTCGGGGCCCACGTCCTCGAAGAGGGCCACCTTGCCCTCCCTGGCCACGGGCTCCCCGGTGCCGGCCGGGACGCCGAACGCGGCGACGCGGGCCTCCTCCATGAGCCTGACCTGGTTCACGTTGTTGATGTGCCCGTAGGCGTCCATGTCGGCCCAGCGCAGTGGGACCTGCACGCTCACCCTCACCGATGCTCCTCCTTGTCAGCGTCCGGCTGCGGGGGCGGATCCAGCAGCCCCATCGCCTGCAGCCGCTCGGCGATCCGCCCGCCGTCCGGCGCGTACACCCACGGGATCCCGGGGGTGGAGTTCATGATCCCGGCGGAGCGCCCGCCGGCCAGGACCGCCTGCGAGGGCGTGAGCTGGCGGATGACGATGGCGCGCACGTTCTCGGGGTGGCGCCGAGCGAACTCGGCGTAGATCTCCGGATCATGCTGGCCGTCGTCTCCCACCAGCAGCCACCGCACGTCGGGGAACTCGTCCACCAGGCGGCGCAGCTGGTCCACCTTGTGCTGCACGCCGGAGCGGAACACGCGCCCCTCGGTGGGTCCCCAGTCCGTCAGCAGCAGCGCGCCGTCCGGGAACAGGTTGCGCGCCAGGAAGCGGGTGAGGGCCTGGTTCACGTTCCAGGCGCCCGTGGAGAGGTAGAGCGTGGGCGAGGCCGGGTGCTGCCGCGTGATCCGGTCCAGCACCACCGCCATGCCGGGGGTCGGGTTGCGCGCGTGCTCGTCCACCACGAAGGAGTTCCAGGCGGCCAGCAGCGGACGCGGCAGGGCGGTGACCACCACCGTGTCGTCCACGTCGCAGATCAGACCGAAGTCCTCGGCCCTGTCCACCACGAACGCGGCGGCCGTGGCCTCCTCGCCGCCCTCCATGCTCAAGTGCACCGCGTGCCAGCCGGGCGTCAGGTCCACGGCCACGCGCGCGTCCACCACACCGCCGCGGTCCGCCGTGACCTCGAAGCTGTGCCCGCCGACGCGCACGTGCACGCGGGCGTCCATGACGGTGGGTGAGATGAAGTTGCGCCAACCGCGCACGCCGTCGGCCACAACGGTGGGCAGGTGCCGCCCGCCCACGAGCGCGCCGGGCTTGGACATCACGGCGCGGGCGATCACGCGGATCCAGCCGCCGGGGCCGGAGCGGCCGTAGCCGCGGTAGGGCATCACCGTGGGCTGCCAGCCGCGGCGCCTGGCCTGCTGCAGCCTCCAGGCGTGCCAGCGGTCCTCGAGCGAGAGGGCCAGGCCGCTGAGCGGCTCGGCATGCAGGGGGACGGACACGCGCCCAGTCTGGCACGTCGAGACCGCCCGGCGCCTAGGCTGAGCCGTGTGACACAGCCGGAAGTCCTCCTCGAGATCGCCCTGACCGCCACCGCGGAGGTGGCCCCCTTCGTGGCCGAGGCCTTCCACGAGGGCGTGGGCGCCACCATGAAGTCCTCGCAGCATGACCTGGTCACGGCCGTGGACCGCGAGGTGGAGACGCGCCTGGTGCGCCGTCTGGGCGAGCTCGGCCCGGCCGCCGCCTTCCTCGGCGAGGAGCACGGCGCCCACGGCTCCGGCGATATCACCTGGGTGATCGACCCGATCGACGGCACCAGCAACTTCGTGCACTCCGACCCCGGCTTCGCCATCAGCGTCGCGGCCTGCATCGACGGCGCCCCGGTCGCCGCCGTGGTGCACGCCCCGGTCCTCGGGGAGGTGTACAGGGCGGTGCCCGACGCCGCGTGGCTGGGTGAGCGGCGCCTGTCCGGTGCCGGGCGGGGCCCGGCGAGCGCCTGCGCACTGGCCACGGACCACCCCGGAGGCGAGGCCGTGTCCACCGAGGGGACGGACGCCCTCGCCGACCTCGGCGCCCTCATCAGCGCGTACGCGACGGTGCGCCGCCCCGTCTGCGCGTCCCTCGAGCTGGCCGGCGTGGCCGCCGGGCGGCACGACGTGGTGCTCGGCGTGGACACCCACCCCTGGGACGTGGCGGCCGGCGCCCTGCTCGTGACGGCCTCCGGCGGCCGCTACGACGCCGTCTCCTACTCGGACGGCCCGGACGTCGCCCCGGTCTTCCGCCCCTGCTACGTGGCCGCGGCGCCCGGTGCGGACGCGCGGCCGGCCGAGGACGTGCTCGCGGCGATCATTACCCGCCGCAACGCCGCGCGCTGAGCCCACCACCCGGCGTCGGGCAGCGCCCGGACCCACCCGCGTGAGGCACCTCACGGCCTCCCAACCGACCCTCACGCGATCCTCACGCCGAGGCCGCTGCGGCGGCTTCCGCCGCGCGTAGCGTCGATCGACGTGACCTACGCACCCGCACCGCACCGCCCGGCCGCCCGCCGAGGCGCCGACGAGGAGAACACCACACGCCAGGGCAAACCCTGGTGGATGGTCATGTGCCTCTCCGGCCTGGACTACTTCTCCACGCTGGGCTACCAGCCCGCCATCGCCGCGCTCGCCGCCGGGGCCGTGGCCCCGCTGGCCACCGTGGTGCTCATCCTCGTCACCGTGTTCGGTGCACTGCCGATCTACCGCAAGGTCGCCGCGGCCTCCCCGCACGGCATGGGCTCCATCGCCATGCTGGAGAAGCTGCTGCCGCGCTGGTGGGGCAAGCTGCTGGTCCTGGTGCTGCTCGGCTTCGCCGCCACGGACTTCATGATCACCACCACGCTCTCCGCTGCCGACGCCACGGCGCACATCGTGGAGAACCCGATCGTCCCCGACGTCATGGACTCGCACCGCGTGGCCATCACGTTGGTGCTCATCCTCGGGTTGGTCCTGCTCTTCCTCGCGGGCTTCGAGGAGGTCATCAACCTGGCCGTGGTGCTCGTGGCCGCGTTCCTCGCGCTGAATGCGGTGGTGATCGCCGTGGCCCTCGGGCAGCTCGTGACGCACGCGCACCTGGTGACGAACTGGTGGGCCGCCCTGACCACGGCACACCCGGACCCGATGTCCATCCTCATCATCGCGCTGCTGGTCTTCCCCAAGCTGGCGCTCGGCCTGTCCGGCTTCGAGACCGGCGTGGCCGTCATGCCACAGATCCGTCCGGGCCGCAAGGACACGGCGGCGAACCCCGCCGGGCGGATCCGTGGGACCCGGCGGCTGCTGACCACGGCCGCGATCATCATGAGCACGTTCCTGCTCACCTCCTCGCTGGCCACCACGGTCCTCATCCCCGCCGAGGCGTTCCAGGACGGCGGCCCGGCGAACGGTCGCGCGCTGGCGTACTTGGCGCACTCGATGCTCGGCGAGGGCTTCGGGACCGTTTATGACGTGGCGACGATCCTCATCCTCTGGTTCGCCGGGGCGTCGGCACTGGCCGGCATGCTCAACCTCATCCCCCGCTACCTGCCGCGCTACGGCATGGCCCCGGCGTGGGCCGAGGCCACGCGGCCGCTCGTGCTGGTGCTCGGCGCCGTGGCCGCGGTGATCACGGTGCTCTTCCGCGCCGACGTCACGGCGCAGGGCGGCGCGTACGCCACGGGCGTGCTTGTCCTGATCACCTCCGCCGCGTTCGCGGTGACGCTGGCGCAGTACCGGGCGGGGCGGCGCGTGTCCGCCGCGCTGTTCGCCCTCATCACGCTCGTGTTCGGCTACACGCTGGTGACCAACTGCATCGAGCGGCCGGAGGGGCTGAAGATCGCCGCCGTGTTCATCGTGGGCATCGTGGCGGTCTCCCTCGCCTCGCGCTTCCGCCGCTCCACCGAGGTTCGGGCCACCTCCGTCACCTTCACCAAGGAGGCCCGCTCCGTGGTCATGGAGCACGCAGGGCGCAGCAGGCACCTCGCCGTGATCGCCCACGAGCCCGTGCGCATGTCGGCCGCCCGCTACAAGCACAAGCTGGCCCACGTGCTCGCCTCCGAACGCGTGGACGGCGGGACCCCGCTCTTCCTCGAGGTCGGCATCGCGGATTCCTCCGACTTCACGGGGGACCTGACGGTGCGGGTGGTCTCCCGCCACGGCTTCGACGTCCTGGAGGTGCAGGCCACGTCCGTGCCCACCGCGGTGGCGGCTGTGCTGCTGGCCGTGCGTGACCAGTTCGGGATCATGTCCCACGTGTACTTCCGCTGGACCGAGGGCTCCCCGGTCCGCAACTTCACGCGCTTCGTCTTCCTCGGCCAGGGCGAGATCGCCCCGCTCACCCGCGAGGTGCTGCGCGAGGCGGAACCGGACGTGACGCGGCGGCCCTGGGTGCACGTGAGCTGAACCCGGGGCGTGCCGGGCCGGGGCGGGGCAGTCCCCGGGCAGCCCGGGCCGGCCCGGCACGCCTCCGGTCACGGCCCCATCGCCGCGGCCCCGTCGCCGCGCTGCCGCGGGGTCGACGAACACTGCCACACCCCTGGCCAGCGTTGTTACCAACCGGTAGGGTCGCGGCAAGGCCGGGGTCACTGCGTCCAGGACGCCGCGCTCCAGCCCCAGCGGACCGCGCGCACCGCGAGGCCGGCCCCGCCCCAGCGATCGGAGCAAGCATGACGACGACGTCACCCTCCCCCGCCACCGCGCCCGCGGTCCCCGGCGCCACCGTCCTCATCACCGGGGCGGCCAGGGGCATGGGCGAGATCTACGCCCGCCGGGCCGCCCGCGAGGGAGCGGGCCGACTCCTGCTGTGGGACGTGGACGAGGAGGCCGCCACCGCCCTGGCCTCCGAGCTGAGCGCCGCAGGCACGCCCGCCGTGGCTCAGCGGGTGGACGTCTCCCGGCTGGATGCCGTGCAGGAGGCGGCGGAGCGCGTGAGGCAGGAGTTCGGTGCCCCGGACATCCTGGTCAACAACGCCGGGATCGTGCGCGGCGCCCCGTTCTGGGAGCACGAGCAGGAGCGGGACATCGACATGACCATGCGGATCAACACCCTGGCACCCATGTGGATCACCCGGGCCTTCCTCCCCGACATGATCGCCGACACCTCCCGCCCCAAGCGGATCCTGAACATCGCCTCGGCCGCGGGCACGCTCGCGAACCCGAACATGAGCGTGTACGCGGCGTCCAAGGCGGCGCTGATCGGCTGGAGCGAGTCCGTGCGCCTGGAGCTGGCCAAGTACGGCCACCGCCACATCGGGGTCACGGTCTTCTGCCCCAGCTACGTCTCCACCGGCATGTTCGCCGGCGCCCGCGGACCGCTGCTGACGCCCATCATCACCCCGGAGGTGGCCACCACGGCGGCCTGGGAGGGCATGCTCGCCGCGCGGCCCGTCGTCTCCAAGCCGTGGACGGTGAAGCTGTCCATGGCCCTGCGAGGGATCCTGCCCGTGCGCACCTGGGACGTGCTGGCGGACAAGGCGTTCCACGTGTACTCCTCCATGGACCGCTTCACGGGCAGGCAGGGCACCCCGGCCTCCCGCGATTAACGCGTGCGAAGAATCCGCGCAGCGGACCGGCGGGCGGCTTCCTAGACTCGGTGCCCGGACACACCGTGGTGCCCGGCAACCATCTGCCCGCCGTCCACGCCACTGCACGCCACTGCGCCGTGGGAGGCGGCCGCGCAGGCCCTCATCCCCAGGAGAGACCGTGACTCCCCCCGAACCCGGCGAGACCTCCGAACCGCAGCAACCGGACTCCCCCGCTCCCGACCACGCGTCGGTCCCTGCCGCCACCCCGAGCTCCGCCCAGATCCGCCGTTGGCGCCGCTACCTCGCCGACGAGCGCGCGGAGGGCGCCATCTACGAGACCCTGGCCCAGCGCTCCAAGAGCACGGAGGAGCGCCGCGTCCTCGAGGGCCTGGCCCTGGCCGAGGCCCGCCACGCCGCCCACTGGGAGCGCCTGCTCGGCGACGAGGTGCGCACCCTGCGCCCCTCCCCGCAGCGCGCCCTGTTGCGCTTCATGGCCAAGCACTTCGGCTCCGTCTTCACCCTCGCCCTGGCCCAGCGCGCGGAGGGCAATTCGCCCTACGCCACGGACTCGGACGCCCTGCCGTCCATGGCCGCGGACGAGACCGTGCACCAGGAGGTGGTACGCGGTCTGGCCACCGAGGGTCGCCTGCGCCTGGCCGGCAACTTCCGGGCCGCCGTCTTCGGCGCCAATGACGGGCTGGTCTCCAACCTGGCCCTGGTGCTCGGCATCGGCGCCACGGGCGTGTCCAGCTCCTTCGTGCTCTTCTCCGGCTTCGCGGGCCTGCTGGCCGGCGCCCTGTCCATGGGCGCGGGCGAGTTCGTCTCCGTGCGCTCGCAGCGCGAGCTGGTGGAGGCCTCGCAGCCCACGCACGCGACGCTGCGGGCGGCGCCGGACCTGGACCTGGACGAGAACGAGCTCAAGCTCGTCTACCTGGCGCGTGGCATGAGCGAGGAGGCGGCGGAGCACCGTGCAGCCGAGCGGATCGGGCGGCTGGACTGCGATTGCGATCCCTCCACGTCGCTGCCGCCCGGACAGCTGGAGGGCGAGGTCACCACGGAGGACGGCGAGCCCGACACGATCGGTTCGGCGTTCGGCGCCGCGTTCTCCTCGTTCCTGTGCTTCTCCACGGGCGCGCTCGTGGCGATCCTGCCGTACCTGTTCGGCATGTCCGGCCTGGCCGCCATCATCACGGCCGCCTGCCTCGTGGGCGTGGCGCTGCTGTTCACGGGCTCCATCGTCGGCCTGCTCTCCGGCGCCTCCCCACTCAAGCGCGGCCTGCGCCAGCTCGCGATCGGCCTCGGTGCCGCCGCGGTCACCTACGTGCTCGGCCGGCTCTTCGGCACGGGCGCGGCCTGATCAAGGCCGAGGGCCGGCAGCACCTCGTCGACCGAGTCCACGAGGTGCACCCGGTGCTCCAGCGGCGTGCCCTGCACGAGCGCGCTGAGCAGGTCCCAGGCCGGCAGCGTGGACGTCCAGAACTCGCGCCCCACGAGCACCGTGGGAGCCGCCGCCTCCGGTGCCCCGTAGATCCCGTCACAGGCCTCCTGGAACACCTCCTGCACGGTGCCCGCGGCACCGGGGAGCACCACGGTCCCGCCGGTGGCCACGGCCAGCAGCACGTCCTCGCGCTGGGCGTTGGAGAAGTACTTGGCCACGTGGGTGGCGAAGACGTGGGGCGGCTCGTGCCCGTAGAACCAGGTGGGGACGCCCAGTCCCGGCGTGCCGCCAGAATGCTCGTGCAGCACGTCCAGCGCCACCCTCGCCCACGCGCCGGGGGACGGGTCGGGGCGCGGCACCTCGGCCAGGCGTGCCGTCACGGCGAGCGGCTCGGCGTCGGGCAACGACGCCAGGTACCCGCCCAGGGCCGCAGCCTCCATGGCACCCGGTCCGCCGCCGGTGGCCACGCGCGCCCCGGCTCGCACCAGGGCGCCGCCCAGCCGCACGGCGTCGGTGTACCCGGCGCTGCCGCGGTCCACGCCGTGCCCACCCATGACGCCCACCAGCCCGGCCGGCGAGCGCAGCGGGCCGGCACTGACGGCGCGCTGCAGGGCCGTGGTGATCGCGTGATCATGCAGCGCCGCCGTGCGCGTGGCGGCCCTGGCGCCGTCGGCCCG
>Ga0164242_10007881_pt1 | contig 11607 bp, 13 predicted proteins | sample OricomgcompostMG_FD_108783 | JGI IMG/M metagenome (GOLD analysis project Ga0164242, IMG submission 108783) | Miracle-Growth compost microbial communities from Emeryville, California, USA - Original compost - Miracle growth compost (MG) ... | reverse complement strand
CATCGCTGCCTTTGGCGGCTTGCTGCGACGGGCGGTGACGGTGGCGCCTCGGCTGCCGGCCCTCAAGTCTGTAAGTGAAGTTACATCTGTCACAGAGCTCTAGCGCTATGATGGGAAGTGGAAACTAGGTTTTCCACGGAAAGGCTCGCACGGCGCGAGCCTTATTAAGTGGTAACTCGCTGGCAGCTGGCACAGCGTCCCTGCAGCTCCAGTTGATGGTGTTGCAATTCAAAGCCGAGTTCGGCCGCCAAGCTACGCAGGGCTTCCTCAATGGAAGCCGATTCCGGTACTACCAGCGACCGGCCACAATGTAGGCAGGTGGCGTGGTGGTGGTGATCTTGAAACTGGTCGCTCAGCTCCAGTCGGTACTTCCAGCCAGTTTGCAGACGCTGGGCGATGCCAAGCCGCTCAAATAGGGCCACGGTGCGGTAGACGCTGGCCCGATCAATGTCGGGGCAGCGGGCGATGAGGTCGGCCATGGTTAGTGGCAGGTGTTCGGACAAGGCGCCGTACACGGCCCGGCGCGGCGCCGTCAGGCTCTGGCCGTGGCGGCGGAGAGTCTGTTGTAGCAGTGGCAGTGAAGCAGACATGTTGCAATCATACTGTAAATTGCGACGAATTTGCAAAAAATCCCTGGCCGGCGCAGACTACCCTCCAGAAATTACCAACCAATAGGAACACTATGATAGCCATTCTCTTGTCCATCGGGACGTTCTGCTCAACTTTACTGGGCGGCCTGACGGCCCTCAAAAACCGTGATCAATTGCACCGCCTACTCGGCTTTACGGCCGGCGTGGTCATCGGTGTAGTGGCGTTTGATTTGTTGCCGGAGATTTACACTTCGCTCGGCCACGGCGTGACAGCCCGGGCTGCCATGGTGGCCTTGGTGTGCGGCTTCCTGCTGTTCCATGTCGTTGAAAAATCCATCCTGATTCATCATAGCCAGGAGGTAGAGTACGAGGTGCACCACCACCCGCAAGTTGGCTTGGTGAGCGCCCTGGCGCTGGCCGGACACAGCTTTTTGGACGGCCTGGGTATCGGCTTAGGCTTTCAGGCTGGGACCGAGGTGGGGGTGGCGGTGGCTATCGCCGTCATCGCCCACGATTTTTCCGACGGACTCAACACCGTGACGCTGATGCTGGTCAACCGCAACAACCGCCGGCGAGCCTTCATCATGCTGCTAATTGACGCTCTGGCGCCGGTGCTGGGCGCCGTTGTCGGCACGCTGGTGCACGTATCAAGCGGTGGCCTGACGCTGTACCTCGGCTTTTTTGCCGGTTTCTTGCTGTACATCGGCGCCAGCGAAATCCTGCCGGAAGCTCACAGCCGACATTCCTCGTACACTACCATCGCGCTGACGGTATTGGGCACGGTGTTTATATTTATCGTGACGCGGTTTGCTTAAGTGAGGAAGCCACACCGAACACGCGGACAGATGGGGTCAGTGGTCGGCTGCCTACTGGCTGTGCTTGTGCTGCTGGTGGGTGGGGGAGTAGCCTATCGTGTCAGCCGTCGGCCGTCGCCGGTTGCTGCTCGCGCTGCTGCCGTGTCGCCACCCACGGTTTGCGCCGCCAACCCGGCCGGGGTGCAGCTACTGCTGGTCAGTATCGCCAAGCAGCGCTTGTGGGCCTGCAGGGGTCAGACGGTCGTCAAGCAGTCGGCGGTCACAACCGGTATGACGGTGGTCCGGAACGGTGTGGACGACCGCACGCCCACCGGCAGCTGGACGATCAAGGCCAAATATCGGGACATCCATTTGCGTGGCTCGGACGCTAATGGCGCCTGGGACGATTACGTGCAATATTGGCTGCCATTTGACGGCGCGGTCGGCTTTCACGACGCCAGCTGGCAAACGTTTCCGTTTGGCAGTCAGCAGTACCACACAGCCGGTTCGCACGCCTGTGTCCACCTGCCGACGGACGTAGCGGCGTGGGTGTATGGCTGGGCACCGGTCGGCACGACCGTGACAATCGAAACGTAAGCAACATCACCCCTGGAAGTGCTACAATAACCGTATGCTTGTGGCGGTAATCATTCTGGGGATACTGGTGCTGGGTTTGCTGGTGGTGCTCGTGCGACAGTCCAAGCCTGCCACTGACAGCCAAAGCGCCTTGCTGCTCAAAGAAGACTTGCGGGCCATCAGTCAGGATATTACCCGCTTAAAAGACGGCATGCAGACGCAGCTGTCCGAGCGCCTAGACCGCAGCCAGGCCGCCATGATGGGTAGTCTGCAACGCCAATCCAGCGAAAGCAACCGCCTGATCAGTGAAATCACTCGCAACCTGACGGAGCTGAAAGAATCAAACAAGCGGGTGGTGGATGTGGCCGATGAGCTGAAAACGCTGCAGAACGTGCTGCAGAACCCCAAGCAACGCGGTGGCCTCGGTGAGTACTATCTGGAGACGGTGCTGTCTAACGTGCTGCCGCCGCACATTTACGAGACCCAGTACCACTTTGCGGACGGCGAAATCGTGGACGCCATTGTCAAGCTGGATAAACACCGCATTCTGCCTATCGACAGCAAGTTCAGCTTGGAGAACTATAACCGCCTGATTGAGGAAAAAGACAAGACGCAGCGCGCCGCCCTCAATCGGTTGTTCAAAAGCGATCTCAAAAACCGCATCGACGAAACTGCTAAGTACATTCGCCCCAGCGAAAATACCCTGGATTACGCCTTTATGTTTATCCCGAGTGAGGCGATTTACTACGACCTGCTGGTCAATAATGTCGGGGCCACCGGCACCAATTCGCGGGACCTGATTGAGTACGCCTTCGTGGACAAGAAGGTGATCATCGTCAGCCCGACGACGCTGCTGGCCTATTTGCAGACGGTCATGCAGGGGCTGAAGAGTCTGCAAATTGAGGAGCAGGCCAAAGACATCCAGAAGCGGGTCGGCGAACTGGGGAAACACATCGCCGCTCACGAAAGCTTTATGCAAAAACTGGGCAATTCCCTGGGCGTCAGCGTCAGCCACTTCAACAGCGCCCATAAATCGTTGAAAGCCATGGATAAAGACGTGGTGAAGATTGCCGATAGTAACCCCAGCGTCGAGCCACTGCTATTGGAGCGACCGAACCAGGAGGAGCAGTAGCTGTCATGGCGCGCCCGGCCCGGACCGATGGTTGGTACGCACTAGCCGGCGGCTTGTTTATCGCCTGTTTGGCCGTGACGGCCTACGCCGCGCACCGCTACGCTAGCGCCGAAGCGCACTATCGGCAGCAGCTCGGTCACGTTACGCTCCAGCCGCACGGTGATCCGCTGGCGACTCTCGAGGCGGCCACCCGGACAGCTGACAATTGGTTGCACGCCGAAATCATCGCCGCCATCGCCACCGGCCTGGCAGCCATCAATCTGCTGGTCTGGCTGGGACGTCACCGGGCCGCCCGGCTAGCGGCTAGCGACGCCGACCGCTCGGACGACTAGCACTGCTACTGGCGGCGCCGTAGCGCAAGGCCTTCAGCTGCTCCAGCGTTTCTTCGTGCAAGATACGGTTGGTGCGGGTCAGGTCGGCCAGCACTGACAGGGCTAGGCACAGAAAGGCTCCCATCAGCAGCACGCTGCCGAAAATCAAGGACTGCAGGTGGGCGCCGGGGTGGCGGTCAATCAGGAACAGGATGACGTAGCGCAAGAATGGGATCAGTCCGGCTACGGCCAGCAGGCTGCCGACGGTGCCGACCACCACGTAAGGGCGGTACATAACGTAGGCTCGGATGATGGCAGACATTGATTTGAACACGTGCTCCCAGCTGCTCTTAAACAGTCGTGATTCGCGGGTCTTCGGGTTGGTGGTGACCGGCACGCTGACAATCGGGATGCGCTTGTTACCGGCCTGGATAGTGGTTTCCATGCAGTAGCTGAACTGGGTAATGATGTTCAGCCGCAGCAGGGCCGCCTTGGAATAGGCCCGGAAGCCGCTGGGGGCGTCGGGAATGTTGGTGCCGGCGGCTTTGTTGACTACCCAGCTGCCAAAGTGCTGCAGCAGTTTTTTGCCAGGACTAAAGTGACTGATTTTGCTAGTCTGGCGGTCAGCAATGACGATTTCGGCCTGGCCGTCCAGGATGGGCTTGATGAGATCAGGAATGCGGCCCTGGGGATACTGGTTGTCGCCGTCGGTGTTGACGACGATGTCAGCGCCGAGTTCTAAGGCCCGGTCGACGCCGTCCCGGAACGAGCGGGCCAGCCCCATGTTACGGGTGTGGCGCACCACGTGGTGGATGCCGAGCTCACGAGCGACCTCAACAGTTTTATCGGTGCAGCCGTCGTCTATAATCAAATATTCCAGGACGTCAACGCCCGGGATTTTTTTGGGCATGTCGGCCATGACCAGTGGTAAGGTAGTCTCCTCGTTGAGACAGGGAATTTGTACGATGACTTTCATGGTAAATCTCTCTCGCTCCTCTTTCGACCAGTATACTATACCGCTGCGTTGCAAATGAGCTGCAGGTGCGCTAGCCCTGGGGCTTAGTGCTTATCTCGGAGTAAGTCGACGGTTAGGGCAGCGGTCCAGGAAAAATTGTGAGCGCCCAGCGGTTCACCGGTGTTGGGGTCAAAATACTCGGCAAAGCCGTGCTGGTCTACCATTTCCAGGCTGGTTTCACGCAGGGCGTCGGCGTGCTCGTGGTAGCCGTAGCGCTTCAGGCCATCCATGATCAGCCAGTTAGTATTCAGCCAGGCCGGCCCCTGCCAGTAGCGGTCCGGGTCGAAATCTGGACTGTCCAACGGCACGCTCGGTACCGGATAGGCCGGCCCGAACTGCTGTTCGTTTTCCAAACGGCGGACCAGCAGGGCAGCCCGCTCCTTGGAAATGCAACCGGCGTATAGCGGCAGCAGCTCGGCAATGCTTGACACTTTCAGCGGCCGGTGGGTGACAAAATCACGCGACCAGTACGTGTGAGCGTACTCATCCCACAGTGATTCCAGGGCTGTTTCGGATTGCTGCATGGTAGTGACCAGTTCGGTGGGCAGCTCGTAGCGGACAGCGGCGGCGATATCTCGCAGTCGAGCGTTGGCCCGGATGAAGATGCAGTTGAATGACAGATCTTCGATGGCGAATAGACCGTGATCCAGGATTTTGGCGGTGTCGTAGGCCTTGCGGCGTAAGCGCCGCTGGGCGTCGAACAGGCTGAGCACTTCCAGGGTGGAAAAACGCTGGCCTGGCGGCACGTAGTGCAAGTCGCGGCGGAACAGATCAACCAGCCAGTCAGTGCGGGTGGCCCGGATAGCGCTAACCCACCAGGGCATCAGGTGCTCGTGCAGCTCGTGCATCCAGGGCGGCGTGTTGTCCAGGCCGGTTTCCCAGGGGTGGACCTGCAGCACCAGCCCTTCCTGGTGCGGATCGCGCTCGGCGTACAGCCATTGGTGATGGGCGACCAGGCTGGGCAGCAGCTGCTTGTACCAGCTTTTGCGTTCGGCGGCGTTCAGGCGCTGGCCCACTTGCCAGACGGCCTCGGCCAGCATTGGCGGCTGAGTGATGCCGCTGGTGGCGACGTGGTCGGGTGAGTAAGGGCTGATCCAGCTACGCCAGACCGCCCGGTCGCGACGGTAGTGGGCTTCATCACTGAAAATCATGTTTGGCAGCATGCCGTTACTCCACTGACCACGGAGCAGACTGTTTAGCTCAGTCTGGGCGCGGGTTGGGTCGAGCCAGCGTAGTCCGATGGCGATGAAGCAACTGTCCCACAGCCACTGGTGGGGGTAAAGGTTTTCGGCCGGGATGGTGTAGCTGCCGTGGTCGTTACGCTGCAGGACGGCGGCGGCCCGGTCGAGCAGGGGCGGCTGGGGGGCGGGGTTATTTTCGCTCATGTTTACTAGTAGTATACCGGGTAATTGTGAAAATGGGGGAAGCTTGCTATACCTGTAGGTTAATGAGTGAACGAGCAGGCGCGGAAACCACCCAACGCATCGTCGATTTGACGGAGCATAAACTCGGACCGGCGGCCAAGGCCGGATTGGTGGGGATTGGCGCTGTCGCCCTGGCGGCGGCCGGCAGCTGGGCGGTGCGCCGCCACCGTTTTGAACGAGCCGCCCAGCCGCTGCGCGAGCTGCTCAGCGGGTTGGAAAGCGCTGAGCCGCAGCGTCGGCAGCTGCTGGCCCGGCAAGTGCTGGCGGCCAACCTCGTGTACCCGGCCGGGCTTGACCGCGATGAGTTGCGTCAGGTGCTTGGTTGGCGGAGCCGGTCGGTGCCAGGCTTTTCAGAAACGGTGCGGCAATTGGTGGCTAGCGGCGCACTGGCAGCCGAACATCCCACTAAAGTCACCGTGCAGCTGCGGCCGCAGCGCGCCCTGCTGCTGACGCTACTAGACGAGCCGGAAGCGACGCCGCGCCTGCTGGCGACGGCCAGGGAACTACAGCCGGAATTTGATTACCAGCAGCTGCGGCCCTACGCCGGTAATACTGAAGTGCTGGACCAGACGCCGCTACTGGGCGGGCCTGCACCCGCCGAAGACTGACAGTGGTCGACGCAACTAGTTGACATAGCTTAGTACCTTGTATAACATAGTACTGTATGGATAAGACAACTCCTTCCAGCGAATACGCCACCCAGGCGGAAGTCCAGATGCGCAAAGGGCTGCTAGTGTACTGCGTGCTACTGCTATGTCACGATGGCAAAGTCTACAGTTCGCAGATCATCAATCGCTTGCGCCAGGCCGAGTTGATAGTGGTGGAGGGTACGCTGTATCCGCTGCTAAACCGCTTGGCCCGGGACGGCGTGCTGGGCTACGAGTGGCGCGAATCCGAACAGGGTCCACCGCGCAAGTACTACTGGCTGACCGACCAGGGCAAGGAATTACTCATAAATTTACGGGCGACGTACAAACGGCTGCACGGTTCAGTCAAGGCGCTAGAGAAAGGAATTTTATGAACGAAGTCAAACACATTCACATCGGCCGGCAGCAGTTTACCGTTTCGACCGAGGCCTATGGGGAACTCCGCCAGTATCTCGAAGCTATTGCGCGCAGCGCCGGACAAGCCGACGGCGATGTCACCGAAGAAGTGGAGCTGCGGATGGCCGAGCTACTGACGGAGCGGGGTGTCACGGCCGAGAAAGTCGTCCTGCCGGCCGACGTGGCGTACCTGAAGGCCCAGCTGGGCGAGCCGAGCGATTTTGCGGACACTGACGCCGCGAGCGCCGATAAACCGCAGTCCACGGCCCCCCGCCGTCTGTTCCGCGATCCAGCTGGCGCCATGGTTGCCGGCGTGGCCTCCGGTCTGGCCAAGTACCTCGGCATTGACGTTACTGCTATCCGACTGCTGTTCGTGCTGAGTATCTTACTCGGCGGCAGCGGCATCCTGGTGTATGTCTTGCTGTGGCTGCTGGTGCCGGAAGCTACCACTGCCAGTGAACGCCTAAGTATGCAGGGCAAGCCGGCGACGGTGGAAAATCTGAAACAAGTAGTGGAGCGGGCTGACGTGCCGGCCGCAGCCCGACGCAGTCGGACGCTGGCTCTACAGCTGCTGCGGCCGCTGGGCCGCGTCCTGCTGTTTATCATCGGCCTACCACTGGCCATCGGTGCCGGCATGGGTCTGGTGTGGACGGTTATCGTGTCCATCTACTTCCTGTTCAATGGAGCCAAGGTGGCCGGCCAGGTGGTAGCTCCCATTGGCAGTCACGAGGTGACGGCGTTTGTGGCGGCCGTCGTGGCTTTGGTGGTGGTGCTGCTGTCGCTGACGCTCATCGGCATTGCCATGATCCGTCGCCGCTGGCAGCTGCCGGCCTGGGGCGTGGCAACACTGGTGGGCCTGTTCGTGGTGGCCAGTTCGGTTGGTGGCGCCTTTGCTGCCGACGCCGTGCCGCACATTCGTGACCGGGTGAACGGCTTACATCACGCGACAACGGTGTCGCAGCCCTCATTCTCCCGAGCGGACCTCAGCGGCCACGACACCCGCTTCGTATTCGTACCAGACTCCCGGACATTTGTTCGCTACCGCTACTTCGGCTCGGTCGATGTGCATCAGCTGCATGCTTCAGTTAAAAACGGTACGCTGACGGTACGCACTGACGGCCTCAAAGGTAGTAGCAATTGCAATCTGTTCTGCGTGTACTCCGGCCCGGACCTGCAGGTTGAGCTGCACGCGCCACGACTGGACGATGTACACGTCACTGGCGACCGCACTGATTTCTTAAGCGCCTACCGCCTCAGCCAGCCGGCCATGTCGCTGACGGTGGCCGACAACGTCCTGGTTAGCCTGACGCATGCCTACCCGGCGACTGCCGAGCTGCACGATAGCAATAGCGGCGACCGCCATTTGTCACTGACTTTCGGTGGCGGGGCTCAAACTGACGACGGCGTAAGTATCAACCCGGGCGACGCCGGTGGCACCGTCAGTTTCACGCGGGTGGGATCGCTGAATGTCATTAACGACCGTGCCTGCGACCAGGCCGATCCGTTCATCTTCGTCTTAAATGGTGTCCAGCAGCTGGCGCTCAACGGCAAGTCGGTGCCCGCCAGCCAGCAGGGCTACAACAGCTTGCGCAGCTCGGCTAGTAACAACTTGTTCAATTGCCTGGTGCTGCAGGCCGAGCCGCAGCTGCCCGACGCCCCGGTGACGCCCGCCTGGCACGCCTAAAAGCCGGCTAGCGGTAGTTGGTAAAACTGAGCGGGAAGTCGAGATCCTCGGCCTTCAGTAGCTGCATGACGGCCTGTAGGTCGTCTTTGCTACCGCTCATGACGCGCACGGCGTCGCCCTGGATCTGGGTTTTTACTTTAGGATACTCGTCGCGGATACGCTTGGTAAGCTGCTTGGCCTTGTCCTGATCGAGCCCCTGCTTGAAGGGCACCTCCCGGCTGGCCTTTAGGTTGCTCTCCACCAGTTCTTTGCTGGTGTCCAGTACTTTCTGGCTCTGGCCACGGGTGGCTAATTTTTTACGGACGATGTCCAGAATGGCATCAATCTGCCACTCGCCGCTGCCGGTGATTTTCAGGCCTTTTTTGTCGTCCAGCCAGTCGATGGCGGCCGGGGTGCCTTTGAAATCATAGCGGCTGTCAATTTCCCGCTGAGTCTGGTCGAAGACGTTATTCATCTCCGCTTTGTCGTAATCCGACACGATATCAAAACTAAAATTTGCCATGGCTTTACTATGTCACAAACTGGCGATTCAGGCGAGGTCGTACAGCCGGAAACCACTGGCCGGCAGCTCGCCATTGGCCGGCACGCTGCCGAACGGTACGATGCGGACCGGCTGGCGCGGACCTCGGTCCAGGGCGAAGTAGGCAGCTTGGGCGCCGAGTAGTCGGGCGGTGCCTAGCGTTGGTGGCAGGGTGAGCATCGGCAGTGCTTCACCGCTGTCGCGGTGCTGGCGTAGCTGGGCACTGCGCTCGGCCAGATACGCTTCCCACGCTTCGGGTGGCATTGAATTTTGGTGCTGCAGGGGTTCAGGAATGGCTAGCGGCGCGCCGTCGCTGAGACGGACCTGCTGGGCGATCACCAGGTCGCCGACCCGGGCGGCGACGGCCTCTGGGTTACATTCGAAAGGGATGGCCGGGTAGGTGATAGTATCAATGGTTATAGTTTCAAGCGTGGGGTGTGCGACGATGGTCACGACATTTCTCCATATTTTTTTTGTTAGGGTTGGTACTTGCTAGTGTAAGCCACCGCCGCCCGTCCGGCCAGTACAATCAGCTGTGCTATGTATAACTGCCCGCCCAGCTGACGGGCCGCAGGAAAGCGTAGCAATTCAGGGGTGGAGCTTGCTATACTAAGGCGTAATGGACTATCAAAATCAACGGGTGCGCGAAACTGCCGAGCTGCTGCATGGCCGTTTGGCGGACCTGACCACTAAATCAGACATCTTAAAAGCCGTCGAACTGCGAGCGCTGTACGCCGAAATTCCGCAGTTGCCGCCGGAGCAGCGTGGCGCGTTCGGCCGGGAGCTGAACGCCTTGCGCGCCGAGCTGCAGCAGCTAGTTGACGCGGCCAGTGAGCAGGCCGAAGCGCTGCCGCCCATCGACGTCACGGCGCCATTTGACGTTAATGTGCCGGCTGACAAACGCCCAAGCCTGTTGTCCACCACTGACGGCAGTGCTCACCCGCTGATGACCGAGCGGGACCGTATTCTGGACATTTTTTATCGCATGGGCTTCATGGCTAGTGAGTCACGCGAATTGGATGACGATTACCACATGTTCAGCGCCCTGAACTTCCCGGAAGATCACCCGGCACGTGATGATTACGACACTTTCATGACGGAGCAGACCGATGCTCGTGGCGTTCGGCTGGTGGCTCCAGCCCATACTTCCACCATGCAGCACCGCCTGTTGAAGCAGTACCGGCCGAGCCTGGAGCGTGGCGAGCCGATTGCCGTGGTGGTGCCAGACCGGGTGTTCCGCAACGAGGATCTCGATGCTCGGCACGAGCACACCTTTTACCAGCTGGAAGGTATTTACGTGGGCCGCGGCGTGCACGTCGGCATGCTGGTGGCCACGCTGAAGACATTCCTGCAGGAGTACTACGGCAAGGAGCTAGAAGTGGCCACTCAGCCGTTTTACTTCCCATTCACCGAACCGAGTTTCGAATTTTCGCTGTCCTGCCCGTTCTGTGATAAACGGGGCTGTAGCGTTTGCAGTCAGGCCGGCTGGATCGAGCTGCTGGGCTGTGGCATGATTCACCCCAACGTGCTGCGCGAAGCTGGCATCGATCCGGAAGTGTACACCGGCTTTGCTTGGGGTTGCGGCATCGACCGGCTAGTTATGATGAAGTGGGGCATTGAAGATGTCCGACACTTCGAGAGCGGCAAATTAGATTTCCTGAGGCAATTCTAAATGAAAGTACCATTAGTTTTATCCAAATTTTATAGCAACCACGATTTGACGACCGATGATGTCCAGGGGCTGGTTAAGAAAATCGGCGCCCAGCTGGGGGCGGTGGAGGCCGTGGAAGACCTCGGCGCCAAATATCAGGGCGTGGTGGTCGCCAAAGTGGTGGACTGCCGTAAGCATGAAAATTCCGATCACCTGAATGTCTGCTTGATTGATGACGGCGGTCAGGTTGCTGACGTGGAACGCAACGACCAGGGGCTGGTGCAAGTGGTCTGCGGCGCACCCAATGTCCGGGCTGGTCTGACGGTGGCTTGGCTGCCGCCCGGCTCCACGGTGCCGGAAAGTTTTGAAAGCGACCCGTTCGTGCTCGGTGCTCGGGCACTGCGTGGTGTGATGAGCAACGGCATGTTGGCTTCCCCACGAGAATTGGCTATCAGCGACGAACACGACGGCATTCTGGAGCTACCAGAGGATTGGAGCGCCGGTACACCGTTCGCTGAGGCTGCTGAACTGCAGGATCATGTCATTGATATTGAAAATAAAATGTTCACCCACCGTCCGGACTGCTTCGGCTTGCTCGGCGTGTACCGCGAAATCGCCGGCATTTCTGGTCGCCACTTCGAGGGACCGGATTGGTACACCCGTGGCGGCAAATATCCGCTGGAGCGCGAGGCCGACGAGCTGCCGCTGATGGTACGTAACGAATTGCCGGAGCTGGTACCGCGCTTCATGGCCGTGGCGCTTAGTGAGGTCAATGTCGGGCCCAGCCCGCTGTGGCTGCAAGTCCACCTGATGCGCGTCGGCATCCGTCCCATCAACAACGTGGTCGACGCCACCAACTACCTGATG
>Ga0164242_10007880_pt1 | contig 11609 bp, 11 predicted proteins | sample OricomgcompostMG_FD_108783 | JGI IMG/M metagenome (GOLD analysis project Ga0164242, IMG submission 108783) | Miracle-Growth compost microbial communities from Emeryville, California, USA - Original compost - Miracle growth compost (MG) ... | reverse complement strand
TCTTCATTGGCCATAATTTGGCATCCTGCCCCTAATCAAAATTTTGCATCGGGAATGCCAAAATCACAAGTCGTCCAAGGTTATTTTTTAAGTTTTGTTGAAGAACTGCCTGAATCGGGAGGACGAGGGGTCAGCTACCGCCGTTAAATTGACGTTTTCTTTCGGAAGCCAACCCCTCGATTCGACTCAAATCAGGGCTTGATTGTGTAATTGAGAATCAGGTCAGAGGAAGGCCCCCGTTTCCGGGGGCCTTAGCCTATTAGGTTCGCTTCAGATTGATCACTTCACCTAAGAGCTCGTCACCGACTCCGATCACCTTCGAGTTCGCCTGGAAGTTCCGCTGTGCGGTCATCAGGTTGATGAACTCGTTGGCGATATCGGTCGTCGACGCTTCGAGCGCCTTCGAAGAGATCGTTCCGCGTCCGCCCGCATTCGGCGAGCCGATCGTCGGCTGCCCCGAATTCCGGGTTTCCTTGAATTTGTTACCGCCGATCTTGAGCAGGTCTTCCGGGCTTTCGAATTTCGCCAGTGCGACCTGAGCCACAGTCAACTCTTCTCCGTTCGTGTACTGAGCGACGAGTCTTCCGTCGTCGTCGAACTTCAGCGAGCCGATGCTGCCCGAAGTGTAACCGTTCTGAACGGTTTTGTACGCTTCCGAGTTCGCACCGTACTGAGTGATCTGAAGGCCGTCGCCGCCGTCTTTGATCGATTTCCCGAACGAGAAATCGACCTTTTGATCGGCTTTCGAGCCTTTGCCGAAGTTGAACGAAGAGCTGTCGGTCGTTTGTTCGGCCAATTTACCCTGATCGTTGAAGGTCAGCTTTCCGGCCGCTTGCTGGACCATTTCACCTTTTTTACCGTCGGTCAGGTCTTCACCCTTGGCCATCGCGCGCCACTCCCAGTTGTGTCCGTCCACTTTATTGAAGTAAACGGTCACTGCGTGGGCTGCACCGTTCGTATCGTAAACGGTCACACCGGTCGCGAAGTGCGAGGTCTTGTCCGGATTTTTCGGATCGAACTTCACGCTCATGTCGGCGCGCGAATCGAGGTTCGCGAAAAGATCGACCTTACTCGTTCCTTTCGCATCGAGGATCGCACGATCGATCGAGATCGCACCCATTTTCGAAGTAATTTTTCCTTCATCGTCGGCTTGGAATCCCATCACCCGTTCACCGGTCGAAGAGATGAGCTTTCCCTCTTTGTCGAAGTGAAAAGATCCGTCGCGGGTGAACGAACGTCCGTCCACGCCGTCGGTAACGAAGAAGCCGTTTCCGGTGATCGCCAAGTCGGTCGGCGATTCGGTTTGAAGCATCGTTCCTTGAGAAAACACCGTGCGAATGTTTCCGAGCTTGGTTCCGCGACCGGTTGCCATGCTGGAGCCCATACCGTTCAGCGATTTTGCGACGGCGTCCTTGAACTCGGGACGAGCGGTTTTAAAACCGGTCGTGGCCGCATTCGAGATGTTATCGCCGTAAACCGCGAGCGCTTCACCTTGTCCCTGGATTCCGGTAAAGCCCGTGTACATTGAAGATAAGATACCCATTGAGTCGCCTCCTTGCGATGCCCACCGGCGTGAGCCGATGGATCTTGGTTCTTTCATCCTGAAAGAACTTGCATTGGTTTGATGATCCCTCGTCCGTCATTCGGAGGAATCCAGGCTTCCCGTTTCGCGTGCGGATTCGACGCGCATTGGGTCCAGCCCGTTATGGGATTTGCGATATTCGACCGCATTTCCCGCCCTGTTTACCGGCGGCTTTCGCCGCTTTCTTCCACCGCGCCCGACATCGTCGATTCGCGATTTCTGTTTTTTACACAATCATTATTTAAACGATAACCGCGCCATCAATATTTGTAAACACGTTTCCGCTTAAATTATTTCGATCCATCGCGGTAATCACCGTGCGGTTCGGAACACTGACGATCAACGCGGCTTTGTCGGTCAACACGAGCGTGTCTTGCACGCCTTTCGAATCGGCCTGGCTGATCGCATCATTCATGCGCGACATCGTTTCGGGATCGAAATGAATCTGACGCTCGCGCAACCGTTGGGTCGCGTGCGCCGAAAATTTCAATCCCTGCGAAACGTTCGCGAGTTCGGGCTTCACGCCTTCCGGCGAGTGCGATTTTTGAAGCGCACCCTGCTGAATCGCGCTCTGTAACTGCTGGTCGAATTCGCCTTTTTTCAGCGCTTCGCCACCCGCAGGTTTTTTCGCATCCGAGACGGCGGGATTCGATGGAATCCTGCTGACATTCGGATAATAAATCGGGCTACTCATCGGCTCTCCTCCTTTCTCTCAAATCATTCGTCGCCCGAAAGCCCCGAGGGAAAGCCTTCAGCTTTCACCGGTGGTTCTTCCGGTTGAACAGGAGCGGATTGCGAGCCATTTGCCGAGGCCACGCGTTGACCTTGCTCCGAGTTTAAAGGTGCGAAACTTTTTGGGGCCAGCATTGCCGGCTTCGCCATCGCATTCGCAGGCGGAGTCATCCGAACTCCGTTCTGAGCGGGCGCATCGCCTTCGATACGAGTCACGTTTCTGAAATTCACGGCTTGCGGTGATTTCGGGTCGCCGACCAAAAAGTTCGGTTCTCCGCCTTCGAACGACACACCGACGATCCGTTCGCGCGAAATCGGATTGATCGCAATCTTTGCACCCTTCGCGTCTTCGGCATCGATGCGCACGATGTAATTCGCGCTCGGAACCTGAATCCCGCTTTCATTCATACCGTCCCAACTGTAGACGTTCGGTCCGGCCTTCATCGGTTCAAGATCGCGCGAAGCGATCGTCTCGCCCCGTTCGTCGAGAATGTTGATCTTGATCTTCTGTGCGTCCCTCGGAAGCTCGAAGTTCACCGGCGACATCGTACCCTTCATGTGATTGAAACGGCCTTTGTCGACGCTGACGGTTTTTCCGATCATCGCACCCATCGCTAAGCGATCGGATGCATTGTTCTTGTCGGCCAATTTATCGATGGCGGTGCCCACGTTCTTCAGCTGTTCGACGCTGGTCAATTGAGCCATTTGCGTCGCCATCTTCTCGGCTTCCATCGGCTTGGTCGGATCCTGATGCTTCATCTCGGTGATCATGATCCGCATGAAATCGTCTTTATCGAGGGTCTTTTTGATCGGACGCGCCTCTTTCGGCTTGGCTCCGTACACGGCCTGAAACTGCTTCATCGCGTTTTGAACGGCCTGTTCGCGATCGTCCTGCGAAGGATTCGCCATCGCGAGTCTGTTTGCTGCCTTGCCGATTTCCATTCCCTATCCCCTTATCCCTTTATGCGATCAGATCAAGTCGGGCCGATCCCGTTCCGCTCGATCTCGCCATTCCGGACGAACGTTGTGCCAGCCGATGCGTTCGATTCAGGTTAACCGTTTTCGGCTCGTCCTCAAAGTGACGATCTTGCCGGGCGCCCGCTTCAGAGCCCGGATGGTCATGACTTTGACGAAACTGGCCTTGAAACTGGCTCAAATCCGGCTGCAATCCCGAATCCGCTTGTGGCGCCTGAGGTTGAGTCACGACGTCGATGCGTGAAAGGCTCAGGTTCTGCTGCGAAAGACTGTCTTTCAAAGAGGCGAGGCTTTCTTCGATAATCTTCTTGGCCTCACCGTCGTGAGTTTTGATCTGAATCGACACGTTCCGGCCTTGCGTCTTCACACTCATCTGCAATTCACCCAAATGATCCGGTCTCAAACGAATGCGGATTTCGCCGTCCTGCTTCGCTTGATTCAACACATTCACCTGCTGGGTGATCTGATGAAGGGCATCGTGCGAAAGAATCGTTTTTTGCTGCGAGCCTTGCGTGACCGGAGCATCGATGATTTTCGCGCCCATTCCATGTTGAGCGTGATGCAGCGAAATCACCGGAGCCGCCGTCGCATCCTGACTTTGAGTTTTGCGATCTTTCTCAAGCGAAAGCCCTTTCACGCCAAGCCTGCTCGACGAAAGCGTTTGCGATAAGCTCGGCGATTGAAGCGCGATGTTTTGGGCCGAGATCGGATCTTTCGCAATCAGGGGCTGAACCTTCTGCGCGTTTTGCGAATGCTGCGATAATTGTCTTAAGTTCAGATAATCCGATGTCGATAACTTCGATGCGGGCAGTTCGTGTTTCGCCCCGTCTTTCACGTCCAACGATTCGACATCGAAGGCATGCTCGCCCGATAGCTCACTCAATGAAGCTCCGTTTGCAACATGAGCCGCCGCCATTGCCGCTTCGGCCTGAGGAGACACCTTCACCCCTTGGGTTTGAACTTGGGCTTGATTTTGAGCCTGGGCTTGCCCGATCGGCGAATTTCCGTTGAGTTTTGAATGGAGTTGTTGAATCAACTGTTGATTCAACTGCTGATTCAATTGCTGAGGGGTTGCCCCCGCCTTCGCAGCGTTTGCGCCAACATGAAGCCGTTGATCGGCTTGCCGGACGGTTTTTTCGAGCTTACCTTGCAGTTCTTTCACTTGCTCTTGAGCGCTTGCCTTTTGAGTCTGTTTTGCCGTCGGCTTCGACTGATTTTGAAGCGGATTCATTTGAGCGGCAGCCGCCAACAACTGGCCTTTTTCAGCGGCCTTCTCAGAGTCCTGACGTTTTTCGACGTCTTTCGCCTGCGCCAGATCGTTTTTAAACTCGTGCGAAAGATCGGCCTGCTTTGCTTGATCGTGAATCGAGGCGTGGAGGTCGTTCGGCTTAGCGCTGACTTGCGGGAGCACGTTCAGATGCGCCATGCGAGGCCTCCTTTCCAGGGATTGAATTTCCGTACGCCATCCGCTCGGACAAACGGGCGGATTGTTCGGGATTTAATTTCGCTAAAATTTTTCCGGCTTTTTCGCTGCTCAGGCGTGACAACGCGGTCACGGCCAACTCTTCGTCCACTCCGGCGATCACGCCGGCGGCGGCCTTCGGCGACATCGATTCGAAGGTTTCGATCAGCTTACTCACCTTTTCTTCGCGATCGGCCAGTTCTTTGGCATGCGCGCCTTGGGTTTCGGCTTCGTAAGCTTTAAGTTTACCCAGCTCTTCTTGAAGTGCGGCCTGCTGAGAGTTCAATTCGCTTTCACGTTCGCGAAGTTTTTCTTCGCGGGCTTTTAAATTTTGTTCACGGGCTTCGAGGCTGCGAAGCACCGTTTCGGAAGCCAGGCACTCATCGGCCGAGTGATTGGCTTGATTTTTTGCTTCGGCCGTTTTTACGATCGAGGTCTCGGAAGTTTTGGTGTTCGCAGCCGATGCGGCGGATTTTGTGGCGGGCGCAGCTGCATTCTTCGCTGGCGCCGAATCTTTCGCCGACCCCTGATCGGCACTTCCGAGCGCGAGCGGCACGGCAGCGAATGCGAGTAAGGCCAGAATCGGAAGAATCCGCGTCATCATGCGATCTCCTCCTCACCGGTGAAATCGTCGGTGATCGGACCGTGGTTCAGACGCGAGCGCATCGTAATCAGGTCATCGAGCTGCTTCTGTTCTAAGCGGCTTTGTTCGAGTTTGAATTCTTCGAGGGCTTTTTCTTTCAAGCGGTCGATCATCATCCGCTCGCGGCGCGCCGAAATGTACTGCCGCATGGCTTGATCGAGAAACCGGCGGGCACGAATGATGGCCTGATCGGCGCGGACGACCTGTTGCTTCAGGCCGATGATGTAATCCTCGATCAGACGGATGTCGTTGATACTGGCATCGCGAGACATCATTTCGTTTTTATCGATGAACATTTTCTGTTTCTTTTCCAAAATGGCTCTTTTTTGAGCGATTTTCTCTTGATAAGTACGCTGAGAAAGAGAAAGCTCTTCGAGCATTTTCTGTTCTTTTTGGATTCGGACCTTTTCGACTGCCTCAAGTTGAAATTTGAATTTAGCCATATCTCTTCTTAAATTTTCAAACATTGTGTAATAAATAACCAGACTGAAAATTTTGCCGCTTGAGGGAAAAGTGAATGAGGAGCAAAAATTGCCGGGGCAAACGATCTCCCCGAAACGCAGGAATGACCCGGCAAAATTTGCCGGGTCATTCCTGCTGTTCGAAAACCTTCTTGCTTCGCGCGCGAACCGCGCCTAAAACGTATTCACGTTCATCTTCACCGAAAACGTGGTCTGAATGTCGTTTTTGTTCCAGTGGCTCCAATCGTCCACCACGTAGGTCACTTCGGCATTGAGTGAAATCTGCGAACCTAAGGCTCCCTGCAAACCCACTCCGGCGTAAGGGTCGATGTTCCATTTGCCGTTATCCGTGCTCGAAACACCGCTTTGAATCGTCTCGACTTTTTGCCGTGAGGCCTGGCCTCCGGCTCGGGCCAGAAAATTCAGCCAGCTCGTCAGTGCGGGTGAACTCAATAAGCCCAACTTCGCCGCATCTTGATCGGTTTTGACAGTTTGTTCGGGATTGCTCGTCACCGTGGTGTTACTTCCATGCGTATACTCCGCTTCAGCCGAAAGCAACTGGCTCCCCGCCGTGACCCGAGCGCCATAGATCAGCATCCCCGTTCCCGATGAAGCCCCCGAATGCGTGAACTGATACCCCAGCACGGGCTCGACGGTGATGTCGAATCCGCCTCTCGAAAAGGAAGTCATGGCTTGAGCCGAAGCGCCCAACAACATCAGCCCCAGAAAAAATCCCAGAATTTTTGAATGAATGTGGTTCATGATTTCCTCCAATATAACGCGACTGCGAAAACGTCCGACCGAAGGTCGGCTAAAGCCGAGCGAGGTGAGGCTCACCCTTTTCTCACCCTTTTTTATTGGCTTCCCCCGCCCGCACGATCGAATGAAGCATGCCGATGCAATCGCTGAACGCCGCCGATTCATTGATCTGCTGGCGCAAATACCCGATGATCCGGTCATACACCGAGATCGCCTGGTCAATTTTAGGGTTCGAGCCTTTGGCATAAGCACCGATGTTGATGATGTCTTCGGCCTGTTTGTAGATAGCCATCCATTCCTTCACCTGGCCCGCCCAAGCGCGGTGTTCGTCGGAGGTCACGGACGGCATCACCCGCGATGCGCTCGCAAGAACGTCAATCGCTGGGAAATGATTCTGCTGTGCGAGTTTTCGGGATAAAACGATGTGGCCATCCAGAATCGATCTCGCGGCATCGGCGATCGGTTCATCCATGTCGTCGCCATCGACGAGCACCGTATACAAGCCTGTGATGCTTTTTCCGTTCGAGCCCGTACCGGCGCGCTCCAGCAATCGAGGAAGCATCGCAAATACGCTCGGCGTGTAACCCTTCGAAGCCGGCGGCTCGCCCAATGAAAGCCCGATCTCTCGCTGGGCCATGCAAAAGCGAGTGACCGAATCCATCATCAAAAGCACGTCGTTTCCGCGTTCGCGGAAAAACTCGGCGATCGTCGCACCCAAAAACGAAGCGCGGGTTCTCAACAAAGCCGAACTGTCGGACGTCGCCACGATCACGACCGAACGTTTAAGCCCTTCTTCACCCAGATCGCGTTCGATGAACTCGCGCACCTCGCGCCCCCGTTCACCGATCAAGGCGATCACATTCACATCGGCGGTCGTGTTCTTCGCCATCATGCCGAGCAAAACCGATTTGCCGACGCCCGAGCCCGCCATGATCCCCAAGCGCTGACCTTTTCCGCAGGTCAAAAGACCGTTCAAGGCGCGCACCCCCAAATCGAGCGGCTCGGTAATCACCGTACGGCTCAGCGGATCGGCCGGCTTGCGATAGAGCGAGTAATGTTCGGACGGAACTTCCGGAAAATAAAGCGGCCCTTTGCCGTCGATCGGGTTTCCGCGACCGTCGATCACCCGGCCGAGCAGACTTTCCGAAACCTGAAACGAAGAAGCGCGCGCCTTCAAACGAACGATGCTGTCGTTGTTGATACCGCTCACCTCGTCGTAAGGCATGAGGTAGACTCGCTTGTCTTTGAATCCGACGACTTCGGCCTCGACCGGTTCGGCGAACGGGTCATGCTCGTTCAGCACGACATCGCAGAGGCTTCCGATACTGGCGCCCGGAAGATAAGCCTCGTACAAAAGACCCAAGGTCTTCGTGATTTTTCCGGCCTCGTCATACAGAACGTTTCGAGCCAAGCGTTCGTCGTATTTTTTGGACGAGATCAGGTACGACATGATCAGGCCTCACTCAAGGTCTGTTCGATCGATTGAAGCTGGGTTTCGACGCTGGCGTTGATCCGACTCAGATCGGTTTCGACTTTGCAGCCGCCGAGCGAAAGATCGTCCGAGACCTCGATTTGAATGTTCTTCAGATCAGGGAATTGCACTTTCAAATCATCGCGGATTTGCTCCAAGTTTGCCGAGTCCTGGCGGCTGATCTTGAGCTTCACGTGGTCTTTCGCGCCGATCTTTTCGATCATCAATGAAGACAAGCGTTTTACGTATTCAGGATCGGTCGAAAGCTCTTTCAAAAGGACCTGCTTTCCGACTTGAAACATCAACTGGACCAAAAACTGCTCGTTCGCGGCGTAGAGCTCTTGCTTGATCGTATCGTACTCGCGGCAAAGCGCTTCGAACTGATCGTAAAGCGGCTTCACCGAGGCCAAGAATTCGACTTCGGCCTGGGCCGCCCCTTCCGAGCGGCCTTTTTCGAAGCCTTCCTGGTAAGCCTGATCCTGCAGCTCCGAGATCTTGCTTTCGACTTGGGCACTTACCAACGATTCGATGCGATCGGTTTCTTCGCGCTCGACCCCCAACAGTCTTTTGGCTGCGGGATGCAAGTCAAAGCGACCGAAGCTCTGCGGAGCCGACGCGCCTGCGCTGCTCGCCGCCGCCTTCACTGCGTTCTTGACGTCGTCCTTCACCGGCTTCCCGAACGATTTCGGATGAAACGGCCGGATCGCCACTCCGTTTTCGGGAGCATCGAGATTTTGCGGTTGAAACGGCGTGATTTTGGCCTCTTTTTCTTCCATTAAACGAGAGCGTCCTCTCCGCCGCCGCGACTGATGATGATCTTGCCTTCGGCCTCAAGCCGCTTGGCCACGTTGACGATTTCTTGCTGGGCTGTTTCGACGTCCGACAGACGGACCGGCGGCATTGCCTGCAAATCTTCGCGCAACAGATCGGCCGCGCGCTTCGAGATGTTCTTGAAGATCTTGTCTTTGATCTCTTCGGGCGCGGTTTTGAGAGCGACCGTAAGCTTGTCGTTGGGAACCTCTTTGAGGAGGGTCTGCATCCCGCGATCGTCGATGAACACGATATCTTCGAACACGAACATGAGGCGCCGGATCTCTTCGGCGAGCTGCGGATCGCGTTCTTCGACGCGAGCCATGATGCTTTGCTCGGTGTTCTTGTCCATGATGTTGAGCATTTCGGCGATCGGAGAAACTCCGCCGAGTTGCTGCGTATCGATCGACCCCAGGGTCGCCAATTCCTGCTTCAAGATCTCGTCGACTTGAGCGAGCAAGCTCGGCGAAATGAAATCCAGGTTCGCGATCCGAAGCACAACCTCGGTTTGGACCGGCTCTGGGAGTTTTTTCAATACTTCACATTTTTTGTCAGGCGAAAGATGCGCGAGCACCACCGCTGTCGTTTGAGGATGTTCGTTGACGAGGAAGTTAGCGAGCGTACGCGGGTCCACCAATTCGAGTGCTTCGAGCGAGCGGCTGCCTTCGACAACTGCCAATTGCCCCAATACGGTCTTCGCCCGTTCTTCGCCCAGGGTTTCCAAAATAAAGTCTTTTCCGGTTGCGTGGCCAAAAATCAGCTGCTCTTCTTCCGAAATTTCAGAATAAAAATCGTCGAGCACCTCTTTGACGATATGAATGGGTACCTTACTGATCGAGCCCATCACCGTGACCAGACGCTTAACATCGTTATCGCGCAGGTTTTTGAAGATCTCGGCCGTCACCCGGTTCCCGAGCACGTTCAGCAAAATCGCCGACTTCTCGATCCCGGACAACTCTTCGTATGCATTCACCATCAACATTGGCATATTCGTTCTCGCTCCTCGTTTGACCGCTTAAGCGGTCGCCGACTTCGATTTTTCCTTATCCGGTTTTCCCTGTACCAACCACTCCTTCAAGATCAACGAAGCCTTGTGAGGATTGTTGTCAATCAGAGTGACGATCTTCTCGCGGATCATCTCGCCTTCGACCTTTTCAGGGTCGAGCCGATCCGGAAGATCGGGCACCACGTCGTCCAGCTGAGCAAGCGTGCTGCTTTTTTGGATCTTCTCAAGCTCCTCGATCGTCTGCGGTAAGAAGGTATCCACGCTTTCGGTCGTGTTCTCGGTAATCCAGCGGATGTACGGCCGGACGACGAAGAAGAAAAACAGCACGATCACGAGGCCGATCACTCCGTACACGATCAGGCTTTGAATGTAACTGCGCATGGTCGTCGCATCGAGGATCTTCTGCGCTTCGGCGAAGTCTTCTTGGACGAATTCCATGTTCTTCACTTCGAGCGTATCGCCGCGTTTCTTGTCGAGTGCAAGAGCGCTCGAAACGATCGCTTCGAATTCATTCAGCTTGTCGGCACTCCACGGTTGGTCTTTGGTTTCGACCTGACCGTTAGCGGCAGTCGTTCTGACCGTCTTGCCGTCGATCAACACCGCGACTGAAAGCTTCTTCACGCTCCCCACCGGTTTCGACGTCGTGCGGATCGTTCTCGGAATATCGTAATTGAGGATTTCGTTATTTTTGTTCGTATTGTTCTTGATCGTGTTCTGAGCCACGACTCCGGCCTGATCCGGCGTATTCGAAGCCGAGCCTGCGGCGCCTGAAGCCGTCGGACGGCTTCCTTCCATGTTCTCGGTGATCTTCTGCTGCGACTTCACCGTCGCGCCGTCTTGATCGAGGATGGTCTGCTGCTCTTGCACTCTCGAAAAGTCGAGATCGGCATTCACTGCGACCTTCACGTGGCCTTCACCGACGACTTTCGACAGAATGTCTTCGACCTTCTGCTGGTATTCGTTTTCGAGTTTACGCTTGAACTCGGACTGTTCGCCGGTCAAAGCGACCAACGGGTCGCCCACATTTTTCGAAATTTCTTTTCCGAACGAATCGACGACCACGACATCCGAAGCCTGTAAGCCTTCGACCGCGCTCGAAACGAGGTGGGTGATGCCGTACACCTGCTTTTCGTTCAGGACCGTGCCCGGATTCAGATCCAGCATGACCGAGGCAGTAGGCTTTTTCTCATCGGCGACGAAAGCGCTTTTTTCAGGGATCACGAGGTGAACTCGCGAGCGTTTCACACCTCGGATGGTGTTGATCGAACGCATGAGTTCGCCTTCAAGCGCACGTTTTTGGTTCACCTTGTTCAGAAAGCTCGTCGTACCGAACGACTGCTTGTCGAACAGCTCGTAACCCACGCCCGACGACTGCGGTAGGCCTTCCATCGCGAGCTGAAGGCGAAGGTCATTCAGGTACTCGGGCGGAACGGTGATCTGCTTGCCCGACGGATCGACCTTGAAGGGGATTTTCTTTTCACGCAAAAGCCGCATGACGTTGGCCGAATCCTCGGCGTTCATTTGTCCGTACGAGACCGGTTGATACGACTGGCTGCTCGCCCAGTAGAAGAGGCCGCAGAGGAAGAGGAAGATCACGCCACCCGTAATCCCCAGCGCCATTTTTCTGCTGGTCGAAAGGCCCTTTACAAAATCCTGGATTTGTCCGATCACTCGATTGAGGAAATCCATCTTCTTTTTTTCTCCTAAG
>Ga0164242_10007879_pt1 | contig 11610 bp, 11 predicted proteins | sample OricomgcompostMG_FD_108783 | JGI IMG/M metagenome (GOLD analysis project Ga0164242, IMG submission 108783) | Miracle-Growth compost microbial communities from Emeryville, California, USA - Original compost - Miracle growth compost (MG) ... | reverse complement strand
CGGTCATCCTGCCACAACTCGCCTGGCTTCGGCGCTGTGTCCGCCATCGGCGAGGTCGACCGGTCACTTTCCGCGGGTCGAGATGGCACCTTCCGCGGGTCGAGCGGGCACTTTCCGCGGGTCGAGCGGTCACTTGTCGTTGGTTGAGGTGCGAGGAGCCGACGAGCCTCGAACCCAACCGCTTCCCGACGCCGCTGAGGACGAACGAAGAAGCGGGGCACAGCGGGCGGTGGCGGCCCAACGCGTGGCACAGCCCCCACGGAGCAACCTTCCACGTCGACCCCATGGCACCACGTCCCTAGGCCCACTCCGAGATACGCCCCGCCCCTGACCCGCCAACCACTGGCTGAGCGGGGCGCCGGCACGACCGCCGAGTCGTCGCAGTGAGCGCACAGGCGTCCCGAGTGCGCTGCGATCTTTGCGGATTCGTGGGGACCGTCCGCCTCGAGCTGCGACCCAGAATCAGGCCATGACCAACTCGTTGAAGGCACTCACCCGCTCGGGCGGATCACTCCGGGGGCGGATCGCCGCCGGAGTGGCGAGCTCCCTGATCCTCGGGATCGGCTCCGTCGTCGCTACCACCGCCACCGCTGGGCCGGCATCGGCAGCCACCTGCACCTCCTACACGTACAGCTCCGGCGGCGTGAGCACCTGCATCTCCTACATCCAGCAGATGCTCAACTGGCAGATCAAGTCACTTGGCCTCCCGGTCGCCCAGCTCGCAGTGGACGGCGCGTTCGGGCCGGCGACCAAGGCCGCCGTCGTCGCCTACCAGCGCAACACGCATCTCACCGCGGACGGCATCGTCGGCCCCAAGACCTGGAACACGCTGTGCAACGACCTCCGGGTCGGCGGCGACGGCTTCAATCGGTCGGCCTGGCTGAAGCAGACCGGCTATCCGGTGGCGGCCCACAACGCAGCGGGCTGCAGCCCCTGGTGAGGTCAGAAGGCGCTGCCGAACGGTGACTCATGCCAGGGCCGCCAGTCCGTGCCGCTCCCGTGCAGCTTCAGCACGAGGAAGCCCGCACCCAGCAGAAGGACAAGCAGGGCGAGGCCCCAACGGCCCTTGCCGCGCGCCAGTGGCAGCAGGACACGATGGACCGGGCCCCGGACCCGGCGCGCGCCCGGGCCGCTCGCCAACATGACCGCGAGCACCACGCCGCAGACGAACAGCGTCACGGTGGCGGTCGCCGCCACCGCATAGCAGAGCAGGCCGGCGGCGACCGCCAGCCCACCGGACCAGAGCACCAGGATGATCGTGCTCGGCACGGAGCGCACCAGATGCCAGGGCGTGCCGACAACCAGCCGCGGGCCATCGTGCCAACGGGCACCGCGCAGCTCGCGCCGCTCCTCGTGCACCGAGCCAGCGAGCGACAAGCCTCGCAGCACCCCGATGACCGCCAGCATCACCACGACCGCGACCACCGGCGCCACCGCGGCACCCAGTCCGGCGAGCAAGACGAGCGCCAGCCACAGGACCGTACGCCGCAGCCGAGTCGCGGCGCTGTCGCGCGAGACCGCTGCAGCCTCGGAGCCACCGTCGACGAGCGTCGGATCGTCTCCGGCCTGTGCAACGTCGCCGTCGTACTGAGCTGTGCGTGCGGCGAACGGTGTGGTGGGCGGGGCTGGCGGCGTCTGCGGAGTCGCCAGCCCGCTCAGCGCAGCCGCTCGCTCATCGGCCGCAGCCAGGGACAGACCGGGGTCACGGAACCACGCCTGCAGCTGCGCGACAGTGGGCCGCCGCTCCGCATCGGGTGACAGCGCGGCGTCGAGCACCTCACGCAGACCCTGCTCGATGCCGGCCAGGTCATGGTCCCCGCGCCGGGCGCGATCCATGATCGCCGCCGACGGTCCGCGCCCGTAGGGCGGCCGTCCAGTCGCCGCGAAGGCGACAGTGGCGGCCCACGAGTGGACGTCACTGGCGGGCGTCGCGTCGTCACCGCGGAGGATCTCCGGCGGTAGGTAACCGGGAGTGCCGAGGAGCCAACCGGTGTGGGTGATCTTGGGGTCGTCGGCGACCCGGGCCAGGCCGAAGTCGATCAGCACGGGCGTGCGGCCCTCCATGATCACGTTCGACGGCTTGATGTCACGGTGCAGGACACCACCCGCATGCACCGCGGCCACCGCATCGATCAGACAGCGGGCGAACCACCGCAGGTCGCGCCCGTGGATCGGGCCCTCCTCGGCGATCTCGTCGTGCAGAGAGCGTCCCGGGACATAGCGCATGACGACGTACGGCACCGGGCCCCACGGATCCGCGTCGATGATCTCGGCGACCCAACGGGACCGCACTCGCTGCAGCGAGGAGACCTCGCGCTGCAGACGGCGGCGGCCCTCCTCGTCCCCCACGATCTGAGGACGCAGCACCTTCAGCGCCACCCGCTGCCCGGTGGGCTCGTGGCGGGCGAGATGGACGACGCCCATCCCGCCCTCCCCCAGCACGCTGAGCAGGGTGTAGTCGCCGACGGAATGCACGCCGAGAGGCTACCGGTGCGCCGGGCGACGCGGGGCGACGCGCCCTCAGACGATCTTGTGCATCCAGTCGAAGCTGTCCTCGGCGCGGCCGAACTGCAGGTCGACGAGGGTCTTGCGTAGCTCCATGGTGACCGGGCCGGCCTCGGTGGTGACCGATCCGCCCTCCCAGAGCAGCTCGCCGACTGGGGTGACGACGGCAGCGGTGCCGCAGGCGAAGACCTCGGTGATCTCCCCCGAGGCCACACCCTGCTGCCACTCCTCGATCGCGACCCGGCGCTCCTCGATCTTGAGGCCGCGCTTGGCGGCGAGCTCGAGGATCGAGGCGCGGGTGATGCCTTCCAGGATCGTGCCTGTCTCCGGGGTCACCAAGCGACCATCGGCGTACACGAAGAAGATGTTCATGCCGCCGAGCTCCTCGATGTACTTCCCCTCAGAAGCGTCGAGGAAGACCACCTGGTCGCAGCCCTTGGAGTAGGCCTCGTCCTGGGCGGCCAGCGAGGAGGCGTAGTTGCCGCCGGTCTTGGCCGCACCCATGCCGCCACGGCCGGCGCGGGTGTAGCTCTCCGAGAGCCACAGCCGGACCGGCTTGACGCCACCCTTGAAGTAGGCACCGGCGGGCGAGGCGATCACCATGAAGGTCACGTGCTGGGCTGCGCGGACGCCGAGGAAGATCTCCGAGGCGAACATGAACGGCCGGATGTAGAGCGACTTCTCGTCACCCTCCGCGGACTCGGGGACCCAGCGCTGGTCGACCCTGACCAGCTCGTCGACAGCGGTGACGAACTCATCGATCGGCAGCTCGGGGAAGGCCAGACGCTGCGAGGAGCGGGCCATCCGGGCGGCATTCTGCTCGGGCCGGAAGGACCAGATCGAACCGTCGTCGTGCCGGTAGGCCTTCATCCCCTCGAAGGTCTCCTGCGCGTAGTGCAGGACGGCCGTCGCGGGGTCGAGCGCGATCGGGCCGTAGGGCTCGATCCGGGCCTTGTGCCAGCCCTTATCGGGGGTCCACTCCGCCACGAACATGTGGTCGGTGAAGAACGTGCCGAAGCCCGGATCGGCCAGGATCTCCGCCAGCCGCTCGTCAGTGACCGGGTTCGGGTTGCGGGTGGTGCTGATCTCCATGCGTGTGAGTCTTTCAGATGAGGGCAGCGATGGCGTCGCCGACCTCCGCGGTCGTGCGCGGGGCGGAGCCACGGTTCGACAGGTCCTGGAGGACGGCCTTGTCGATGGTGGCGGCCGCGTCGGCGTGGCCGAGGTGGTCGAGGAGGAGGGATGCCGAGAGGATCGCGGCGGTCGGGTCGGCCTTCTGCTGGCCGGCGATGTCGGGAGCCGAGCCGTGGACCGGCTCGAACATCGAGGGAGCGGTGCGGTCGGGGTTGACGTTGCCCGACGCGGCCAGGCCGATGCCGCCGGTGATGGCGCCGGCAAGGTCGGTGATGATGTCGCCGAACAGGTTGTCGGTGACGATCACGTCGAAGCGCTGCGGGTCGGTCGTCAGGTAAATCATCACCGCGTCGATGTGGCTGTAGTCGACCTCGACGTCGGGGAACTCCTTGGCGACCTCCTGCACGATGCGCCACCACACCGAGCCGGCGTTGACCAGCACGTTGGTCTTGTGGACCAGAGTGAGCTTCTTGCGCGGCCGGGCCTGGGCGCGGGCGAAGGCGTCGCGGACGACGCGCTCGGCGCCGAACGCGGTGTTGACCGAGACCTCGGTCGCGATCTCGTGCGGCGTACCGACACGCAAGGCACCGCCGTTGCCGGTGTACGAGCCCTCGGTGCCCTCGCGAACGACGACGAAGTCGATCGGACCCTTGGCGAGTACGGCGTCGCTCAGCGGCGAGGTCGCACCCGGAAAGAGCTTGGAGGGGCGCAGGTTGACGTAGTGGTCGAGCTCGAAGCGGAGCTTGAGCAGCAGGCCACGCTCGAGGATGCCCGGGGGCAGATTCGGGTCGTTCGGCTTGCCACCGACTGCGCCCAGCAGGATCGCGTCGTGCTCGCGGACCTCGCTCAGCACGCTGTCCGGCAGCACCTCACCGGTGCGCAGGTAGCGCTCGGCACCGAGGTCGTACTGGGTCTGCTCGAACTTGATCGGTGAGGCCGCCTCGAGGACCTTCAACGCCTCCGCGGTCACCTCCGGTCCGATGCCATCGCCGGGGATCACTGCAAGCTTGAGGCTGGTCATGGGCCACAGACTAGTTGTCGTCAGGCCGCAGATCGTCGCTGTCCCGCAGGTCGATCGCGGCCTGGATCGCGTCGTAGCCCAGCGGGTTCTCGGGGTTGTGCCTGGCGGGACCCCACTCGGTCATCATCTGGTTCATCGTCATCTCCGGTCTCTCGCGCAAGGAAGGGGCTGAGAGGCCGGTGATGCTGGACGGGGCCACCGCGACGGGGTGGCCTCTCGATCAGCGAATGCTGGAAGCCCCGACGCGGCACATGGCTACAAGAGCCACGGCTACGACGGCCGTAATAAAGGCGAGGGCTGCGAACATGCGGCGATCCTACGGGCGAGTAACCAACGAGCGGAAGAGATTTTCACAAAGTCGTCCGCTGTAACGATCCAAGCCCCATCCCGGAGACAGTCGACCCGTTTCGGTCGAGGCTGCCGGTCAGTCGGTCGGCGTATGCCTGGACCATCGGGGCCGCACGGTTGGCCATCGTCGGTGACCTCGCCACGAAGCGGCACCGCCGGCTGGCAGTCCCGGGATCTGAGACGCACGTCCGCCATGGGAGACTCTTGATCTTGTGAGTGCACCGCCAGAGCTGCCGGAGATCGTGATCCGAGCCTTCGACGTCTCCCGCCGCGCCGGCTACGTCTCGTTCTGCCGCAACGAGACCGGCCGGCTACTGGCCACGCTCGCCGCCACGCGCGGCGGAACGATGGCAGAGTTCGGCACCGGCTGCGGCGTCGGCACCGCCTGGCTTCGCTCAGGAGTACGCGCCGACAGCGCCCGCATCGTGACAGCTGAGCTCGATCCGCGCCTGGCCAAGTTCGCCACCGAGATCTTCGCGGAGGACGATCAGGTGGAGGTGCTGGCGGTCGACTGGGAGTCGTTGCGCGACCGCGGGCCGTTCTCGCTGCTCTTCCTCGACGCCGAGATGCCGGGCGACATCACCGTCGACAACATCGTCGATCTGGTCGAGGAAGGCGGGATCGTCGTACTGGACGATCTCCTCCCCTGCGAGCAGTGGCCGCCGCTCGCCTATGGCCGGGTGGACACGCTGCGCGAGCACTGGCTCACCGATGAGCGTTTCACCGCCGTCGAGGTGATGGTCGCCTCCGGCACGTCGGTACTGATCGCCACCAAGAGATGACGCGCCTGGCTCGGCCAGAACCCACGAACCGTTCGGGGTGCCCTTCACTTGCACCCCGAACGGCGGTCCGTGACGACAACTGGTTCAACGACCAGGTCGCGCGAAAAGTGCCTCAGGCGAAGAGCGCCGAGGCGAGGTAGTCACCCTTCTTCGGCGCCGGCGGCACCGCGAAGATGCCCGACCCGATATGGGAGATGTACTCGTTGAGCAGATCCGAGCCGCCGAGCTTCGTCTGTAGCTGGACGAAGTGAGCCGGATCGTTCATGTACGCGATGAAGAGCAACCCGGCGTCGAGGTGACCCAGGTCGTTGATCCCATCGGTGTAGTTGTACGACCGGCGCAGGATGCGTACGCCGTCGTTGTGCTCGAACGCCGCGAGCGAGATGTGCGACTTCGGGCTGATCACCGGCTGGCCGTCCTTGGTGGCCTCGAAGTCCGGCGTGTCGAACTCCGTCTTCCCGGTGAGTGGAGCGCCGCTCTGCTTGGCACGTCCGAAGATGGTGTCTTGGTCCGAGACCCGGTCCGCGTCCCAGATCTCGATGTTCATCTCGATCTTTCGGGCCACCTGGTAGGTGCCTCCGCGCATCCACGGCACGTCGTCGTCGGTCAGCCAGACGAACTTGTCGAACTCCCCGTCGGTCTTGAGGTTCCGGGTGCCGTCCTTGAAGCCGAGAAGGTTACGCGGCGTCTTCTGGCCCGCGCCCGCGGACGCGCGACCGAAGCCCAGGACCGTCCACTTCGTCACGACCGTGCCACGCCCGAGGCGCGCCAGATCGCGGATCGCGTGGTAGGCGACCTGCGGATCGTCGGCACATGCCTGGAGTGAGATGTCACCACCGTCGAGCGCCGGCTGGATGGCGTCGCTCGGCAGCTGTGGCAGCTTCTGCAGAAGCTTGGGCCGATGCGCCGCCAGGCCATACTCCTCGGAGAAGAATCCCGGGCCGAGGCCGAGGGTGACGGTCAGCGCCGAGGGGGCCAGCTCGTACGCCTCGCCCGTGTCCGCAGCCACCGCGGACGGCCCGGTAGGGTCGATGGCACCGATCGGAAGTCCGCCTTGCATCTGCGCGATCCCGGCCGACCATTGGGCGAGCAGCGTCTGGAGCTGCTGTTTCGTCGTACCAGGCACGATGTCGAACGTCATGAAGACGATGTGTCGCTGCGGCTCCGTGCCGACGCCACCCTGGTGGCCGTACGCCGCTGGGGCGTAGAACGGGTAGCTGACCGACAGGTCGAGCGTGTCACCGCCCGCGTCCTGGGCGACCTCCCGCGATGAGCCGTGGAAGGCGGCGTACCCGCCACCGACACCGGCTGCCGCGCCGACGACCAGGCCTGCGCCGGCGCCTCCGATGAGGCGCCGGCGCGAGACTCCGCCCGACTGTCGCGGATCGTGCTGGTACTGCTCGGTCACGCGGTGGCCACCTTCTCCGCCAAGCCGCTCAGCGCGTCCTGCAGCGCCTGCACGGTCTGGCTGAGCGTGTTCGCGTCCTTCTTCTTCACCTGAGCGGTGTACCGGACGAAGCCGCCGATCTGGCTCGGGTCGCGGTACTTGTTCAGCATCGTGTCGACAGCGGTGAATCGGGCGGCAACGGTCTTGCTCAAGCTCGGGTCGATCTTCGCAAGACCGGGCTGGAGGTCGGCGAACGCCTGCTGAGCACCCTCGACGTTAGCGGCGAAGTCGACGAGGTCGATGTGGCTGTAGTTCTCCTCCTCGCCGCTGATCTTGCTCGACTGGACCTCCTCGAGCAGACCAGCGGCACCGTTGGCGAGGTCCTCCGGCTTATAGGTCAGAGACGTGGAGAGCTTGGCCAGCTCCTTGACGTTCGTGACCAGGTCGGCGGCGTACTTCTTGGTCTTGGGGGTGATCTTCTGGGCCTGGAACAGGTCGCGTTCGATGGCGTGGAAGCCGCTCCATCCGACCTTCGGGTCGAGGTTGGAGGCGCGCATGTCGATCAGGTAGTCGAGGTTGCCGGCGTTGTCGGTCGGCTTGAAGCCGGGCTTGACGAAGCCGTCGACGTCGGACTCGATCTTCTCGTAGAACGGGCGAGCCTCGCCGTACTGCTTCTGCGCGGCCTGCACGTTGCCGGAGTCGACGTCCTGCTGCAGCTTCTGTACGGCGGTCACCATGGCCTGGACCTGGGTGGTGACATAGGAGCCGTACTGGGTCGTGCCCTGGCTGAGCAGGGTGGAGGCGCCGCCGGACGGCGCGGCACCGGCCTGGCCGGTCACCTTGAAGGCGGTCATCTCGTGGGACGCACCGGGGCAGTAGATCTGATAGTCGCCGCCACCCAGCGTCAGCGTAAGCGAGCTGGCCGGCAGGCCCGGCGCGAGGTTCTCCTTCTCCCCGATGATCTTCTGGTCCTGCAGGATCTCTGCCTCGGTGATGCCGGTAGCACTCTCGTTCTTGATCGTGAACGTCACCGGTCCGGCAGGAACCGACGCGGTCGACAGGTTGCAGCTGTCGCCGCTGGCGCCCGAAGCCATCGTGACCGAGACCTCGCTGACGCCGTTCTTGGTCTTGGCGGCGCTGGCCTTCCCGGCATCCGAAGTGTCGTTGCTGCTGCCACAGGCTGCCAGCGAGGCGAGCGAGAGCGCGGCGACGAGGGAGACGGCGGCCTTACGCGAGGCTGTCGACATGGGTGGTTCCTTCCTTGACGGGAGCCTGCTGTCCGGGACGGGACGAGCGGCCGGTGGTGCGGTGACGGAGAACCTGCCCGAGCAGGAAGAGTGCGGTGATGAACAGGGCGACCGGGAGCCAGCGGCTCCACACGAGCCGGTCGTGCGCAGTCGCCTGGGCGGTGGCGACGGCTGCCGAAGCCTGGTCGGCGTGGGCAGGGTCCACCTGCCAGGAGGCCGACCCGAGCGTCATCACGCGCGGCGAGGTCAGGCCACCGCCGGTGAGCGTGAGGATCAGCGAGCCGGAGGTGTGGGCATCGACGATCCGACCCCGATAGGTGGTCGCGGTGACGTTGGTGTGGTCGACCCAATGGGCGGAGTAGGGACCCGGCGCGGTGCGGACGTCGAGACCGACCGGCACGCGATTGCCCGTGTAGGTCATCAGCGTCGTCAGATCGAGGGTGCTGGGCTGGGCCCCGCCCTGGGCGCCGGAGCCGGTCCAGGTGGTGCCGTCACCCTTGAGCTCGATGCTCTTGCCGTCGGCGGCGAGCACGGCCGTGTGGCCGTGGATAGCGATGCTCGCCTCCCCGCCGCCCTGCAACGGGGCCGTGGCCGGCAGGTCCGCGGTCGGCGTCGGCACGGCGAAGAGCAGCGCTACTCCGGCGACGACGGCCACAGCGGCTCCGACGCCCCGGAGCCGCTGGGCGAGCGCGTGGCCGGGACGGAACCGGTTCGGCAGGAAGGTGAGCGCCAGCATCGGCACGAGGTAGGCGAACCAGGCGAGCACCTCGATGACACGCGGGTCCTGCGGGATGCCGAGCACGCCGCTGAACAGAGCGGAGCGGATCGAGCCCGTCGGCGCCAGCCAGTGGAGGTTGACGGTGCGGCCCTGACCGACGGTCACCCAGCCGGCCTCGTGGCCGGTGCGGAACGCGTTGAGCACCAGGCCGGCGGCAACCAGGATCAGGAAGAAGCCGGTGACCGAGAAGAAGCGCTGCAGGTTGAGCTTCACGCCGCCGCGGAAGATGCCCCAGCCGAGCAGGACCGCGACCACGATGCCGCCCACGGCGCCGAACACGGCCGAGGGAGCACTGCTGGCGGTCTGGAAGGTCGCCAGCAGGAAGACGGCCGTCTCGAAGCCCTCGCGCAGCACGGAGAGGAAGGCCATCACCGCCAGCGCCATCGTCGTACCGGAGTTGAGGGCACCGGCCGCCGCCGTCTCCAGATCGCGCTTCATGAACCGCGCGTGGGTGCGCATCCAGAAGACCATGCCGGTGACGAAGAAGACGGCGACCAGACCGATGACGGTCTCCATCGCCTCCTGCTTGGACTGCGGCAGGCTCTGCTCGATCACGTCCAGGAGCACACCGATCGCAACGCTGAGCAGCACGCCGCCGCCGACGCCGATCCACAGGCCCCGCAAGCTGGCACCGTTGCGGCGCAGGAAGGTCGCGAGGATCGAGACGATCAGCGCGGCTTCGAGCCCCTCACGAAGGCCGATCACGAAGGTGGGTAGCACGGTTCCTGCAATTCACTCAGGAGCAGCGCCGACGGCCACTCAGGTACGCCTTACTTAGGGGAGACTACCTTAGGCAAGACTTACCCGCCAGGCCCCTGTCGAATAACGAACGAGCCGGCTTGCGGAAATGGGCCGCATGGCGCGCACACCGCCATCGGCTACCTGAGCTGCGATCAGGTACGGCGACCAGCTGACCAAGCTAGAGCGGGACGTCTGGTCGAGGACAAGGAGTCCAGGGCCAAGCCGACGTTCGGGAGTCGCGGGCTGGCCTGGGACGGACCCACGTCAGATGGCGCAGCCGTCCGGGCCGCACAGGTCCGCTCCCCCGCCGCCGATCGGCTCGAGGCTCGGGTGACTCTCGGACCAGGCCCGTTCGAGCACCTGGCCGAAGAGCTCGGTCGGCTGCGCACCGGAGACCCCGTACTTCTGGTCGATGACGAAGAACGGGACGCCCGTGGAGCCGTAGGCGGCGGCCTGTGCGACATCGGCGTCGATCGCCTCGTCGTACTCTCGGCTGGCGAGGACCTCGTCCACCCGGGCGGCGTCGAGGCCGGCGCCAGTCGCGATCTCGCGCAGCACGACATGATCGGCGATGTTGCGGGCCTGGGTGAAGTAGGCGTCGAGCAGCGCCTCCTTCAACTCACCCTGTACGCCGGCGTCGGCGGCCAGGTGCAGCAGCCGATGGGCGTCGCGCGTGTTGGCGTGCGGAGACTCCTCATGCCGCCAGTGCATGCCCTCCTCCGCGGCCAGCGTGATCACGCGACCCTGGGCCTCGGCCGCCTGCGCCGCGGTCATGCCGTACTTGCGGGCGAGCATCTCGCGCGCCGTCTCGGTGACCTCCGTCGGGGCGGACGGATCGAGCTGGTAGGAGCGCCACACGACCTCGACCTCGTCTCGGTGCGGGAAGGCGGCCAGGGCGGACTCCAGGCGACGCTTTCCGATGTAGCACCACGGACAGACGACGTCGGACCAGATCTCGATGCGCATGTGATCGAAACGACGGGCCGAGCCCCGGCATTCCCGGGCCGTCCCGAGTCATTCCCACGGCCGGCAAAGGAGCCTACGCTCGCAAGCATGGCAGTGAGCGACCGCATTTCCGACGAGAAGACGATCGCACTGACGACCTTCCGGCGTACCGGCGAGCCGGTCGTCACACCGGTGTGGGTCAATCGGGTCAGCGATGGCCGGATCGGCTTCTGGACCGCGATGGGCACTGGGAAGACGAAGCGGCTGCGGAACAATCCGCACGTCACCGTCCAGGCGTGCTCGGCCAGCGGCAAGGTGAAGCCGGGGACGCCGCTCTTCAGCGGCGTGGCGGAGATGGTGCAGTCCGGCCCGCTCTTCGACGAGGTGCAGACCAAGGGCAAGAAGAAGTACGGCGTGATGGTCCCGCTCAGCCGCACCATGGGCAAGCTGTTCGGCCAGCGGCGGAAGGGCCAGGAGTACGCCGACACGGTCGTGCTGATCCGCCTGGACTGACGCCGACCCGTCGCAAATTCGCGTGAGTGCCCAGGAATTTGCGACGGGTCGGCGGAGATCAGCGTGCTGCGGAGCCGTCCGTGTAGTCGGCGTCCTGCTGCTTCCAGGAGAAGTGCGAGCGCAGCACCTTGCCGGTGGCCTCGATCGGGTGCTGGGCCTCCTTCTCGCGCAGCTCGAGGAACTCCTTGCCGCCGTTGTCCTGGTCGGCG
>Ga0164242_10007878_pt1 | contig 11611 bp, 9 predicted proteins | sample OricomgcompostMG_FD_108783 | JGI IMG/M metagenome (GOLD analysis project Ga0164242, IMG submission 108783) | Miracle-Growth compost microbial communities from Emeryville, California, USA - Original compost - Miracle growth compost (MG) ... | reverse complement strand
TTTTGGTTTTGTTCTTCCCCCCCTCCTCTCCCCCCCCCCCCCCTTCGGCCCTCTTTCCCCCCCCCCTCCCCCCCCCCTTCCCCCCCCCCCCCTTTTTTTTTCTTCCCCCCACCCACGCTCTTTCCGCCATGGAAATCTCCAGGTGGGCTCTTGTTGCACTCCTTTGGACGAGTCCCGGGCTTTCATATCGATCCTCGAAGTGGGATGCGGTGCCCAACATGTCAACATGCCCCGGGAGCATCGATACGCTCGGATATCGCCCGGGGAACTGGACATTTTCGCACGACATTGCCTTGCCACTATTATGTGACTACATGCCAAAACTGCTCTACTTCTCGATGCAGAATAGTGTCGAGGATACGGACGATCACCGGCCTGTATATGCTGCCACGACCTACCGCGGCAGCCGGCTCAAGATGAGCGCCATGGGAGTGTATGCTTTCGGCGCGCCGGGCCCGGACGAGACAACAGCCTCGCTCGACATGCAGATGGGGTGGAAGGATGGCGATACCGACCCTATCACGCCGCAGGTCGTCACTGCCGCCACGCAAATTCAGGACTTCATCGGTGCTGCCACAAGCGTCAACTCAACCGTCGCCTTTGCGCACTACGGCAACGCCGTCGTCGGAATCTATGCCGGCCGAGGGATTGTCAACCGCGGCTTTGCGGTGGGCGCACTTGGAGACTTCATTAGCCATGTAGAGACAAATGGGATGTCGCAAACACTGCTCTTCCAGCGGTGTGGCAATGGCCTCTCTTCAGACGTCACCATGGGTATCGTCGCCGACACGAGCGGCGGCCTGAAGGCACTGAATACCGTGAAGGACATGGTCAGCCACTGGAGGAGGGCGGAGTGCGTCACGGATGGTGTCGACGGGACGTCCGACTTTAAGAACACTACCGTCTGGCTCACCGCGGTGGCTGCCGACCTACTCGCCGGAGGAGGCAGCCAAAACGCGACTGTGAGTCTGAACGGCACTGCAGGACTAAGCAGGACAAGGCGTACCGCTCCCCTCCGGCGTGCTTCCCAGGCGGCCGCTGCGGAGTGCACAACCACCGAGGTGCATACTGGGGACTCGTGCGGATCTCTAGCGACTAAGTGTGGCATCAGCGGGGCTGACTTCACTAAATACAACAGCAAATCTGACCTATGTTCGACGCTGGCGGAAGGTCAGCATGTCTGCTGCTCGTCAGGCTCCCTGCCGGACTTCGCGCCCAAGCCTAACGCAGACGGGTCATGCGCGACCTACCACATCCAGGCCGGCGAAGGGTGCAGCGTCATTGCAGCCAAGTTCTCCATCACCATAGACAAGCTTGAAAGCTTCAACAAAGAGACGTGGGGCTGGCCCACCTGCGATAGGTACATGGTCGTCGACCAGGCTATCTGTGTGAGCACCGGGTCGCCTCCCATGCCCGCGCCGATCCAAGACACCAAGTGCGGGCCGCAGATGCTGGGAACCCAGCGGCCAAGCGGGGACTTCGAGCTTGCCAAGCTGAACCCGTGCCCCCTGAACGCCTGCTGCGATATCTGGGGCCAGTGCGGAACGACGGAGGATTTCTGCACCGACACCAGGGGCAATGGCGCACCCGGGACAGCCAAGACCGGAACCAACGGTTGCATATCAAACTGTGGAATGGACATCATCCCCGGCGACAAGCCACCGGCGGAGTACAGAAGCGTTGGCTACTTCGAGGCGTGGAACGACAACCGGCCGTGCCTCTGGATGGAGGCCACAGATATCGACCCGAAAAAGTACACACATATCCACTTTGCCTTCGCGAGACTTAAGGCCGACTTCTCTATTGACGTAGCCTACGTCCAGAGGCAGTTTGACAAGTTCAAGAAGCTCTCCGGCGTCAAGAAGGTCCTGGCGTTCGGTGGATGGTCAGACTCGACCTCGCGCGACAGCTTCCTTATCCTCAGGAACATGGTCCTGCCGGCGAACCGGAACCAAGTTGCACAGAATATTGCCGATTTTATCTCGGCCAATAACCTCGATGGGGTAGACATCGACTGGGAGTACCCTGGCGAGCCGGACATAGTCGGAATCCCAGCGGCGAGCGAGACGGAGGGCATCGACTACCTGAAATTCCTAACGGTCCTCAGGAGCAAGTTGCCATCCGACAAGACCCTCTCCATTGCCGCACCAGCCTCCTACTGGGTAAGTGACCTGTGAAGTCCGCCCGTCCCCGCCTAACCACACATGCATGATTCACCAGCCTTGCGCAAGAGTGAGAGACAGAGAGTAGAGCTAATTCTCCCACCAGTACTTGAAACAGTTCCCCATCGAAAGGATGACACAGGTGTTGGACTACTTGGTCTTGATGACATACGACTTGCACGGCCAGTGGGACGTCAAGAACCAATGGGTTGATCCGGGTTGCCCCCTGGGAAACTGTCTCCGCTCACACATCAACAAGACCGAAACACTCAACTCGCTAGCCATGGTTACCAAGGCTGGAGTGCCCGCCAACAAGATCGTTGTTGGTGTCGCAAGCTACGGCCGTTCGTTCAAGATGGCGGAGTCCGGATGTACGGGGCCTCAGTGTACTTTCCTTGGGGACTCCCTGAACTCCAAGGCCAAGCCCGGAACCTGTACGGGGACCGCCGGATACATCTCCCAGGCCGAGATCAACCAAATCCTAGCCAGCGATAAGACTGCCAGCCACCACGTCGACGACTCGGAAAGCGATATCCTGGTCTACGGCGGCACCGAGTGGGTAGCCTACATGTCCGACGACACCAGGGCCAAGCGCGAAAAGGCGTATAAGGGGTATAACTTCGGCGGCACGTCCGAGTGGGCCATCGACCTGCGAGAGTTTCAGCCTTCCGAGGGGGCCCTCCCGGGAATTTTCCTCGAGATCAGGGACCACAACGGCACATGCCCGTGGAAGTTCCCCGAGATTGATTGCTTGAATCCTGGCGTCGTCCACTCGGTCGAGTTGAATCGCGCCCAGCGCTGGAACAACGTCAGCGCCGACTGTGCCTGGCACGACTTCCTCGGGTATTGGAACACCCTCGACAATCGGGGCTCAATGACGATTTCTAGTGCAATGGAGCGCTACTTTGGTGGGCCCGAGTCTTTTGACTGTGAGCTTCTTAAGACCTCGAATAATTGCAATAGCGATACCCAGTGTAACCTGTACCAACTCGAGGGCACATCGGGGCCCGGGGGTTGGTTCATCCTACAATCGGCCGGCAACATTAACTCGGTAGGTAGTTAACCTCCGCTTGACCCTTCTACTTCCTAATCGTGCCCTGATTGAAAATAATTAACCTCTCCACTAGGCATTTTGGAACTTCCACGAAGCTATCACCCTTGCCCAGACCAACATGAATTCGGTATTAGAGGACTTCAAGGGCGACTTCTACCCCAACGGAGACATGTTAGCGTTGATTCTAGATATCATCGGTATTGCTCTAGCAATTGTGCTCCCCGTCGCACTCGAAGTCGGTTCGTTGCCCTGACGCCTAGCCTAACTATCCTGACTACTAGATTCTAACTACCATCAATCGACAGTCTTTGCCGTTTCAAACGTTATCAAAGGCGTCATCTACGCTTCTTACCCCTTTGTACTCTCTACCCTAACTGATTCAAGGTCAGCCGGGTAAGATACCCCTCTTCTAATCCTACTACTACTCTACTGCCCCTTTTGTTAAGTGATTTCGAAAGGGCTATGAAACAAATAAGGCGAAGTGGCTAATGTCGGTTGTTAACACATCGGCCAGGGACGACATCTCGGGCGACTCACCAGGTCGCCAACTCCTCGACATTAGTGAGGCGTGGAGGCACACCTTGTCTAGAGCAGTCGAAACGATATTTTCCGGCAACTCCACGAGCCAGACGATACTTACGGAACTTATCCGGGACGGCCAGCAGATACAGGGCAAGGACCGTCCATCGCCCCAGTCCATAGACACCATGGCAGCGGCTGTGGAAATGGCCCTCCTTGGCACGCTTGTCCCCAATGCATGGCGAATCAATGGCGAAAACCCTGTAGTCGCGTCGACCGGCAAGCCTTGCGGGACGGTTGGCCCCTACGACAACAAGTACATGGAACCGGACACGGGCAGGAACAGTTGGTCCTGCATCGACGGCGAAATGTACTACCTTCTGGGCGCAACGGGCGATTATGTGGGTAAGTCGGCATGCGAATGCCGCTCCGTCGGAGGCTGCCAGAACTTCCCCTTCATGTGCAATCCATACCTCTCGTTACTTAGAGGCGAGGATAAGCTCGGCGACGACTGGTTCGGCGTTACTAGGGAATTATTAATTAGATGGTGAGTTTTTCTTTCTTCCCCATCTCCCCCGACCATTGTTGGATCACACCGTGGGTAGACTTCTGGACTGACAACCTGGGCGCGGAAATACAGGGCGATTGCAACTAGCAAGGCGTCGGGCAAGCAGATGGATGTCAACGATCCCCAGGCGTATAAGAACCTAGCTAGCGGCGACAAAAAGCACCCGCTCAATGCGAACGCTCCGGGCATCGTGACCATCCCGGTCTGTAGTATCGACGAGGCTTACGGGAACTGGCAAAAGAGCAGCCGGCACCACGACAATCCCAATTATCCCTGTAACAAATTAGAAGATTAGTGAGCGAGAGAATTTGCTGCTTGGTCGGGCCAAGGATGGCACGCAGGAAATAGCCACCGAGGGCGTAGGATCTAGCAGACGCTGTTTTAACCTTGGAAGTTGGCGAGATTCAGACAGGAAGTGGACTGGCTTTTTATTAGTAGGGTGTATATGTTAGTGATGGTCAAGGGGTACAAGATGTTCCTCAATCCAATCTCTCGGTTGTTGTGGCTCCTATTGACTGAAAGACCGTGGCGGGCCCGTAGAGACCAGTCTCCTGTCGAAGATGCTTGCAGACAGAGAGGGGATGGCGTCGGTGACATAGGTGACTTGTGGGGCATGCCGGCGTGCCCCATGTGCCTGATGTGTTGTTGACTTGCTGACTTGACGTGATGACGTCCTGGTGGCCACAAATAACCAACATATGCCGGGGGGTGAATTAGGACCATATGTCAACAAATGTAAGGGGGCCCCTTTTGTATTCCTTCAAAAAGTAAGGTACCTAGGTACCCACCCGTCGAAGACATAATGACTAATCCGTTTAGCTAATGGTACGTATTGGCCCCCCTCGTGCTTCTGTACTCGTGCCGTGAGTGGTTGAGAGGCTTATCCCACGCGCGAGGCTGAGCACGCCAGCGATTACTTGTAGGTGGCTTCCGATAAGCCCAGTTACCCCTGTGCACAGTTCAAAGGGCAAAGTTGGCGACTTTCTTGCGCAACCTCAGAATCTCAACCAGATCAGCCAAACCCATCTCTCCCATCTCCGGGAAACGTACCGATTGAGGGACTCGGTAACCCCTTGCTCGAAATTTTCATGTTGACTAGCCCTCCCCGCCGTACTCGAGCCCAATCGAGCCGCGCGTTTCCAAAGCCAAGGCCGTTGGCCCAGACCTCCCACTTCGCCAAGTAATGCTGGCGGATATTGCCGGCCCCGTCGTGGAGCTCGCAAGTAAGCCGCCTTCACGATGCCTCCGGGCGACTTCACCTGTACGCCTGCTCACTGACCCGCATTGTAGGACGAGCTTCCGAGGGAGTAGATCCTGAGAGTAAGCCCGATGATAGCTTGCGACCGCATCTTGAATCTCGACTCCGACAGCCTCCCGACTGACATCCCCTCCTAGATCCCGACAAGCAGGAGATCCTTTCATCATGGGCTCTCTCCATCCTTATCGCGCTGCTCATAGTAGCCTTCTTTACGAGCTACATCTTGCAGCAGAGGAAGGTTACCGCGATCCATGAAACCGTCATTTCCATCTTCGCAGGTAGAGCGCGCCAACCAAACCCCCCCCCACCCCCCAACCTAGTGTGCCACCAGCCTAACCCTACACTTTGCCAGGAATGACCGTTGGCCTGATACTTCGGGTAACGGACGATTCTATCCGAGAGATTGTTAGCTTCGACTATCAGATCTTCTTCAACCTCCTCCTCCCACCCATTATCCTCTCCTCCGGCTACGAACTCCACCAAGCGAATTTCTTCCGAAACATCGGGACCATCTTGACGTTCGCGTTCGCCGGCACCTTCCTATCAGCTGTCGTCATCGGTGTCGTTCTATGGCTCTACACACGCGTCCCCATAGAGGGACTCAACATGGACTGGGTCGACGCCATCTCAGTGGGCGCCACCCTCTCTGCGACGGATCCCGTCACCATTCTCGCCATCTTCAACTCATACAAGGTTGATCCGAAGCTATACACCATCATCTTTGGAGAGGCCATCCTGAACGACGCCATTGCGATTGTCATTTTCGAATCTGCCCAGAAGGCGAAGGAGGGCGGCAGCCACACTCTTGGCTTCCTCGGCATCCTTTGGGGTATATGGATCTTCTTGAGGGACTTCTTCGGCAGCTTGTTCATTGGGGCAGGAGTGGGCATATTGGCTGCTCTGGTGCTGAAGCACACGTACCTTCGTCGCTATCCCAAGATCGAGAGCTGCCTGGTCATTCTCGTTGCCTACGCTACCTACTTCTTCTCGCAAGCTATTCACATGTCTGGTAGGGGAAACCATCCCTGTTGCATGGCCTCGAGACGCCCGCTAATAGCATAACTAGGAATTGTATCCTTGCTCTTCTGCGGAATCACTCTTAAACACTACGCCTACTTCAACATGTCGAGACGCTCGCAGCTTACAACCAAGTATTTCTTCCAAATGCTGGCCCAGCTATCCGAGAACTTCATCTTCATCTACTTGGGACTCTCCCTCTTTACGGATGACAACCTTCAATACCAGCCTCTACTCATCATGGTAACCGTATGTGCCGTTTGCGCGGCGAGGTGGGTTGCCGTATTCCCGCTCTCGCGCGCCATCAACTGGTTCATCCGCTACCGCGCCCGCCGCCGCGGGAGGGAATCAGTCGACGACGAGCTGCCCTACAACTACCAAGCCATGCTCTTCTGGGCCGGCCTACGCGGTGCCGTCGGAGTCGCCCTCGCGGCGCTACTTACCGGGAGCGAAGTCAGGGCCCTCAAGGCCACGGTGCTGGTCGTGGTGGTGCTCACCGTCATCATCTTCGGCGGCACAACGGCACGCATGCTCGAGATCCTTGAGATCCGCACCGGCGTCGTCGACGAGATCGACTCGGACGACGAGTTCGATACCGAGCCCATCGGCGGCGGCAGCTATTACAAGCGCTCCGGGAACGGCATAGGCTTCGTCCCACGTGGCAACGGCCGCAGCACCTCTACTCACCCGCTCGACAGCATCGGCACGGCCGCAGCTGGAGGCGGTGGGAGGCGCAGGCGGGATGATCCAACCGGTTGGGCGTCGGGCCACCGATCCCCCAACCTTGCGGGTCGCCCGGCGAGTATCAGCAGGAAGGGCACGGGAAGGAGCCCCGTGGACGAGTTTGAGAGGGCGGAATTGCTCGGCGCGACGTCGGGCAATACGACGGATTCGGACTTTGGCAGCGACATCGATACCTCGGACCTACCGCCGTCAGCGCCAAGACTGAGATCAAGTCCCCCGCCGCTCGCCAGGGGCGCGGCGGCTGGGAGCAGTAGCGACGGTGCGGCGGCTGAGGACCGCCCGGCCGAGGGCCAGCCCATCACGGCCACGGCGGCATTCCGGCAGTTCTTCCATACCGACGACGCGTCGGCGCTCTTTAGGCAGCTGGATGAGGACTACATCAAGCCGAAGCTGCTGCTGGACGGGGGCGGCGGTGGGACGAGCGGGCGCGGCGCGAACTCGAACGGAGGAGCGGGTTCGAGTTGATGTACCAACCTTGTTTTTGTGTCCGTTGTTTTTTTTATGCTTGCGGGATCGGTATAGACTGGTTCTTTGGGTGGCTTGAAATATTACTGCGACTTTTGAAAGAACCTTGCTACGTTTTCTCGCTCTCCCGTTTCTTGTGTTGCGTACGCCATCGGGATTGAGGATGTATCAGTCAACGAGCGGCGTCCATTTTTGTACGACGAAACGGGATATGGCGCTTCATCCCATGCTGAAGCTGGTGTTTGCTAGATTGTACTCTATTGACCTCAACAGCGGATGATCAACGTGGCTGAGCCACGGGTTAGCTACCTTGGTCCGGTACCTGGGAAGCATGAACAAATGACCGGCTGTATTTGGCGAGTTGAACACGTCTTGCGGTTACCTTGTTCGTCGTCTCTTTGGCTTCCTCCGTCAGGTCTTTGGGATCGGGTGTCATAACCTATCTCTACAGAGACACAGCGACATATCGGGATAAGGGGAGAAGTACGATGTAAGATAGCCGTTACCCAATACCACACAGTCTGATACACACAGTCCGTTACTTGCAGGATACCTCTACCATGACTTATATTTTGGCAAGAACAACCCTGCTGTCGCATTTGGCTATTAGATAAGAGGGCCGTTTTTGGAAAGGCACAAAAGGAGGTTGCTCCGGTGTCCCTGAATAGTCCTAGACGCATCGCGGGCCCCTGGCTAACTATCCTCCCCTGCCTCAGATATCATATGTCGCAATCAATCGTTATGTAAGGTACAACAGGTACCGTTGCAACGTAGGTACTGTACATACAGACTTTCTTGTCGTGTCGTCACAATGACAAACGCCCGGGAAAATTAAGATTTGTCAAAATACCACCCCTCCCCGGCGAACCGGAACCGTTCGGGGACACCCGTGAGCTAGGACGGAAAAGGAGGGCATGGAGGTTATCCCCGGTCCCCCTTCCGAAAAAAAAAATGTTCGATCTGTCGGGCCCGAAACTCCATCTGATAACTACTACCCTATAATGCACCCTGCTATAATGCGGTTCCGAGCTAGACACGTGGCTGACGTACGAAAGCCCGCCGATCCGTCTTCGGTCCGTCACATCATATACCCAGCCTGGGCGATAGTTTTGCTCTAACCCATCTTCGTCACCGGTGAAGCGGATGAGTGAGTGCGTATCAGCACTAGGCTAGTCGTGGTGTTCCATTCGCTTGTCGACTACATTCACAAACTACCTGCCCTTACGATTCGGATCGGATCCCGAGTACTTGCTTGTCTGGTCATTAAACGTTGGTCTGTCATTGTTCATGTTTAGGGCAGGCGGTTCCGGAGCTCGGGTAGGGCGAGAAGCCCTCCATCAATGCCCATGCCATGCCCGTAAGTCTAATTCTTGCGAGCAAAAATGGTTTGCTTGCCGGATAACTCGTATCCTCTTCCCATTTACCGCCCCCACCCAAAAGAAAAAGGAAGGAAAAAAAAAAGAAACAGAAACTGGGCGGGTGAAAAAAAAACAGGTTCTCTCTTCCGCATTTCGCCCTCCCTCTCCCTCTGCTGGTGTAGCATTCGTCTTCCTGTATTACACACTGTGGTTGTAACCCCCAGGTCTCTTCCGGAGTCTATCAGCGCACCCGACCAAAAGGAAAAAGAAGAAGCAGAGGGAAATGTGAATCAAACCAGGCGGGAGCAAAGGGTTGGAGGGAAAAAAACGACCTCGCCGGTAAAATGCTTGTTGAACTGCCAAAATGCACCCCCCCGCCAAAAACCAAACCAGTTTGAGCCAGCCAGGACTCCCCTTCAACCGCTTTTCCTTTTTAAGTTAAAGAGAAGGGCGAAAGAAAAAAAAGAAACACGCACACACCCAAAAAACAACCTCGAGGAGCATCATTTTGAGCTCCGTTGCACAGGTTTCTTTGGTGCTGGAACCGGCAACGCCACCCATGCAAAAAGACGGGAGGGGGTAAGGTTCGGGGGGTGAAGGAGGGGGGTATTGTTTTCATCTCTCATCAAGCAATGCAATGCCAGTGAATTAGATTAGTATATAAACAGCGGTCGGAGGTGAGGAGTTGTGTGTTGCGTCTCTGTGGCTCGTGTGCGCGCGCGAGTGGGAAAAAAAAGAGTATTCGTATCGTTGAGAAACCCTCCCCGTTTAAAAAGAAGCAAGGGTATGCTTGCTTCTGCTCCAGTTTGAGAAGAGCTTACCAGCCGTGCTGGGAAGAAAACCTCAAAAAGGAGCCGGAATTATGGGGAGGGGGAAAAAGCCATCATGTACAAGGAACCAAATCTAAACGGTGAAAGAGGCGGAACCCCAAAAAGGGTTTGTGGTTGATTAAACGGTCTCGTAAGGCCATTGCCCGAAAATCTCCGGTGGGGAGTGGTGGTCCCCGGCCGCCGGCTTATCGGCGTCCATTGCGCTGTGTTTCGTCCAGTGTCTCGTCTGACGTGTCATTGGAGGCCTCGAGCAAGGTTTCACATGGCGACCCCTGTGTATCCTCGCTGGAGCGGTCGTTGCTGTTCTCCTCGTCGGACGGCGACGACGCTGCGCTGTACGCGTCGTCCCGCTGGGAGCCGGACATGCCCCCGCGCGGGGTGTTGAGGCCGGTCTGCAGGACGGTCGACGAGGCCATGCTCGCGTAGTCGTCGGACGGGTCCTCTACCTCTCCCTGTCCCGCCGCGGCGTTGGAGATGTTGGCCTGGGCCAGAAGTTTGTTAGCCTTCGTGGTGGCGACCCTAGCTGCGTGCGCTGCTCGCTCGGCGCGGCAGTGCTTCTCCCACATATTGGCGTATTTTCCACGAAGAGCCAACAGCTCTTCGTGAGTGCCCCTCTCGGCAATGGTGCCAGCATGGAGCACGACGATCTGGTCCGCATGCGTGATGGTTGACAATCGGTGGCTGTTATGGTTTGGCACAGGGCCCCGTGGTTAGCTTTCCTGCACGTGCTTTCTAGGGCTCGGTTGTTTCTTCCTCTCTGCTTCTTTGTGGCTTTTGAACTTACGCAATAATCATCAATGTGCGACCGCCAAAGTGCCCACCAATCAACTTTGACTGGATCTTCTGCTCCGTCTCACCGTCCAGGGCAGACGTGGCCTCATCGAGCATGATGATCTGAGGCTTCTTCAGGATGGTCCGTGCGATTGCCACACGCTGCTTCTCACCGCCACTCAGCCGAAGTCCTCGCTCTCCAACCTTGGTCATATAGCCATCGGGGAAGCTCATGATCCGGTCGTGGATGGCGGCGGCGCGGCAGGCGTCGAATATATCCTCGTCGGTGGCGTCCTGGTTAGCGTACTTGAGGTTGTACATCAAGGTATCGTTGAACAGGATGGTGTCCTGTGGGACGACGCCAATGAACCCGCGGACCGAGTCGATGGTGAGGTCCTTGACATCCCGGCCATCAACCTCGATGCTGCCCGACTGGCAGTTGTAGTAGCGGAACATGAGCCTGAAGATTGTCGATTTCCCCCCGCCGGATTCTCCAACGAATGCGGTCGTGGTCCCCGGGCGGCATTCAAAGCTCAGGTCTTGAAGGGCCGTCCTCCGCTCGTCGTAGGAGAATCGTACATTGTTCCAGCGGATGTTACCCTTGCACTCCGTGAGGGATTCGGCGTGCGGGGCGTCGACGACGTTGGGTTGGATCTTGAATAACTCCAAGAGCCGCTCGCCCGATATCATAGCCTGCTGGATGGTGCGGTAGAAGGAGCCGAAGAAGTTGAGAGGTCCCTGGAGCTGGTTGAGGTAGGTCGCGAGCAGGACAAACTCGCCGACGGTGCGGGTGCCCTGGGTGACCTCAAAGCCGCAGATCATCAAGGTGACGAAGATGCCGAACATGAAGATCGAGGTCTGGGCC
>Ga0164242_10007877_pt1 | contig 11611 bp, 12 predicted proteins | sample OricomgcompostMG_FD_108783 | JGI IMG/M metagenome (GOLD analysis project Ga0164242, IMG submission 108783) | Miracle-Growth compost microbial communities from Emeryville, California, USA - Original compost - Miracle growth compost (MG) ... | reverse complement strand
TCGCGCGGGTGCAGGCAGCCGCGGTTGCCCATCCACGCCCCGCGCCCGGGCGCCGCGACCACCTCTCCCCAGGGCGTCACCCGGTTCGGGTCCGTCACGCCGCCTCGAGCGCCAGCAGCGCGAGCTTGGCCTGCTCGCCGCCGCGGTACCGCCCCGGGGAGCCGTCGCTGCGGACGACGCGGTGGCACGGCACGACCACCGGGATCGGGTTCGTGGCGCAGGCGCTGCCTACCGCGCGCACCGCCCGCGGGCTGCCGGCGAGGGTGGCCAGCGCGGCGTAGCTCGCCGTGGCGCCGTAGCCGACCTCCGCGGCCAGGTGCTCGAGCACCGTGCGCCGGAACCCCGCGGAAAGCTGCCAGTCCAGCGGAACGTCGAAGCTCGCACGTCCCCCGCTGAAGTACTCGTCCAGTTCGCGGGCCACGGCGTCCAGCCGCCCCGGCGCCGGCAGCACCCGTGGGCTGACGCGGTCGGCGAGCTCCTGCAGCACGGCGTCGTGCCCCTCGACCGCGAAGGCCACGCGCACCAGTCCGCGCGGTGTCGCGGCCAACAGCAGCGTGCCGAGCGGGGTGTCGTGCAGCCGGTAGGCGACGTCGAGCAGGTCGGCGTCGGCGGCGGCGCTCGTGAGCCGGGCCTGCAGGCGGGCGAGGTCGGCGTCGGTGACGGGGTAGGCGGCGGTCAGTTCGGTCATGGTCGTGCTCCCATCGTGAGGCGTAGTGCGGCGATGCCGTCGGCGGCGGCGCGACGCGCTGCGGTGGCCGTGCCGCCGAGGACGTCTGCGACGTCGGCGTACGGCAGCCCGCCGAAGTAGTGGTAGGCGACGGCACGTCGCTGCTTGTCCGGCAGTGCGGCGACGGCGGCCACGAGGTCGATGCCCGCGTCGGGGTCGATGCCCGCGTCGCGGTCGGTGCTCATGTCGAGGTTGGTCGCGTGCTGACGCTCCGGTGGTTCGGCCATCGGCACGGCGCGCCGGCTGGCGGCGCGCACGACGTCGATCGCCTTGCGGTGCGCGATCGTCACCAGCCACGCCTCGACGTTGGCGTCGGCCGGCAGGTCCGGATAGGCGCGCAGTGCCGCCAGGAACGTCTCCGACCACGCGTCGTCGGCGTCCACCGGCCCGACCACGGCCCGCGCGACGCGCAGTACCGCCGGCCCGTGCTGTGTGACCACGGCGTCGAACGGCGGCTTGCGGGGCACGGGCTCCAGCTTGCCGGGTGCGGCCATGGGTTGTCCCTCTCCGTCGGTGGTCCGTCATCAGGTAGACGCCGAGGACGGGACGGACGTGAGGTCGGGTGATCACGAATATTCGGACTTCCCGGGGCACACCGGACCTGAGAGCTTGACTTCTTAGCTAACACATACGTTACAGTCCGCTCGCCCGGTCATGATCATCGACCGCCGGACTCCGAAGGACCACCATGCCCCGAACCACCGCGCGCGCCCTGGGCGTCGCCGCACTGACCGCTGCGATCACCGGCCTGATCGCGATCCCCGCCGCCGCCTCGCCGTCGCCCGGCACGGCGTCCGGGGGCGCCGCATCGTCCGCTACGCCGTCGTCGGCGAACGCGCAGGCCAAACACGCGGCACTCGCCCGGCTGCGGTCCCACGCTCCCGCATCCGTGCGCACGACGGTCCGCGCGAACACCGCGATCGTCCGGGAGTCGCGGGCTCTCGCGGCCGACGACACCGACCCGCCGACCGCCGACCCGACACCGCCGCCGACCACCGTGCCGACGCTCACCGTTACCGGGACGAGTGACGTCGTGACGCTGAGCGCGCAGTCGCAGGCGCCGTACGTGCTGTTCGAGCGAGGCGGCGCGGCGGTCGACGGGCAGTCGACACCGACCCCGGTCGCCACCGTCGACGGCGCGGCCGCCGCGAGCCTGACCACCTACGGCCTGGCCAACGACACCTACTCCGTGACGGCGCAGGACTGCGCGAGCGCCGACGTCATTTCGTGCTCCGACACGGCCGACACCGAGAGCCTGGTGCTCGACAACGCCGCGCCCACCATCACCGCGCCGCTCGAGTCGGCGACGGTCACCGGCGGCTTCACCGTCAAGGTCAACGCACCGGTTGGCGCCGGTGTGCAGTTCGCCGTCGACGGGGTGCGCAAGGGCTTCGACGGCACGTCGCCGTTCAGCTTCGCGTGGACCGGCAGCGCGCTGTCGGCCGGTTCGCACGTCATCCAGGTCACCGAGTGCTCGGCGAGCGGATTGCTGTGCTCGGGCCCGGTCGCGGCCGTCGACATCACCTCGAACTCGCTGCACCCGAAGATCACCGCTGCCTCACCGACCACGTTCAGCCCGAACGGTGACCGTTACCGCGACACCACCGCGGTCTCCTACTCGCTGCCGGACAAGGAGAGCGCGACGATCGCGGTCACCTCCGCCTCCGGCGCGGTCGTGCGCACCGCGGGCCTGGGCACGCGGTCGGGCAAGGGCACCTGGACGTGGAACGGGCGCACCAACGCGAACAAGGTCGTCGGCTCCGGGCGCTACAAGGTGACGCTCTCGACCTCGGCCACCCGCAGCGGCGCTGTCGTCAAGGGCGCGGCCTGGGTGTACGTCACCGTCGACCTGCACGCGCCGTCGCTCACCGCGCTGCACTACGGCACGAGCGTCTACCCGGTGAAGGACGGCTACAAGGACACCTTCCCCGTCTCGTTCCACACCAACGAGACGACCGCCGCCTCCCTGGTGATCGTCGGCGCCCACAACAAGGTCGTGCGGACGATCACCGCCGTGCGCGTCGCGGGCGCGATGACCCTCAGCTGGAGTGGCTACGACAGCCATGCTCACCTGGTCGCCGCCGGCACCTACGCCTGGCACCTGACGTGGCACGACGGCGCGGGCAACAAGGCACACAGCGTCACCCGGCACGTCTCGGTCTCGCACCGACACCTGGTGACGAAGACGAAGACGATCGTCAAGAACGGCGACGCCTACGCCAGCGCCGGCGGCAGCGACCCCTCGTGCGCCGACGCGAGCACCGGGTACTCGGACTACCCGCACGGTGTCTGGCTGGCCAACGTCTGCGACTACGACTACGACGGCCCGCAGATCGCGGCGGCCTTCTACCACGTGGCGCTGCCGGCGGCCGTCACGTACAGCAGCATCCGGGTCGACGCCCGCGGCTACTCGCTGTTCCCGCCGACCTACATGTACGTCGGGTACGGGAAGAACGGCGGCAGCAGCACGTTCCACTTCGGCAACGAGGTCGAGATCGGCAACAGCACCGAGAAGTACTGGCACCTCTCCACGGCCAACCCGACCGGGCTGATGACGGCGTCGCACGTCATGAACGTCGGGATCGCGGTCGAGGACGACGACTCCGACGCGTGCGACTTCGACATCGCGTCCGTGCGGTTCACCGTGACGTACAAGGTGCTCAACTGACCGCTGTCGGACGGCAGGGGCATGATCGTCCCATGAGCTCAGCGACTGATCTGCTTCTCGACGGCCTCTCCCGCGTCCAGGAGACCGTGCACGCGGTGCTCGACGGCGCCGACGAGGCCGTCCTCACCGCGCGTCTCGACCCGGACGCCAACACCATCGCGTGGCTCGTCTGGCACCTCACCCGCGTGCAGGACGACCACGTGGCCGAGGTGGCCGGCACCGAGCAGCGGTGGACGGCCGGCGGCTGGTCCGAGCGCTTCGGCCTGCCGTTCCCCGCCGCCGCCCACGGGTACGGGCACACGAGCGCCGACGTCGCCGCCGTCCGGGGCGTGTCCGCAGCCGACCTCGCGGCCTACTACGACGACGTGCACGCCGCCACCGAGGCCTACCTGCACGCGCTGTCCGACGACGACCTGAGCCGCGTCGTCGACACGCGGTGGGACCCACCTGTCACCCTCGCCGTGCGGCTGGTCAGCGTGATCAACGACGACACCCAGCACGCCGGCCAGGCCGCGTTCGTGCGCGGCGTGCTCGACCGGCGCTGATCCTCCGCTGACGGGCTCAGGTCGTCGGCGTCAGCACTCCCACGAGCGCATCGTGTCAGGACCCGCGACGCCACCGCCACCGGCCTCGTCGTACGACGGGCTGCTGCTCCGGGGGCCGGGCGGGCCGGCGCGCCGCCAACTGCCGCTCCAGTTCGGCGCGGTCGGCGTGCCACTGCTCGAGGGTCGGTTCGACGGCGACGCGCTTGACGCGGAACACCGGCCCGGTCTGCGGCCGCGCATGCTCGGCGTCGATGCGGGTGTTGAGCTCGTCGATCACCGCGCGGGCGGCGGCCTCGGTGGGCTCGCGGAGCAGGCGTTCGCGCAGCCCCTCGACCTCCTTGGCGATCGCCAGCGCGGGCGGCAGCAGCTCGGCCACGTCGACGTGCTCCCGGCGCAGGTAGTCGGCCACCCACGCGAGCTCGTGCCGTGGCTGCCCCAGCCCCGGGATCGGCTTGCCGGCGCCGGGCAGGTTGTCGAACGCGCCCTGCGCCTCGGCCTCGCGGATCTGCTGGTCGACCCAGTCCGGGAAGGACATGCTGGACGGCTTGCGCGTGGTCACGAACTCACCCCTCGCGGAGAACCGGTGATGACGCCGAGGGTACGGGCGGGCGCGAGGATGACCGCATGGTCTGGACGCTGACGAGTTGTCCGCGCGTCACGGGGCCAGGCAGTGGCGAGGCGCGGACAACGTGTCAGGCCAGGCCGCGGATCGTGCGCCCGGGCGGCCGGTCGCCCTTGATCGAGGCCACCATGTCGAGCACCTGCCGGGTCTCGGCGACGTTGTGCGCGCGGTACACCGTGGCGCCGTGCCAGGCCGAGATCGCGGTGCTGGCGAGCGTGCCCAGCAGGCGTTCGCCCACCGGCAGCCCGCCGAGCGTCTCGCCGACGAAGTCCTTGTTCGACAGGGAGACGAGGACGGGCCAGCCGGTGGCGACCATCCGGTCGAGCTCCCGTGTCAGGCGTAACGAGTGGTAGGTGTTCTTGCCGAAGTCGTGCGCCGGGTCGATCAGCACCGACTCACGCGGCACGCCCAGCGCCACCGCCCGTTCGGCGAGCGCCACCGTGGTCTCGATCGCGTCGAGGACGATGTCGTCGTACGCCACGCGGTGCGGACGGGTGCGGGGCGCAGCCTGCCCGACGTGCGTGCACACCAGCGCCGCCCGGTGCTGCGCGGCGACCTCGGCCAGCTGCGGGTCGGCGCCGCCCCACGCGTCGTTGAGTAGGTCGGCGCCGGCGCGGCACACGGCGTCACCGACCTCGTGCCGCCACGTGTCGACACTGATGATCAGGTCCGGGTGCCGCGAGCGGACGGCGGCCACGAACTCGACCGTGCGCGCGAGCTCCTCCTCGATCGACACGTCGTCGCCCGGCGCGGCCTTCACCCCGCCGATATCGACGATCTCCGCGCCGTCGGCGACCACCGCGTCGACCCGCTCGAGCGCGCGGTCGAACGCGTACGTGGCGCCCTTGTCGTAGAACGAGTCGGGTGTCCGGTTGACGATCGCCATGATCGCGAACGTGCCCCGGCCGAACTCGCGGTCGCGCAGCCGCAGCATCAGCCGGCCCTCCGCTCTGCGGGGACGCCGGCAGCGGGCGGCCGCTCGTCGACCGGCACGTCGCGGGTGCGCCAGCCGGAGTCGCCGGAGCGGACGAACTGGTTCAGAGTGTGGGCCGCAGGCTCCGTGCCGAAGCTGCGCCGGTCGGCCACGGCGAGGATCTCGGTGGCCATGACGCCGAGGTCGTGCACGCTCTGGTGTCGGTGCGCGCGGCGGCCGAGGTCCACCTGGGCCACCGCGTCGATGCCGCACAGCGTGGCCGTGTCGAGCAGCGACGCCATCTCCACGCCGTACCCGACCGGCACAGCCAGTTGGGCGAAGTGCGCGCGCCGCACCGCCCACTCGCCGGCGAGCGGCTGGACGACCGCGGACAGCTCCGGCCGGCGCAGCGCGAGCAGCGGCCGGGCGACCAGCTCGGTGACGCGCCCGCCCTGGGGCGCCGGCTCGTCGCCGGCCTTGAACACCCGGTCGTAGAAGCCTTTGACGAGCTGCACCTGCGGGTCGGCGAGCGTCGGCCCGACGAGCGCGGTGACGAAGTAGGCGCCCCACTCGGTGAGGTCGGCGTCGATGAACACGAGCACGTCACCGCTGGCGACGAACTGCGACTTCCACAGCGCTTCGCCCTTGCCCGCGCGGGAGCCGAGGTCGGGCCGGACGGCGCCGACGTGGTGCACGGTGGCCCCGGCGTCGGCCGCGCGGGCCGCGGTGTCGTCGGTGGACAGCGAGTCCATGACGATCAGCTCGTCGACCAGCCCGGCGCCCTCGACCAGTTCGGTGCGGATGCGAGTGACGACCTCGGCGACGGTGTCCTGCTCGTTGCGGGCGGGGATGACCACACTGATGCGCGTTCCCGTACAGGCCTTCGTGGTGAGGACGTCGTCGAGCCTCCAGTCGGCCGCGGTGCTGGACCGCCGGACGAACCACTCGGCTGCGCGCGGGTCCACCCGTCTCACGCTACTGGGGTCCGGTTGCGCGCGGCTGAGACCGGGTGGCAGGGCGCGGCGCGACGTGGTGAGGTCGAGGGGTGAGCGTGCAGCAGCCGTCGCCGTCCCGGCACCGCCGGTCCGGCGCAGTCGTGCCGCTGCTCGTGATCCTGCTGGCGGGAGCCGTCGCGCTCGTCGCGCTCACCCTCCGGGCCACGCCGGCGTCGCCGTCGCAGCACTTCGTCCGGACCTTCTCCGACCCGGTGGGCTACGCGAACACCGTGGCGACCCCGACGGTGTCCGCCGCGCCCGCGCACGACGCGGCGGCTGACAGCCGGCAGATCCTGACCATGAAGGGCGGCTGGACGTCCGCCATCGGCGACTCGATCGCGCGGCGCGCCCTGAGGTGGGTCGGCACGCCGTACAGCTTCGCCGGCGGCAACGCCTCCGGCCCCACGCTCGGCGTCGCGGTCGACCACGACTCGCGCAACGACGGACACGTCGTCGGCTTCGACTGCTCCGGCCTGGTCATCTACGCGCTGGCGCCGTACATGTCGGTCACGCACTTCGCGGCGGCGCAGTACGTCGAGGCCGGGCAGGTGCACCCGACGCTCGCCCAGCTGCTGCCCGGCGACCTCGTCTTCTGGAGCTCCGACGGCACGATCAAGGGGGTCGGCCACGTGGCGGTGTACATCGGCGACGGCAATGTCGTGCAGGCGCCGCACAGCGGTGACGTCGTGCGGGTGACGCCGCTGACCAGGGTGGAGCCCGGGGCCGTCGGCACCACCCGTCCGCTCACCCGTCTCTGACGGGGCCGCTGCCGTCTCAGGCCGGCCGCTGACAGGCCGGGCACCAGAACAGGTTGCGCGCGACAAGCTGCACGGTGCGGACGGCGGTGCCGCAGACCCGGCACGGCTCGCCGGCCCGGCGATAGACATACACCGACTCCTCGCGGGTGAGCCGGCTACCGGGTGTCCGGCGGGGCCGGTCCTCGTCGCGGAGCGTAACGATCCGGCCGGTGCGCACGCCCGCGCGCATGAGGGTGACGAGGTCGGCCCACAGCGCGTCGAACGCCTCGCGGGGCAGTGCCCGCCCCGGCAGGAACGGGTCGAGCTGGTGCCGGAAGAGCACCTCGGCGCGGTAGACGTTGCCGACTCCGGCCATCACGCTCTGGTCCATGAGCAGGGCCGCGATCGAGGTGCGGCTGCGCGCGATCCGCTCGAACGCGCGCGTGCCGTCGGGCCGCCGGGTCAGCGGGTCCGGGCCGAGGCGGGCGATCAGCGCCTCCGCCTCGCCGGGCGTCAGCAGCTCGCAGGCCGTCGGCCCGCGCAGGTCGGCCCAGCCGGCGTCGTTGGCCAGCCGCAGGCGCAGCGCGCCCACCGGCGGCGGGGGCGAGCCCGCGCCGGAGGTGAACTTGCCGTACAGCCCGAGGTGTACGTGCAGCAGCACGCCGGAGGAGTAGTGGTGCAGCAGGTGCTTGCCGTAGGCCTCGGCGCGGACCAGTGTCGAGCCGTCGATGGCGGCGGCGCCCTCGGCGAAGCGCCCCTGCGGGCTGGACGCCCGCACCACGGTGCCGCCGAACCGCGCGCGGTGCTCGCGGGCCAGGCGGTGCAGCGTATGTCCCTCGGGCACCCGCAGACCGTACCGGCAGCGGGGGACGGTTAGGCTGGAGCGTCCGTTCGTTCGGCGCCCGGGGTGTGGCGCAGCTTGGTAGCGCACTCGCTTTGGGAGCGAGGGGCCGTGGGTTCGAATCCCGCCACCCCGACGATAGGGCGGGTTCGCTCGCTCTTCCGAGGTCGAGGAAGGGGTTGAGCGAGCGAACACCCCCGACGAAGGCCAACAGCCCGGCGATCTTGTTGCGCCCGGCGCCGGGCAGGGCACCTACGGCAACAAGATCGCCGGGAAGCACCGCGTCCAGCCCGCCGGAAACCGGCGGTTAGACTCGCCGGTGGCCCGCCGCCGGTACGTCGCGGCCGGCCAGCCCGCCACCCGCAGTCTTTATCGAGGAGCACCTGCACGTGAAGAGCACCGTCGAGAACCTGAGCCCGACCCGCGTGCGGCTCGCCGTCGAGGTGCCCTTCGACGACCTCCAGTCTGATCTGGCCAAGGCCTACAAGGAGATCGCGTCGCAGGTGCGCGTCCCCGGCTTCCGCCCGGGCAAGGTGCCCGCCCGCGTCATCGACCAGCGTGTCGGCCGCGGTGCGGTGCTGCAGGAGGCCGTCAACGACGCCCTGCCGCGGCTGTACGGCGAGGCCGCCCGCGAGCACGAGCTGCAGCCGCTCGGCCAGCCGGACGTCGAGATCACCAAGCTCGAGGACGGCGACGCGCTGGGCTTCACCGCCGAGGTCGACATCCGCCCGGAGATCGCGCTGCCCGAGCTGTCCGGCATCGCCGTCAGTGTCGACGACACCGAAGTCACCGACGCCGACGTCGAGGAGCAGCTGGCCAGCCTGCGCGAGCAGTTCGGCACGCTCACCGGCGTCGAGCGCGCGGTCACCGACGGCGACTACGTCTCGCTCGACCTCGTCTCGACGGTCGACGGCGAGGAGGTCGAGGGCGGCTCGGCGAAGAGCCGCTCCTACGTCGTCGGCTCCGGCGACTTCGTCGACGGGCTGGACGAGGCCATCACCGGCAAGTCGGCCGGCGACCAGGTCAACTTCACCAGCGAGCTGCGGCACGGTGAGCACGCCGGCGAGCAGGCCGACATCGTCGCCACCGTCAACTCGGTCAAGGTCAAGGAGCTCCCCGAGCTCGACGACGAGTTCGCCCAGCTGGCCAGCGAGTTCGACACGGTCGACGAGCTCAAGGGCGACCTGCGCGAGCGGCTGACCCGCGTCAAGACGATGGAGCAGGGGGCGCAGGCCCGCGACAAGCTGCTCGAGCACCTGATCGACACCGTCGAGTTCCCGCTGCCCGAGTCGGCCGTCGACGCCGAGGTCGAGTACCGCACCCACGACATCGTCCACTCGCTCAACCACGACGACGCGCTGTTCGACCGCTACCTCGAGGCCCAGGGCCAGACCCGCGAGCAGTTCGACGCCGACATGCGGGAGAGTGCCGAGAAGTCGGTGCGCGCCCAGTTCATCCTCGACGCGATCGCGGACAAGACCGAGGTGCAGATCGGGGACTCCGAGCTCACCGAGTACCTCGTGCGCCAGGCGGCCCGCTACCAGATGGCGCCGCAGGAGTTCGCCAACCAGATCATGCAGTCGGGCAACCTGCCGATGCTCGTCGCCGACATCCGCCGCAACAAGGCGCTGGCCACCGTCCTGGAGGACGCCGCGGTCACCGACGCCTCCGGCAACGCCGTCGACCTCGCCGCCCTCGCCGGGGGTCCCGAGCTCGACGGCGACACCGCCGACCTCGACCTCGACGCCGACGGCTTTGACACCGATGGCCTTGACGGCGACGACGCCGCGTCCGACGACGACAGCGACGCCTGACTCGTCACGCCCTGAGCGAACGCAGGCGGTCCGGGGCGGTCCCGGGCCGCTCGCTTCGTTAGTGTCGAACACGTGACCCGCAACGATGACGGAGGACCCAGCGTGAGCCGCTTCGACCCGCAACCGATCCGCGCCGCGGAGATGCGCTCGGCCGGCGCCGGCATGACGCTGAACGACTCCGTGTACGACCGCCTCCTGCGCGAGCGCATCATCTTCCTCGGCCAGCCGGTCGACGACACGATCGCCAACCAGATCTGCGCGCAGCTGCTGCTGCTCGCCGCCGAGGACCCGGAGCGCGACGTCGCGCTCTACATCAACTCCCCGGGGGGCTCGGTCACGGCGGGCATGGCCATCTTCGACACCATGCAGTTCGTCGACTGCGACGTCTCCACCTACGCCATGGGCCTGGCCGCCTCGATGGGCCAGTTCCTGCTGTCCGCCGGCGCTCCGGGTAAGCGTTACGCCCTGCCGCACGCGCGCATCCTGATGCACCAGCCGTCGGCCGGGATCGGCGGCACCGCCTCCGACATCGCCATCCAGGCCGAGCAGTTCAAGCTGACCAAGGTGCAGATGGCCGAGCTCATCGCCGAGCACACCGGCCAGACCGTCGAGCAGATCCAGGCCGACTCCGACCGCGACCGCTGGTTCACCGCCCAGCAGGCCCTCGAGTACGGCTTCGTCGACCACGTCGTCAGCCGGGTGGCCCAGGTGCCCAACGGCTCCGGCCCCGCCCCCGCCTGAGCGCCCGAGAGGATCTCCGATGAGCTTCCAGACCCCACAGTCCCGGTACGTCCTGCCGTCGTTCGTCGAGCGCACCAACTACGGCATCAAGGAGTCCAACCCGTACAACAAGCTGTTCGAGGAGCGCATCATCTTCCTCGGCGCCCCGATCGACGACGTCGTCGCCAACGACGTCATGGCGCAGCTGATCGTGCTGGAGTCCACCGACCCCGACCGGGACATCCAGATCTACATCAACAGCCCCGGCGGCTCGTTCACCGCGCTGACCGCCATCTACGACACGCTGCAGTACGTCCGCCCGGAGATCCAGACGATCTGCATGGGCCAGGCCGCCTCCGCCGCTGCCGTGCTGCTCGCCGCGGGCACCAAGGGCAAGCGGTTCGCGCTGCAGAACGCCCGGGTGCTGATCCACCAGCCCTCCGGCGAGGGCCAGGGCCAGGTCTCGGACCTGGAGATCCAGGCCAACGAGATCCTGCGCATGCGCGGCCTGCTCGAGGACGTCCTGGCCAAACACACCGGCCAGACGGTGGAGAAGGTCCGCGCGGACATCGAGCGCGACACCATCCTGACCGCCCAGCAGGCCAAGGAGTACGGCATCGTCGACGAGGTCATCACCTCGCGCAAGCTCATCCCCGACGTCTGACGGCCGCTGGCGCCACGCCACGCAGCCCGGCGCGTTATCCGGCGACTTCCGCGGTATTTCCGGGTAGCGTGCTCGACGTCGGCGGATCCCGTTGACGTTCACAGTCACTACCGGGTTCGCACAGGTACTTCCGGGTTCGCGCGGGCACCATCCGAGAGCCCCGACACGCAGAGAGGAAGGTCCGCCAGATGGCAGCACGAGTCGGCGAGACCGGTGACCTGCTCAAGTGCTCGTTCTGCGGCAAGAGCCAGAAGCAGGTCAAGAAGCTCATCGCCGGGCCGGGTGTCTACATCTGCGACGAGTGCATCGACCTGTGCAACGAGATCATCGAGGAGGAGCTCGCCGAGACCAGCGAGTTCACCTTC
>Ga0164242_10007876_pt1 | contig 11612 bp, 9 predicted proteins | sample OricomgcompostMG_FD_108783 | JGI IMG/M metagenome (GOLD analysis project Ga0164242, IMG submission 108783) | Miracle-Growth compost microbial communities from Emeryville, California, USA - Original compost - Miracle growth compost (MG) ... | reverse complement strand
TGCTACCGCTTACGCCGATTACGGGGCCGTAATTTCGATTACTTTCCAGTAATCCTGCCTGACTGGTTGATTTTACATAATTATACCCACCATAAATACTTATTGCCGGGTAGTATTGATTTTTCCAGTACTTTAAATTAAGACCGGCGATATCTGTATTTAACCTTGCCAAAGACAATTGGGTATTTTGTGCGTTCACACTATCCAACACGTTTGCTAGTTGTAATTCAGAACTAATAATAAGTGTATCTGCAACCTTAAAATCGGTATCTAAAGACCGGGCCAACAACGTATTTAGGCTCGTTTTCATGGATAACAAGGTGTTTTTTTGTTGGATATAGGCTGCGGTATCGGCATTGTAATCTACCTCCGATTGATATAAATCGGTTTTTGAAGCCATTCCCAAGCGCAGTTTATAAACAGACAGTTTTTTCCTTTGTCCTGAAAGTGCCAGTGCATTCTTCATTACGTTTGCCTTCAGCTTTTCGGCTACGATGCCATAGTAAAGAGAGATAACGGAAGCAACAGTATTTTCTACCGTCATTTGGGCTTGCAATTGTTGAAAATCTTCCTGAGCATTTAACCCATTTTTTGCAATAAACATATCAAAGCCCTGAAAAATAGTCCAGTTTAACAAAATCGAACCTGTCAGTGAATTGGCATTTGCGCCTTTTTGGTCTTTTATGCGCCCATCATAATATTTTTGATAGACATTGCTGCTTGAGTTTTCATCCCCTCCCTGTAATATAACATTAGGGAAAAAGCCAGCATTCCCATAGGTATTATTATTCTTCGCAATTTCGACTTGTTTTTTTACCAGACGTATATTGTAGTTATTTTCCAAAGCCTGACTCACGGCATCTTTTAAAGTCAGCAATTCCTGCGCTTGACTAAATTGAGTTATAAACAGCAATGGAAGCACTACTAAAAATTTATTTTTCATCGTTCTCTAATATCGTTCTCTGAATTTCAATTACATGCAAATTTATCGGGCTACGGGTTCTTTATCAACGAGCAAGGCTTCATCAATAACTGTTTTTTCTTCGATGCTTTTTTTTTCTTTTTTCTCTTCTTTTGAAAGGAAAGTATAAATAGCCGGAATCACATACAGGGTAAGAATGAGCGAAAAAAGAAGTCCGCCGATAATAGCAATACCCATCGGCACACGGCTTTTAGAGGCTGCACCAAGTGCCAGCGCTATAGGCAAGGCACCTAACACGGTAGCAAAACTCGTCATAAGAATAGGTCGAAGCCTTTGCGTAGCTGCATCTAAAACAGCTTCTTTTACGCTCAATCCTGCTTCCTTACGTTGGTTGGCAAATTCGACAATCAAAATCCCGTTTTTTGTAACGATACCAATAAGCACAATTATCCCAATTTCACTAAAGATATTCAGTGTTTGACCAAACATCCACAACGATATCAAAGCACCTGCAATTGCAAGTGGTACGGTAAGCATAATGACCAAAGGATCGAAATAACTTTCAAACTGTGCGGCAAGAATCAGGTAAATAAGGATCAGTGCAAGTCCAAATGCAAAGAATAAACTTTGAGAGCTTTCTGCAAACTCTTTTGCTGTACCGGCTAATGTTGTACTAAAAGACTCATCTAAAACCTTATCAGAAATTTTGTGCATTTCCTCTATGGCTTGTCCAAGGGAAACTCCTTTTGCCGGAGCAGCGGAAACGGTAGCTGAAACATATCGATTGTAGCGATACAATTGAGGAGGACTGCTTCTATTGCTCAATTTTACTAAGTTATCTAATTGAATCAGTTTTCCCTTATTGTTGCGCACATATATAGATTTCAGGTCAAGCGGTTCATCTCTATTGGCACGACTGGCCTGTCCAATGATTTGATATTGTTTTCCATCTTGCATAAAATAACCAAAGCGTTGTCCGCTAAAATACAACTGCAGCGTTTGTGCAATATCGATTACCGATACACCTAATGCTTGTGCTCTGGCTCGGTCTATATTAATAGTTATTTCCGGCTTGTTAAATTTGAGATCAAGGTCTACTACCTGAAAAGCCGGACTATTATGGGCTTCCTGCATAAATGCAGGAATGGCTTTTTCAAGCTTAGCCAGGTCGGGGGCTTGTATTACAAATTCCACAGGTAGTCCTCCAAAACTCCCCTTCCCTATCGTTTGCTCCTGCACAACAAATGTTCGTGCAAAATTATATTTCGCAAGCATAGGAGAAAGCTCGTCTGCTACCTCTTGCTGTGAGCGTATGCGATTTTCAGGTTGTTTTAGGCTGATACGCACAAATCCGGAATTTACAGATGCAGTGGAACCAAAACCCGGAGCAGTAACAGATAGAATGGATTCTTTTTCTTTTAAGGTATCGGATATGGCAATTAACTGATCAATATAATGCTCCATATGTTCATAAGAAGTACCTTCCGGGGCTGTGGCCATAATCATCAATCTACTTTTATCTTCTAAAGGTGCCAATTCTGAAGGTATGATTTTGTTTATTCCCCAAACTATTCCAAAAGAAACGACCATTATAGCAACGGCAATCCACCTTAAATTCATGAATTTTCGTAGAGAAGCATTGTAGGCATTGGTCATACTGACATAAAACCGCTCAGTAACTTTAAAAAAGGCACTTTCTTTTTCCTTATGTTTCAATAGCCTGGAACTCATCATCGGAGTCAGCGTAAGCGAAACAAAGGCAGAAATAGCAACAGAACTGGCTACTACAACTCCAAATTCCCGGAATAACCGCCCAGTAACTCCACTAAGGAAAATGATTGGTAAAAACACGGCTACAAGTGTAATCGTTGTGGCAACAATAGCAAAGAAAATCTCTTTTGAGCCTTCATGTCCTGCCCTTATCGGGTCGGCTCCCAGCTCTATTTTATGATAAATATTTTCCAGTACGACTATGGCATCATCTACTACTAGCCCAGTTGCCAGTACAATGCCAAGGAGCGTTAAGATATTTATGGAAAAACCGGCAGCATACATAATAAAGAAAGCGGCAATGAGCGAAATAGGAATTGCCACGATAGGAATCAAAGTAGTACGCCAATCCCGAAGGAAAACAAATATTACAATAACAACCAAAGCAAAGGCAATAAAAATAGTCTCTTCAACCTCACTAATAGCTTTTCGAATATTGATAGTGGTATCCATTGCTGTACCGATCACAATATCCTCCGGAATATCTTTTTTTATTTGTTTCAACCGACGATAAAACTCATCGGCTATTGCAACGTGGTTTGATCCTGCCTGCGGTGAAATGGCTATTCCAATCATGGGAGTCCCTCCATCGCCTTTCAGGATGGTGCGTTCATTTTCCGGAAGCAGCTCAGCCTTTCCTATATCTTTAAACCGGACTACCCTGCCCTCCGATTCCTCAATAATCATATTGTTAAAATCATCGGGGGTCGTGAGTCTTCCTTTAGTTCTTACAGTCAGTTCAGTACGGTTTCCTTCTATTCTTCCGGAAGGAAGTTCTACATTTTCTTTTTTTACGGCATTCTGTACATCAAGCGGAGTAAGCTGGTAAGCAGCTAGCTTGGCAGGATCTATGAGTAGCTTTATAGAATACTTTTTTTCCCCCCAGATGTTAACGGCACTAACTCCGGGAATGGTTTGCAGACGCTCTTTAAAAATATTATTACCAATTTTCGATAAGTCCAATAAGCTTCTTTTATCACTTTGAAGCGTAATAGCAAGAATAGAACTGCCATCTGCATCGGCTTTCATTACAGTAGGAGGATCGGCATCTAAAGGAAGATCACGAATGGCTCTGGAAACACGATCACGCACATCATTGGCGGCATTATCCATATCCACTTCCAGGTTAAACTCAACTTTTATTGAACTTCGTCCATCGCTACTTATAGAAGTAAGCGAACGAATACCGGCAATACCATTGATAGATTCTTCGAGTGGCTCGGTTATCTGTGATTCAATAATATCGGCGTTTGCTCCGGTGTAGTTTGTTTGAACCGTGACAATAGGTGGATCAACACTTGGAAATTCCCTGACTCCCAAAAATTTGAACCCTATAATACCAAAAATAACAAGTAATATAGAAAAAACTGTTGTGAGAACAGGTCTCTTTATGCTTATTGACGAAATGTTCATAGACGCTTAGTTCGTTTGTACCGGAAAGAGTAATTTATCTTTTTCTACGATTTCATTAACATCGATGCTACTTCCGTCCTTTAGTTTTAAAAGAGCAGTCATTAGCACCGTATCCGAAGGATTTAGCCCTTCCAAGATTTGAATTTCCTTTTCCGTACGAATCCCTACTTTTACAGGTACTGCTACAGCTTTTCCACCTCTTGCTACAAATACTTTTTGCCCGCCCAATTCTGGAATGATAGCATCGGCAGGCACAAACAGTGCATGGGCTATTGTGTTCAAGGTGAATTGTATCTTAACAAATGCGCCCGGAGTTAATTCATTAGATGAATTGGGCGCAATTGCCCGTAAGGTAAGGGTACGCGTGTTTAAATCAATACTGGTAGAGGAGGCATACACTTTTCCGGTAAACTGCTTTTTATTATCCGTCAGCGTAAACTCAATTTCCGATCCTTTTTTTACGGTAGAAACGTATTTTTCCGGAATAGAAAATTCTATTTTTACCGGATTAATCTCTTGAAGGGTTGCTATAAGTGTAGCAGGAGATACATAGCTTCCCACGCTGATTTGCCTCAAGCCAATTCTTCCGCTAAAAGGTGCCCTGATCTCTGTTTTAGAAAGATCGGATTGAAGTAAAGCAGCATCGGCTTTAAGGGTATTTACTAAACTTACTGCTTTATCGTATTCTTCCGTACTAATCCCTTCTATGTCTATGAGTTTTCTTTTCCTTGCTTCGTCTTCTTCTGCAAGTTTTATTTGAATATTGATTTTATCCAGTTTAGCCTTAAGGTCTTTATCGTAAATTTTTACCAAAAGAGCTCCTTTTTTTACCGGTTTATCTTCTTGAAAATAGATTCCGGTTACGATTCCTGAAATTTCACTACGCAAATCTATTTGTTCATTAGGAAGGATCGTACCTGTAGAAAATATTTGATTCCTGAATTTTTCCGGTTTCAATATAATCCCTTGTACTGGTATGTCTCTACTGGCTGTACTTTTTGCTTCCGGTGCTTTTTTTTCTTCTTTGGAAAAAAGAGCACCTTTGAATGCAATTAAAAGTACAACAATAATTCCTATGGTAGCCGTTGTTGTTACTACGCTTGTCTTTTTCTTCATAAAAAAATTAACTTTTTATTCGCCTAAAATTGAAGTCCACTTTTTCTGCCGGTAAAGCCAATAAATTACAGGCAATTTTATTCATTAAATGATAAAAAAATTCCCGCTCTTCTTCGGTGATGCCTGCCAGTGTTTCCTCATTGCTTTCTTTAAGTGCTTTGCGGATTTCCGGAATACATTGTACCGCCTTGGGCGTCAACTCTAATTGATATTCTCGTCTGTCTTTTTTACTCTTTTTTCTTTTTACAAAACCTTGTTTGCTTAAGGTATCGATAATTCGCACCATGGAGGTTTTGTCTATACAAAGTAGTTCTGCAATTTGCTGTTGGTTTACATCTTCTTCCAAACGTTGTAAAAGCATGAGTGTATAAAAATGTCTATCCAATTCCAAATGTGATAGCTTCTTGGAAAATACTCCGAAATATTGCTTTGCTATATTTTTTAAATGAAGCCCTAAAGGCACTTCAAAGAAACAATCTTTACTTGGTTTTAACACACAGTAATATTTTATAATCTAAAAGAAGTAGTTAAGATTATTAATAGTAAACAAAGTTAACTATTTTTTATTGCATTCTCATCCCACTAAAAGGAATAAAAAAGGTATGGGAGGCGATTATTATTTTCAAAGTAGAACAGAAAAGACTATCTCTTTTGTTCTTATAGTAATTTTTTTTCTAAAACTTTTTTTTCTTTTAAACGTATAAGTGCGCTTATAAAAACTGGACGAAAGTAAAAAAATAAAACCCAAAAACCTACCAACGTAAATAGCAACCGATTGAGACAAATTAAGTTTAAGTTACTCAATCGGTTGCTATTGTTTATTTATTTAGTTTTCTCTATCGCTTTTCTTAGCACAATCCCAAAACTCCGATACCAAATCATAGTGATTCACACAAATTTCTTCCCTCTTTACCTGAGGAGTATTTGATTGAAGGTTTTCTTTTTCAGCATGTAGGATTAAAGGAAGATGAGCACCTTGATATTCCACTTTTTTATAGGGAATCATGGTTTCCTTTTTTCCTGCAAACAGGCTGGTTTTTTCTTTTATAATCAAAAACTCTACCCTTCCTTTTTTAGAGCTAAAAAGAAAATTGGTAACCTTTCCTACTTTCTCTCCTTTACTTGTTACAATATCCCGGTTTACAAGTACATTTAAGTATAAGAGTTGTTCCGGTTTGCAGGATAGCATATCTTCATTGTTCTTTACTTTTTGTCCCATAGCACCTTCCCTTCTTGTTCTTAAAATATAACTATCGGGAAGGGAATCCTGTTATGAAGAATACAAAACTAAAAGCCTTTTGTGCCTTTTTATGCTAACCTATACATTTTATATTATTTATATTTTAGCGAAGTAATATTGGCTATACGTTGTATATACGTAAGTAAATTCGTCAAACCTTAAAACTAGTTCGCCATTATATAATTTTGTAATTCGGTAGGAATAGCCATTAACAGCAAGCGTATTATTATTTAGCATCCAATTGGTGGTATACCCTCCTCCATCTACAGTAAAGGTGCCATCGGCATTAAAAGTCCATATTTCATTCTGAGGGATATTTGTTGAAAAACCCATAGCCTGTTCTTCCTCTTTATAGAGCCGCCAGCTTCCAGTAAGTTCTGCTTGTTGTGGTTTTTCTACGGTAATAAAAGTACTGGCACTCGCCTTCTTTTTGTCCCGATTATTATAAAGATTGATTGTTGCTGTATAATTGCCCGGTGCGTCCGTGTAAGCATGTTTTATTGTCCCGTTGATGTCTTCTTCTTCCGTATTATCATCTCCGAAGATTATTTTTGACACTTTTCCATTGGTACTACAATCAGTAAAGGTAATCTCTTGACCAATTTTTACCGTATTGGCAGAAGCAGTAATACAGGCATCCGGTTTCTTGCAGGAGGCTAATGTGGCTGCAGAAAATAAGAAAACGTAGAATAAATTTCTATGCATAATAAAAGGATTTAGTTTATAATTGGCACAAATATATATATATATAAATTTAAAAAAGCACTCTCTCTTATTCGTATCAAGTGCTTATAAATAGCCTATTTTTTATTGCAAGAAGATCTATTTAGGATATTTACCATCGTTTCTGCTAACGGGCTACTGACTGAGTGCCCTACCGTAACTCCGCCCGTCAAAGGCTTTTAATAGATTACCAATAATGTGGTAAACAAGCTTATTATGGTTCTTTCCACAGGGGACTTTTTGCTTCTGTACTGAAAAATTTTCAAATTTTTCTTTTGCCCCATTACCTTTTGAAATTTCCACTTGTATTCTATCAGGTTAAAGGAAAATTTCATGAAAGGAACCCTGCTTACACATATATATTTTGCAAAAAGAATACTCTCCCCGTTCTGCTTACAAGGTTCGTTACCTAAAATTTTCTGTGGGGAGGAGTAAGTTACCGAAGGATAGGTGCTATTCACTTTAAAGCCCTTCAGGCTTTTATTGGTATTTATTGGGTATTGACACTATAAAAAGAACAATTAATCCTATTTTCAATCATTCATAATCGAACGGAAGTTATACCATATTTTCAGGGACAATATGGGGTATCATTCCCAATCTAATTCTGAGTTAGGTAAGTTTGTGATTGCTAAAAGAATATGCATATATTTCTTTCCGATTAGAATGGGCGGTTATCCAATTTTCATAAAAAGTCAGAGCTGCTTGTCGTCAACTATATCTTTAGAAAGCATCCAATACTTCCTTCAATAAAAGCGCATTGTTGTGTTTTTCATCTTTTGCTGCGTATAAAAGCGTAATTTCCCGATGGGCTTTTTCAAGGGCTTTTATTTCTTGCAAAATTGCTTTTTTCTCCTTCAGTTCTTCTTTGTATTTGCGTTTAAAGTCGGGCCACTTTTCCGGGTCATGCCCAAACCACTTACGTAAAGGAGTACTTGGGGCAATGTCCTTAATCCATTTATCTGCTTTCAGCACTTCTTTTTTTATGCCTCTGGGCCAAAGGCGATCTATTAGTATAGAATAACCCGGTGGCTTCTTTTCTATTTCATACACTCTTTCCAATTTAATCATGCTACTTCTTTTTTAATAAGAACTTTCTATTTGCCGATACTGTTTAGCGCTATAGCAATATCCTCTATCAAGTCCTGGCAGTTTTCAATACCAACGGACAGGCGGATAAGACTATCGCTTATGCCCATTGTATTTCTTTCAGCTTTCGTCATGCCGGAATGGGAAGTGGCAGCAGGTACACATATTAAACTTTCTACCCCTCCAAGGCTCAGAGCGGGTTTTATAATAGAAAGTTCGGAAAGGAAAACAGGCAACTCATCCGGAGTACAATCCAGTTCAAAAGACATCATACCACCAAATCCACTCATTTGCTTTTTAGCAATAAGGTAATCTTTATGAGCGGGCAATCCCGGATAAAAGACTTTTTTTACACTTGCCAAGCTTTCCAGGTATTGTGCGATTTTTAGAGCATTTTCGTTTTGCCGCTCTACTCGTAAAACCAGTGTTTTTATGCTTCTTTCTGCTTCATAACAGGAGAGCGCCGATAAAAAACCTCCATATAATTTTGCAGTGGAAAGGATGGTACTTTTGTATTCTGTAGTATTGGCTACCATTACCCCAAAAGGCAAATCGTTATGCCCTCCCAAATACTTTGTCCCACTATGTAGTACAATGTCTATTCCCAATGCAATAGGTCTTTGATTGATGGGAGTTGCAAAGGTATTATCTACTAAGGTAATGAGATTATGCTTTTTAGCCCAATACGCAATTTCTTCTAAATCTATAATGCTCATTAATGGATTGGAAGGGGTTTCCAAATAGACTAAGCGGGTATTGCTTTGAAGGGCTGCTTCGAAGCTTTCCAGACTATTTTCGGCAAAACTGCACTGAATACCTCTTTGGGGCAATTCTTCGGTTGCAAAGCGCCAGGTTCCTCCGTAGAGTTCATTGAAAAACAGAATATGATCGCCTGCTTTTACGAGCGATAGTATGGTAGTGCTTATGGCTGCCATACCGGAGTTGAAAACCAAGCCAAGCTCCCCTCCTTCCAATTCTGCTACAATTTCACCCAGGCGTTTTTGATTATACGTAGTAAAAAATCCGGGGTACAAAAGTTGTTCTGCATTGAGATAATTGTAGGCAACTGCCGGAAAAATGGCGGAAGTTGCAGCAGACTCATGGTTTTGAGTGCCGGGAGAAGGGTGTGTACAAATTGTCTCTTGTTTTCTCATGTATCTTAAAATTTTCACTTGTCTTTCAGCAGGTAATACCGGTCGCCCGCAAAATACCCGCTCAACCATTGAACCTGTCCGGGGTTTAACCCGGACAGGAATTCAACAAATTGATTTACCTGATCTTTTGTAAATGGGTCGCCTTTGACTCCAATCTTTCCAATCCATTAGTAAAGAAAAACTTATTTATTGGGTTGAGGCGTATATCTCAGGTATGCGTTTACTACTTTGTGTCCTTTAGGAAATTTAGAAGGTATATCTGCATCTTTTATCGACGTAGATATTACTACATCTTCGCCTACTTTCCAGTCAACCGGCGTTGCAACACTATATTTAGCGGTTAGTTGCAGAGAATCTATCACCCTTACAATCTCATCGAAATTTCTTCCGGTAGAAGCAGGATAAGTAATGCTCGCCTTTATTTTTTTATCAGGACCAATGAAATAAACCGATCTTACCGTAGCTGTCGTAGAAGCATTTTCATGGATCATGTCATATAATTTAGAAACTTTCCTTCCCGGGTCTCCGATAATTGGAAATTCTACCTCGCAATTTTGAGTTTCGTTTATGTCTTTAATCCAACCTTTATGCGATTCGACACTATCTACGCTTACAGCAAGCACTTTGGTATTCCTTTTTGCAAACTCATTTTTCAATTGAGCAGTCCTACCCAATTCGGTAGTACATACAGGAGTATAATCTGCAGGGTGTGAATATAAAATGCCCCAGCTATCGCCCAGCCATTTGTGAAAGTTAATTTCTCCTTCTGTAGTTTCTACAGTGAAATCAGGAGCTTCATCGCCAATTCTTAGACTCATTTTCTTATTAGTTTAAGTGAAACAAAAATTATTTAATAGACTCTTTATGCGTAGTGTTTATCTTTAATTCTTCTCTTAGGAATTTAATGAAATAGTCAAAATATACAGGGTATTCCCTGTCTTGCATTCTTGCCAAATATTGCTGCCGAAAAAAACCTTGCTGATTTATTTTTATAGTCTTAATCATTTGCCCTTTATAAGGAATCAAAGCCCAGTTTGCCATTACAATAACTCCCATATTAGCTTTTACCAGCTCAATAGAAGCCTCTGTAAGAGGTAAAATAATAAGTTCTTTAGGATTTATCCCTTTAGGAATCAATAAGTTTCTAAAAATAGAAACAGTTTCCAAAGGTAAAGAATGAATAATCAGTTTTACATCTTTAAAATCTTCTGCTTCTATATATGCTTTTTCTGCCCAATGATGCTGTGGAGAGACAACCGCAAACATTTCATCGGTAAACAATTCGATGTATTCTACCTTTTCATTGACTTCCGGATTGCTCGTAATGGCAATATCGAGTTCCCCTTCAATAAGTTTATCGATGGGATGGTGGGTAGCTTCAAATACAATTTGAATTTCTACATTTGGAAATTCATTTTTAAACTTTTTTAATACCGCCGGCAACCAATGATAGCTGGTATAGCATTCGGTACTAATGCGAATTACACCATTTTCCCCTGTGATTAATTTCTTTATCTCTGCTTCCGTAAAATCAATTTCCTTCAATACTTTTTCGGCGGTATTATAGAGCTTTTTTCCAACGGGTGTAAGTATAAGTTTTTTATTACGCCTGTAAAATATAGGGGTACCAACTTGTACTTCGGCTTCTTTCAGTTGATAGCTGAGTGCACTTTGAGAAAGATGCAATTTATCTATTGCATGGGTTATACTCCCCTCCTCCACGATTGCTTTTATTAGCCTTAAATACCGTATTTCCATTTTCAAATAATGTTATTCAAAGATATTCTTAGATAAATAACTTTATGCATAATTTTAATGAAAAGATTCAATACATACTATTGGTATTTTAGATAGGAGTTACTTTTATCCTAATACATCTTCTTTTCTTTAAATTAAAGAGGATTCTTCTTAGATAAAACAAAAAAATCCTTTTGTTTCGTTCTGTTTTTGCCTGTGTTGAAGATTTTAATTTAGGGTAAGAATAGCATCATTTCCTTGCTGCAATGATTAAAAAAACTTTATCTTTGCATTCAGCAAGTTTGTAGCTGACCGGCCAATATATGCTCATGGATTCCTAAAAAAATCGTTCATCTGCACTTAATTTTAAGTCACATAACATTTTTTCCAAAACTATTGTGAGTGAGTCGGCAGCGATTACAAACTTGCTTTTTATTCCCTCAGGAAG
>Ga0164242_10007875_pt1 | contig 11613 bp, 11 predicted proteins | sample OricomgcompostMG_FD_108783 | JGI IMG/M metagenome (GOLD analysis project Ga0164242, IMG submission 108783) | Miracle-Growth compost microbial communities from Emeryville, California, USA - Original compost - Miracle growth compost (MG) ... | reverse complement strand
GATTGGATCGTTTTACTTCCACCTTCTACTAGAACACTTTGAATATTATTTTCAAAAAGTGAATGAAGCATTTCTTCTAAAAAAATTGCCTCATTTAACTTAATAAATTGAACATTTTTTTCTGAAAAATCTTTAACAGAATTAAAAATAATCGTATCTGCTTCATCATTAAATATTTTGAACGAAGATGGTATTTTCAATTTTTTATCAATCACAATTCTTACCGGATTTTTTCCTTTCCATAATCTTGTTGTTAATGAAGGATCATCTTTCAAAGCTGTATTTGTTCCAACTAAAATCGCCGCTTCCTCGCTGCGCCATTTATGCACGATGGCATTGCTGTAATCATTGCTGATCAAAATTCTTTGATCATTATTTGAACCAATTTTTCCATTGGCGCTTTGTGCCCATTTCAAAATTATATACGGCCGTTGCTTTTGATGAAAAGTAAAAAACCGTTTATTTAATTCTTTACATTCATTTTCTAAAACTCCTGTAATTACTTCTACGCCTGCCTTTCTCAATTTTTCAATTCCTTTTCCTGCCACTTCTTTATAAATATCCTGGCAACCGATTATTACTTTTTTGATTTTATTTTTAATAATCAAATCAGCACATGGTGGTGTTTTTCCATGATGCGCACAAGGTTCAAGAGAAACGTAAATGGTACTTTTTTCAATCAGCCCTTTATTTTTCTCACCAACATTGTTGATACAATTTACTTCTGCATGCGCTTCACCATATTTTTCATGATATCCTTCTCCAATTATTTTATTTTCACAAACTAACACAGCCCCCACCATCGGATTCGGAGCTACATTTCCTCCACCCAATCTGGCCAATTGAATGCATCGGCTCATATATTTTTCATGGTTGTCCAACTAATAATTTTTTAAAATAAATTGCTTCACAAAATAATTAAGTTTGTGGGAATGACAACAGGAGACATCTATAATGACTACAAAACCAAATTGAAAGTAATCTATGAAGATCGTGAAGCAGAAAATATTGCCGATTGGGTTTTTGAAAATGTAACTGGTTTCAAAAGATGGGAAAGACACGAAAACCAAAATAAAAAATTACCTGAAACTGATACCCAAAAGTTAGAAGAATATCTGTCAGAGCTGCTGAAACACAAGCCTGTTCAATATGTTTTGAACGAAGCCTGGTTTTATAAACGAAAATTCTACGTAAATGAAAATGTACTGATTCCCAGGCCGGAAACGGAAGAATTGGTGGAATGGATTATTAATGATGTGGGAAGTAAGGATATAGACATTATCGATATTGGAACCGGAAGTGGATGTATTCCGGTTTCATTACAAAAAGAACTTGCTGGAGTGAATATAACAGCTATTGACCTTAGTGAAAAAGCATTATTTGTTGCAAAAAAAAATGCTGTTGAACTAAATGCAACAATCGATTTTATTGTAATTGACTTTTTAAAAGAAGTAGAATGGAAAGAGCTTTCACAATATGATATTATCGTAAGTAATCCTCCTTATATTCCAATCACCGAGAAAGAAATTCTTGCAAAAAACGTAACAGATTTTGAGCCGCAGATTGCATTATTTGTTACGGAAAATGATCCCTTTATTTTTTATAAAAAGATTGCACAATTCGCAAAATCTCACTTAAAAGAAAACGGAAAGATATATGTGGAAGTGCATGAACAATATGCAAACGATGTGAAAAGAATTTTTGAAAACGTCGGATTTACATCAGAAATAAAAAAAGATATGTACGGAAAAGAAAGAATGGTAAAAGCTTCAAAACCAGTAGTTACTTTTTAACCGATGCTGATGTTGTTGCACCTAATTTTTTCGCTACTTCCATGATCTTTACAATATCTCCCCAATCTACCAAGGAATCTGCATTAATTACAACGGCAGGTTTTACAAGTGTATCACCAATTGGCAGTCTTGTTCTCAATACCGATTCAAGAGAATCAAATTGAATTCTATCCTGGCCAATAAAAAGCTCTTTTTCTTTATTAATACTTACAATCACACTCTGCTTTGCTTTTGCATCGCTTGTGGCACGTGGATTATTCATCTTGATCACATTCGGATTGGCCATGGTAGAAATGATCAAAAAGAAAAACATAAGAATGAAAAGGATATCGTTCAGAGGACCGGTATCCAGTTCAGTATCGTCGCTTTTAAATCTTCTTCTGATGCTCATTTCTTAAATCTTAAATCTTGATTCTATCTTGTTGGTTCCTGCAAAATGTCCACAAATTCAGCACTGGCAATTTCCATTTTATTTTCTATCCTGTTGATTTGGGCAGCAAGATAACTATGACCTATATACGCTAATATTCCTATAATCAAACCTGTTGCGGAAGTAATCATTTTTATATAAATACCATCAGCGATCGTGTTAGGTGTATATTCTGTACTGGCAGCAATTCCTTTGAAAAGTGCAAGCATTCCTATAATAGTCCCCAGGAAGCCAAACAGAGGTGCAATACGGGCTACAATAGAAATGATTGAAAGGTTTTTTTCCAATTTATATAATTCTAAAGCGCCAACATTATCCATACTTTTTTCAATTGCATCTATCGGCTTTCCGATTCTTTGAATTCCTTTGTCAATAATTCTGGCTATTGGATTTTCATTGTTTTTTGAAAAACTTCTTGCCGCTGTTACATTGCCACTTACAATATGATCGCGGATAATGCGCATAAAGTTATCATCAATTTTCGACGCCTTTTTTATCGCGATCAATCTTTCAAAAAAGAAATAAAGTGCCAGGACAAAAAGAATTCCTAATGGAATCATGATAACACCGCCACTTACAAGAGTGTCCCATAAACTTTGGGTTTTCGGAGCAGTATGGGTAATTGCGCTGGAATCAATCTGCAGAAAAAATAAATCCATTTATATTGGTTTAGGAACAAATGTAAAAAGTAATTTGATAAAGTGTAAGTGTGAAAAAAATCAATGGAAAACTTTAACTAAAATGTTAAGAAGTTTTGAGGGCAGCATTTTACGCGGAAATCTTTTTTCTAAAAAACAATAAAGAATTCAGCACTACAGCTAACAAAAATATTTTTAGTAGTTGTGGCAAAATATCTTGCCAACCGCTTCCTTTTAAAATTACCATTCGCATCACGTCAATCATATAGCTAACAGGGTTCAAGCGGGCAATCACTTTTGCCCATGAAGGCATACTATCTATCGGGGTAAACAATCCGCCCATCAGAATAAAGATCATCATGAAAAAAAACATGATCAGCATTGCCTGTTGCTGTGTATTTGAATAGGTTGAAACTAGCAATCCGAAACCTAGAATAGCCAAAAGATACAACCAGATAAATCCATATAATACGAATAAATTCCCCTGTGGAACAATTCCATAAACCAACCACGCCGTTATTAATCCAATGGTAAAAACAACGTTTCCTAAAATCCAAAAGGGAATTAATTTTCCTAAAAAAAAGTACCGCATTTTTAGTGGAGTTACTTTGATCTGTTCAATCGTTCCGGTTTCTTTTTCTTTGACAATATTTAACGCTGTAAAAAATCCAGCAACCATCGTTACAAGAATTGCAAGAATTCCCGGCACCATAAAAAGATCATAATTTAAAAAAGGATTGAACCAATCAGAAGAAACTATTTGAATTCCTTCTTGTGTATTAGCCGGAAGTTGGGGAAGCCATTCCAAACGAATTTCATTATTGAAATCACGAATGATTTGCCCTATGTAATAGCCACCCAGATTAGCTTTTGTTCCATTAATGGCATTGACAGCAATAAAAATTTGTTGCTCATTTTTCCGGATTAAATTTCTTTCAAAATCTGCAGGAATTTCAAGAATCAAATCCGCTTTATCCGATTCAATTAGTTCAAAAGCTTTATTAAAAGAGGGATTGTAACCTTGCAATTTAAAATATCCTGATGCGGTAATTTTTGAAATTAATTTTTGAGAAAAAGAAGAATGATCGTGATCTACGACTGCTAAATTGATATTCTTAACTGTATAATTCGCCGCCAACGGAAGGATCAATAATTGCAAAATGGGCATAACGATAATCATTGCCAGAATGGTTTTATTCCGAAAAATTTGTTTGAATTCTTTTTGCAATAAAAATCGAATTATCCTCATTCCATTCTGATTTTAAAACTTTTAATACTAATCAAAAACAGCAATAAGGTAATACCCAGCAGCACCAATGTTTCTTTCCAGATAATTGAAAAGCCCACACCTTTTATCATGATTGATTTTACAATTATGTAAAACCATTTTGAAGGAATAATATTGGAAAGCCATTGAAATGGAACCGGCATATTTTCTATTGGAAACATAAAGCCACTGAAAAGAACCGTCGGCAATAACATTCCCATTAATGAAACCAACATCGCCACCTGTTGAGTGCTTGTTTTGATTGAAATAAAAATTCCCAATGTCAGGCAAGTGATAATAAATAATGTGCTTTCTGCAAAAAGCAACAAGACACTTCCTTTTACCGGAACATTTAAAACAAACACACTCAGTAAAAGAATCGTAGCTACATTAATTAAGGATAAAACCAAATAGGGAACGGCTTTTGCTAAAATTACCAACACAGGTTTGAAAGGAGAAACCAATAAGATTTCCATGGTTCCTGTTTCCTTTTCTTTGACAATTGAAATAGCCGTCATTAATACACAAATCAACATTAACACAAGCGCCATTACCCCGGGCACAAAATTGGGTGCACCTTTTAACTGCGGATTGTAGAGCATTCTTACATCAGGAATAATGCGAAGTGGAACATTAGAGACTTTGTTCAAATCCATTTCATAATCAGCAATGATTGCAGAAATATAATTTGTTAATGTAGTTGCAAGATTAGGATCTGCAGCATCAGCGATCACCTGGATTTGCGCTTTTTTTAAATGTACCAGGTCATTCTGAAATCCTGAAGGAATTACAATTGCCAAATGAATAATTCCCTTTTTGAAGGACGGCAGAATTTGCTTTGCATCGCTTGTTGATATTTCAATCTGAAAATATTTGCTTGCTGCAATGTCAGCAATGATGCGCTGAGAAGCAATATCCTTCGCATTATCAACCACCAATATTTTTTGATCTTTCACTTCGTTTGTCAGTGCAAAACCAAAGATCAAAATCTGAGCTATGGGCAATCCAACTAAAATGAATAACGTTCTTTTATCACGCAGCACATGATAAAATTCTTTTTTTACAAAAGCCAAAAACTGTTTCATTTTAATAAAGTTTATTCTGCTCTTTTCGCCCCTCTCGCCAATTCATAAAAAACATCATCAATAGAACTGGCCTTTAATTGATTTTTCAAATTTTGAGGAGTATCTAAAGCCTCTATTTTTCCATCTACCATAATTGAAATGCGGTTACAATATTCCGCTTCATCCATATAATGTGTTGTAACAAAAATCGTGATACCCCGGTCAGAAGCGGAATAGATCAAATCCCAAAATTGTCTTCGGGTTATAGGATCAACTCCACCGGTTGGCTCATCCAAAAAAACAATCTTTGGATCATGTAATAAGGCAACTGAAAACGCAAGCTTTTGCTTCCATCCCAGGGGCAAGGAAGCCACAAGCTTTTTCGCCTGACTTTGTAAACCAAGTTCTATTATCAGTTGATCGGATTTTGCTTTTAGTTCATCATCGGTCAACCCATAAATTCCTCCATAAAACCGAATATTTTCAAGCACCGTTAAATCTTCATACAAGGAAAACTTCTGGCTCATATAACCAATGTTTTTCCTGATATTTTCCATCTGATGGTAAACGTCGAAATTTGCAACAGTAGCGCTTCCTGACGTTGGTTTGAGCAATCCAATCAGCATTCGCATGGCAGTTGTTTTGCCGGCTCCATTAGCTCCAAGAAAGCCAAAAATTTCTCCTTTAAACACTTCAAATGTTATTCGATCTACGGCAGTAAAACTTCCAAATCGCTTTGTCAATTCTTCTGTATGAATAACTACTTCCGGCATTTTTTATTTCATTAATTCTATGAAGCAATCTTCGATTGTTGCTTGTATTATTTTTACTTCAATATTCTCAAGACGTGCATTTATTAAAAAGTTTTTCAAATCCATTTCTATTTGGTTTTGGTTTTGCGTTCCAGGTTTTGATTGATCAATTGCCACATGCGCATACTCTCCAAAAGCGTAGCTGGCTTTAGCTTTGGGATATTTAGAAAGAGCTTTTAATAAGGCTGACATCTTATTTCCTTTTACTCCAAATAAAAAATAAGGATAAGAACTGATTACTTTTTGTGGCGTATCAATTGACATAATTTTTCCATTTTGCATTAACGCAATTCTATCACATAAGGAGGCTTCATCCATATAAGGCGTAGATACAAGAATGGTTATATTTTGAGTTTTCAAACGCTTCAGCATTTCCCAAAATTCTTTTCTTGAAACAGGATCAACACCTGTGGTCGGTTCATCTAAAAAAAGAACAGTAGGCTTATGGATCAACGCACAGCATAAGGCCAGCTTCTGTTTCATTCCTCCTGAAAGTTTCCCAGCTCTGCGATTTTTAAACGGCTCCAGTTGTACATAGATTTCTTCAATAACATCATAATTTTCTTTTAGAGTTGTTCCAAAAACTGTAGCAAAAAAATTAAGATTTTCTTCAACTGTCAGATCCTGGTATAAAGAAAACCTTCCGGGCATATAACCAACAGTATTCCTGATTTGTTTATAATCCTTAACCACATCAAAACCCTCTACAAATGCGGTTCCGCTGTCAGGTAAAAGTAAAGTCGTCAGCATCCTGAAGATAGTAGTCTTACCTGCACCATCAGGACCAATAAGCCCAAATATTTCAGCTTTATTTACCGCAAAAGAAACATGATCAACAGCAAGAATTTCTTTCTTCTTCCCAAAAGTCTTCACCAAACTTTTCGCTGTCACCATCTTATTAATTTTAGGTTTAGCATTTATCTAAAATTTCACTTCTCCATACATTCCAATCTTTAAAATACCGTCATTTTTTACACTGATTTTAATAGCATAAACAAGGTTGGCACGCTCGTTTTTCGTCTGAATAGTCTTTGGTGTGAATTCGGCTTTATTGCTAATCCAATTGATCGTTCCCTCGTATTCCCTGGATTTAGCCGTTGTATCATCAACAAGAACTTTTACTTTTTGTCCTAATTTTATAAAAGCAAATTGATCACCCGTAATATAGGCGCGCAAAATGATAGTTGACAGATCAGCAATTGTATAAAGAGGCTTGCCTATCATTGCCATTTCACCTTCTTCAGCAAATTTTGTAAGAACCGTTCCTTTTACAGGATTGATAATTTTTGATTTTTGCAATTGCTCATTTACCTGTTCTATCTGGATTGCCAGTGGAGAAGCATTTGAGGAAATGCCGGAACGCTGAGTTCTTAATGCTGAAGCCTGAGCTGAGCCTTGTTTTTTAATTGCTTTTATTTGTTGTTGTGCTTGTTCAATTTGTGCATTGATGTTATCCAACTCTTTAGGAGTTGCCGCATCAGCTTTTACAAGATTTTGTGTCCTTGTTCTTTCTTTCAAAAGAAAATCAAGATGGCTTTGCGTTACTGCTGCCTGCTGTTGAAACTGCGCAGTTTGTGCAGAAATATTGGGAAGCTTTGCACCAATAGTATTTATTTGTGATTGTAGTTCCTTCTTTTTTAAAAATAAGGTGGTAGTATCTATGAAGCCTACCTGTTTGCCGGAATCTACAACTTGTCCCTCTGAAATTACAAATGATTCAATAACTCCTGTAGCTTCAGCCGAAACAATTGTTTCAGTTGCTTCAAAAGTTCCGGTAGCATCATACTTTTCATCGTTTCCTTTGCATGAGAATAAGGAAACGATTGAAAATAAAACAGCAACGATTGAAATATTTTTTTTCATTCTAAATCTTTTAGTTGTTATTCCGGGATACTTATTCACCGGTAATATTTTTTTGATTGTATTCTGCTGAAATCAATTGTATCTGGTGCAAAATTTTATTTTGTTTCGCCTCGTCCTGAGCATTTACTTCCCTCATATAATCCGCTGAATTAATAACACCATTTTGCAATTGAGCCAACGATGCTTTTTTTATATTTTCTCTTAACGAAATTATTTCATCATCCGTTTTTAAAAAATCACGGAACTTAGCAATAACGCGGTTCTGCTGCAATAAAGAAAGATGAGTGTTAAATAAAAAAACTTCTTTTTCCACGTCTATATTTTTATTTCCAAGAGCAATCAGTTCTCTTTCATTTCCTTGAGAATAAAAACCAGATAACGGGAAGATCAATCTTAAACCACCTATATAAAAGGGATCAAAATTGTTACTTAGAATATTGAATGCGGGCTTTCCAAAACCACCTTGTAAAAAGAAACTAAGTTTAGGACGATTGCCGGCAGAAATTAAATCTTCCTGCACATCAAATTTTTTATGTTGGTAGTCAAATAAAACTAATTCGGGTCTTTTTATTTCCTGAGTTGAACTTATTTCTGCCGGCTTTATAAAGACAGTATTTTCATCTAATGTTTTATTAATAAACATGCTCAACATATCCGTCAATGCTTTCCTGTTTGAATTTAATTCTATAGTTTTCTGATTTGCTTTTAGTAATTCCGCTTTTAAAATATCTGCATTGCTTCGTAAAGCAATACCATTGTTGACCTGAGCGTTCACTTTATCAAGACCAAGTTGAATATCAGCCTTCATCAAGCTACTTTCTTTTAACTCTTCATCAATCAACAGGATTCCAAAAAATAACTGGTTAACCCTTTCTTTCAATTTATATAAATTTACTTCGAGTTGTTGCTGATTAATTAACTCGTTCACCTTCTCTTCGTTCTTCTTTGCACGAATTATACCACCATCAAAAATTGGTTGATTTACTTCAGCATAGATTTTATATTGATCCTTCGTCAAAACAGGAACACCTGGAATATTTTTTGGAAGTTGCGTTACATCAGATTGATAACTTGCCTGCCCATTAATATTGATTTGAGGCAGAAGTCCTTTTGAAATATTTTCCAAAGAATACCCGCTTGTTTTGGAAATAAGTTCATGTTCTTTTACTAATGGAAAATTTTGATGGGCCAAAATATAACATGAATCCAGTGTTACATATTTTGATTGCGCTTTTGACGAGAAGCAAAACAGAAGTGCAACAAAAACAAGTTTAATATTTTTCATTTGATTTAATCATTTGATTAATTAAAAACTACTTTGCTTTAAGCATTGCTTTTATCCAAACGGGAATCAGTTTTTTTCTTTCCTGAAGTATAATATCAAATTGATTATTATTCACAGACGAGATCATTTCAAATGCCGGCCGTCCAACAAAAGGAAAAACAGTCATTCCAAGAATATTCATCAAAAAATGTATTGGATTGATTTCCGGTCTCTTTTCTTTGAGTTGCACTATAAAACTCATTTTACCCGTTATCTTTTTTACAGGCAAAATTTCTGCTATTTTCCCAGAATGGTTTTTCATAGCACCTAATACAAAAAGAGGTAAGTCAGGATGTTCAGACAACAAATCGATATAATTAGAAACAATTAATTCAATTTTAGTTTCCAGTTTTGTAGATGGATCATTTATGACAGGAAGAAGAATTCCAAAAAACTGCTGCATCTTTTCCATCATTACTTCCTTGAATAGCTTCTCTTTACTACGGAAATAATAATTTAATAAAGCGAGGTTAATACCTGCTTCTTCAGCAATATCACGTGTTCGTGTAGCTGCAAAACCTTTTTGCATAAAAACCTTCCTTGCGGCGCTTTTAATCTTGTCTTCAGTGGTTCGGTCTTGTTCAGCTTTAGTAACTCTCCTCATCTGAAAAAAATTAGTAAACCAAAAGTAAAGAAAAGAATTTAATTTATGCAATTGTTTTAATCATTTGATTAATCTTGTAGTGAAAAGAAGAAATAAAAGCAGCAAATAATTCGACATTTTATTCTCACTTTTGTCAAATAAATTTTTCAAAAAGATGATTAACAATGAAATTGCGGTGTTGGCGAAACAGCTCTGGAATTACCATAAAATGAATTTTAAACTGGAGAAATCCGATTGTATTTTAGCGCTTGGCAGCCATGATTTGCGTGTAGCCGAAAGAGTAGCAGAATTATATTTAGAAGGATATGCTCCAATAGTTATAATGTCGGGAGGTTTGGGAAATTTTACAAAGGAGATCTGGACAGAAAAAGAAGCAGATAAGTTCGCCTCAATTGCAGTTGAAAAAGGTGTTCCTGAAGAAGCCATCTTAATTGAAAATAATTCAACGAACACAGGTGAGAATATTTTATTTACACAAAAATTATTAGAACAAAAACATCTTGATCCTCACAGTTTTATTGTAGTCCAAAAACCATACATGGAACGAAGATCGTATGCAACCTTCAAAAAGCATTGGCCGGACAAAAGACTTGTAGTAACGTCGCCACAAATCTCTTTTGAAGAATATCCAACAGAAGAAATTCCTCTTGAAAGAGTGATTCATATTATGGTTGGTGACCTTCAGCGCATTAAACTTTACCCAGAAAAAGGTTTTCAGATTTACCAGGAAATTCCAAAAGAAATTACAGAAGTTTACGAAAAGCTGATCGCCTTGGGCTTTAATAAACACCTAATGAAAGAGTAAATTTTCATTATGCATAAAATTAGTTTTTGAAAATAATCATTATTGATTTTACATTTGCTGCATAATTGGTTCCCGAATAAACCCGGGATTAAAATGGGAATCCGGTTCAATTCCGGAGCTATCCCCGTAGCTGTAAAATGGCCTGTTTAATTCAAAAATGAAAACAGGTAACTTCTCTCACACCACTGTCCGCAAACTGTCGGATGGGAAGGTTGAAGTAAACATTAAGCCAGAAGACCTGCCACTTATACTTATTTATTCAATGCTTTCGGGAGAAAAGCAGAGATGTAAAGTGGTTGCGCATTTTATATTTCTTCTAATTTCCTTTTATTTTAAAATTAAACGATCATCAGAATGAAATGTAAAATTATTACTGCTTTTTTAATCTTAATTGCAACAACTTCTTTCGGCCAGGATTCAGCAAAAACATTAGATGAAGTAATTGTTACTGCTACCAAAAACACGATCAAACAAAGCGAAACAGGAAAAGTTGTTGATGTAATTACACAAGAACAATTACAAAAAGACTTTGGTAAATCCTTAGGGCAGGTATTGGATGATCAGACAGGATTAACGATTAATGGTGCTGCTAATAATTCGGGAACAAACCAAACTGTATATATGCGCGGAGCTTCCTCCGGCAACACCCTGATCCTGCTTGACGGGGTTCCTTTATACGACGCGTCAGGTATTAGCAGTGAATTTGATCTCAACAATTTCTCATTAAATAATATTGAAAAAATCGAAATTTTAAAAGGTTCACAATCCACATTGTACGGATCGGATGCTGTAGCAGGAGTGATTAATATTATCACCAAAAAAGGTGGAGAAAAACCCTTCAACCTTAATATCAATCATTCAATTGGAAGTTACCATACCTACAATGATGCAGTTTGCATAAGTGGATCTAACGGTAAGGGACAAACGTATTTTGTTTCATACAATAAAGTTTACAGTAAAGGATTCTCATCTGCATATGATTCTACAGGCAAAAACAATTTTGACAAGGATGG